>OBJS01000185.1_pt1 | contig 18073 bp, 10 predicted proteins | sample 1519851 | NCBI WGS metagenome assembly OBJS01 (sample SAMN03019806, study PRJEB22545) | beach sand metagenome | biome: beach; feature: sea beach; material: beach sand | place: USA: Municipal Pensacola Beach, FL | collected 2010-10-20 | depth 25-47 cm m
GATGGGCGTGGCATTGTTGTTGTGCGTCAGGGTTGCCGGCACGGCAGGAGTTTATGGCGCGGGAAAGCGCGGATTTGCGCGCAGGCATGGCTAAGGGGCGGTGGCTCCGCGCCGCTTGCGGTGAAAAGGGAGAATTGAAGGGTGGCATCTGACAAGGCAAGCGCGCAGCATGCGGACCAGGGCGGCCAGACGGAACGGCAGTGGGATGAGGTGCGGGCGCAATTGCGGCGGCATTTGGGGGATGCGCAATATGGTGCGTGGTTGCAGACCCTGCGGCTGGAAGAATTCGACGCTGCCGGAATTGTGACATTGTCGGTTGAAGGGCGGTTTCGCCGCGACTGGATCGATTCGCATCTGGGGGACGCGCTGTTGCAGATCTGGTCGGCGGTTAATGCTGATGTGCGCAAGATCAATCTGGTCAATTATAACGGCCAGAGCGCATCCAAGGGCCAGAGCGCTAGTCCGGAGCTTGCGGTAAATGGTGCGCGTGTACAGATGTCGCGCAGCGAGCCGGCGGCGCAGGCGGGCTTTTCCCTGCCGGATGATACGGCCCGCGCGCAAGCGCTGTACGATCCCGAAGGGATCGGTGCGCCGTTCGATCCCGATTTCACATTCGACAATTTCGTTGTCGGCAAATCCAACGAATTCGCGCATGCGGCAGCGTTTGGTGTGGCATCGTCAGCCGGTGCGACGCGGTTTAATCCGCTGTTTCTGTATGGCGGGGTCGGGCTTGGCAAAACCCATTTGATGCATGCGATCGCATGGGAAATTCGCGCCCGGCATCCCGAACGCAAGGTGATGTATCTGTCGGCCGAAAAATTCATGTATCAGTTCATCAAGGCGCTGCGCGGCCGCGATACCATGGCCTTCAAGGAGGCTTTGCGGTCGGTCGATATATTGATGGTCGATGACGTGCAGTTCATTGGCGGCAAGGGATCCACCCAGGACGAGTTTTTTCATACTTTCAATGCGCTGGTGGATAACCAGAAACAGCTGGTGATTTCCGCGGATCGCTCGCCCTCAAACCTCGATGGTATCGAGGAGCGGATCAAATCGCGCCTGTCGTCGGGGCTTGTGGCCGATATTCACCCGACCGACTATGAATTGCGGCTGGGTATTTTGCAGACCAAGGCCAAATTGTGCCTGGAGCGCCACCCGAGCGTGGACGTGCCGAAATCCGTTCTGGAATTTCTGGCGCAGCAGATCGCCTCCAATGTGCGCGAACTGGAAGGTGCGCTGACCCGTATCATCGCCTATGCGGAACTCGTTGGGCAGCCCGTTACGACGGAAATGACGCGCGAGGTGATGGCCGATTTGCTGCGCGGGCAGGCGCGGCAGGTCACGATCGATGAAATCCAGCGCAAGACGGCGGAATATTACAGCATGCGCCTGTCGGATTTACTGTCGCCACGGCGTAGCCGGAATATTGCGCGACCGCGTCAGATCGCGATGTATCTGTCCAAGCAGCTGACCTCGCGTTCCCTGCCGGAGATCGGGCGTAAATTTGGCGGCCGCGATCATACGACAGTCATCCATGCGGTTCGCCGGATCGAAGAATTGCGCGGAAGTGATCCGGGCGTCGATAATGATGTGGAGAACCTGCAGCGGCTCTTGCAGGATTGAACGCCGGCATAGTCCCGTATTTCTGATATGACGTGACAGCTCGTCTTGTCAGGGAGTGAAATCGCCGGCTTATCGCTATGAGGCGGCGGCTGACCGCGGCCCGCAACGCTGGCGCATGCAGATTGAGCCGGCCTCGCGGACATCATGGCGGCCTCCCCTGAACCGCCTTATTTTTCTGTCGAATCTCTGCTTGTCTGCTATACTGCAGCGTCTGCCGGGCCGCGTGTTTCCGGCGGCGCAAACGGTGTCTGCAGATCATGCCGCTGCTTGTTTCCGAAGTCAGCGATTTTAGGCCATGCGCAGGCGCAAGAGGGGCTGGAATTGGGGCCTTCAGGGGCCATTCCAGCCGGTAAAGGGGATCGGAGAATGAAGTTTACAATCGAACGGGCAACTTTGCTGCGCTCGCTTGCTCATGTGCATAATATCGTCGAACGCCGGACTACGATCCCCATCCTTTCCAATGTGAAATTAGTGGCGCAAGGCGACCGGTTGAGCCTGACTGCAACTGATCTGGATATCGCTGTGCGCGAATCAACCGCGGCAGCGGTAGCACAGGAAGGGGCGATCACGGTGTCGGCGCATATCATGCATGACATCGTCCGCAAGCTGCCCGATGGCGCGCAGGTGGATGTGGCGCTGGCCGATGATGGCGGCCGGGTCACCGTTTCAGCCGGACGGTCGCGGTTTCAACTGGCCTGTCTGCCGGTCGATGATTTTCCCGCCATGGCGGAAGAGGATCTGGCGGTTCAGTTCGTCATCTCGGCCGAGGATCTCAAGCGCTTGCTGGACAAGACGCGCTTTGCCGTGTCGACAGAGGAAACGCGTTACTATCTGAACGGGATTTTCCTGCATGTGGCGGAAACCGCCGGGGTAAAGATGCTGCGCGCTGTCGCGACGGACGGGCATCGCCTGGCGCAGGTCGAATTGCCCGCGCCAAATGGCGCGGATGATCTCCCGGGGATCATTGTGCCGCGCAAGACGGTGCAGGAGCTGCGCAAGCTGCTTGATGAGATTGACGGGGATGTGGCGGTCGCCGCATCGGATGCGAAAATCCGTTTTACGTTTGACGATGTGGTGCTGACCTCGAAACTGATCGACGGCACGTTCCCCGACTATACCCGTGTCATTCCCTCTGATAATGACAAGCGGCTTGAGGTGGACAGTCGGCTGTTTGCCCAGGCTGTGGACCGGGTGTCGACAATTTCGTCGGAGAAATCACGGGCAGTCAAACTCAATCTGGAAAAAGACCTGCTTGTCCTGTCGGTCAGCAGTTCCGAAAGCGGCAGCGCCACCGAAGAGCTTGCGGCGAATTATACCGCAACCCCGGTGGAGATCGGGTTTAACGCACGCTATCTGCTCGATATTGCGGGGCAGATCGACGGCGATAGCGCGGTTTTTGAATTTCTGGACGCGCATTCCCCGACATTGGTCCGCGACAGTGGCGATGATGCGGCGCAATACGTATTGATGCCGATGCGGGTATAGCGGTGGCGGAACGCGCGGCGGTAATGCCGGCCTGCTGGCCTGCGGGCCATGCAATCCAAAGCGGTGCGCAAGCCAGCGCTGCTTTGCCGGGATTGGCGGGCAGGCGTTTTCCGCGCAAGGCGAGGTAATCGGAACAGTGGCGGCAAATGCCATTCTATCGCAAAGCGCTGTGGCCGCGCGCGCATCTGTCTATGTGCGCGAATTGTCGCTGACGGATTTCCGTTCCTATCATCGCTTGCGGCTGGCGCTGGACGGGCGGTCTGTTGTGCTGACCGGCGATAATGGTGTCGGCAAGACCAATCTGCTTGAGGCGATCTCGTTTCTTGCGCCGGGTCAGGGATTGCGGCGCGCCCGGTTGGGCGCGGTCACGCGGATCGATGCGGATGCGGGCTGGGCTGTGGCGGCGGCTGTGGATTTGCCGCAATCGCCGGGTGTGGCAACCCGCCTTGGCACCGGGCTTGTCGCGGCGGAAGATGGTAGTCTGAGCGACAGGCGCATTGTCCGCATTGACGGGCAGCAGCAGACAGGTACCGGCCGGCTGGCGGAGCTTTTGTCAGTCAGCTGGCTGACGCCGGAGATGGACCGGCTGTTTCTTGAAGGCGCATCGGGCCGGCGGCGTTTTCTTGACCGGCTGGTGCTTGGTTTTGATGCCGGCCATGGGCGGCGGGTCAATGCCTATGAGAAGGCGATGCGCGATCGCAGCCGCCTGCTGCGCGACCGGGGGCGGTCCGCCGATCCGGGCTGGCTTGATGCGCTGGAGGCGGCGATGGCCGAACATGGGGTGGCGGTGGCGGCGGCGCGATGTGAAATGCTGTCCCGTCTTGCAGCGATACTCGAGCAGCGCGGCGATGTCTTTCCAGTGCCGCTTCTGGCGCTCGAAGGGGAGCTTGAGCAATGGCTTGCTGACCAGCGGCCTGCGGTCGAGGTTGAAGATGCGTTCTGCGCCCTGCTGGCGGCGTCGCGTCAGCGGGATATGGAGGCAGGGCGCGCGCTCGCCGGGCCGCACCGGACCGATATGCTTGCCTGGCACAAGCCGACCGGCATGCCGGCGGCGGACTGTTCGACCGGGCAGCAGAAGGCGATGCTGATTTCGATCGTTCTTGCCAATGCGCGGCTGTTACGGACGGCGGGAACGCCGCCGCTCTTGCTGCTTGACGAGGTGGTTGCGCATCTGGATGCGGTGCGGCGGGCCGCCTTGTTCGATGAGATCGAGGCATTGGGCGCACAGGCCTGGCTGACCGGCACCGACCGGCAGTTATTTGCCGGGCTTGGCTGTCGGGCGCAGCATTTTGAAGTTGCGGATGGGATAATAAGCGAGGTGGCGGCACCTTGACCGGATCAAAGGTTGAGTGCTGTGCCATGCGCGTAAATAGCGGTAAGTAGTTTATATGTCAGAAGAAAACCAACCGACAGAAGATCCCGCGGGTAACGGGGCGGAAGATTACGGCGCGGAATCGATCAAGGTGCTGCGCGGGCTTGATGCTGTGCGCAAGCGGCCGGGCATGTATATCGGCGATACCGATGACGGTTCGGGGCTGCACCATATGGTCTATGAGGTGGTCGATAACGCCATCGACGAATCGCTGGCGGGTTATTGCGACCGGATCATCGTCAGCCTGCGGCCGGACGGATCTGTTTCTGTGTCCGATAACGGGCGTGGAATCCCGACCGAAATCCATGCCGAGGAGGGGGTGTCGGCAGCGGAAGTCATTATGACCCATCTGCATGCGGGCGGGAAATTCGATCAGAATTCCTACAAGGTCTCGGGCGGTTTGCACGGGGTGGGCGTATCCGTCGTCAACGCCCTGTCGGAATGGCTTGAGGTGCGTATCAAGCGCGACGGGCATGAGCATTTCATGCGCTTTCGCATGGGCGATCCCGAAGCGCCGCTGGAAATTGTCGGGGAGGCAGGGGAAGAAACCGGCTCGGAAATCATCTTCCTGCCCTCATTGGAAATTTTCAGCGCCATCGCGTTTGATTTCGACACGCTGGAACATCGGTTGCGCGAACTCGCCTTCCTGAATTCGGGCGTGCACATCACCTTGCGTGATTTGCGCGGGGTCGAACCTCGGGAGGTGGACCTTGCCTATGAAGGTGGGATCGAGGCCTTTGTGCGCTATCTCGACCGCAATAAATCAAGCCTTGTCGATCATCCGATCAGCATCAGCGACAGCCGCGACGGGATCACCGTCGATCTGGCCCTGTGGTGGAATGACAGCTATCACGAGAATGTGCTGTGCTTTACCAACAATATCCCGCAGCGCGATGGCGGCACCCATCTGGCCGGCTTTCGCGGTGCGTTGACCCGCACCATCAATAACTATGCGAACAGTTCCGGGATCGCCAAGAAATCGAAGGTATCGCTGACCGGCGACGATGCGCGCGAAGGGTTGAGCTGTGTGCTGTCGGTCAAGGTGCCCGATCCGAAATTTTCCTCGCAAACCAAGGACAAGCTGGTTTCCTCCGAAGTGCGGCCGGTGGTCGAGGCGCTGGTCAATGACCGGCTGACACAATGGCTGGACGAGCATCCCAATGAGGCGAAGATCATCATTTCCAAGGTGGTTGACGCGGCGGCGGCGCGTGAGGCGGCGCGCAAGGCGCGCGAACTGACCCGGCGCAAGGGCGCGCTCGATATCTCCAATCTGCCGGGCAAGTTGGCCGATTGTCAGGAGCGCGATCCGGCCAAGGCAGAATTATTCATCGTCGAGGGCGATTCGGCGGGCGGGTCGGCAAAGCAGGGGCGTGATCGCGGCAATCAGGCGGTGCTGCCGCTGCGCGGCAAGATCCTGAATGTGGAGCGGGCACGGTTCGACAAAATCCTGTCATCCAATGAGATCGGTACACTGATCACAGCGCTTGGCACCGGCGTCGGGCGCGAGGATTTCAACATCGATAAAATCCGCTACCACAAGATCATCATCATGACCGATGCGGATGTCGATGGGGCGCATATCCGTACCTTATTGTTGACATTTTTCTATCGCCACATGCCCGAGTTGATCGAGCGCGGCTATCTCTACATCGCGCAGCCGCCGCTATATAAGGTCAGCCGCAGCGGGTCGGAGCAATATCTCAAGGACGAGCAGGCGTTGGAGCAGTATCTCATCGATTCCGGGCTGAAAGACGCCGTGCTGACATTGCATGACGGCACGCAGCGGGCCGGCGCCGATCTGCGTGCGCTGGTGCAGCATGCGCTGCGCTTGCGCCGTACGCTGGACAGTTTGCCGCGCGGTAAATATCCCGACTTCATTATCGAGCAGGTGGCGATCGCCGGTGCGCTCAACCCGCAGGTCTTGTCCGAGCCCGAAAAAGCCGCCGAGGCCGCGCAATATGTCGCGCAGGTGCTTGATCGTGACACAACGGAGGCGGAACGCGGCTGGCAGGGGGAACCCACCGGCGATGGCGGCTTGCTGTTTTATCGTGAATTGCGCGGGGTCCGCGAAAGCTTCGAAATCGATGCGCCGCTTGTCGCCTCGGCGGAGGCGCGCCGTCTGGATGCCGAAGTTGACGAGTTGCAGGCGGTTTATCTCAAGCCGGCCATTTTCACCCGTAAGGACAATGTGGAGACAGTCGTCTCGCCAACCGAATTGTTGCGGGTTGTACGCCGTTTCGGCAGCCAGGGCATGTCCATCCAGCGTTATAAGGGGCTTGGCGAAATGAATCCCGCACAGCTCTGGGAGACCACGCTCGACCCGGAAGTGCGTTCTCTACTGCAGGTGCAGATCGAACATGCCGATACCGCCGATGATCTGTTTTCGCAACTGATGGGGGATGTGGTGGATGCGCGGCGTCAGTTTATTTCCGACAATGCGCTGAACGTCGCCAATCTGGATATCTAGTCTCCGACCGGCTCGCCATGCATGCCAGAAAAGCGCAAAAAGCCAGCGAACAAGTCACGGCGTAAGCCCGCAACCGCCAGAGCTGCGCCACGTACCCGCGCCAGCCTGCTGCGCCGGGTCAGTTACTGGTCGGCGGTGCTCCTTTTATGGGGCGGTATTGCGGCGGCGCTGTTGCTTGCCTGGTTTGCCTATGATCTGCCGGACACCGACATGCTCGGTCGCGGGCGTACGAGCACCGGGATTACCTTTCTGGGAGCGAATGGCGAAACGGTCGGCACGCGCGGTGATATTGTCGGTGCGACCGTCCGGTTGCGCGAGATGCCCACGCATCTTGTGAATGCGGTGATCGCGACCGAAGATCGCCGTTTTTACAGTCATATCGGCGTTGATCCCTGGGGATTGCTGCGCGCGGCCTGGGCCAATTTGCGCGCCGGCCGGATCGTACAGGGCGGCAGCACGATTACCCAGCAACTGGCCAAGAATGTCTTTTTGACCCCTGAGCGCAGTATCCGCCGCAAGGCGCAGGAGCTGCTGCTCGCAGTGTGGCTTGAGCAGCAATACAGCAAGGACGAAATCCTGACGCTCTATCTCAACCGGGTGTATTTCGGCAGCGGCACCTATGGGATTTCCGCGGCGGCGCAGAAATATTTCGGCAAATCCGTTGGCGCGCTCGATCTGTCGGAGGCGGCGATGCTGGCAGGGCTCTTGAAAGCGCCAAGCCGTTACGCTCCGACCCGGGATCTGGCGTTGGCCCGGGCGCGGGCCAATCAGGTGCTTGCTAATATGGTGGATGCGGGATTTCTGACAGGCGATGGTGCCAGCGCGGCCAGCCGCCGCCCTGCGACGGTCCGGGCAAGCGGCGGGGCATATGGGGTGCAATATTATCTCGACTGGGTGGTCGACAGGCTGCCCGATTATATCGGCCGGCCCGATGCGGATCTGATTGTCGAAACCACGCTCGATCCCCGGTTGCAGCTACTCGCGGAAGAAAAAATGGCGGCTGCTTTCGCGAAAGCGGGCACGGCCGCGCGCGTCGGGCAGGGGGCGATGGTTGTGCTGGCGCCCGATGGCGCTGTGCGGGCAATGGTTGGCGGCCGCTCCTACGCGAAAAGCCAGTTCAATCGCGCGACCCAGGCCCGCCGGCAGCCCGGCTCCGCCTTCAAGCCGTTCGTTTATCTGACCGCGCTCGAGCGGGGCATGACCCCTGATACGATGATGCGCGATTCGCCGCTGATCTTTGGTGACTGGCAGCCGAGAAATTTCTCCGGCAAGTTCGCAGGCGAGGTCAGCCTCGAAGTCGCGTTGCGCGATTCTATCAATACGGTTGCTGTCAAGGTGTCGGAGAAGGCCGGGCGGCACAGGGTGATCGACACCGCGCATCGGCTTGGTATTTTATCGGATCTGCAGCCAACGCCCGCGCTTGCGCTTGGCGCGTCCGAGGTTGGTTTGCTTGAATTGACTACAGCCTATGCGCCTTTCGCCAATGGCGGCAGGGCGGTATTGCCGCATGGCATCCGCGAGGTCAAAACTGCTGCGGGCCGGGTGCTTTATCAGCGCCACGGCGCGGGCGGCGGGCAGGTGATCGCGCGGCACGATCTGGATGCGATGAACCGTATGCTGATGACGGCCTTGCAGTCGGGCACCGGGAAAGCCGCCCGTTTGCCCGGGCGTGTTGCAGCCGGCAAGACCGGCACAAGTCAGGATTTCCGCGACGCCTGGTTTATCGGCTATACGCCGCAACTTGTGACGGGGATCTGGTTCGGCAATGACGATGGCCGTCCGATGCGCCGGGTAACGGGGGGCGGGTTACCGGCGCTCACCTGGCAACATTTCATGTCCGAAGCGCTGGCGCCGATGCCATCGACCGCCTTTCCCGACGGCAGGGCCGAGGGGGGAGACCTCATATCGCGTATTTTCCGCGCATTGGGCGGCGACACATAATTGCCGCAATGCTGCGAAAGGCTGGTTGCGCATCAGGCAAGAAATGAGGTGATGACATGGCTTATCGATGCCGGTTGGCCGCGATCGGAATTATCATCGCAATGGGTGTTCAATCCCATAGCGTTCAGGCAGCCCAGGACGGGGCGGCTGATGAAACAGCCTCTCCGCCCGCCGCGGAACAGGGGCTGCCTTTCGATATCAAGGACTTCCCGATGGATGACGATGCGCTGCGTGCGCTGGAGCGCCGGCATCTGCGGCTTGCGCGGAAATCGGGAACGGTCTGTGTGCATAACACCTCGCCCAATGGTTTCCGTTTCCATACCGGCTCGGTCACCGTGCCGTTGAATGCCTGCAATGTGTTTGTGCTCGATACACTGGTTGCGGAGGAAAAGGACCCCGCGCTTTCCGCCTTCCACTATGCGATGACGCCGCGCCGTCGTTACGATCAGAACCGGCCGCCGCAATATTGGCGGATCGTGAAGAAGCAGGTGCAGTCGGGCCGTCCCATTCCGGGCGTCGGCAAAATCGATCCGATGAACCCGGACGAGGCCGAGAAGCTGCAAGCGCAGCCGATCGACGAATAATCAGCAGGGCAGGCGAACAGTCATCAGGGCAGGTGCGCGGTCCGTGCACACCTGCTCTTTGTTTGGCGTCAGCTGCGCGAAGTCGGGCTAAAGCGGATCGGCGCTGAAGATCACGCGGCTGGTTTCCTCGACCCCGAAGAAGTCCTGCGCCATGGCCGGGAATGCCCGCGTCACCAGATCTTCGGCGCTCCAGCCATCGGCGCGGCCCATGCCGCGTACCGGGCGTGGCTGGCTCATCAGGAATATTTCATTACCCCGCACACAGAAGATCTGCCCCGAAACATTTTCAGCACCCGGTGCGCACATGGCGATGGCAGGGGGTGCGATCTGATCGGCGCGGGTCGCATTGCGGATCTTGTCCATGCGTGCGGCGGTCGCTTCATCCTTGATCGGAATTGTTGCGATCATCCGTGTCCAGGCAAACGGCGCGATGACGTTGGAGCGGACATTTTTCTTTGCGCCCTCCATCGCGACCACCCGCGACAGCCCGGCAATGCCAAGTTTCGCGGCGGCATAATTGGCCTGACCGACATTGCCGATAAGACCCGAGGTCGAGGTGAACAGCACATAGGCCCCATCCTGCTGATCCCGGAAATGTTCGATCGAGGCGCGCACCACATTGTACGAGCCTTTGAGATGCACATCGATGACCGCATCCCAGTCATCCTCGTCCATTTTATGGATCATCTTGTCGCGCAGGATGCCCGCCGGGCTGATAATCGCATGCAGTCCCTTGAATGTATCGAGGGCCTGTTCGACCATGTTGCGCGCACCGCTTGCAAGCGCGACCGAATCCGAATTCGCCGCCGCCTCGCCGCCGGCGGCCTTGATCTCGGACACGACCTCCTCGGCCGGGCCCGCGCTGCCCTCATCGCCCCCTTCGACGCCGCCGCCAAGATCGTTGACGATCACCTGTGCGCCTTCGCGCGCGGCAAGCAAGGCGCATTCGCGGCCGATACCGCGTCCCGCGCCGGTTACAAGAACCACTTTCCCGTCCAAAACACCCATCGCTTCTCTCCCTGCCGCCCGGAAATGAGCCGCCTGTTATTGATGCCGATACCCAAGTCTGCCGTAATGTCGGCTGTGTGTGAATAGGGCAGGACGCGAAGCGGGTAATTGCTTTGTGCTGGACGCGCCCGGGTTGCCATGTTAGGGGGAGCGCCTCAGATCAGGGAGCATGACGCCGGATGGTTCAGCAGACTGTCTTTTTGCGACGACGATGCAGGCCCGCGCCGGGTAACCGGGCGCGGCCTTAGGCGTTGCTGGCGTCCCTGTCCCGGAAAATCCGCTACCCGGAACTATGCGGATCATGAGGGTGAGGGTTGGAAATCGCGGGCGAACGTCCCCAATAAGCGAACTTCCCCTTCTCATTTCGGGAATCTGACAATCATGATCGAGTATGTATGTGAAAAGCCGTCCGATCTGACGGCAATAGAGGATATGCTGGACAAGGCCTTCGGGCCGGGCCGTTTTGCGAAGACGGCTTACCGGCTGCGCGAAGGGGTGGCGCCGCTCGGAAATTTGTCATTCGTTGCCTGGGAAGACGGGGTATTGCGCGGGTCGCTGCGTTTCTGGCCGATCGAGATCGGCGACGATAATGTGCCCGCGCTGCTGCTCGGGCCCCTGGCGGTGGATCCTGAGCATCGCGGGCGCGGCATCGCGATCAGAATGATGCAAATCGCGCTGGCACGCGCCGCCGATGACGGGCACAGGATTGTCGTGCTCGTCGGCGATGAGCCTTACTATGCAAGGCTTGGATTTTCGGCGGCCATGGGGCGCGGCTTGCGCATGCCCGGTCCGGTCGATCAGGCGCGCCTGCTGGCGCTGGAGCTTGTTCCCGGTGCCTTGCGCGATGTGGCGGGGCTGATCCATCAGCCGCTGCGCGCGCCAGAATGCAGCGCCGCCGAGTAGCGCGGGGAAAATCAACCGGCCGCAGCCGGGAAATCGGGCGCGGGCGCGTCATGAAATCGACGCCGAAAACATCTATCGCTAGAATAGCTGTAAAATAATGGCCGCGCGTCATGTTATGGGCGCGGCTTGTCGTGCTGTTTTGGGAGTTTATGACGAAGTTGAATGAGAAAGCTGCGCCGGCGGGACCGCTGCGCGCCATGTTGCTTGCGGCCGGCAAGGGCGAACGGATGCGGCCCTTGACCGATATCCGGCCGAAACCGCTGATCAAAGTTGCCGGCAGGCCGCTGATCGATCATGCGCTGGACCGGCTGGCCGCCGCGGGGGTCGCCGAGGTCGTTGTCAATCTGCACTATCGTGCCGATATGCTGCGCGATCATTTGCGTGATCGTCAGGCGCCGCGCATTGTTTTTTCCGATGAGACGGCGCGGCTGCTTGATACCGGCGGCGGTGTGGTGAATGCCTTGCCGCTGCTCGGGGATGCGCCCTTTTTTGTGCATAACTGCGATTCCTTCTGGCTTGAAGGGGTAGGCAGCACACTTGCGCGGATGATCGCGCGGTGGGATCCTGAACGCATGGATGCGTTAATGCTGGTTGCGCCGCTGGTATCCGCCATTGGTTTTGACGGGCCGGGCGATTATGCGATGGATGGTTGTGGCCGGTTGACCCGCAATCGCGAGCGGATCATGGCGCCATTTGCCTATTGCGGGGTGCAAATCTGTTCGCCCGCTTTGTTCGCCGATGCGCCTGAGGGCCCCTTTTCCACGGTCAGGTTGTGGGACCGGGCGGAGGAAGCCGGACGTCTGTTCGGGCTTCGCCTTGACGGGGAATGGTTCCATGTCGGCACCCCCGCCGCGCTCGCCCTGACCGAGCAGCATTTGCTGGAGCAATAGGCCGGGTGATGGCGGATGGCAGCCTGAATGTGCAGTCGGTGCCGCCCGGGGTTCCTTTTGTCGATGTGCTGGCGCGCGGTGTTCTGGCTGATTATGGGGCAGCCGACGACCCGCTCGGCCTCAGCCGCGTCACGATCCTGCTGCCGACCCGGCGTGCGGTGCGGGCCCTGCGCGAGGCATTCTTGCGCGCCGGCGGTGGCAGGCCCCTGTTGCTGCCGCGCATGCGTCCTGTCGGCGATGTCGAGGAGGAAGAGCTGCTGCTCGGGGCAGGCGCGGCAACCGGACTTGCCGGGGAGGGCGCGCTGTCCCTGCCGCCGACCGTTGCCCCCTTGCGCCGACAGCTTTTACTTGCCCGACTGATTGCGCGTTGGGGGGATGTGCGGGGTAATCCTTATTCACCGGGCAATGCGGCGCGGCTTGCGGCCGAGCTTGCGCGTCTGATCGATCAGGTGGAGACCGAAGGGCTGTCATTTGCCGATCTTGATCGTCTTGCGCCTGACCGGTTTGCCGCCCATTGGCAGGAAACCCTTGAATTTCTGAAGATTGCCACCGCTGCCTGGCCCGAGATTCTGGCGCAGGAAGGGTGCATCGATCCGGCTGCCCACCGGAACCGGATGCTGGGGGCGCTGGCCGCTGCGTGGGAGGTCGCCGCGCCGCGCGGGCCGGTCATTGCCGCGGGCTCAACCGGCAGCGTTCCGGCGACCGCCCGTTTGCTGCGGGTGGTCGCGGGGCTTGCGCAGGGGCTTGTGCTGCTGCCCGGGCTTGACCGCCATCTTGATGCGGAAAGCTGGCAAGCGCTTGATCCCGCGCATCCGCAATATGGCATGGCGCAATTGCTGGCGAAATTCGGGCTGGCGCGCGATCAGGTGCCCGATTGGGGGCATGCGGACCGCTTTGCTATGCGCATGAACCGGGCGCGGATCGGCTTGCTTGCCGAGGCGCTGCGTCCCGCCGATACGACCGATATGTGGCGCGATGCCGGGGCCGCGTTGCAGGCCGCGCTGCCTGCTGCGCTCAAAGGGCTCAGCTTTCTTGAATGCCCGGCGGAGCGGGAGGAAGCGGCGGCCATCGCGCTTGCCCTGCGCGAGGTGTTGCAGACGCCGGGAAAGACTGCCGCGCTTGTCACCCCCGATCGCGGGCTTGCGCGCCGGGTCGCCGCCGAGCTCAAGCGCTGGGATCTCGAGATCGACGATTCCGCCGGTGTGCCGCTCGCCGATACGCCGCCGCTGACCCTGCTGCGCGCCCTTGTCGAGGCACATGCGCAAGCTTTTGCCCCGGTTGCCTGGCTTGCCCTTGTCAAGCATCCGCTGGTGCATGCCGGCTGGCCGCGTGGCAGATTTCGTGCCGCCGCCCGCGAGTTTGAGCGGCGTTGCCTGCGCGGCCCGCGTCCCGCCCCCGGGCTGGACGTTCTGGGGGCACTTGCCACCGAAAGCGGCGATGATGCGCTTGTTGCCTTGACGGCACGGTTTGCGGATCTGCTCACCCCGCTTGCCGGGATCGCGCCTCAGGACGCGATATCGCTCGCTGATTATCTCGGCGCGCTTGTGCAGGTGGCCGAGGCGCTTTGTGCGACCGATGAGGCGGCGGGCGAAACATGTCTGTGGGCTGGCGAGGCGGGGGAGGCTGCTTCCCTGTTCATCGCTGAACTCGGCGAGCAGGCGGAGCTTGCGACGCCTCTGCGGCTGCGGGACTGCCCCGCCTTCATCGATGCGCTGCTTGAAGGACGTGCGGTGCGGCCGCGTTACGGGCGGCATCCGCGGCTGTTCATCTGGGGGCCGCTTGAGGCGCGCTTGCAGCATGCGGATCTGATGATCCTTGGCGGGCTTAATGAGGATAGCTGGCCTGCACAGGCCAATACCGACCCCTGGCTCAGCCGCCCGATGCGCGCGGCATTCGGACTGCCCGCGCCGGAACAGCGGATCGGTCTGTCCGCCCATGATTTCGCGCAGGCCGCCAGCGCGCCTGAAGTGATACTGAGCCGCGCGCGCAAGACCGGCGGGGCGCCGGCGATTGCCTCGCGCTGGTGGTTGCGGATCGAAAATCTGCTGAGCGGGATCGGCGATGGTGACTGGCGCGCGCAAATTACCCCTGCACGCTGGCTTGACTGGGCCGACCGGCTTGACAAGCCGGCGCAGATTATCCCCGCCGACCCGCCCTTGCCCAGACCGCCGGTGCATTTGCGGCCGCGCGGCTTGTCGGTCAGCGATGTGGAAGTGCTGGTGCGCGATCCTTATGCCATCTATGCAAAGCATGTGCTGGGGCTATCGCCGCTCGATCCGCTTGATGCCGAACTCGGGGGGGCAGAACGCGGCACCGTCATCCATGATATTCTCGAACGGTTTCTGCGCGCGCGGGGGCAGGCGCTGGCGCCCGGCGATCTGCGCGCGCTGCGGGCGCTGGGCGCGCAGGCATTCGACACCGCCCTGACCGAACCGGGTATCCGCGCCTTCTGGAAGCCGCGTTTCGACGAGCTGGCCGGCTGGTTCATCGAATGGGATCTGACACATAGGCTGACCGGCGCGCTGCCGGCGGGGGTGGAGGTCGAGGGCAAGCTGACTTTCGATGCGCCCGGTGGCCCGTTCACGCTCAGGGCGCGCGCCGACCGGGTTGACCGTTACCCCGATGGCAGCCTGGCGATCTTCGATTACAAGACCGGCAGCAACCCCACACAGAAACAGATCAAGGCAGGCTTTGCCCCGCAATTGCCGCTGGAGGGGGCGATCGCCACCTATGGCGAATTCAAAGGGATCGGCAAGGGCGGTGTGGCGCAGATCGCGATCCTGCGGCTGCGCGGCATCGATCCGCCCGGCGAGTTTATTCCCATCGCGATCGAACAGATCGAGATTGCCTATAACGGGCTGCGCGACAAGATCGCGAAATTCGATGCGCCGGATGTGCCTTATCCCTCGCGTCTGGCACCGATGCTGTTTGCCCATGGCGGGTCTTATGATCACCTGGCGCGGGTGCGCGAATGGTCAAGCGACAGGGAGGGCGAGGCGTGAGCGCCCCGCCCCGCGCAACGGCCGAGCAGCAGGCCGCCGCCGCGCCCGACGCCTCCGTCTGGGTGACCGCCAATGCGGGCACGGGCAAGACGCATGTGTTGATCGACCGGGTGACGCGGCTTCTGCTTGATGGCACGGCGCCCGCGCGTATCCTGTGCCTGACATTCACCAAGGCCGCCGCCGCGGAGATGGAAGAGCGGCTGTTCCGGCGGCTGGGCGGTTGGGCCACCGCGCCTGATGCAGTGCTGCGCGAAAATCTGCACCTGTTACAGGGGGCGGCGGTCACCGACAGCGGATTGCGGCAGGCGCGGCGCTTGTTCGCGCGTGCGCTTGAGACGCCGGGCGGGCTTAAAATCCGCACCATACACGCCTTTTGCGAAAGTCTGCTGCGCCGTTTCCCGCTTGAGGCGGCGATCCCCGCGCATTTCCAGGTGATCGATGAACGCAGTGCCGCCGAATTGATCGCCGATGCCCGCAAACAGGTGCTGGCGGCGGCGCAGGGCGATGACGATCTGCCGCTGACAAGCGCGTTGCAGCGTCTGGTCCGCCGGATTGACGAGCCGGTCTTCATTGCACTGATGGATGAAGCCGTGCGGAAGTTTCGTCACGCCGGCCGCAAAGGCGATGTCGATGCAGACATCGCCGCGCTTTATACCCGCCTTGGTGTCGGGGATGGCCGGTCGGTTGACGATATCGTGCAGGCCGCCTGCGCGCGCGACCAGTTGCCCGAAGCCGATTTGCGGCATGCGGCGGAAACGCTGCTTGGTGGCGGCAAGACCGATTGTGAGCGGGGGACGGTCATTCTGGCGTTCCTCGATGCGCCGAACAGGCAGGCCCAATACGGGGCTTATCTGTCGGCGTGGCTGACACAGAAAGGTGCGGCAACAAAGCGGTTGATCACCAAGAGTTTGTCTGAGCAGCATCCCCATATCGCCGAGATATTACTCGCCGAGCAGCAACGGATCGTGGCAGTGGAGGCGGTGGTCAAGGCCACCCGCGTTGCCGAGGCGAGCGCGGCCGCCCTGCGCATCGGCGCGGCGGTCGTGGCGGCCTACGAAGCGGAAAAATCGCGGCACGGGCTGCTCGATTATGACGATCTGATCGGCCATACGGGCAATCTGCTTGCCGGTGTCGGGGCAGGGTGGGTGCTGTACAAGCTCGATGGCGGGCTTGACCATATTCTGGTGGATGAGGCGCAGGATACAAGCCCCGCCCAGTGGGAGGTTATCCGTCTGCTGAGCGATGAATTCTTTGCCGGAGACGGTGCCCGCGAAGCGCTGGACGGTGATAGCGCCCCCGGCGGGCGCACGATTTTCGCGGTGGGCGACGAAAAGCAGTCGATCTACAGTTTTCAGGGGGCGGACCCCGCCTCCTTTGCCGCGATGCGCAATTATTTCCGGTCCAGGGCGCAAGCGGCGGGCCGCAACTGGCAGGATGTGTCCTTGCGACAATCCTTCCGCTCGGTACCTGAAGTTCTGAACGCGGTCGATCAGGTTTTCGCTCGTGCGCTTGCGCGTGAAGGGCTGTCTTCGGAACCGGGCGAGATTGCCCATATGCCGGTCCGCACAGCCGCTCCCGGACGGGTCGAAATCTGGCCAACCGTCGTGCCCGAGGAGGTCGAGACCCCCAATCCGTGGGATGCGCCGCTCGATACCCCCGCGCCGCGCAGTTCGCATGCGGTGCTGGCTGATCGTATCGTGACGCAGATTTCCAATTGGCTTGAGCAAGAGGAAATATTGACGCCGCAAAACCGCCCCATCGTGCCCGACGATATTCTTATCCTCGTCCGCCGACGGAACGATTTTGTCGAGGCGGTGGTGCGGAAGTTGAAGCAGTGCAATATCCCGGTTGCGGGTACCGACCGCATGGTGCTGACCGACCAGATGGCGGTGATGGATCTGATAGCGGCGGGGCAGTTCGCCCTGATGCCCGAGGACGATCTGACACTTGCCACCTTGTTGCGCAGCCCGTTTGTCGGGATGAGCGAAGACGATCTCATGCGCCTTGCCGCAGACCGCAGCGCACAGCGGCTGTGGCATGAGCTTGTCCGCCGGCAGCAGGAGGATGCGGTATTCGCCGATGCGCATGCGCTGCTGTCGCGGCTGCTGACGATGGCTGATTTTGTGCCGCCATTCGAATTTTTCGCGACGCTGCTCGGGCCGATGCAGGGGCGGCGGCGCTTGCTGTCCCGGCTTGGTCCCGATGCCAGCGATCCGATCGACGAATTTCTGTCCCAGGCATTGCAATATGGGCGGCTCGGTCCGCCCTCCCTGCAGGGATTTCTGCATTGGGTCGGGGCGGGGCGCACCGAAATCAAACGCGATCTGGAACAGGGGGGCGGCGCGGTACGCGTGATGACCGTGCATGCCGCAAAAGGGCTTGAGGCGAATATCGTCTTTCTGCCCGATTGCTGCGCCCTGCCGGACGGGAAGTTCGATCCCAGATTGTTGCCGGTGCCCGATGAAGGGCTGCATGTCTGGCCGGTGAAAAAGGATCTGGACGATGCAGTGTCGGCTGCGGCGCGCACGGCCTATGCGCAGGCGCGGGAGGCCGAATATCGCAGGCTGCTTTATGTGGCGATGACGCGCGCGCGCGACTGGCTTTATATCGGTGGTTATGAAAGCAGGCAGAAGCGCAAGGATGGCTGCTGGTACAATCTTGTCTGCGATGGCTTGCTGGGGGAAGCGCCGGCTGCTCATGTAACCGAGGTGCCGCTGCCTTGGGGGGAGACGGGCTGGCGGATCGCGGGGGATCTGGCGGCAGCGCCGCAAACCCACGAGGAGGCAGCCCCCGCACCC
>OBJS01000187.1_pt1 | contig 17865 bp, 20 predicted proteins | sample 1519851 | NCBI WGS metagenome assembly OBJS01 (sample SAMN03019806, study PRJEB22545) | beach sand metagenome | biome: beach; feature: sea beach; material: beach sand | place: USA: Municipal Pensacola Beach, FL | collected 2010-10-20 | depth 25-47 cm m
TTTCGTCGAGCAAGTCCGCCGGTCGCCACCGGGGGTGCTCGTGCCCGCCGCTAAGTGCATACGCCGAAACCTGATACACACCTTTTCTTCTCTTCGACGGACCCACGATATACATCGGGCACTCAATGTTGGCGTGCGACATCAGCGTACTCTGCCCGCCTCAATCAAACAGACGGTACTGGGAAATATCGGTCGCCGGCTCCACCCCGACCCTCACGCCGATCCCCAGTAAACGCACCGGCAACCGCTTGCGTTGCCAGGCTTCTTCGCAAAGAGCCTGGTAACCGGACAAGCTGATCCCCCCGGGCAGTCGGCGTTCGATCGTGGTCACGGTGAAATCGGCAAAGCGTATTTTCAGAAAGTGACGTAGACGCCGATCGTTCAGCGCCGCCTGCTGGTAGCGCTCCAGCAGGCGCTCATACAGCGGTTGAAGGGCGTCACGGCAGGTTTCGATGGCGGTTAGATCGCGGGCAAAAGTGGTTTCAACGCTCAGGGATTTGCGATGGCGACGGGTTTTGACCACCCGGGTATCGATACCACGGCATAGTTCGTAAAGGCGCTCACCCATTACGCCAAAGTGCGCACTCAGCGTCTGTAGATCAAAATCGCGCAACTCTCCACAGGTCCGGGCACCCAGGGCCAGCAGTTTTTGCTCCGTGACGCGACCGACACCGAATAATTTTCCCACCGGCAATGTTTCGACGAAGGCATCGACCGCTTCGGGCGCGATGACAAACAAGCCGTCGGGTTTGTCCCAGTCGCTGGCAATTTTTGCCAGAAACTTGTTTGGCGCTACTCCCGCGGAAATGACGATGCCCACTTCGTCGCGAACACGCGCCTTGATATGTTGGGCCATGAGCGTGCCGCTGCGGCGAAAAGCCCTCACCTCGCTCACGTCCAGGTAAGCTTCGTCGAGCGACAGGGGCTCGACCTCCGGCGTCAAGTCGCGAAATATCCCTCTTATCTGCTGCGACACATGGCGATATTTTTCAAAGTCCGGCGGTATTACCACCAGTGCCGGGCACAGGGCAGTCGCGCGGGCCATGGGCATTGCCGAATGAATGCCGTACTCCCGTGCAGCGTAATTACAGGTGGCAACCACGCCTCGACGATCGGCCGCACCGCCGACGGCTACTGGTTTGTCACGCAAAGCAGGGGTATCGCGCATCTCTACTGCGGCGTAAAAACAATCACAATCGCAATGAATGATTTTGCGCTGAGTGGCATTGTCCATGCCGCTATTATCCATATCCACCCGCCTGGCAAAACACCCTGTCAGTCTGGATGCGGGTCTACTCTCCAGCCTTATCGGGCAGCCACAGCATGGCGATTTATCCCGATCCGGATTCATGCGCCGTAGCTTTCGACAAACTTAGCTTTCGACAAACTTAGCTTTCTAGAAACTGAGCTTTCTGAGAAAAACTCGGCTTACTTTAAAAACTAAGGTTTTGTTTGCCATCCCTGGCGGAATAGCCACCGCCCTGCCCGGCTACGTAAGCAAATAAAAACACGTAGGGCCGGAAGGGTTACCGCGCCAATTCCTAGCGCGACTGACAGCAGCACTTTTATTCAACAGTGATCGCGTATTCAACAAGGATAGTAGAATGAATTTCGGCATTGGCGCCCCTAGCGCTTGCGCGCCAGTGTCAAGCCGTCGCCAATTGGCACCATAGAAATATCGACTCTTTCGTCCGTGGCGATAAAGTCGTTGAGTTCGCGAATGGCGACCGTGTCGGCTTCATTGTTCGAGGCATCGGCGACCGCACCGCCCCAGAGCACATTGTCGATCGCCACCAAACCACCGGGGCGCAGTAAAGTCAGACACTGTTCATAGTAGCGCCGGTAGGACGTCTTATCGGCGTCGATAAAAGCAAAATCGTAGCTATCGCTCTCCCCGGCATCGATCAGTGCTTGCAGGGTGTCGACGGCAGGCGCCAGGTGCAATGTGATTTTTTCCTCGACACCGGCCTTGCGCCAGTAGCGCTGCGCGACATCGGTATAGCCGGCCTCGATATCACACCCCACCAGACGGCCATCCTTGGGCAGCGCCAAGGCTACCGCCAGGGCGCTGTAGCCGGTAAACACCCCAACCTCCAGGCAACGCCGGGCACCGAGCAGGCGAACCAGCAGTGCCATAAACTGTCCTTGCTCTGGACTCACCTGCATCACGGCCAGGGGCAATTCAGCAGTCTTCTCGCGCAATGCTTGCAGCACTTCCGGTTCGCGGAGAGATGCCAGCTGCAGGTACCGGTACAGGTCGGCATCCAGATTCAGTGTTTTATTTGACATATCAATCGACCCCGTCGGCAGTATAAAAACGCACGATGCCGACATTTTCCGGCTCTCCGAGGTCGGGCACGGTGACAGCCTCTATCTCGGCGAACCGGGCAAATTCTGGTTCCTGAAAATTCGGCATCCGCGAATCGGCAATCACCACCCTGTTCGCCACAGCGCGGAACGGCAATAGCAGCCCGAGATTAGTTGCATCGTAGAGTACATCGGCGGCAAACAGGATATCCACGCGCTGCACAAGCGCATCCAGTGTCTCCACGCACACCACACTGACCCCGTTGAGCGCCGCGTTTAAAGCGACGGCCTTGCGGGCATCGGCGTCGATATCGCAGGCGATGACGCTTTCGGCACCAGACAGAGCCGCGGCAATACCGACGACCCCGGAGCCGGCGCCAAAGTCCACGACTGTTTTGTCCCGCACGATGGTCGGGTTGGCAAGAATATGACGCGCCAATGCCAGTCCACTGCCCCAGCAGAAACTCCAGTAGGGTGGGCTTTCAAACACGGCATCAGTTTCGAGCTCGCTCAACGGCGCATCCATGCCCTCGGGGTCGATTAGCCAAAGCGTTAGCGCATGCTCTAGTCCGGCCATATCGAGCCGCGTTTGCCTGAGGCGTGCGCCACCGACGAGACCGCGCAAAACACTGTCGAGTTGCCGTCGCGTCGACGCCGGCGACATACCGGTTCGACCCGCCGATTGCCGGGCACCGGTTTGCCCCATCATCACTCGCGATCGCCGTCATCGGTGGGCGCTGGGTCTTGACTCGCCCCCAGCATGATGCCGATCCAGCGCGTCTGTGCATCCCCTTCAAGGCCGATTTTCACCAGTATGGTCAGGGGAATAGACAAGAGCATCCCGACCGGGCCCAGCACCCAGCCCCAGAAAACCAGTGATAGGAACACAACCAGCGGCGACAGATTGAGCCCCTTACCCATCCAGCGCGGTTCGATGACATTGCCAACGACGACGTTAATGAGCACATAACCGCCGGCAACCAGGCCCGCCATCAAGGGCGTCAACTGCAGCAACGCGAGCAGCACAGCCGGCACTGCCGCCAGTATCGAGCCCACGGTTGGGACAAAATTCAGCAGAAAAGCCAGTAACCCCCACATCACCGGGTAATCCACCCCCATGGCCCATAGCATCACAATGACCAGCAGGCCGGTGAGCAGGCTCAGGGCGGTCTTGATACCCAGGTACCGGTTAACACTGGAACTGAACGACGCCAGTGCCTCACTGGAGCCAGCGCCACCGCGCGCCTGGGCCAACTTGTCGGCAAAGCCAACCTCTTCCGCGAGGATGAAAATCACCGTCAGCAAAATAAGAAACGCATTGGTCATCACGTTGCCGAACGAGGCCAAGGTATTGCCTGCCATCTGCATGACGACGCCGGGATTGATAGTCTGGCGCAGCGATTCGGCCTCAATGCCGATGCCCTTCGCGGCGAGCCAGGACAGCAGACCTTCGGTCATGTTTTGCAAACGCGCCTGGTATTCCGGCAGATCCTGGCGAAAGTCCTGTATAGACGAGCCCACGACGGCACCCATGATCGAGCCCAGGCCGATGACAAAAAATACGATCAGCAGGATGGCCGCCGCACCGGGCACCTTCCACGATTTCAGCAGCAGCAATAGCGGCGAAAAAATAAGGGCGATAAATACCGATAATAAGAACGGCACCAACAGCGGCTCGGCCGCTTTCATGCCGGCCACCAGGACAACAAATGCCGCCGCTACCAGAATAAACCGCGTCACCGGCGATAAGTCACTCATCGTTGGATTTTCCTCGTTTAAGATCACTTAGCATGTCCCGTACCTGAGCCATGCCCCTGTCGCTAAATAAATGCCGGCCCCGCTCCCCAATGAATTCGGTTTCAGTGAGCTCGATACAGGTTTTCTGAATGTCCTGTAAGCGCTCGTCGTGGCGCACCGGGACACCGATGAATACGTGCCAGTCGTTCTCCGTAGCCTCGCCCGCGACAACCAGTTCAAAAAGCGCAATCACGTTATCCCTGTCAATGCGATAGATCGGCGTCCCCACTCGGACAAACACCAGAATCGCCACCAGCACCACGGCCAGGGTAAGCAGGAAGGTCAACAGAAAACTCATGGCCACACCAGCAATTTAATCGCCATCGCCAATGTTACCGCGATTATGATCGGCTGCACGAATGCGCTACCGCCCTGCATCACCGCATTGGAGCCCAGGCGTGCACCTAGCATTTGAGCAGCCGCCATGAGCATCGCCAGATCCCACAGGACCTGACCGGCGGTAATAAATAATAGCGCCGAGGTGCTGTTGATGGTCAGCACCATTAGCTTGGTCTGGGCCGTGGCACTCGGCAGGCTGTAACCGCACAGCCAGACAAATAAAAAGGGAAACACGGAACCCATGCCCGGCCCGAAAAAACCGCCGTAAAATCCCATGGGCAGTGCCACCAGCCAGGCGAATTGGCGCGCGCTGAGACGTGCTGTCGATGCCGCGTCAGAAATGCGCGGCGAAAATATGAAATAGAGGGCAATAACTATCAATAACAGGGGAATCAAGTGCAGTAATAACTCGTTTCCCAGGCGCTGCACGACCATTGTGCCCAGTGCTGATCCAATCGAGGCCAGGACCACGGATAACACCAGTTCCCGGTGTCGCAAGTGGCCCTTGCGAAAAAAATTCCAGGTCGAAGATAGCGTGCCCAAGGCACTCTGTACCTTATTGGTGGCGAGGGCGTGAATTACCGGCAACCCTGTGGACAAAAGTATGGGCAGGGTGAGCAAACCACCGGAGCCCGCGATAGACGAAATATAGCCGGCAACGAAGGCCACAGCAGTGAGTAAAACAGTGAGTTCGAGGGACAGGCTAACGACGCGGCTCCGGCTCGCCAAAGTCAAACATCATAGCATTTGACCATTGCCCGCTCCGCAAGCAAAACCGCGATCAGAGTCACTTAAAGCCGGTCTGGCCCACCATGATACAGTTCACCCTTTACCCAACACCCGCTCCATGCCCTTGCAATGACAGACTCCGAGCAAGCCACGCTATCCAAAGCTGATTCTTCGCGTTTCACCGCAGGCACAAAAAAATGGTTTAAACCCCGCAGTCCGCGCTTCTGGATTCTGTTAACAGGTCTGCTTTACACGCTCTGCGGCTTCTTTCTCGTGCCGCACCTGTTGCAATCGGCCATCATTGGTTTGGTCCAGGATGACCTTGGCAGATCGGCGCGTATCGAACGAATCCAATTTAACCCTTTCTTACTGAGCCTTCGGGTTCTCGGCCTTACCATCGAAGATACAGATGGCACCAAACTGATTGCATTCGATGCACTTTATGTCGATTTTCAGCTCTCGAGCCTGTTGCGCAGGGCCTGGACTTTCGATGAAGTCGAGCTGGACAAGCCCTACTTGCTGTACGAGCGATTAAATGCCACGGAAAGCCGGCTCAGCCGCCTTCTCGCCGACCTGCCCGCCAGCGACAATAAAGAAACTGGCGCCGAAAATGACGAAGCCGCTGTTCCCCGGGTGCTGATTCATCGTCTTGCAATTTCCCGAGGGGCGCTGATGTTCATAGACCGGGTGCCGGCGACCCAGGTCCAGCTCGACCTGGGCCCGGTCGAAATCACGATCGACGAACTCAACACCCTTCCCGAACGGCTTGGCAAACAGCTGGTGTCGATCGACCTGCCGGAGGGCGCTCAACTGCAGTGGAGCGGCAATTTGAGTCTCAACCCGCTCTACAGCGAGGGCGAACTGACCCTGAAGGCGCTGCGGCTGGACGCGCTGACCGCCTATCTTCGGGAATACATTGCAATAAGTCAGTTCGACGCCACCGTGTCGAGCCAGTTGCAATATCGATTAGGTATACGGGATAACCAGCCCACCCTCGATCTCGATGAAATTGGCATCACCGTCAGCGACCTGGCCATCGCCAGCAGTGCGAGCGAGCGGGAATTCCTGACAACTTCCCGCATCTCATTGGCAGGCGGCACACTGCGTTACCCCGAGCAGTCGCTACATCTGAAGACATTCACCATCATCGAACCCGGACTCGATGTTTCGTTGAACCCGGAAGGAAAGCTCAACCTGCTTGCACTACTGCCCAATCAACAGACGACCGAAGGTGCGAGCACACCTCAAGGTACAAGCACTGCCTCGGACACTGGTACTAATGCCGATTCGGATAACGGCGGGCAACAATCTAGCGGTGGGGAAACTGCCAGTTGGCAACTCTCAGTCGGGGCATTCGATATACAGAAAGCCGGCATCGACTTTACCGACAGCCGCATCGAACCCGCAGCTAAAGTTCAATTGCGAGAACTGGATGTACAGCTGTCCAACTGGAATAATCGGCCGGGAAGCGTATCCCCCTTTAGCGTAAACGGCCAATTGCCGCCGGGTGGTAAATTTAATATCGACGGGCAGCTCCGGCTCCTGCCTGCTTTCGACCTGTCTTCAAAAATAGAACTGGTGGACCTGCCCCTTTCCCTGACAGAGGCCTATGCGCGTCAAGCGATACGCGTCGCTGTCTCCGAAGGCAGCATCGACGCCGACCTCGCCCTGTCCATACAGGCCGACAATCAGATCAAGGTAAGCGGCGCTACGGAGATTACCGACCTCGACCTTCGCGATCTCGATGCGAAGCAAACCTTTGCCGGTTGGAACCGATTGGCAATCCAACAATTTGAGCTCGACCTTGTCGGCAATCACCTCGCCATCACCGAGCTCGATATACGGGAGCCGTACGGCCGTATTCTGATCAAGGCCAACGGCGAGACAAATATGGCCGACTTAATCACCCAGCCTGCATCTTCACAAAAAGCAGAACGGCAAGGTAATGAAGTGGGCGATAAGGGCGCAGACGCCTCGCCACTGCGGGTGACAATCGACAGCGTAGGTTTGAATGACGGCACCCTGGATTTTTCCGACCTGTCGCTACCGCTGCCCTTTACCAGCCATATTACCCAACTGGGCGGCCGTATCAGTAATCTCGACACCAGCGCCTCCCCGGCAGAGCTCATATTGGAGGGGCGAGTCAACGAGTTTGGCCACGCGCTTATAAAAGGCCGTGTCAGCCCGGCTGATCCGCTTCGCGACACCGATATCAGCCTGGACTTCAGCAATCTCGACATGGCCAAAGTCTCGCCCTATAGCGCTCGCTTCGCGGGGCGGCTTATCGAAAGCGGCAGGCTCGATCTGGACCTCGAATACACCATAGACGAGGGACAATTACTCGGCAAAAACGCCATTGTGTTGCGAGACTTTTCACTGGGTAAAAAAATGGAGAGTGCGGGCGCGACCAACTTGCCATTGGATCTGGCCGTTGCGCTGCTAAAAGATGCGGACGGCGTCATTCGAGCCAAACTGCCGATTAGCGGCAACGTCAACGACCCCCAATTCGAAGTAGGCGATCTCGTTTGGAAAGCTGTGGTCAATCTGATCACCAAAGCAGCCTCCTCACCGTTTCGGCTGCTTGGCAACATGCTTGGCCTCGAGGGCGAGGATCTCGGTACAATTAACTTTCCCGCCGGTCGAGCCGAGCTCGACCCGCCCGCACAGGAAAAAATCAAATTGCTGAGCGAAGCGCTGCAACAACGCCCCGCCCTGACCCTTAAAGTAAATGGTGTTTTTGACAGAAAAACCGACATCCCTATGTTGCAGCGGTTTCAGTTCGACGAAAAATTCAAACGTCATCTGCAGGAGACCCGTGGCACAAAGAACGCCAGTGCGTTATCAGCTGCCGACCTGCGCAGCCACCTCGAGAAACTGTACGGGGTGCTCTACCCGAACACCGATCTCGAGCGCTTGCGATCCACGCACACGTCAGCGCCACCAAATAAACCTGACAGCGAGCCTGCGTTCAACGAAAAGGCCTATAACCGGGCTTTGCGGGCGCAACTAATAGCCGCTGAAGAGATCGACCCGCAAGCGCTGGAGGAACTGGCCGAAGCGCGAGCCCAGGCCATAAGGGCAGCCCTGGTCGCAGACGGCGGTCTCGACAACAACAGAGTCGTCACGGACAGTCCCCGGGAAATTACCGAGGGCGACAAGAAACGGATAAAGCTGAAACTCGACCTTCTCCCCTGAAGCGATCTCGCCCGATGCCGGAATCACTCCCCGATAGTCGTAGCGTAGCGCGAAGCGCGAGCAGGTGGCCGCTGTAACGATAACCTCAGCGCAAAAATTCTCTTTTACCCTGCCCCCTATGCTTAACGCCACATAATTTATGCCTTGCTGTACCAGGCTTTGTTCGAACTGATAAAATCCCCTGTCCCCTGGCACTTCAACTGGATAACGAGACTATGACTGATATAGGTGCAACCGAGAATACTACAAAGCTGGATTTCGATGCTGTGGTCGTAGGCGCCGGTATAGCCGGCCTGTACGCAGTGTACAAACTACGGGAAATGGGCTTGAGTGTGCGTGGCATCGATGCTGCGCCGGCAGTCGGCGGCACCTGGTATTGGAACTGTTATCCGGGCGCCCGCGTCGACTCGCAGTCATACATTTATCAGTACTGGTTTTCCGATGAGCTAATCAAAGAATGGGACTGGCCCGAACGTTTTCCCGCCCAGCCAGTGGTGGAGCAATACCTCAATTTTGTTACTGATAAATTTCAGCTGGACAAGGAATACGCCTTTAACACCCGTGTCACCTCGGCCGATTGGGACAACGACAAGCAATGTTGGACCGTGGGCACAGATCAGGGCGATAAACTGACAACTCGCTACTTTATCAGCTGCACGGGGATGTTATCCGAGCCAAAAATTCCCGCCTTCGAAGGCCAGGAAAAGTTCAAGGGCGTTATCGCCCATACCGCCCGTTATCCTCGCGAAGGCATCGATCTTAAAGGCAAACGCGTAGGGGTAATCGGCTGCGGCGCCACCGGTATTCAGGTCATCCAGACCATTGCCAGCGAAGTGGAACACCTGACAGTATTTCAGCGCACCGCTTCCTACGGCGTCGCCATGCACAACGAGAAGTTCGACGATGCCGCCCGGGACCACTGGCGATCAAAAGCCAAGGAATTACAGGAAACGGTTTACAATAGTTTTGTCGGCTTTGATTACGACTTCGAGCACGGCTCCTGGTATGACCTGACGCCAGAACAACGCTACGAGGTGTTGGAAGAAAAATGGCAGGAAGGCTCCCTTAGTATGTGGGTGGGCACTTTTCCCGAGCTCTTTACCGACCAGGCCGTCAATGACGAGATCTCCGACTTTGTCCGCGAAAAAATTCGCGCCCGCATCAAGGATCCAAAAATCGCCGACCTGGTGACCCCCCGCAACCACGGTTTCGGCACCTACCGCGTGCCCCTGGAAAACGGCTACTACGATGTATTTAATCAGGACAATGTGGAGCTGATTGACGCCCGCAACACACCCATCGAGGGCTTTACCGAAACCGGTATAAAAATTGGCGGTCGCGACATCGCGCTAGACGTGGTCATCCTGGCCACCGGTTTTAACGCCGGCACCGGCTCCCTGACGAAAATGAATATCCACGGCCGTGACGATCGCTCCCTGACCACGGAATTTGACGAGGACATTCGCACCACCATGGGTCTACAAATCCACGGTTATCCCAACCTGTTTACCGTCGCCGGCCCCCTGGCGCCTTCAGCGGCCTTTTGCAATATGACCACCTGCCTGCAACAACAGGTCGATTGGGTCACCGACTGTATCGCCTACCTGCGCGATCATCACCACCAGTCCATTGAGCCCACGGTAGAAAAACAGGACGAGTGGGTGGCCCACCACGACGAGGTCGCCAACGCCACCCTGCTCACGGCGACCCAGTCCTGGTACACCGGCGCCAATATCGAGGGCAAACCCAGCCGCTTGATTTCCTATATCGGCGGGGTCAGCGAATACCACCGCATCTGCGATGAAGTCCAGGCCAGCGGTTATGAGGGTTTTAGCAAAGCCTGAGGCTTCTATGTCTGCACCGCCAGGGTGGGCATTCGCCACCCTGGCTTTTTTCGCGTTCGACAAAGCATGTTATTACCGATACCTAGAGACAATCTCAGGTCAGCCCGACAAAGGATGATCTTGTAAGTAATAGACCGGTTAATGTCGTTAACAAGGCGATGGAACACAGGGTATCTGGCCATCAGGGGAACAACACCGGTTTATTACCATTTCCAGTTAACCGGCGAAGACATTCAAAAACACCTAACCCCCTGAACGGTCGAATGCGATATGAACCCCATTGAATATAGAGCATTAAATCAGGTCGATCCAGGCCCGTTATTATCCCTGTTAAACAAGGAAAGAGTCCGGTCTCATCTGATGAATCACCAACGCTTTGACAGGGAGTCTTTACAATTATGGATTAAGACAAAAATCGAAATGGATACGACTCTCGGCTGTCGAGTGCGGGCCATCGTGGTTGACGATCAATGTGTAGGTTGGTGCGGCGTACAGCACGACAATGGCGAATATGAAATCGCGATTGTTTTGGATGACAGCCACTGGGGATTGGGGCGAAGAATATTCCGCGACTTGATGACCTGGGCAAAAGAGCTGGGGCATAAAACGGTATCCATTCATTTCCTCCATACCCGACCGGAATATAAATTCCTCAAGAAAATTGCACAAAGCGTGCACGAAAGTCAAATACTCGGGAGCAAGTTCACGACATATACACTAGCGGTGGAATAACTTTTTGCTGCGGGAATTAGCGGTAGACTTATTGAGAGTTAAGCGACATTCTCTTGCAATAGTTACAGCTCGATGGGATCACCAATCATCGCAGCGCATTGCACATCTCTCCCAAAGCGTCCTTCAATCCCCCGCCAGTTGCCGGGTCAACTCAGCTGCTGCAACCTCTTTACACCCTGTCGTGTTTTGCCCTGCCCATAACGGTGAGTACTCGCCACTGGCCTGGCTCTCAGCTTTGGCGCGCAACGGCGCAATAGCCGATGCCGCCAGGGGAAACAGCGGCGCTGCAGGGCTTATGGGCCCGAGTTCCCGAATCAAGCGATTGACAATCCCCCGCGCCGGTCGACCGGTAAACAGATTGGTGATGGCGGTATGCTGTGCCTGCGCCGATCGCAAGGCCGCACGATGTATGGCGCTGGTAGTGGTTTCCGGACACAACAAATAAGCCGTTCCCACTTGTACGCCGACCGCGCCGAGCTTCATGGCAGCCGCCACGCCGTCGACAGAGGCAATGCCACCCGCAGCTATCACCGGCACCTTTACCCTGGCAACGATCTGCGGTACCAGGGCAAAAGTGCTCATCTGAAGACTCAAATCATCGGAAAGAAAACTGCCCCGGTGACCGCCAGCCTCTATACCCTGGGCAATAATGGCATCGACACCGCGCGCCTCAAGCCAAAGTGCTTCCGCCACTGTAGTGGCGCTGGAAAGAATTTTCGCGCCCGTACTTTTAACTTTGGCCGTCAACTCTGTGGTGGGCAGGCCAAAATGAAAGCTAACTACGGCGGGTTTCACATCCAGCAATACATCTGCAATCTGTTCATTAAATGGCGATCGGCCCGGTCCAGGTAATATGCTTTGCGGATCTAGCCCGAGCTCGCGATAGTATGGAGTCAGTAGCTCTCGCCAGCGGGTTTCTCGCTCGGCGTCTATTGCCGGCGGGCTATGACAGAAAAAATTCACATTAAAGGGCTGGGTTGTCTGTGACTGGATAGCGGTGATTTCCTGCCTGAGACTGTCAATACCAAGCATGGCGCCGGGCAGTGACCCCAGCCCCCCGGCGCGGGACACGGCAATGGCCAGCTCACTGCCTTGCACTCCGGCCATCGGTGCCTGAATGATGGGGAGCTCAATATCCAGTAATTTCTCTAGGATTTCCATCTTTCATCCTCTTTTTGTGGCCAGGAGATTAATCATTCCACAGCATAAAAAATGTTCCTTTACCACTCGCATCGACGAATAACGGACAATACTCGTAGCATGACCGCGTTCGGCATCTTCACGCGCCAGGGCTTTGCGCCACACACCGGGCATGGGGCTGGCAATCCAATCCTGCCAGTGCGAATCGATCACCACTCTTTGGCTGAAATCCATATTCAACATTTATTGCTCCTGGGCTCGCCGCTCGGCTTGCGCCTGGATTGCCTCCTTGACCTGCTGCTGACGCAATCGCGTCACCGACTTACCCGACACACCCCAGTTATCGGTTGGCACCAGATCGATAACGACATGTGTCGTGGCTGGGTCCTTATTCAATACAGTTACCAATAAATGCGTCGCGCCTTCAATCAATTGCCGCTTCTGTTCAGCATTAACACTTTCATCTGTCACTTTGATATTTACATAGGGCACTGGATTGCCTCCTCAACCGGTTCCTCCGCCAAGTCCCCGGTCAAGAATTCGGATCGGATCAGCTGTGCAAAAAATTCCGCTGAATTCGAACCGCTAACAAACCGGTTTTCATTGAAAATAAATGCAGGCACTGAACGGACATTAAAGTTATTAATGCGCGATACCAAGCCCGATAAACGTTGGTCAATCGCCTCTGAAATCAATGCCTGGTTAACCATGGTCTCGTCAAACCCGATGGATTCGGCAATTTTTTTCAGCACCGTCACGTCGCTGATGTTTTCTCCCTTCACATGGTAAGCCTGTAGCAGGGCCTGATGCATCTGCCGCTGCAGGCCGTGATTCCCGGCGGCAAGCATCAAACGGTGTGCCATGGCCGTATTGTAGTAGCGGGTACGCTTGCTGAAATCGATGGTCACGCCCACCTCCTTGGTTTTCTGCAGCAAGCGCGCGCGATAATCCATCGCCTCGGCCAGGCTCCACTGATTGCGTAGGCAGAGATGCTCGGTAATGTCCACACCCTGCGAGTCCAGATCAGGATTGAGCTGGAACGGCAGATAGTGAAACTCTGCGTCCACCTCCCCGGTTAATCGATCTAGCGCCTGGCTGATATGGTGATAACCAATATGACACCAGGAACAAACCAGATCATGAATCATTTCAACTTTCAGCGTTTGCATTGGTCACTCCTGTTTTTAGCGCATACATCTTGTTAACAATCTTCCAACTACCCGATTCTTTTAAAAAGCCCAGGTAGTCAACGAACTGGCCGTGGGGTAAGGGGCAATTTACCTTGACCATGGCCTGGTAGCCCTCGCATTCCAACCAGACAATCCGGTAATCCCAGCGGTGCCCGATCGCGTAGGGGACTGGCCGATTCGACACATCGGCAAGCCATGTCCGGCAGGCTCGCCTCAGGTCCGGAGCTTTTAATACGCAATCGTCGTCAAACAATGGGGCAAGGCGGGCAGCATCACCGTGGTGCAGGCCGGCAAAATATTCGTCCACCATTGCCCGTATTTCTGCTTCGTCACTCATATCGAGCCTCCCGGTTCAAGCTGCGTTGCTATAGGCTTTTTCCCGCTGCAACGCTTTCTGGAAGCTATCGCGGGCAATGACACTATCGATCATTCGACGGGCACTCGGGCCAATGACAATATCCACGGGAAAGGATTGGCCCCAGCGTGAATAGACCGCCAATAGAAAATCCGCCGGTGACGGCGATTCACCGCCCAGATAAAAGTTACCCTGCAGTTTTGTCTCCACTGCTGCCCAAAGCGCGTTGATGGCGCTGGCGGCGGCAGCGAATGCCTGCTGCTTGCCTTCGGCCTGGGTGATGTGGCGCTCGATAAAAAACAATCTGCCGTAGGCCGGATGCATGGAGGCATTGGCAAGCAGCATATGCTCGATAGCCCGGTGCCGCGCTTCTCCGTCGCCGGCGATCAGTTGATTGTCGTGCTTGTCTAGCAGGTACAGCAAAATAGCCACGCCCTCATTCAGCACCCTGCGCTGATCGATCAATACCGGTACCGTGCCGGAGGGGTTCAGGCTTTCGTAATGATCGGCATCCTGTTTGTGGATCAGTTCGACGGGCTGGTTCAACTCATGGAGTATTGCCTGTGTCGCCAGAGAACAAGCACCGGGTAAAAAGTAGAGTGTGTACATAATGGCCTCGTGTTATTTCGGGCTAAAGTTGGTACTGCGAGACCAGTTTGCCTATTTAAATAGAAATAAAATATGGCAATAATATTGATACGCTATCAACGTATTGGAAACAATGAGATCACGACCCTATGGACAAACTTCGCGCCATAAACCTGTTTGTTCGGGTAGTCGACGCCGGCAGCTTTACTGCCGTCGCCGATGAACTGAACGTCACCACCTCCATGATCAGCAAGGAAATTCGCCGCCTGGAAGAAGCGCTGGGCGTGCGACTGTTGCACCGCTCCACGCGTGGACAGCAGTTGACCCCTATTGGCGAGGGTTACTTGCAACGCTGCCGCGAGCTGCTCATCAGCATGGATGACGCCGATGCTTACGTCCAACATATGCAGTCAAACCCGAAGGGCAAATTGCGCATCAACGCCCCTATGGCACTGGGGATAACCGACCTGTCACGCATGTTTTCCGCATACATGAAAGCCTTTCCGGATGTCGAATTAGATATCCACCTGGGCGACGAAAGTCTCGACCTGATCGAACACGGTTTCGACCTGGGCTTCAGGGCATCCAGTCAACGTTTCGATTCGAGCTACATCGGCAAACCCCTCACCCGATTCCAGTACCAGGTCTGTGCATCCCCAGATTATCTGGCCACGCATACCAGAATCAGCAAGGTAGCCGATCTGAAACGCCATAACTGTTTTGTCTACAGTTATTTCCGAGGTGGTAATCACTGGCCATTGAATGAAGGCGTCACCATTGCTGGCACACTCAAGGTCAACAGCACCCTGTTTATGCGCCAGGTGATTGAAGACGGGCTGGGTATCGGGTTCTTGCCAAGTTTTGTCGCCAGAGAAGGCCTCCAAAATGGCAAGTTAAAAGAAATCTTGCCAAGGACTGAACGCCCGGAACTCACTCTCTATGCCCTTTACCCCAACCGGCGATTCGTGCAGCCCAAACTGCTAAGCTGCATCGAGTTTTTGCAGGGCTGGTTTGCCGGGAAATGACAATGCAATATTTGATAGTCCGGGTTGTGGCGTGTCGTCAGACCATGCCAAGTTTGCCCCGCACCGTCGTTTGATCCTGGTACGGTTCTCGTGCGGGGTGAAGTTCTGCGTAAATTCCACCCATATCGGCTTAGTCTCAGCTGTGGGCCGACCGAGCTAGGAAAATAATTGACACTGACACCATTAATCCATTAATCCATTAATCTCCAGGAGATAAAATCGATGTTCCGCTCGATACTGTTTGCCGCCGCTATAACGATGGCGCTGCACGCCACTGCGGACATCACGGTGGTCTACGCCATGATGGACGGCAACCAACTGCGCGTCGAGTACCGCGACGCCGCCAACTTTCGCATCGGCACGGACTCGCAGAACTATCAATTGATGCTTGATGGCCGCCTCTACGCCGTGGCGCAGGGATATCTCATCGATGTCGACATAGTCTCGCGCCAGATCAAGGCCTTCGGCGCAGACACCTTCCTTGCCAGCGTGCTTGGCGACGCCACCGCCGACATGCCAACCGATATCAGCCTGCACCCACTCGGCTGGCAGGAGACCGTGGCGGGCCATACCGGTGAGGTGTACGAGATGGTGGCCCGCACCGCCAAGGGCGAGCAACGCACCGATCTGGTGGTCACGCGCCATCCGGACCTTGTAGCGGTACAGGGGGCGCTGCTCAAAGCGGCCAGGGAAACCGTATCGGCGGTGGGCGCGGAATCGAGCGTCTACACACGCCCACTGAAACAGGTGGAGCAACAGCACCTCGGCGGGCTGCTGCGCTACGGGAAACAGCTGAAACTGCTCTCGCTCGACCACGCACCGATCCCCGCCGGGCGCATCGCGATGCCGTGAAAGGTGATGCTGGCGGCAGAGCGACCCTACAATCTGGTAGAGCCAGGGAGCCAACCACGGTCAGAATCTCGCGGATGTTTTAGCCGGCCAGTAGGTACAGCGGCAGGTCTTCGAACCCCGGAACGGGTTTGCGCAGCAGGGCTCGGTCAAGGCAATTTCACAGCGCTTTTTGGCGCCGCTGAAGGCTGTCCGCCCACCTTGCCAAGGCATCAATCTCGGCCCTCAGTACTTCCGGCCCTGCCTTGTCATCACCCCTGCTGATGGAAGCCAACTCGTCGATCTCGGCCGCCATTCGGTGCGCAGTCACGCCCATTAGCTTCATGAATTGTTCCAGCAGAATTTCGTCGGAGTGGATTTCGCCAAGCAATTGCGCCCTGCCCCATTCCTTACGCAAGACGTCAGGGTTTCCTCACTCACACCCTTTGGCAAACAAGCTTTTTTACTTTTATTTTCAATTCCTTATTACCTTTTCAATTGGTGACACCAAGAAAAACACCACACTCGCAAAAATTTGCCGATTGAACGCTGCCACACAACAAGCGATGTTAAATTGTGCGCTCGGCACAGCAGGAACCAAAATCTACGGTACACGATCAAGAAGCATAAAAAGCCCTGCGGGCTTTTGAATTTTCGTGGTAGCGGTTATTAGCTTTATACATAGCCTTAGAAGCAGTTTAGTGGATAATCCACTTCCAAAGACTCAAATCTATTTAAAACCCACTAAAGGAGAACTCCCATGGCAATTAATTACGAAGACCGGGTCGCGGTGGTAACCGGCGGCGGTGCCGGACTCGGCCGCAGTCACGCGCTGTTTCTCGCCAGCCGCGGCGCGAAGTTGGTCGTGAATGATCTGGGCGGCGACGTTCAGGGCAAAGGCAGTGGCACCAGTGCTGCCGATGAGGTGGTGGCAGAGATCAAAACCGCCGGGGGTACAGCGGTCGCCAATTACGACTCGGTGGCTTCACTGGAAGGCGGTCGCGCCATCATCCAGACCGCGCTGGATGAGTTCGGCCGAGTGGATATCCTGATCAATAACGCGGGCAACAATATCGAAAACAGCTTCCGCAAAATGACCATGGAAGAATTCCGCGCGGTGCTCGACGTGCACCTGATGGGTGCAGTGCACTGCACCCAGGCCGCCTGGCAGCACATGCTGGATCAGGAATATGGCCGCGTCATCATGACCACCTCGGCGGCGGGCCTCTATGGCGGCCACGGGCTGAGCAACTATGCCGCCGCCAAAATCGCCCTGGTGGGCCTGATGAATTCCCTGGTGCTGGAAGGCCGCAAGCGCGGCATCACCGTCAACGCCATTGCGCCGATGGCCATGACCCGCATGTCCAAGGACGCCATGGACGACAAAACCGGCCCGTTGTTAAAGCCCGAGTTTGTCACCTCGATTGTCGCCCTGCTGGCCTCGGAAGCTCACACCGGTTCTGGAGATATCATTTCCACCGGTGCCGGCTATTATTCGAAAATCGGCATCGTCGAGGGCGCCGGCGTCTATTTCGGCGCTGACGCGCCACCTTCCCCCGATGACCTGGCCGCCCGTTTCGACGATATTTGCGACCTCAGCCAGGCCAAGCCCCATGGAGATGCTTTCTCGTCTGTGGCTGATGCCATGCGCAATGTCTTGCGTGGCTTAAAAAGCTGATTTGGACGCTCTCCGTCGGCCATAAAAAACCCGGGCTGGTCCCGGGATTTTTATGGTTTGCAGCTCAACCGCCCTCAAACATTTTCACATCGAAATATTGAATTTAACGACGCGGGCA
>OBJS01000190.1_pt1 | contig 17681 bp, 17 predicted proteins | sample 1519851 | NCBI WGS metagenome assembly OBJS01 (sample SAMN03019806, study PRJEB22545) | beach sand metagenome | biome: beach; feature: sea beach; material: beach sand | place: USA: Municipal Pensacola Beach, FL | collected 2010-10-20 | depth 25-47 cm m
CCAGTGCCTCCAGAGCCGATGCGGACCCTCGCGCAAACTGACCAGATATCCGGTGACAGCCTGGCAGATGAGGCCGGTTTCGCGGTTTATGTGCATTGGCCTTTTTGCCTGTCCAAATGCCCCTATTGCGATTTCAACAGTCATGTGCGCGAGACGGTCGATCAGGCAGACTGGCGCGCGGCGCTTCTGCGTGAGCTTGACTGTCATGCGGCCGAAATCGGGCGCCGGCGGGTCGACAGCGTTTTTTTCGGCGGCGGCACACCTTCGCTCATGCCGCCGGCGACCGTCGCGGCGATCCTCGACCGGATCGATGCGCTTTGGGGTTATGCGGCGGCGCCGGAAATAACGCTTGAGGCCAATCCGACAAGTGTCGAGGCGGGTCGGTTCGCAGATTTTCGCACGGCGGGGATCAACCGGCTGTCGCTCGGGGTGCAGGCACTGCGCGACGCGGATCTCAAATTTCTGGGGCGCGGCCATGATGTGGCGCAGGCGCGCGACGCCATCGACCTGGCGGCTGAAAATTTCGATCGCTTTTCATTCGATCTGATCTATGCCCGGCCGGATCAGAGCGCGCGGGCCTGGGAAGCGGAGCTATGTGAAGCGTTGAAGTTGGCGGGGGATCACCTGTCGCTCTATCAATTGACGATCGAACCGGGGACGGGGTTTGAAGGGGCGGTGGCGCGCGGCGTCTTTACGCCGGCTGATCCTGATCATGCGGCCAGCCTCTATCAAATCACGCAGGAAATCTGCGTCGATGCCGGGCTGCCTGCCTATGAAATTTCCAATCATGCCCGGCCCGGCGGTCAGTCGCGCCACAATCTTGTCTATTGGCGCTATGGGGATTATGCGGGGATCGGACCGGGCGCCCATGGGCGGCTGTCAGTTGACGGACAGCGGATTGCGACCGCTAACCTGCGGAAACCCGAAAGATGGTTGTCCGCGGTGCGTGAGACCGGCGTCGGGCGGGAAGAGCGTAGCGTGCTGCGCGCGGCTGAGCAGGCCAGCGAGATGCTGATCATGGGATTGCGCCTTATGGAAGGCATTTCGCTGTCGCGTTATGAAAAGCTTGCCGGGGTGCCATTGGCCGATGAACGGATAACGCCGCTTGTGCAGGAGGATCTGTTGTGGCGGCGTGGTGACCGGATCGGTACGACGGGGCGGGGACAATTACTCCTCGATGCAATTTTGCGGGAATTGTCCGATGCTATCTGAGTTGTGTGTTCAGGCCAGGGATCACCGCAACATCGGGGCAAACCGGGTCGGTGCGGGATCGATGACACGGGTGCCGGTCTTGATGACTTCAAGCACGGCCAGCCCGCGTTCTGACAATCCGTTTTCGTGGAAGCGGAACAGGCCGTTCACGCCGACAAATCCGTCGGGATTGATCAGGGCCTGGCGGCTGAATGTCGTGGCGGAAGGGTTTCGCGCCAGAACCGCAGTCAATGCGATGGCATCATAGGCCAGTGCGGCGACGGGCGGCGGGTTCGTGCCGTAAATAGACTGCATTTGTGCACGGAAACGGGCGGCGGCTTCAGGTTGTGGTGCGGGGAACCAGCCGCCGACCAGTGCCGGCTCCTGGTGAATCGACGGGTCGTTCCAAAGGCCGGTTCCAAGAAATTTTACTTTCGCGGGGTCGATATCGTAATAGGGCAATAAAGGCGCGAGTGCGCGTAGATCCGCACCACCTTCGGCAACCAGAATGGCGTCGTAATTCACATCGCCCAGCGTTTCGCGGTGCCGCAGCTCCTCCAGCGCTTCTTTCGCGAACGGGTCGGCGCTTTTTTCAAGAAGTTTGATCTGTTCCGCAAGCGCCTGACGGCGGTCTTCATAATCCGCAATGCGTTTGACGGAATCGTGCATCGCTTCGGGTGTATTCCAGTAATGCCCGATGCGCGGCGGTTCGGCTATGCTTGGCAGCATTGTCGCCCCGTTGCTTGCGCTCTGCCGGAAGGCCTCTTCAACCCGGTCGCCATAGGCGGTCTCGGGGATCAGTGCTGCAAAGCGCCAGATATCCTGCGCCTGCGCATAGCCGATAATCCGTGCAATCTCCTGCTCGGGCAGAAAGCTGAGCAGAAAAACATTATCGCCGGCCACATCCCTGTCGGTCGAGAAGGCGATGACGTTGAGCCCGTTGCGCCGCGCGGGCTCGGCCGCCGCGGCAACCGCATCGGCAAATACCGGTCCAAGCAGGATTTCCGCGCCCTCCGCAATCAGATTTTCTGCGGCGCTTGCGGCCTTTTCAGGGGTGCCGGCGGTGTCGCGTGGCAGCAGGAATAGCCGCGGATCGGCGAAATCGAACAAGGCAAGCTGCGCGGCCTGCAGCAAAGCTTCCCCCAGCGCGGCATGCTGACCCGACAAGGGCAGCAGCAATCCGATGCGGATCGGCGCATTATCTGAGGCCGGCGGTTGCAAGGTTGGCGCGCGCACCGTCATGGCCGCCAGACCTGTTTGCGGCGGCGCTGTCATGCGCGGGTCTGTCTGCGATGGCAGGGGCGGGAATTTCTGCACCGATGGTAGTGATCTGGCGGGCGGTTGTGCGGCAGATGAGGGGGCGGGTGGTGCGGATAGCGGCGGCAGTTGCGCGCAGGCGCCGATGGCGAGCGCGAAAATTGCGGGGATTAGGCCGGGAAATTTGCTAATTTGGGAAAATCGACAGAACCGGGCGGAAACAGAAACGAATTGCCGGAATGAATTCACAGCGCAAACTCCAGGACAAGCAGCAGGCCAGGCCGGAGACTAATCCGCGCGATGCGGCAAGTAAACTGCCGCCGGGCTTGTATCTTGTCGCCACGCCGATCGGCAATCTTGCTGATATCACGGTGCGTGCGCTTGAGGCCTTGCGCGCATGCGATGTCATCATGTGCGAGGACAGACGCGCAACAGCGAGGCTGTTGCGGCATTACGCGATCACGACCCCGACCCAGAGCTATCACGATCACAGTACGGCATCGGTGCGCACAGCGATCATCGACCGACTGCGCGATGGCGCGCGGATTGCGCTTGTCAGCGATGCGGGGACACCGTTGATTTCCGATCCGGGCTACAAGCTTGTGCGCATGGCGGTGGCCGAAGGGCTGCATGTGTCGGCATTGCCTGGCGCCTGCGCACCGGTCATGGCGCTCAGCTTGTCGGGTTTGCCGACCGACCGGTTTTTCTTTGCCGGTTTCCTGCCGCCGCGACAATCTGCGCGCAAGGCGCAGCTTCGGCAGCTTGCGGCAGTACCGGGTACGTTGATTTTCTTTGAATCGCCCCGCCGGCTTGTCGGCAGTCTTGCTGATATGGCCGAAATATTCGGTGACGATATTGTGCGAGTTCCGTGCGAGCTGAGCAAGCTTTTCGAGGAGGTGGTGCGCGGTAGTCTGCCCACGCTTGCTGAGCGCTATGCCGCGGACGGCCCGCCGAAAGGGGAGATTGTCATCCTGATCGGTGCGTCCGAAGAGGTATCGCAGCAGCAAAGCGAAGCGTTGGCAAGCGACCTCGACAGCCGGCTACAGACGGAACTCGCACAATATCGGTTGAAGGAGGCGGTCGCCCGGGTCACCGCCGATACCGGTCTGCCGCGCAAGCAGGTCTATGCGCGCGCGCTGGCGTTAAGCGGGCAGGATTAACCGGATCCATGGGGGGATCGTCGCCAGTTGAGAAAAGGCAACGCGCCTATCGGCGCGGCCTCGATGCTGAGTGGCTGTGCGTGCTGTCCTTGCGCGCGCGCGGATACCGCATCCTGGCGCGTCGTTACCGATGCGTGGCGGGGGAGATCGATATTGTCGCCCGTCGCGGCAAGGTGATCGCCGCAATCGAGGTCAAGGCGCGTGACAGCGCGGCCGGGGCATTGTTGTCGGTGACGCAGCGGCAGCAGCAGCGTATCACCCGCGCGGCGGAGCAGTTTCTGGCCTGTCACCCGCAACTGGCGCGCTGCGATTGGCGCTTTGATGTGATGTGGGTCACTGCGGAACGCTCGCGAATCCGGTCATGGCGGCGTATATTGCCGCAACATCTCACAGATGCGTGGCGCGTGTGACGACCGGCCTGAATGCGGCAAACAGTTAAGTAGACGATGAGGGTGGTTATGAAGAAATGCATCGTGGAAGGCAGGATTTTCGGGTTTGCGGGCTGGCGGTCGCTATTATCGGCCGTTGCGCTGATGGCTGCTGCTGCCTTGCAGGCAGGATGCACTTTACCCGGGGCGGTTGCCGGTGCCGCGGCGACAACCGGGCTGGCAGTGGCGCAGGAACGCTCGGTCGGCAATGCGGTGGATGACACGACAACCCAGTTCAACATCAAGGCGCTGTTGCTCAAGCAGGATGAGCGGTTGTTCCGCAAGGTCGGCGTCGAGGTTCTGGAAGGTCGCGTTCTGCTGACCGGCACCGTGCCCACCCCCGATGACAGGGTGACCGCCACGATGGTGGCGTGGCGTTCCGCCGGCGTGCAGGAGGTGATCAACGAGCTTCAGATCGTCGACCGCTCAAGCATCGTGAATTTCGCCAAGGATAGCTGGATCACCACCCAGCTCCGCACCAAGATGCTGACCGATTCGGAAGTTTTTGATATCAACTATTCGGTCGAGACAGTGAACGGTTCGGTCTATCTGCTGGGGATTGCGCGCAGCCCCGACGAGCTTGAACGGGTGACGAACTATGCCCGCAATATCCGCGGGGTCACGCGGGTTGTCAGTCATGTGCGGATGAAAGAAGAACCGCAACAACCAAAAACATAAGCCGGCAAAATTTCCCTTTCGCTTGCCGCTTGCGCTAGAGTTGGCATATGGACGATGAACAGTCATTCGAGCCGCAAGCCGCGCCGGAGGGAATGCAGGCCTTGCTTGCCATGCTGCGCGCGGTCGGCAATGCTGCCCCCGATCAGGGGCTTGATCTGGGTTCGGCGGGATTGGCGCTGGCCGCGCTCGATGCCCCCGATACGCCGCTATTTCCCTATTACGCGCATTTGCAGGAGCTGAACCGGGCGGTTGCCGCTAATTGTACTGATCCCGACGATCTGACCGCCCGGGCGGCGGCACTGTCAGCGACGTTGGCGCAGCAATATGGTTATCAGGGGGATTGGGAAAATTACGAGGATATGCGTAATGCCGATCTCATCCAGGTGATCGAGCGGCGCAAGGGGCTGCCCGTGGCGTTGGCGCTGCTTTATATTACTGCTGCGCGCGGCCAGGGCTGGCACTGCGAGGGGATTAATTTCCCGTCGCATTTCCTGATCCGGCTGTCGCTTGGCGCGGAACGCTGCATCCTCGATCCTTTCAATGGCGGCAAGATTCTCGCCCCCAACGATCTGCGCGACTTGCTGAAATATTTTGGCGGCGGCGAGGCGGAGCTGAAGCCGCATTTTTACGAACCGGTCAGCGATCACGCACTTTTGTTGCGGCTGCTCAACAATATCAAGGCGCGCGCGGTGGCGGCGCAGGATCTTGCGCGGACTGATGAGATCCTGACACGCATGCTGCTGATCGCGCCAAAAGAGGCCATCATGTGGCACGAGCAGGGGATGGTCCGGGCGCGGCGCGGCGATATTGGCGGCGCGATCGAGTCGATGGGACAGTGCAAAACCCATGCGCAGGATCCGAAGCTGAAAAAATTCGCCGAGATTGCGCTCGACAAACTGCGGCAGCACCTTAATTAATCAAGGCAGGACTTAATCAAGACAGGATCAGTCAGGGCAGGACGACAGCGTCTGCAAAGGCGCGTTCGGGCCCGGGCGGCTGCAGGCCAGAGCCCGCTGAACCGCAGCCCTTGTGGCAGCGGACAAAAAAGACCGGATACAGGAAAATATGACATTGAAAGTAGCAATTCAGATGGATCCGGTTTCCGGGATCGATATCGATGGCGACAGCAGTTTTGCCCTGGCGCTTGAAGCGCAGGCGCGCGGGCATGCGCTGTTTTACTATCTGCCGGCCCATCTCAGCCTGCGCGAGAATGCGGTGATCGCCAAGGGTCATGCCCTGAGCGTGCGGCGCGAGGCGGGGAACCATTTCTCGCTGGGCGCGCGGGAGATGGTCAATCTGCGTGAATTCGACACGGTGCTGATGCGTCAGGACCCGCCATTCGATATGGGTTATATCACCGCAACCCATATCCTTGAGCATATTCATCCCGACACGCTGGTCGTGAACGATCCGGCACATGTGCGCAATGCGCCCGAAAAGCTGCTGGTTACCAATTTTCCGGAGCTGATGCCCCCGACGCTTATCACCAATGACCGCGAGGAAGTGCGCGACTTCCGCGCGCGGCATCGCGATATCATCATCAAGCCGCTTTACGGAAATGGCGGGGAGGGGGTTTTCCGCGTAACGCCCGAGGACGAGAATCTGAACTCCCTGATGGATGTGTTCAGCCAGTTCTATCGCGAACCGATGATCGTGCAGAAATATCTGCCTGACGTCCGGCGTGGCGACAAGCGCATTATTCTGGTGGATGGCGAGGCGGTCGGCGCAATCAACCGCGTGCCCGCAAAAGGCGAAACCCGGTCGAATATGCATGTCGGTGGCCGCCCCGAACCGACCGAGCTTACCGCCCGCGACCGCGAGATTTGCGACGCCATCGGCCCGACCCTGAAACGCAATGGCCTGATCTTCGTCGGGATCGATGTGATCGGTACATATCTGACTGAGATCAACGTGACATCGCCGACCGGCATTCAGGAGGTCAGGCGTTTTGGCGGCGCCGATATCGCCGCTTTGATCTGGGATGCGATCGAATCGCGGCGTTAGGCTTTTATAGATGGCAGCGGATCATGCTTGCGGGCGCGCGCGCGGCGGGCTATCCCTGCGCGTAATAGCGTTGCTATCACCTTGCCCGGGCTGACTTCGGGCTCTAACAGAAATTCAGTTTCTTCATGTCCCTAAGAAATATTGCAATCATTGCCCATGTCGATCATGGCAAGACGACGCTGGTCGATCAGTTGCTGAAGCAAAGCGGCACCTTCCGCGCCAATCAGCAGGTGGCCGAGCGCGCCATGGACTCCAACGATCTGGAGCGCGAGCGTGGCATCACAATTCTTGCCAAATGCACAAGCGTGATGTGGCGCGAGACGCGCATCAACATCATCGATACGCCCGGCCACGCGGATTTCGGCGGCGAGGTCGAGCGTATCCTGTCCATGGTGGACGGGGTATTATTGCTGGTCGATGCGGCCGAAGGTCCGATGCCGCAGACGAAATTCGTCACCGCCAAGGCGCTTGGCCTTGGTTTGCGGCCGATTGTCGTGGTCAACAAAATCGACCGGCCCGATGCGCGCGGGCACGCCGCCTTTGACGAGGTGTTCGATCTGTTCGCAGCGCTTGGCGCAAGCGATGAACAACTCGACTTTCCGCAGCTATTCGCCTCGGCCAAGCAAGGTTGGGCAGGCAGTGAGCCAAGTCGCAAAGACGGTCAGGGGATGGAAGAATTATTCGATCTGATCCTCGATTACGTGCCGGCCCCGGCAAGTGCCGCGCCGGAGCGGTCTGAGGCACCTTTCTCGATGCTTGTTACCTTACTGGAATCGGACCCGTTTCTGGGACGTATCCTGACCGGGCGGATTGAAAGCGGCACGGTGCGGCCCAATCAGAATTTCAAGGCAATTAACCTTGATGGCGAAAAGGTGGACAGTGCGCGCGTCAGCAAGGTGTTGGCTTTTCGCGGGCTTGAACGGGTCAGTGTCGATGCCGCGTCGGCTGGCGATATCGTGGCTTTGGCCGGTTTTTCCAAAGCGACCGTCTCCGATACTTTGTGTGATCCGTCGCTGACCACGCCCATTCCGGCCGACGCGGTCGATCCGCCCACCATTGCGGTCACCTTCTTGCCCAATGATTCGCCTTTTTCGGGACAGGACGGGGACAAGGTGCAAAGCCGGGTGATCCGCGAACGGTTGCTGGCGGAGGCGGAAGGCAATGTCGCGATCAAGGTACGCGAGACGGAACAAAAGGACGCTTTCGAGGTCGCCGGTCGCGGCGAATTGCAGCTTGGTATCCTGATCGAAACCATGCGGCGCGAAGGTTTTGAGCTGTCGATCAGCCGGCCACGGGTGCTGTTTCGCGAAGACCCTGAAACCGGGGCGAAGCTTGAGCCGATCGAGGAAGTACAGATCGATGTGGATGAGGAGTTTTCCGGCATCGTCATCGAAAAGCTTGCTGAACGTCGCGGCGAATTGCGCGATATGCGGCCCTCTGGCGCGGGCAAGACGCGGCTTGTTCTGCATTGCCCCGCACGCGGTCTGATCGGCTATCAGGGCGAGTTTCTGACAGATACCCGCGGCACCGGCATTCTGTACCGCGCCTTTCACGAATATGCGCCTTACAAGGGACCGATCCAGGGACGCCGCAACGGGGTGCTGATTGCAAATTCCGACGGCAAAGCAGTAGCCTATGCCTTGTGGAACCTTGAAGAGCGGGGCGAGTTGCTGATCGGGCCGGGCACGCAGGTCTATCAGGGGATGATCGTCGGCGAACATAGCCGCGATAACGATCTTGACGTCAATCCGATCAAGGGCAAGCAGCTGACCAATATCCGCGCGGCCGGCAAGGATGATGCGGTGCGGTTGCGTCCGCCCCGGCCGGTTAGTCTTGAACAGGCAATCGCTTATATCGATGATGATGAGCTTGTCGAGGTGACGCCCAATCATCTGCGATTGCGCAAACGGTTCCTGGAGCCGCATTTGCGCAAACGCGCGGCCAAATCGGCGGATATGTAATTGTCGCGCCCTGCGGTGTGGTGGCGGCTTGATCGGCGCATAATGCATTATCGCTATGGCGTTGATCTGCGCGGGCGCGAGGGCGAGGTCGGATATGAGCGAACTGGACGATAACGCACTTCAGGAGCTGATCGCATTCGCCTGCGGCCTCGCGGATGCAGCGGGCGCGGCGATCCTGCCGTTTTTTCGTGCCGGAATTGCGGTTGAAAACAAGCGCACGGAAGCCTTCGACCCGGTTACCGAGGCCGATCGTCAGGCGGAACGGGTGATCCGCCAGCAGATCGAAAAAACCTATCCCACCCATCGTATCCAGGGTGAGGAATTCGGCGCGGGCGGCGGCAAAAGCGATTTATGCTGGTATATCGATCCGATTGACGGCACCCGTGCCTTTGTCACCGGTTCGCCCATGTGGGGGGTACTGATCGGCCTGCATGACGGTCGCGCGCCTGTTTTGGGCATCATGGATCAGCCTTTCACGGGGGAGCGGTTTATCGGCAGCCGGTTTGGCGCCTATTTGTGGCACAAGGGCGGCACGCAACAATTGCAGACCCGGGCTTGCGCGGATCTCGCACAGGCAGTGGTGACCACGACCCACCCCGATTTGTTCGGCACCACAGCGGAACGCGATGCCTATCTCGCGGTCGCTGATCAATGCATGCTCAACCGCTATGGGGGCGATTGTTACGCCTATGCCATGCTGGCGCATGGATTAACCGATCTGGTGATCGAATCCGGGCTGAACAGTTACGATATCCAGGCTTTGATCCCGATTGTGACGGCAGCGGGCGGTATTATCACTGCCTGGGATGGCGGCCCGGCGGATCAGGGCGGACGGATCATTGCCGCCGGCGACAGCCGGGTACACGCCCAGGCCTGTCAAATGCTCTGTGATCGGCTGGCACGGACAGAAGGCTAGTACCAGTTAGCCTGCCGGTTGATCGGTCTTGCCGCAAAATGCATCGAACGCCTGCCAGAACCGGTTTCTGATCGCGTCGCTTTCCTGCAGGATTTCATGTGATGCGCCTTGCAGGCATTGACCGGTGCAATTGGGAAGTTGCCCGGCCACCCGCTGCTGATAATGCGGGTCGGAAATTTTCTCCTCGCTGCCATACAGCATCAGGATGGGGGTTGTGATGGCGGCGCAGAATTCAGGCCGCATCGCCTGCGCCATCGATCTGTAGGCCGCCTCCATCCAGCCAAAGGTTGGCGAACCAAGCGCAAGCCGGGGGTCGGCGCGTACAAGATGGGCGGTGCGGGCGAACCGGTCGGCGGAACCGGTAAGCAGATTGCCCTCAAACCTGTCCTGGTCGGGATCGTAAACCCGCCCGCCCGGAACATAGGCCTCTGCGCAACCGAACAGATTTCCGACAAAGGAAATCGTGCGCGCCACCGCGTGGATCATGAATTGCGTCCTTATATGCACCATCGGGCTGCACAGGATCGCCTGGGCAACAATGCCGGGATGTCGATGCAGGTAGCGCAGGCTCAGATGCGCGCCCATCGAATGGGCAAGGATATGGTAGGGGGGCGGCAGCGGGTGAGCCTGTGCGGCGCTGATCAGGCAATCCAGATCCGTAAGATACGCTGAAAATGTGCCGACATGGCCCTTATGGCTGTCGTCGAGCGGTCGGTCCGACAATCCCTGACCGCGCCAGTCGAGGATGCCGACGGCAAAACCGCGTTGCAGCAACTCGCCACATAGCTCGAAATATTTTTCGATGAATTCGGTCCGGCCGGGCAGGATCAGGAAACTGCCCTTGGCGGTGCCGTCCGGTTGCCAGAATGCGGCGCGCAGCCGGACCTGATCGCTGCTGATCAGCCATTTTGCAATCCCGCCATTTGGTGCCGGGTTTTCAGGAATGGCGATCAGCGGTGCTGGGTCCTCATCCGTCATGTGGGTACTGCTGTTTTGCACCTAGCCCTGGGCCGCGCGGCTTGTGCCCAAAATCGCGTCGATCTTGATGACGATCCCCATATTGCCCGACAGGCGCAGCTTGCCCTGGGTGAAGGCTGTCGTGCTGTCCATTTCCCCGGCGAGCATCGCGCGAAGGTCGGGCAGCGCGACGGTAATCACGCAATCGGCCGGCGCATCGCGTTGTGCGATGGCATGCGGCACGGTCTTTGTGTCGATGAAGATATGTCCGTCCGGCCCGAGGTCATATTTCCAACTGGCGCTGATACCGCTTTCTGTTCCCACACGCGTGCGCAGCGTTGCGATGACCTCGTCGATAAGCGTGTTGCCGGCGACCATTCATTCCTCCTGATGACCCGCTGAAATTCAAGGGCGTTTTCTATTCGCCTGCCAATTGGCGTATAAGAGCATTTGGCCTTGTCACACGCAATATCGATTGGCTGTCGCTGTCGGATTTGATTGAGGAATGCGTCATGAGCTGGGAAAAGGAAGTCAGCGAAATCGAACGCCGCCGGAAGCTGGCGAAGCAGCAGGGCGGCGAGGCGGCGGTCGCGCGACATCACGCCAAGGGGCGGTTGACAGTGCGCGAGCGCATTGCGCGGCTCGCCGATCCAGACAGCTTTTCCGAGCTGGGCGAGGGGGCGGGGGTGCCTGAATATAACGATGCTGGCGTGCTGACCGGTTTCCAGCCCGCCAATTACGTCCTCGGTTTTATCAAGCTTGGCGGTCGGCGCTGTGTTGTGGGGGGTGAGGATTTTACCCTGAAAGGCGGGTCGCCCAATCCGGCGGGGCTGCGCAAGAGCGTTTATGCCGAAGATGTCGCCCTGACTTACAAGCTGCCGCTCGTTCGGCTGCACGAAGGGGGCGGAGGCAGTGTCGCGGGTGCGAAAGGTGGCGGTCAGGGTGGGCCGTCGCGTCCGGTCGGTGACCCGGTCTTCGCAACCCCGCGTTTCCAGTCGATCGCACGGGTGTTGGGGGAGGTGCCGGTTGCGACCGCTGCGATGGGCGCGGTGGCCGGCATGCCTGCCGCGCGGCTTGTGGCATCGCATTTTTCGGTAATGGCGAAGGATGCGCAGGTGTTGATCGCGGGGCCCGCAGTGGTCGCACGCGCCACCGGCGAGGAACTGACCAAGGAACAGCTCGGCGGCGCAGAAATACATGCGCGCAGCGGGGTGATCGATAATGTGGCGGCCGATGAGACCGATGCGCTTGACCAGATCGGGCGGTTTTTGAGCTATCTGCCGCAGAATGTATGGGAACGTCCACCTTATCTGAGCCCCGAGGACGATCCTGAGCGGCGGGAGGAAAAGTTGCGCGATATCGTGCCGCGCAACAAACGTCAGCCTTTCAACATGCGCGCGATTATCAAGGCAGTGCTCGACCAGGGCAGTTTCTTTGAAATGACCCGCAAATTCGGCCCCAGCCTGATCACCGGATTGGCACGGCTGAACGGCCATCCGGTCGGGGTGATGGGCAATGATTGTCATTTCTATGCCGGCGCCATGACCGCCCAGGCGGCACAAAAGGCGCAGCGTTTCATGGATCTGTGCAACAGCTTCAATCTGCCCATTATCAGCTTTGTGGATGAGCCGGGTTTCATGATCGGGTCGGAGTCGGAGAAAGCAGGCACCATCCGCCATGGGGCGGCGGCGATCGCGGCCGCGATGCAAAGCCGGGTCCCCTGGGCGAGTATCATCGTGCACAAGGTGTTCGGGGTTGCGGGTGCCGCCCATTTCGGGCCGGATGGCTTCGTCCTGTCCTGGCCGTCCGCGGCGACCGGTGCCTTGCCCGTCGAAGGCGGTGTCGCGGTGGCGTTTGCACGCGAGATCGCGGCGGCCGAAGATCCTGATGCGCGGCGGGCCGAACTTGAGGCACAGCTTGCGGCCAACCAGTCTCCTTTTCCGCGTGCGGAATCCTTCTCGGTCCATGAATTGATCGACCCGCGCGAAACACGCCCGCGGCTATGTGAGTGGATGGACTGGATCGAGCCGCGACTGGCGCGTAATTCCGGGCCTTATCTGACGACGATGCGGCCCTGATCGGATCGGGCCGCGGGCAGGCGGTGTGGCCGGATCAGGTGCGGCCGGACGATATGAGGGAGGGGTCAGGCAGCCAGGGCGCGTTCGATTTCGTCGACAAGCTCGCGCAGATGAAAGGGCTTGGACAGGACGGTTGCCCCATGCGGTGTTTCAGTATTGGGATTAAGGGCGACGGCGGCAAAGCCGGTGATGAAGATAACCCTGAGACCGGGATGCATTTCCACTGCCCGGCGGGCAAGTTCGATCCCGTCCATCTCCGGCATGACGATATCGGTCAGCAGCAGATCGTAAATGCCGGTTTCAAGATAGGGCAGCGCGTGATCGCCACGGAAGACGGAGGTGACCTCATGGCCCGCCTTGGTCAGGGAGCGCGCCAGAAACCGGCACATGGATTCATCATCTTCCGCCAACAAAATGACTGCCATACTCACTTATCTCCTCGGTGCGCATAAGGCGGTAACCTGTCACTATCGTGCGCAATATATTCCCAGACCCCACCCATCGACTGGTTGAATAGGCTGAATGTCGCACAGAACCGTAAATGGGAAATAAACAATTATTGGTAATCTGCGTAAACAGATTGGCACAAAACCGCCAACTTGGCGTAACATGAGAATTATTTTCGATTTGACCCCGGTTAACGCAATTTTTGCCGTATGGCGGCGCGCTTTATAGAATTGCCTGATATGGATGAATTTGAAACGGCAGAAATCTGGCTTGATGCACCAGGCGACGCATTGCAGGCGAAGCGCGCCGCGGCGGGGCCTGGCAAGATCATGGACATCGTGCGCCCCGATTGCCAGACCAGCCCGATCATCTTCAACTCGCCCCATAGTGGCGCGGATTATCATCCCGAATTCGTTGCACGCTCGGCGCTTGACGAGGCGACCTTGCGCCGGTCGGAAGATGCTTTTGTCGATGAATTATTCGCGCATGCGACGCAAGTCGGCGCACCGCTTGTCAGGGCATTGTTCCCACGCGCCTATCTTGATGTGAACCGCGAGGCGTTCGAGCTCGACCCCGCCATGTTTGCCGAGCCACTGCCCGCCCATGTCAACACCCGCTCGATGCGGGTTGCCGGTGGGCTTGGCACGATTGCGCGGGTCGTCAGCGATGGCAAGCCGATTTACCGCGACAAGCTGTCATTCGCCGAGGCGGCCGCCCGGATCGAGGCCTATTATCGCCCCTATCATGCGGCATTGGAGCAGCTTTTGGCCCGCACCCACCGGCAGTTCGGTTGTGCGTTGCTGATCGATTGCCATTCCATGCCCTCACAAAGTGTCTATGCGGTGGGTAAAGATGGTCGCAAGCCGGAAATCATTCTCGGCGACCGGTATGGCACCTCCTGCAGCGGCGAAATCACCGCGATCATATCTGAAATCCTGACCGGGCTGGGTTATGTCGTGGTGCATAACAATCCTTATGCGGGCGGTTTCATCACCGATCACTATGGGCGGCCGCAGCTCAAGCAGCATGCGGTGCAGATCGAGATCAACCGCGCACTCTATATGGATGAGGACCGCATTCTGAAACATCGCGGCTTTGCCCGGTTACAGCGGCATCTGTCGCAAATGATCGGTGAATTGTCGCATAAGATCGCCCCTGACACCCTGTTGTCCCTGGCCTGACGCCATTTGTGCGCAGCTTTGCAGCGTTATTTGCTTTTTTCGGTGAGTTGAAGAAAAAGCGCGGTCAGGTCCGCGACACCATAACGCGCGATCAGCTTTTGCGGCGTATCGGCGGCAATCAGCCTGCCCCGGTGCAATATGAGCAGCTGGTCCGCGGTTTCAGCTTCATCGACCAGATGCGTTGCCCAGAGCGCGGCGACAGTTCCTGTCGCGCAACGCTGCCGTACCTCGGCGCATAATTGCCGCCGGGCGACGGGATCAAGCCCGACGGTTGGTTCATCCATGAGCAGGAGCGCGGGCTCATTGATGAGCGCGCGCGCAAGCTCCACCCGCCGGCGCATGCCGCCGCTTAATGTCCGCATCGGCTGGCGAAGCTTGTCGGTAAAACCGAACTGTGCGGCAAGGGCGTCGATACGATGGCGTGCTGCCCGGCGCGATAGCCCGAACAGTTGCGCGTGGAACAGCAAATTCGCCCAGGCAGAGCGTTCGGCGTCAATTGTCGATGCCTGGAATATTGCGCCGATCTGTTCTCTGATCTGGCTGTTGCCGCGGCCAAGCGGCAGGCCGGAAATCTCGATCCTGCCATGGTCGGCCGTGTAAAGTCCGGTCAGTATCTGAAACAATGTCGTCTTGCCCGCCCCGTTCTCGCCCAGCAGGGCGACGAACTGGCCCGGTTCGATCCGGAAGCTTACCGAATCGAGCGCGCGCAATTCGCCATAAGCCTTGCAGACCCCCTCAAGCAACAGCACAGGCTGGGCAGTATTCATCGCCGGGGGCTCAGGCTCGGGGTTCATGCAGGATCAGGATTCAGGGCCAAGGGCAGGCGCAAGACGCCTCTAAAACTCAAGCGAGCGGGCGAACAGCCGAATATCGTCAACAAATTTCTCCGGCCGTTCGAGGGCCGCGAAATGGCCACCTTCCCCCATATCCGTCCAGTGGGTGATATTATAGGTCTTTTCCGCCAGGCTGCGCGGCGGCCAGCCCAGAAAATCCTTGGGGAAGTTGGCAACCCCGACAGGTACCCGGACCCGTTCGCCCGGCCCGATCCCGAAATCTGCGTCATCGAACAGGCCGCGATAGAGCCAGGTCGCGGTGTTGAAGCTGCGTGTCGTGAGGTAGATCATCACATTGGTCAGCAACTGATCCTTGCTGTAGGCGGATTCGATATCGTCGCCATCGGTATCGGACCAGCCATTGAATTTTTCCACGATCCAGGCGCAAGCCCCCACGGGGGAATCCATCATGCCATAGCTGAGGGTTTGGGGTTTGGTGGCCTGTTCCCGGAAATAGCCCATTTCGCGATCCTGAACCGCGACCGATTCCTGCGCGAATTTCTTTTCCTCGGCTGTTTCGGGTACCGCATCGGCTGAACGTAGCCCATACATATTGAGGTGAATGGCTGCGCAGTTGCCCTTCGGCGCGCCGAAATCATAGCCCATCCAGCCTGAAATGATGCTGCCCCAATCGCCGCCCTGCGCAAGATAGCTGTTATAGCCCAGCACATCGGTCATCAAACTGTTGAAATAGCGCGCGATCCGGCGCGGCCCGATGGGCCGGACGACCCCGTCCGCGACCGGCTTGCCGGAAAAACCATAGCCGGGCAGGGAGGGAACGATCACGTCAAAACCATCCTCTGCATTGCCGCCAAACCGTTCAGGATGTGCCAACGGCTCGATCACATGCAGAAATTCGAATACCGAACCCGGCCAGCCATGGGAAATGATCAGTGGTCTGGGTTTTTTGCCCGATCCCTTTTCATGAATGAAATGCACAAGCTGCCCGTCGATTTCGACGGTGAACTGGGGAAACCGGTTGAGGGCGCGTTCAGCCGCGCGCCAGTCATAGCTGTCCAGCCAATAGGCACAGAGTTCGCGCATATAGTCGAGATTGGCACCGAATTCCCAGCCGCCATTATCGGGCATTTCATGCCATTCGAATTCCTTCACCCTGCGGTGGATCCAATCGAGCCGGGCTTGCGGAATATTGACGGTAAAAGGTTGCGGTGCCGGCATTGGGGTGCCTCCCTCGACTGTTATGGTGCGTTCTGACCGGGCGATGGCTGACCGGTGTCGTTTGCGCCATATTGCGGTGCCGGGACCGTATTTTCCAGTCTATTTGCCAAAAGCCGGTCGTGTCATTTGATCCGCCATGCTCTAAAACACTCGCATGATTGGTCGGGTTCTCATGGCGGCATTTATCATGCTCTCATCATCCGCCTGCGCGGGCAGGGTTGGCGGCATGGTCCATTGTCAGCAGATTGAAACAGCGCATCAAACCTATCTGCTGCGGATGACCGGACTTGGTGTCGTGCTGGCGAACGATCCGGTCGACCGGTCAATGACTATTGGCTGGGCCGATCGGACATATTTGTTTGCAAAATCCGGGGACAAGCCGCGTGCAATCAACGAGGGTCCCGGCCCGGATCTGCAGAGCAGTCAATGGGGATTGTGCCGCTGGCCCGATGGCGCCAGCGCGCCGCAATTTGTCGATGGGCGTGCGGTCGGCCTGCATGTCAGTCTGGGTGCGCCGGCCACCGGCTTGACAGTCGGCGTGAACACATGGACAAATATGCGCCCGGTCGCGCGGGGACAAACGATTGTCCGGTCGCTGCGTTATAACCGTCAATTTCCCGACCGGTCGTCACTGCGTTATTGCGAGGGGGCACAATGCGGCAGCTTGCCATAGGTCTGTTGCTGGTCACGATGCTGACCGGCTGCACTGACACAATCTACTATTATCAGAAGACGACTGTGGGCCTTGATGTGTCCGCGTCCACACCGGAACAAAGCGGGCATGCCGTGCTTGGCTACAAGCGGCGTTTTGCAACGATCGTGCCTGAGGTCGAAAAAGATGGCGAGGCGGTTTCTGTCATCTCCTGCACCCGGCTTGAGAAGGAGGGGATGTTCGATCTTGCGGTCTATGAAGATCTGGCCACCGGAGATGCCGCGATCGCATTTGGCGATGCAGTTGGCCGTAGCGGGGCCGGCCAGGCCGGGAACAGTGACTTCATGAAATGTTTCCGCGAAGGGGAAGGCGGATGAGCGGGTGCAAGGCAATTATTATTCGTTCACTGAGCGTTTTGTTGTTGTTTGCGCTTGCGGGGTGCGAGACCGACAATCAGATTGCTTTTTACGAACGCGCGCAAACAGCGATCGCGGTCGGCTTCAGCCCGTCGGCGACGGTGCCTGAGCCGGTGGAGTTGAGCGTTGCCTATAAGCGGGAAGTATATGCGGTTATACCGCCAGTTTACGATCAGAATGGGGTTCGCGAAGCCAAAAGCCTGATATCGAATTATGATGTCAAGGCGGGGGCATTCTGGAAAGGCGGGGAAGACGACGATCTGACGATTTCCAACGGCTTTGCAACCGGCGCGGCGGCAAAGAAAATCGCGCAATCGCCAGAGGCCACGCTGCAGCTGTTCGG
>OBJS01000191.1_pt1 | contig 17657 bp, 31 predicted proteins | sample 1519851 | NCBI WGS metagenome assembly OBJS01 (sample SAMN03019806, study PRJEB22545) | beach sand metagenome | biome: beach; feature: sea beach; material: beach sand | place: USA: Municipal Pensacola Beach, FL | collected 2010-10-20 | depth 25-47 cm m
GCGAATTAACGGCGAATCTGCGCGAGCGCATTCTTGCGGGGGAAGATTTCGGCGAGCTGGCCCGCGAATTCTCCGAGGACACGGGCTCGGCCCTTAAAGGCGGCGATCTCGGCTGGTCTGTTGCTGGTCAGTTTGTCGCCGAGTTTGAAGATGCTATTAATCGACTCAGTATCGGAGAGATCAGCGAGCCAGTAAATACCCAATTCGGTTGGCATATCATTGAAGTAACAGAGCGCCGTAAACAAGACTTCAGCGACAAAATAAAACGCAACCGCGCCATCAGTCAGTTGCGGCAACAACGCTTCGCCGAGGAACTGCAAGTCTGGCTCAATGAGCTTCGGGCAAAGGCATATATCGAAATTAAGTTATGACTCTGAGCCTGGCCGTCACGCCTGGAGAACCTGCCGGCATCGGGATCGACGTCTTGCTGCAACTGGTGCAAAACGGCTCACCTCATGAACTGATCGCCATTGCCGACCCGTCGATGTTACGGCAACGCGCGCGTGAGCTGGGACTCGAAATTACGCTTCGCGAACCTTCGGGTAAATCCCTGCGACCGGGCGAACTGGCATTTGAGTCGGTGTCCTTTGCCACACCAGTCGCACCCGGCAAACCCGACACCGCCAACGCCGAGAGCGTACTCCGCTGCCTGGACCTTGCCATCGATGGCTGCCGCACCGGCCGTTACGCTGGCCTGGTAACGGGGCCCGTACACAAAGGCATCATCAACGAGGCAGGCCACATCTTTACCGGCCATACCGAATACCTAGCCGAGCGCTGCACCGCGCAACGCGTCGTCATGCTGCTCTGTACAGCGGAACTAAGAGTAGCGCTGGCGACTACACACGTCCCCTTGCGCGCCGTTCCCGACCTGATCAGTATCACCCTGCTGGAAGAAATACTAAAGATCATCGAGCGGGACCTGCGACAACGAATGGGCATTCACCAACCCCGTATTCTGGTGTGCGGCTTAAATCCCCACGCTGGGGAAGGCGGCCATTTGGGCGACGAAGAGGTAAGAATAATCGGCCCTGCCATTGAAAAACTCCGGGCCCAAGGGTTGGAAATCAGTGGCCCCATGCCTGCAGATACAGTGTTCACGCCGCATCACCTGCAATATGCGGATGTAGTCCTCGCCATGTATCACGACCAGGGCCTGCCAGTATTAAAAAGCCGGGGCTTTGGCAACGCCGTTAACGTCACCCTAGGTCTACCCATACTACGCACGTCAGTGGATCACGGGACCGCTTTTGAGCTGGCCGGCACCGGCCGGGCCCATACTGGCAGCCTGCGTGCGGCAATCGCCTGCCTTGCGGATATGGCGCTCCATTCGACGGCGAGCTAGGCTATTGGGCATTGGTTTTCATATAGGCTGCCTTAAACCAGCGCACCATTACCGGCCCCGGCCTACCCCAGATTCCTAGTGCCAGATCATGACTGAAGCGAATTATCGCCGCCCACGCAAAAGATTCGGCCAGAACTTCCTCATCGACAATGCAATCATCGACGGGATCATCGCCGCGATAAACCCCGGGGACGAAGATGATATCGTCGAAATTGGCCCGGGCGAAGGCGCACTGACAAAACGTTTGATCAACCGCTGCCACCGCCTGTGGGGCATTGAGATCGACCGAGATCTCGCCGCTCTGTTACGGGACCGGTATTCAGGGCATGAGCGGTTCAATCTTATCTGTCAGGACGTGTTGGAAGTGGAATTTTCACAATTTCAAACCGCCGGTATGCTGCGCATTGCAGGCAACTTACCCTACAATATTTCCACACCGTTACTGTTCAAGCTGCTGACGTCGAAGGCTCGAATTTCAGACATGCACTTTATGTTACAAAAAGAGGTCGTCGATCGTCTCGTTGCAAAGGCCGGCGAGAAACCCTACGGACGGCTGAGTGTGATGGTTCAGTACCACTGCACCGTGGAGTCTTTAATGACGGTGCCACCAGCAGCGTTTCGGCCGCAGCCAAAGGTGCATTCGGCTGTCGCACGATTGCAGCCCTACAACCGGCCGCCCTTTTTAGCTGAGGATTACGCCATGTTTGAGAATCTGGTCAATGCAGCGTTTCAGCAACGCCGCAAAACCTTGCGCAATAGCTTGAAGCGCTTGCTACCTGCCGGAGCAGCCAATCTCGATTTTGACCTGGCCGCTCGCCCCGAAGAATTGTCCGTGGAACAGTTTGTCGACCTGGCAAACCAGATGAGCTCTGCTTATGGCCGATTGTGAAATTACCGTCACCGTTGAAACTGAATACCTGCCATTGCAGTCCGTCCCGGCCCAGCAACAATACGCGTTTGCCTACCACATCACCATCGAAAACACGGGCGATGAACCGGCACAGCTCATCGCGCGCCACTGGATTATTACCGACGGCAACCAGGCGCGCCAGGAAGTACAAGGGCTTGGTGTTGTGGGGCAGCAGCCTTTTATCGCTCCCGCTGAATCCTACCAATATACCAGTGGCGTGGTTCTGGAAACCAAGGTAGGCACCATGTCGGGAAGCTATCACATGGTCAGCGAAAGCGGCGACAGCTTTGAAGCGCCCATACCCACCTTTTTACTCGCCGTGCCGAACGCGGTGAATTGACAACGGATAGCGTTTTGACGATTTTTGCCGTCGGCGATATTCAGGGTTGTCTTGCACCTCTTCAGCGCGTGTTAGAGAAAGTATCCTTCGACCCGAAACAGGACCAACTCTGGTCGACGGGGGATATTGTCAACCGCGGGCCGGATTCGTTGGCGACAATGCGTTTTTTGAAAGGGTTGGGGCCGGCCTTTAAAATGGTGCTGGGCAACCACGATCTGCATTTATTGGCAGCCGCACGACAACCCGACCGACTGACACCAGCCGACACATGTGGCGACGTGCTGAAAGCACCGGACGCAGGCGAATTACTGGAATGGCTGCGCCACCAAGATCGGAAGAGCACACGTCTGAACTCCATGGTGGCGCAGCCATTCCAATTATATTCTTGTCCACGCAGGTATTGCGCCACAGTGGTCGCGGGCAACCGCCAGACGCAGGGCTGCGGAGCTGGAAGCGGTGATTCAGGGACCGGCTGCCGATGTGTTCTTTGCCAACATGTACGGCAACGAGCCGTCTGGATGGCATCGGAATCTGGAACCGGAAGCGCGTTGGCGGATGATTGCCAACTATTTCACGCGCATGCGCTATAGCGACGCAGCGGGGAACCTGGAACTACGCTGTAAATCAGGGCCGGAGCAAACACCCGAAGGTTATTTACCCTGGTTCCTTCACGCAAACCGAAAAACTGCTCACGACAATATTATTTTTGGCCATTGGGCGGCTCTCGACGGCAGGGATTGTGGTGATAATCTTTTCCCCCTGGACACTGGCTGTGTGTGGGGCAAGCGCATACGGTTACTTAATCTGAAAACCAAAACGTACACCCATTGCGAGTGTTAAAGCGGACTCGCACAAACCAAGGCACCCTGCGCCGGCAAGATCGGCGATTGTGATGAGCTGCACTGTTTCAAAATTATTTGAACAACAAATCAGACAAGCAAAAAAAAACCGGGCTAAGCCCGGTTTTTTTAATCTTCTACCTCTTCGAACTCTTCTTCCGGCTCAGGCATTTCTCTTCCCACCAACTCGATGTAGGCCATGGGCGCCTTATCCCCGGTGCGATAGCCGCACTTCAGAATCCGTGTGTAACCGCCTGGTCTATCCTGAAAACGAGGACCCAGTTCGGAGAACAGTTTGCCGACAGCCTCCTTGGAGCGCAACCGGTCAAAGGCCAGCCGACGGTTTGCTAAGCTGTCATTTTTTGACAGCGTAATCAGTGGTTCCGCCACACGACGCAGCTCTTTGGCCTTGGGCAAAGTGGTCTTGATGATTTCATGTTCGACCAGAGAGGCCGCCATGTTGCGGAACATCGCTTTGCGATGAGGGCTGTTCCGGTTGAGCTTACGCCCACTTTCGCGGTGACGCATAGTCTTATTCCTGTCCTGACACCAGCCACCGGGATCAGCGATGGCCTGCAATATCTATGTGGATCAATAGCTACTAATTGCTGTCGCTATCCTGGCGAAGACTGGCGGGAGGCCAGTTCTCCAGGCGCATACCCAGGGAGAGGCCTCTGGATGCCAGCACGTCTTTAATTTCGGTTAACGATTTCTTTCCGAGGTTGGGTGTTTTAAGCAGCTCGACTTCCGTGCGCTGAATTAAATCACCAATGTAATAAATACTTTCAGCCTTCAAACAATTCGCCGAGCGCACGGTCAGCTCCAAGTCGTCAACTGGACGCAACAGGATTGGATCGATCTCTTCCTCTCGCTCCTCCTGCTCCGGTTGTTTTTCGCTTTCCAGATCGACAAAGACAGCGAGCTGCTGCTGGAGAATCGTTGCCGCCCGGCGTATCGCCTCTTCGGGCTCGATAGTGCCGTTGGTCTCAATATCCAGTACCAGTTTATCCAGATCGGTGCGCTGCTCTACCCGCGCGCTTTCCACATGGTAAGCTACGCGCCGCACCGGGCTGTAGGAAGCGTCGAGCTGCAAACGGCCTATGGCGCGCGTTTCTTCCTCGTCACTACCGACAGCATCGGCGGGCTGATACCCTCGGCCTTTCGCCACGTGAAGACGCATATTGAGCTCTGCATCGCCGGTAATGTGCGCAATAACATGATCCGGATTTTTTATCTCGACGTTATTGTCGGTCTGAATATCACCGGCGGTAACCACGCCCTGACCGCTTTTGACCAGCGTAATGTCAGCCTCTTCCTTGTTGTGAAGAACAACAGCTACGTTCTTCAGATTCAGCAAAATCTCGATAACGTCCTCGCGGATACCTTCAATCGCGCTATATTCGTGTAACACGCCATCAATTTCTACCTCGACGATAGCGCTGCCAGGCATCGACGACAGAAGAATACGGCGCAGGGCGTTGCCCAGCGTATGGCCGAAGCCACGCTCGAGCGGTTCCAGTATGACCCGTGCGTGCGTGGTGTCGTACTCGGTAACATCGATGGAACGCGGCGTCAGTAAATCGGCAGAAGAGTTTTGCATGGTTTATCGCTATCCTGGAATCGATCCCGTTACTTGGAATAAAGTTCGACGATAAGGCTTTCGTTAATTTCGCTGGGCAGGTCGACCCGATCCGGCGCCCGCTTGTACACACCTTCCATCTTGTTCACATCAACTTCAACCCACTCAACAGCGCCTCTTTGCGCCGCCAATTGCAATGCAGACTGAATTCTGAGCTGATTCCGGGCGCGCTCGCGGATGGTTACAACATCGCCCTCGGCAACCTGGTATGAAGGAATATTCACTTTTTGGCCATTGACCAGTACCGCGTTATGCGCCACCAGCTGTCGCGATTCGGCACGTGTCGAACCAAAGCCCATGCGATAAACCACATTATCGAGCCGCCCCTCAAGTAACTTCAGAAGGTTTTCGCCGGTCGCACCGTGCTGACGCGCCGCCTTCTTGTAATAATTCCGGAACTGCTTTTCAAGAACACCGTAGAGCCGACGCACTTTTTGTTTCTCGCGCAGCTGCACACCGTAATCCGATAATCGTCCACGGCGTTGGCTGTGCTGCCCGGGACTGCTTTCCGCGCGACATTTCGATTCCAACGATCGAATTCCGCTCTTCAAGAACAGATCTGTGCCTTCGCGACGACTGAGCTTACATGTCGGTCCGAGATATCTAGCCATAAATAAACTGCTCCCTAAACCCGTCGTTTCTTAGGAGGACGACAACCATTGTGAGGGATAGGCGTGACGTCAGTGATGTTAGTTACTTTCAGGCCTACGTTATTGAGCGCCCTGACCGCCGATTCACGACCCGGCCCCGGACCTTTGACCTCAACATCGACGTTCTGCAAACCATATTCTTGCGCAGCAGTTGCCGCTCTCTCCGCTGCCACCTGTGCCGCAAACGGTGTGCTTTTCCTAGAACCCCGAAAACCGGAACCACCGGACGTTGCCCAACTCAAGGCGTTGCCCTGACGGTCGGTAATCGTCACTATGGTGTTATTAAACGACGCGTGAATATGCGCGATGCCGTCCACCACAGTACGGGTGACCTTCTTACGCGCGGGTTTACTCGGAGTTTTTGCCATATCGTTCTAATTCCTGAAAACGGCCCTTCAGTGGGGCAATAATTTCTAACTTAACGTTTTATCGGTTTACGCGGGCCTTTTCGTGTGCGGGCATTGGTTTTGGTGCGCTGCCCGCGAAGCGGCAAGCTACGACGGTGCCGGATTCCACGATAACAGCCCAGATCCATCAACCGCTTGATATTCATATTGATCTCGCGGCGCAAATCCCCTTCGACCGTGAGTTTTGACACAACCGACCGCAGGGTATCTAGCTCCTGATCAGACAACTCCGAGACTTTCACGGTTTCAGCAATGCCGGATTCCGCGCATATCTTTTTAGCCACACCACGACCAATACCGTAGACATAGGTGAGCGAAATCACCGCATGCTTGTTATCGGGGATGTTGACACCAGCAATACGGGCCATCAAATTACTCCAGCTTTTCCGAAAAACACATTCAGGCCACGCCAATTGACCGTCGGCGGGCTCGTGCTCTGTTATTAAATGTAGCGCGACTTAACTACCGCGCAAAAAAGGCGCGAAAGAATAGCTCTTAACCGCCTGAAAATCAATTATTTACTGGCCAGCAGTTTAGCCTTGCCGCTGCTTGTGCCGAGGCTCGGTGCTGCAGATCACGCGTAGTACACCGCGACGGCGCACCAACTTGCAGTTGCGACACACCTTTTTTACCGATGCTCTTACTTTCATTTTTTATCCCCATGCGTGAAAACTGGCTTCGCCACCCGCATTTCACTTCATTTTTGCCTTTTTCAAAACCGATTCGTACTGATGCGACATGAGATGCGATTGAACCTGTGAGATAAAATCCATGGTCACAACCACCGCGATCAGCAACGACGTGCCACCCAGATAGAACGGCACGTTAAAGTGCACGTTCAAAAACTGCGGCAACAGACAAACACCAGCTATGTATAAGCCACCGATCATGGTCAACTTGGTCACCACGCCATCGATGTAACGCGCCGTCTGTTCACCGGGGCGAATGCCGGGCAGGTACGCGCCACCCTTTTTCAGATTGTCCGAAATTTCCTGAGGGTTAAACATCAGGGCCGTATAAAAGAAACAGAAAAATATAATCAAGCCGGCAAACAAGATGACGTGCAGAGGCTGACCGGGCCCCAAAAACAGGGATACATCCTGCAACCAGTCGGGCGCGCCTGTGCCCTGACCAAACATGGCCGCCAGCGTTGACGGGAACAACAGGATACTGCTGGCAAAAATCGCGGGAATAACACCGGCCATATTGATCTTGAGCGGCAGGTGACTGCTCTGCTGGCCGTAAGCTTTTCGACCCTGCTGCCGCTGCGCATAGTTAACCGTGATGCGACGCTGTCCCCGCTCGATGAAAACCACAAAATAGACAATAGCAACAGCCAGCACCGCGATTAAAAGCAAAGCGATAATATTCAGGTCGCCCTGGCGAGCGGATTCAAAAGCCTGCCCCAACGCCGAAGGCAACCCGGCGACGATACCGGCGAATATCAGCATTGAAATACCGTTACCGATGCCACGTTCAGTAATCTGCTCGCCCAACCACATCATAAATACCGCGCCGGTAACCAACGAAGTAATGGCAACGAGGAAGAAAGTGAATCCGGTGTAATAGGCGAGACCCTGGCCGGCCAGACCGTAAGTCATGCCTGTACCCTGAACCAGGGCAAGAATCACCGTACCGTACCGTGTCAATTGGGTTATTTTGCGCCGTCCCGCCTCGCCCTCTTTCTTTAGCTGTTCAAGTGACGGCGTTACCGCGCTCAACAACTGCATGATAATCGAAGCCGATATATAGGGCATGATGCCTAGCGCGAGAATACTCATACGCTCCAACGCACCACCGGAAAACATATTGAACATGCCCAGGATCGTGCCCTGATTTTGTGTAAACAGGGCAGACACCCGCTCGGGATCGATACCCGGCACGGGAATATGAGTGCCGATGCGGTAGATCACGATGGCCAGCAACAAAAAGCGAAGGCGAGCCCACAGCTCGCCTAGCCCTTTATTGCCCATTGGCAAATTTGCCGGTTTGACCATCCTTCAAATATCCTGTGTACCGTATATGTCCAGGTTCCGGTTACTCGAGCCGCGACACCAGGCACTCTCTAAAAATAAATCTTATTCGCTTTCCAGCACCTTACCACCAGCTGACTCCAACGCCTTTCGGGCACCCGCCGTAATGGCCAGCCCCTTAAGGGTGACAGGCCGGCCAAGCTCGCCGGAAAGGAACACCTTTGCGCGCTTGATATTGCTGTTGATCAAGCCCGCCTCACGCAAAGCTTCCAGATCAACAACCTCTGCTTCGACAGCATTGAGTTCAGACAACCTGATACCTGCGGTAACCCGGGATACGCGCGAAGTAAACCCATACTTGGGAAGTCGCTTTTGCAGGGGCATTTGCCCGCCCTCAAAACCAGGCTTAACCCGGCCGCCGGATCGCGATTTCTGACCCTTGTGGCCGCGGCCACAGGTTTTCCCCAAACCACTGCCGATGCCGCGCCCGACTCGTTTTGCTGGACGCCGGCTCCCGGGATCGGGCCTTAGAGTGTTCAGCCGCATTTCAGGCTTCCTCAACTTTTACCATGTAACTGATTTTATTCACCATGCCGCGTACGGAAGGCGTATTTTCAACTTCGACCGTGTGCCCGACGCGGCGCAAACCCAAGCCCGTCAGACATGCCTTGTGAGCGGCCAGTCGACCGATATCGCTTCGCACCTGGGTAATCTTTAACTTGTCCGCCTTCGCCATTGCTCGTATTCCGCTGCTCGAGAACCGACCGGAATCAGCCGGTCACCTCTTCTATCGACTTGCCCCGCTTGGCCGCCACCTCTTCCGGCGACCGCATCTGCTCCAAACCCTTGAACGTGGCGCGAACCACATTGACCGGGTTAGTCGAGCCATAACACTTCGCCAATACGTTGTGCACTCCTGCCAGTTCGAGAACCGCTCTCATGGCACCACCAGCGATCACCCCGGTACCCTCTGAAGCCGGCTGCATATAAACCTTGGAAGCCCCGTGCTGGGATTTGATCGCGTATTGCAGGGTGCTGCCCTTGAGATCGACCTGGATCATGTTACGGCGCGCCGCCTCCATGGCCTTCTGAATCGCCAGAGGAACTTCTCTCGCCTTACCTCGGCCGAAGCCAACCCGTCCATTGCCATCGCCGACGACGGTCAATGCGGTGAAACCAAAAATTCGCCCGCCCTTTACGGTTTTAGCCACCCGGTTCACCTGAACCAGTTTTTCCATCAGACCTTCGTTGGGGTCGACGTCCCGAGGGTTATTTCTAGCCATAGCTCTACCTTAGAATTCCAAGCCACCGGCACGGGCCGCATCGGCAAGCGCCTTGACCCGACCATGATATTTGAACCCGCTGCGATCAAACGCCACCTGGGTAACGCCAGCCTGCTTGCCACGCTCCGCGAGTAGAGTTCCGACACGCTCCGCCGCCTGGGCATTACCGGTAGCGCCCTGACCCCGCAGGGATTCATCCAGAGTGGAGGCACTGGCAACCACCCGATCACCCGCCTCAGTGGGCTGAATAATCTGGGCATAGATATGTCGCGGCGTACGGAAAACACACAACCGGGAAACCCCTTTACGCCGCATGCTGGAACGCGCCTTGCGCGCCCGACGCAAACGGGACTGTTTTTTGTCGTTCATCTTCCTATCAACCTGTTACTTCTTCTTGGCCTCTTTACGGCGCACATATTCATCCGCGTACCGCACTCCCTTACCTTTGTAGGGCTCGGGTGGTCTAAAAGCGCGGATTTCCGCCGCCACCTGGCCCAAAAGCTGCTTGTCGGCAGCCTTCAACACCAATTCTGTCTGACTCGGTGTTTCCGCAGTGATACCTTCGGGCAACTGGTACTCCACCGGGTGCGAGAAACCGAGCGTCAGATTGAGTTTTTTGCCCTGCGCCTGAACGCGGTAGCCAACTCCGATAAGCTGCAGTTTTTTCTCAAACCCAGCACTCACGCCAACAACCATGTTATTCACCAGCGCGCGCATGGTGCCTGCCATGGCGTGAGCACCCTTGTCAGCGGCTCGGGGCGCAAAACGCAGGACATTATCCTCCTCACGCACCTCGACTAACCGATGCAAAGCCATCGAAAGCTGGCCGTTACTGCCCTTTACGGCAATCTCGTCGTCCTTCAGGCTGACTTCTACGCCTTTCGGAACCTGTACTGGATTGTCTGCAACTCGGGACATAATATTTCTCTGATCAGAACACCGTACAAAGCACTTCGCCGCCGACACCAGCAGCCCTGGCCGACTTGTCAGTCATCACGCCTTTACTGGTGGATACGATAGCGACGCCAAGCCCGCCACGCACCTGCGGCAGGTCGCCCACACCGACATAAGCACGCAAACCAGGACGGCTGTAGCGATCAATCTCCTCAATAACCGGTTTGCCCTCGAAATACTTTAATTCGACGGTCAGTTCTGGTTTTGCGCCCTCGCTAACCTGAAAACCGTGGATATAACCTTCGTCCGCCAGGACACCTGCCACCGCTGCCTTGACCTTCGAGGCCGGCATGGTCACCGCGCCCTTTTGCCGCGCGTGACCGTTGCGAATTCGCGTCAACATGTCCGCCAGGGGATCTTGCATACTCATCGGTACGAATTCCTCACACTGGTTACCAACTCGCCTTGACGAGACCGGGGACTTCACCACGCATTGCAGCCTCGCGCAATTTGTTTCGGCAAAGACCAAACTTACGATACACGCCATGCGGTCGCCCGGTTACCCGGCAGCGTCGGCGCATGCGTACTGGGCTGGCATTACGCGGCAGCTTTTGCAACGCGACCTGAGCCTGCCAGCGTTCTTCATCACTCGCGTTGACATCGACGATGGTCGCTTTGAGCGCGGCGCGCTTAGTCGCGAAACGCGCTACTGTTTTGGCCCGCTTTTTCTCGCGTTCGACCATTGAAATCTTAGCCATATCTCGCTCTATCCTCTTAAAGGAAACTTAAAAGCGCGCAGCAAAGCGCGTCCTTCATCGTCGTTGCGCGCGGTGGTGGCGACAGTAATATCCAGGCCACGCAGTTTATCGACTTTGTCGTAATCAATTTCCGGAAAAACGATCTGCTCGGAGATACCCATAGCAAAGTTACCGCGTCCGTCAAAAGACTTTGCACTCACGCCACGAAAATCACGGATGCGGGGAATGGCGATGGCAACCAGGCGCTCGAGAAAATCGTACATGCGCTCTCGACGCAACGTCACCTTGCAACCCACCGGCCAGCCTTCTCGCACCTTGAAGCCGGCGATCGACTTGCGTGCCCGCGTGACCACGGCCTTCTGCCCCGCGATCAACTCCAAATCGCTGATCGCGTTTTCCAGAATTTTTTTGTCCGCCAGCGCCTCGCCGACACCCATGTTGAGGGTGATCTTGGTAATACGCGGCACTTCCATGACGTTATTCAGCCCCAGCTCCTTCTGCAGGGCCGGCGCGATCTCATTGGTATATAGGTCTCTCAACCTGCTCATGTACTTGTTCCTTTACGCGTTTACGCGCCGACGTTTTCGCCGGTGGACTTGAAAACCCTGACCTTCTTGCCATCGCCGCCAACCTTGAATCCGACCCGATCGGCTTTGCTACTGGCCGGGTTGAAAATGGCAACATTGGAAGCTTGTATCGGCCCCTCGCGTTCGATAATACCGCCGGGCACGCCCATCTGGGGGTTTGGCTTCTGGTGTTTTTTCACCATCTGCACGCCCGACACAATAAGCCGCCCATCGTTCAATACGCGCAGCACTTTGCCACGCTTACCTTTATCCCGACCGGCGATGACGATGACTTCATCGTCGCGGCGAATTTTTTTCATTGCCATGATCGCTACTCTTAACTTCGATCGCAAAAACCGTTACAACACTTCCGGTGCCAGAGACACGATGCGCATAAAGCGCTCGCCTCGCAACTCGCGAGTCACCGGCCCGAAAATACGCGTGCCCACCGGTGCCAGCTGGGCGTTGAGCAGGACCGCGGCATTGTCGTCGAATTTAATCAAACTTCCATCCTGGCGACGCACACCTTTTTTGGTCCGCACGACGACCGCATCCATCACCTGGCCTTTTTTCACGCGACCACGAGGGATCGCCTCCTTTACGGTCACCTTGATGATATCGCCGACACCGGCGTAGCGACGATGCGACCCACCCAACACCTTGATACACATCACTCGACGAGCGCCGCTGTTATCGGCAACATCAAGATAGGTCTGTGTTTGAATCATCTCTGGTCCTTAAAAGTAATTCTCTACGGTTCGAAATCTCAAACCGGTATACCGTTTCTAAATCTTTTTCCCGGCACTAAACCCCGGTTGCCCGTTCGACAATATCGACCAGTCGCCACGACTTGGTTTTCGATATGGGACGTCCTTCGGCGATCGTTACCGTGTCGCCCAGGCGACACTGGTTGTCTTCATCGTGTGCCTTGATTTTGGTTGAACGGTTAATAATTTTGCCGTAAACCGGGTGCTTGACACGGCGCTCTATGAGCACCGTGACGGTTTTATCCATTTTATCGCTGACGACTTTTCCCGACAGAGTCCGGGCTACTGTTTCAGTCATGCGAACTTCCTGCCTTTTCGTTAATCACCGTTTTGATACGCGCGATATCGCGGCGCACCGATTTCAATTCATGACTCTGATTGAGCTGCCCGGTGGCCTTGCCCATTCTCAGCTTGAAGTGCTTTTCCAGCGCGGCGAGCAGATCCTGATGCAACTGCTCGACTGACTTGTCTCGCAACTCACTTGCCTTCATTACATCACCGACCGTTTCGTAAATGTGGTTTTCATAGGCAACTTGGCAGCGGCCAGTTCAAAGGCCTCGCGCGCCAACTCCTCGGAGACGCCTTCAATTTCATAGAGCACACGCCCGGGTTGAATCAACGCCACCCAGTACTCGACGTTACCTTTGCCCTTGCCCATCCGCACTTCCAGTGGCTTCTCAGTGATCGGCTTGTCGGGAAAGACTCGAATCCATATTTTTCCACCCCGTTTCACGTGGCGGGTCATGGCGCGTCGCGCGGCTTCAATCTGACGCGCTGTCAGACGACCACGGCCAACCGCTTTCAGGCCGTATTCGCCAAAACTGACCTTACTACCCCGCTGGGCCAACCCACGGTTGCGGCCCTTCTGTAGTTTTCGGTACTTGGTTCGCTTCGGTTGCAGCATTCGATTGAGCCTTTAATCTTTATTCCTGATTACTTCTTGCCGGAAGCGCTTTCGGGATCTTCCCCACCCAGCACTTCGCCTTTGAAAATCCAGACCTTGACACCGATGATGCCGTAAGTCGTACTGGCTTCGGCCGTCGCGTAGTCGATGTCCGCCCGCAAGGTATGCAAGGGCACACGACCTTCGCGATACCATTCACTACGCGCGATCTCCGCGCCGCCTAACCGACCGCCAACCTGGATTTTTACGCCGAGAGCACCCTGCCGCATCGCATTCTGCACCGCGCGCTTCATCGCGCGGCGAAACATAACTCTGCGCTCCAACTGCTGCGCTACATTTTGCGCCACCAGCGCGGCATCGAGGTCGGGCTTGCGGATTTCCTCGATATTGATGTGGACCGGGATGCCCATCTCAGCTGACACGGCAGCCCGCAACTTATCGACATCCTCGCCTTTCTTGCCGATCACAATGCCCGGCCTGGCGGTATGGATAGTAATACGCGCCGACTCGGCGGGACGTTCAATATCAACGCGACTCACCGAGGCGTGCGACAACGTTTTCTTGATCAAATCCCGAACTCTGATATCGGCATTCAACTTGTCCGCATAGTCGGTACCGCTGGCATACCAGTTGGAAGCATGCTGCTTGACAATGCCCAGCCTGATACCGGTTGGATGTACTTTCTGACCCATGTCAGCTCCTGATCTCGCCGCTACTCGCTAGCTACTTTCACTGTAATGTGACAGTAGCGCTTAAAAATTCGATCGGCGCGCCCCTTGGCCCTCGGACGCAAGCGTTTCAATGTCATGGCTTCATCGACATATATGCTGGAAACTACCAGCTCGTCGACGTCGGCACCCTCATTGTGCTCGGCGTTTGCGATCGCCGATTCGAGCACTTTCTTGACAATGCCAGCGCCCTTTTTATTACTGAACGTCAAGACATCCAGTGCAGACTCGACAGGTTTGCCGCGTATCTGGTCCGCCACCAGGCGCGCTTTCTGTGCCGACAGCGCCACTCTTCGAAGTTTTGCCGCAACTTCCATCAGAACTCTACCCCCGTCCTAGCGCTTGGCTTTCTTATCCGCGGCATGGCCACGGTAGGTGCGCGTCGGCGCAAACTCGCCAAGCTTATGCCCGACCATTTCTTCGGAAATAAAGATCGGTACGTGTTGACGACCATTGTGCACGGCGATAGTCAGGCCGAGCATCTGAGGCACTATCATTGACCGGCGAGACCAGGTTTTTATCGGTCGCCGGTCGTTGTTCTCTGCTGCCACTTCAACCTTCTGCATCAGGTGCAGATCTATGAAGGGGCCTTTTTTAAGTGATCGAGGCACTGTCGCTTATCCTCCGAATGACGGCACTATTTCTTGCCACGCCGGCGTACGATCATATTATCCGTGCGCTTGTTTTTCCGCGTCTTATAACCCTTGGTTGGGACACCCCAGGGCGTCACCGGGTGCCGGCCTCCGGAAGTCTTACCCTCACCACCACCATGCGGATGATCTACCGGATTCATGGCGACGCCGCGTACTGTCGGACGCACACCGCGCCAGCGCGCGGCACCAGCTTTCCCGAGAGAACGCAGGTTGTGCTCGCTGTTACTGACCTCACCAATGGTGGCTCGACACTGCGTCAGCACTTTGCGCATCTCGCCACTGCGCAGCCGCAGGGTGGCGTGGCGCCCCTCGCGCGCGACCAGCTGAGCCGATGCACCGGCGCTTCTCGCCAGCTGAGCGCCTTTGCCGGGCTTAAGCTCGACACAATGCACGACCGAACCCACGGGGATATTCGCCAGCGGCAGGGCATTGCCCGCCTTGATCGCCGCACTCTGACCGGACTCCACAGTATCGCCAGCCTTGAGCCCCTTCGGCGCGACCATGTAGCGTCGCTCGCCATCCTGGTAACACAGCAACGCAATGTTTGCGGTTCTGTTGGGATCGTATTCGAGGCGCTCGACCCGGGCCGGGATGCCGTCTTTGTCCCGCTTGAAGTCGATGACGCGGTAATGTTGTTTGTGACCCCCGCCAATATGCCGCACCGTGATACGGCCATCGGTATTACGGCCCCCGCGCTTGCTTTTCTTTTCCAGAAGCGGCGCGTGCGGCCCACCCTTGTGCAAATCCGGGTGCACCACGCTAACGACAAAGCGGCGCCCGGGGGAGGTGGGTTTTCTCTTAACAACTGGCATACAACCTTCTCCCTAGAACGCCGAAGTAAAATCTATGTCCTGGCCCGCGCCGAGCCGCACATAGGCCTTTCTCTTGTCGGCACAGCGACCCGCCCCCGTCCGCGTACGCCGCACTTTGCCTTTGGTATTGACAACGCGTACAGCCTCGACCTGGACCTCAAACAGCTGCTCGATCGCAGCCTTTATTTCCCGCTTAGTCGCACTCGGGTCGACACGAAAAACAACCTGATTACTGGCATCGGCCACAACTGTCGACTTTTCCGTCACCAGCGGCGCACGCAGCACTTTATAGATGCGTTCGCGATTCATCCCAGCATCTCCTCAATTTTCCTCAGTGCAGGCACGGTTACGACGAGCTTTTCATGGCCAATCAGGCTTACCGGGTTCAACCCGGCCACATCGCTGACATCGACCTTGTACAGATTGCGGGCAGAGAGGTAGAGATTCTCACTCACTTCTTCAGTCAGAATGAGCACATCGGCCACACCGAGCGCTTCGAGCTTTTGCGCCAGCATTTTTGTTTTCGGCGCTTCCACATCCAACGCATCGACCACAACAAGACGCTCCTGCCGGGCCAGCTCGGATAGTATCGTAGCCAGCGCCGCACGGTACATCTTCCGGTTTAGTTTCTGGCTGTGATCCTGAGGCTGAGCCGCAAAAGTGACACCACCAGAGCGCCAGATAGGGCTACGAATGGTGCCGGCCCTGGCCCGCCCGGTACCCTTTTGGCGCCAGGGTTTTTTTCCCCCACCGGAGACCGCCGAGCGATTTTTCTGGGCCCGCGTGCCCTGTCGGGCACCGGCCATATAAGCTGTAACTGCCTGATGGACCAGGCCGTCGTTAAGCGGCCGGGCGAAAGCGGCATCGGAAACTGTGACAGTTTCGCTGTTACCGTTCAGGCTCGCGACATTCAGCTCCATGTTATCTCCCCTAGGCCTTGACCGCCGGGCGGACGATTACGTGACCACCGGGCGCACCCGGAATGGCGCCCTTGACAAGCAGCAGATTACGCTCGACATCGACGCGAACAATTTCTAGATTCTGGATGGTTTTCCGCTCCGCACCCATATGGCCGGCCATTTTCTTGCCCTTGAAAACCCGCCCAGGGGTTTGGTTTTGACCGATAGAACCGGGCGCCCGGTGAGACAGGGAATTACCGTGAGTCGCGTCCTGGGTGGAGAAATTCCAGCGCTTGATCACGCCGGCGTAGCCTTTACCTTTTGAGATGCCGCTGACGTCGACGCGCTGGCCCGCGGCAAACTGGTCGAGACTGATTTCCGAGCCCAATTCAGGCAACTCAGCGTCGCCCGAGCGATCCAACCGGAACTCCCACAGACCAACGCCAGCCTCAGACCCGGCCTTGGCATAATGTCCGGCGAGAGATTTTGTGACGCGAGAAGCCGGGCGCTTGCCAGCAGTGACCTGCACGGCTGCATAGCCATCGGCCTCCGGTGTTTTGACCTGGGTGATCCGATTCGATTCAACCTGAATCACGGACACCGGTACTGAAGCGCCTTCGTCGGTGAACACGCGGCTCATGCCGCATTTGCGACCAACTATTCCAAAACCCATTTTCAACCTCTTTGTGTATGGGGCTATTACCCGCTATGGCCGCCCATTTCAGAGCGTCACACCCCCGGCAAACCCGCCGGCAAGGATTTCTATATTCTTTTAATCCAGACTGATCTGGACGTCGACACCTGCGGCCAGATCCAGCTTCATCAGCGCGTCAACCGTCTTTTCCGTCGGCTCTAAAATATCCAGCAGACGCTTGTGAGTCCGAATTTCGTACTGGTCCCGGGCGTCTTTATTGACGTGAGGCGATATCAGCACAGTGAAGCGCTCCTTGCGCGTCGGCAGCGGGATAGGACCGCAAATTTGCGCCCCGGTCCGCTTCACCGTCTCTACTATTTCCGCCGCAGAAGCATCGATCAATTTGTGATCGAAAGCTTTGAGGCGGATCCTGATTCGCTGGTCTTCCATCGTTAGTGCAACCTCGAGATCCCGCAACACCGGAACTGTCGCCGCAACGCGTCGAAAGCCCGGAAAAAAGGAGGGCGGATTCTATATGCGCCCTCCAAACCTGTCAACAAATTTTGCTGTCGACTCTATTCAACAAAGCCGAACGCAGCCATCACTCAATAATTTTGGAGACCACGCCAGCCCCGACCGTACGACCCCCTTCGCGG
>OBJS01000193.1_pt1 | contig 17601 bp, 12 predicted proteins | sample 1519851 | NCBI WGS metagenome assembly OBJS01 (sample SAMN03019806, study PRJEB22545) | beach sand metagenome | biome: beach; feature: sea beach; material: beach sand | place: USA: Municipal Pensacola Beach, FL | collected 2010-10-20 | depth 25-47 cm m
TCGAACCAGTTCACGCGCCAGTCAAGATGCGGGCCTGTCGCGCGGCCCGTGGCGCCAATCTCCCCGATTTTTTCTCCCTGCGCGACAAAGTCGCCTTCGCTCACGGTAAGTGCGGAAAGATGGGAAAACACACTTGTGATCCCCCGTCCATGATCGATCATTAACGTGCCGCCAGTGAAATAAAGATCAGGTTCGGCCAATGCGACCGTGCCCGCCGCAGGGGCAATTACTGCCGTTCCCGTTGGCGCGGCGATGTCGAGGCCGAAATGCGGGCGGCGGGGTTCCCCGTTGAGGATCCGCTGACTGCCATAGACCCCGGAAATCGGGCCTTCTGCCGGGAGGATAAAGCCTGCGCGGAAGGCATCGCTTTCCGTATAACCTGCGCGCACTTGCGCGATTTGCCTGTTTTCACGCCGGATGCGTTCAAGCGCCTTCTGGTCCGGGCTGACCATTTTGGAGGGCAAACCATCAATGCGCTGAACCTGATAGTCCCGCTGTCTGACGCTCAGCGGGTAGTCAATCTGCTGATCCTTGTGCTGAATAACAAGCAGGGAATCGGTTGCTGCGTCGCGTCCGAACCCGAAGACAAAGCGCCCCTCCGCATCGAGCTTGAGCGGCCGTTCGTCAAGATGCACCACAGCACCAGGCGTTGTGCGCGCAAACAAAAGCCCGCCTTGAACAGGCTCGCCCTCAATCGTGAGCTCAAGGGCGGCGGATGGCTGATTTGCGCTGCAAACCACACCAATCGACAAGCCAAAGACAAACAGAATGACGATATGCGCGCGATGCCACATCTCAGGCGCTCGCCGCGAGTTCCTGTTCGCGTTGCGCGGACACATTGGCATCGAGGTAAGCTTCCTGCCGGTCAGCATTCCAGTAGCGTAAATCCTCCAGCAGGATGGGTTTGCCTGTAACCGCGCAGGTCACGAAGGTGCCGGGTGTCAGGATCTGATAGTCGGCAAGGCCATAATGCACGATCGCGGCCTTTTGTGATGCTGATGTCATTCGGAACTACTTTGAAGATTGAACGCAAAACGAATTATTGGATGATGAACGGGCTTCGGCGGCATGATAGGCGAAACCCGGCAATGTGAAAATAACGCAGCGTCAGAACAGCTCCCCTTGCGGGTTCTTTTTCTGTGCTGTCCTGGGTTTTGCGGAAGTTTTTTGCATTCCGCTTCCGATGGCGGTCTTTCCCGGCTCGATTACCGCTGTTCTGCGGCCGTCCTGAAACTCGATGGAGACAGGCATGGCGGGTTGGGCTTCCGCCGCCCGGTGGAGCGGCTGGTTATCGGCATCGCGGATGACGGCAAATCCGCGCGCGAGTACCCCGCGATAGCTGAGTGAACCAAGCAATTTTCCCAGCGCCGAGAGGTTTTGCCGCTCCGTCACCAAACGGCGGCTTTGTGCTTGGGCAAGGCGGCGGGACCATTCATCCACATCGCGCCGCCGCAGCAGCATCCGTTCCCTTATCGTTTCGGGGCGGATGCGCGGCACAAGCCTGGATAGCCGCGCGTCGCCATGGCGGATATTGACCATCAATGCGCGCGGCAACCGCTCGCCCGCCGCGTCAAGCCGTTGTCGCGGCAGGCCCAGTATTTCGCCAAGCCGTGGCAAGCCGCGTGCCGCGCTGACAAGGCGCGCGCGCCGTTCGTCAAGGTTACGGCCAAGCGCACCAAGCCGCCGTCTGTCGAGATCGAGAAGCTGCGTCTGCAGGTCCCGCCTGACAGGAACGGCGATTTCGGCCGCCGCCGTCGGTGTTGGCGCGCGCTGATCCGCGGCATAGTCGATCAGCGTCGTATCGGTTTCATGACCGACCGCCGAAATCAGCGGGATTTCGCTACCCGCCGCTGCACGTACGACGGCCTCTTCATTGAATGCCCATAGATCCTCGATACTGCCGCCGCCGCGTGCGACGATCAAAAGGTCCGGTCGCGGTATTGCGCCATCCTGCGGCAGGTTGTTGAAGCCGGTTATCGCGGCGGCGATCTGGTCTGCGGCCTGTTCGCCCTGGACAAGCACCGGCCATAGCAGAACCTGGCGCGGAAACCGGTCATCGAGCCTGTGCAGAATATCGCGGATAACCGCACCGGTGGGGGAGGTGACGATCCCGATCACGTCGGGCAAATAGGGAAGGGGGCGCTTGCGTTCAGGGGCAAACAGCCCTTCGGCGGCAAGTTTCTTTCGCCGTTCTTCAAGTTGCGCAAGTAATGCGCCAATCCCGGCGGGCGCCATGTGATCGATCACGATCTGATATTTCGAGCGGGCGGGATAGGTTGTCACCTTGCCGGTACAGATCACCTCCATCCCGTCTTCGGGCAGAAAGCGCAGCCCGGCGGCAACCCCTTTCCACATCACACCGTCGATCACGGCGCGGTCATCTTTCAACGAAAGATAGCAATGGCCCGAGGCTGCGCGTTTGAAACCCGAAATTTCGGCACGCAGACGAACATGGCCGAACCGGTCCTCCACTGTGCGTTTGAGCGCGGCGGAAAGTTCGCTGACACTGAATTCATTCAGATTGTCGGTGGCATCCGCTATGTCGGGCAAAACGACCTCTAATTCCACAAAACACCGTGCAGCCCCTGCGTCGTGCAAGAATCACGCAGGCGCAACAGCCCTGATTATGCGGCAATCAGATCGTCCCGTCATCCTTCAGCGCGGCGACCTCGCTTTCGCTCAACCCCAGCAGCTCGCCATAAACCTCGACATTATGTTCGCCAAGATTGGGGTGAGGTTCCGCCTTCATCTGTGGTGAACCGTGATAGCGGATCGGGCTTGTCGGAACCGGAATACGGCCCATATCGGGATGTTCGAGCCATTGCAGCATGCCGCGCTCATGCATATGCGGATCGTTCACGACCTCCAGAAGGTCGCGCACCGGGGCACTCGGGATCCTGTGCTTCTTGGTGATCTCGAAAACTTCCGCCTTGGGAAGGGCGGACGCCCATTCGCTCACGATCCGGTCGGTTTCGTCAAGATTGCGGACCCGCGCGGCATTGCTTTCGAACCGCTCATCGCCTTTTAAATCCTCGCGTCCCATGGCGCTGAGCAGATTCTGCCAATGCCCCTCGGTTACGCAGATCACCGCGATATGTCCGTCTTTCGCCGGATAGACATTGTAGGGTGCGATTGCCAGCCCGCCATGCCGGTTGCCGGTACGCGGCGGTAATTTGCCGCCCGATCCGTGCCACATGCCAAGATTTGAAGCGAGGGTGGGATAGATTGTTTCCTGCATGGCGACTTCGACGACGCGGCCCTTGCCGGTGCGTTCGCGCTCAAACAGGGCCGTCATGACCGCAGCATAAAGATGCGTCCCGGACAGAAAATCGGCAACCGCAGGCCCCGCCTTGAGCGGCGGACCGTCCGGAAATCCCGTGACGCTCATAATGCCAGAGACCGCCTGAACCGTCAGATCCATGGCCAGACTGTCGCGATCAGGGCCCGACAGACCGAAACCACTGCCCGAGGCGTAGACCAGTCTGGGGTTGGCCGCAAGCAGCACATCCGCCCCGACACCAAGCTTTTCCATCACGCCGGGGGCGTAATTCTCAAGCAGGACATCGCCTTTTTTCACAAGCTCGATCAGCAGGGCTTTGCCGCGTTCCGATTTGAGGTTCAGCGTGATGTCGCGCTTGTTGGTATTCAGCATCGCCATGGGCAGGACGGCGCCGCCGCCAACCTTCTCGCGCGCGCGCAATGGCTCGCCCGCGACCGGTTCGACCTTGATGACGTTTGCGCCGGCCTTGGCCATCAGGAAAGTGGCGTAAGGCCCCTGATAAACCTGCCCGAGATCGATGACGGTGACGCCTTCAAGCGGGTAAGGGCGGTTGTCCATCAGATGTCCTCACTTTTCTGCAATTACTGCCGGGGCGGATCGCCTAGTGGTCCAGTGGCCTACTAGTGCCCTAGTGCCCCAGAAGGCCTAGTGGAAGGAGCCGCCGATCAGATCGCGCGCCATGACAAGTCGTTGAACCTCGCTTGGTCCTTCGCCGATGCGGCGAATACGCATTTCGCGGTACCAGCGTTCAAGCGGCAGGTCCTTCGTCATGCCGTAACCGCCATGGATCTGCATCGCCCGGTCGACAACGCGGCCGCCCGCTTCCGAGCCCAGTAATTTGGCCATCGCTGCTTCTGTCCGGAAGGATTCGCCCCGGTCAGCCTTTTGCGCCGCTTCAAGGCAGATATGCCGTGCGGTGCGAATATCGATTTCGTTATCGACGATCATCCACTGGATCGATTGGCGGGTGGCAAGCGGCGCACCGAAGGTTTCGCGGATCTTGCAATATTCGATCGCCATCTCCTGTGCCTTGATGGCGACGCCGACACAGCCGGCCGCATACGGAATGCGCTGCCGGCTCAGCCTGTCATTGGCGATGGCAAAACCTTTATTGACTTCGCCCAGCACATTTTCCTGCGGCACGCGCAGATCCTCGATGGAAATTTCTGTGGCGTAACGGGCCGAACGCAGGGTGTGGACGACGCGACGGACATTGAAGCCGGGCATATCTGTGTCGATCAGGAAGCAGGTGATGCCACCGCGCCCTTTATCCGCATCGGTCCGCGCAAACAGGATGCCGAAATCGGCACGGTCGGCGCCGCTGATGAAAATTTTTGCCCCGTTCAGCACCCAGTCGCTGCCGTCTTTCACAGCGCGGGTCTGGATTGCGCGTGCCGGGTCAGAGCCGCCGGATGGTTCCGTCAGGCCGAAAAATGCACCTTTCTCGCCCCGCAATACGGGATAGAGGTATTTTTCCTTCTGTGCGTCGGTTGCTTCGTAAAGCTGCGCAAGCCCGGCACCGCCAAAAACGCTGTAGCAGGGATTGTAGAGCCCGGCGCGGTGCTGCGCCATTTCGAACGCCATCAGCGTCATGGTCGTGACGTCGATCTCCGGGCCGCCGAATTCGGGCGGAATACCAAGCCCGTAAAGCCCCATATTCTTTGTCATCTCGACCAGACGCGCATGATCTTCCGGATCGATTTCGCCGGCATCGGGATCGAGTTTTTCTTCCAGCGGCACGATTTCCTCGCGCACGAATTTGCGGACCATATCGATAATAATCCGCTGTTCATCCGTCATTTGATAATCCACGATGCCCTCCTTGCGCGTGGTCCGCGCTCTTTTCGCTTATTGAATTCTGTTTCCGCCTGCCGCTGTGTCGCTCAGCCCGCCGGGCGCAGCCGCCCCAGCTTGTGCTTGCGTTCGCGCCGGTTGCGTTCGGGTAATTCGCCGAAATCCGCGACATGCAGCATCAGCAATTCTTCATGCCGGCTCATATACTGCATGTTGACCTCGTGCCGGAATAACGCCGGCTGGCCGTTGCGGTTTTCAAGTTCCTTCTTCAGATCGCCATTCAACCCGAACAGCGAACGGCCGCCCGCATAGCCGATATAGCTGATCGTGCCGTCCGGTTCGGCGATCTGGTAGACACCAAGCTGCGCCTGCAGCTTGTTGATATTTTCCGGGGTCAGTTCCTGAAACGGTTTATCCAAGCGGATGGACATGGTTCCTCTCCGTTTAGCGGTTCAAATTTTCGGTTTACCGGCCGTGGAATTTGGCGGCGCGCTTTTCAAGCCGCGCGGCAACACCTTCCTTGGCATCCTCACTTTGCCCGCACAATGTGACAAGTTGGTCGACATCTTTGTGATAAATGCCGTCACGGAAACACATTTCGCGTACAAGCAGTGCCTTCATCGCCTTCAATGACAAAGGTGCGTTGGCAGCCAGCCGGTCGATGATCTTCTCCGCTTCCGCCTCAAGCTGCGCTGGCGGCGCGACGCGGGCAATCAGCCCCATCTCATGCATTTGTTCGGCCGGGAACGGATCGCCCAGAAACAGAAATTCACGGGTTTTCACCGGACCAGCCACCTCAAGCAGCTTCTTGGCCAGAAACCAGGTGGGTGCAAGCCCGATCTGGGCGAGCGACATGCCGAACCGCGCACTACTGCTTGCCACCACGATGTCGCAATGCAGCGCAAGTTCGTTACCACCGGCAATCGCATCGCCCTGCACCACACCCACGACGGGCAGGGGATAGGTTTCGACCGCATACAGCATCGATTCGATCGGGCTGATGCCGGCGGTTGTCCCTTCGCGGTTGCGCATATCAAGGCCGGCGCAAAAAACCGGCCCCTCGGCGCGCAATACGGTCAGCCGTTCCGCATCGGGCGGCGTGACCGAGAATGCATCCTCAAGCTCGTTCAGCATTTCGCCGTCAAGCGCATTGCGTTTATCGCCACGCGTCAGGGTGACGGTACGGACGGCGCCACCGGACTCAATCCGGATCTTGTTGGGCATAAATTCCCCCTGCTTACTCAATTCTGATGCGCATTTCTGTCAGGCGAATGCGCTTATGCGGTAAATATTATATGAGATTAGGTCAGCGACCTATATGATTTCGCCACAAAGTGCCGCAAACGGCATGAAATAGAACATTTATTCAGTGCAGTAGCAGGGAGAGAAGGAATGGAAACGGTCGGTTTGGGCATGTGTTGGGAGGATCTGAAGGTCGGATACAAGTTCCGCACCATCGGGCGCACCATTACGGAAGCGGATCTTGTGAATTTCATCAATGCCACCGGCATGGCCGAAACGCTTTTCATCGATACTGACTATGCGGAGAAATATGCGCCGCAAGGCGGGCGATTGATTCCGGGTGCGCTTGCCTATTGCATCTGTGAGGGGTTGCTGGTGCAGTCGACATTGCAGCGGACCGGACTTGCCTTCCTGAATATGGAGTTCGACGTCAAGGGGCCGACCTTCGTCAATGATACGGTGCATGTGGAAGTCGAAGTGCTGGAGGCGCGCGCCACCTCCAAGGATCCCAATCGCGGGTTGGTGCGGACGCGCAATGATATCGTCAATCAGAAAGGGGAGACGGTGATCACCTATACGCCCTTGCGGATGGCGGCGAGCCGCGCGCTGCGCGACGAACATGCGGCACGATAACGTAAGGGACGGGAGCCAGAATCAATGAACCAGTACAGTCTGACGGAAGAACAACTCATCCTGCGTGAAACCGTGCGGAAATTCGCGCTTGAGAAAGTCGCGCCCCGGGCCCAGGAAATCGATGACAAGGCCGAGTATCCGCAGGATATGTTCGAGGCGCTGACCGAGCTTGGGCTGTTTGCCCTGCCATTTCCCGAGGAATATGGCGGCGCCAATTCGGTTCTTTCTTCCTGTCTTGCGGTCGAGGAGCTGGGGCGCATCTGCTACAACACCGCCTATCTGCTGATCGTGCAGTGGGTTCCCTTTGGTGCGATCCTTTATGGCGGCAATCAGGCGCAGAAGGACAAATATCTCGCGCCCCTGTCGACAGGGGCGATGCGCGCGGCGATTTCGGTGACCGAAGCAAGTGGCGGCTCGGATGTGGCCGGTATCAAGACCCGTGCCGATAAGGTCGATGGCGGTTACCGGCTTAACGGTCAGAAGATCTTTTCGACCAATGCGGCGATTGCCGATTTTGTCGTTGTGGCGGCAAAAACCGATCCGACAAAGCGGCATGGCGGGATCAGTGCCTTTATCGTTGAAAAGGGGATGGACGGGTTCGAGATCGGCAAGGGCGAGCGGAAGCTTGGCTCGCGCGGGGTTCCGTCATCGCCGCTCTATTTCACCGATTGTTTCGTGCCCGAGGAAAACCGGATCGGCCCGGAAGGTGAGGGCTTTGGTCTGGTGATGGAAGCCTTCAACAAGAGCCGGCCGATCATCGGCGCGCGCGGTATCGGGCTTGCGCAGGGGGCGATCGATCTTTCAGTTGCTTATGTGCGCGAGCGTGAGGCGTTCGGTCAGGCTGTCTCCGATTTCCAGGGCGTGCAGTGGATGCTGGCCGATATGGCGATGCAGACAGAGGCGGCGCGGCATCTTGTCTATAAGGCCGCATCAATCGTCGATAGCGGTGCGACGCGGATGGAACTTGCCCCGATTGCCGCGATGGCGAAATGTTTCGCAACCGATGTCGCGATGAAGGTCGCGACCGACGCATTGCAGCTTTTCGGCTCGGCCGGTGTGTCGAAGGACAACCGGATCGAGCAATATTTCCGCGATGCAAAGGTTCTGCAGATCATCGAGGGCACAAACCAGATCCAGCGTAACATCATCGGCAAGCATGTCGTGCGCACCTTCTGAGCGAAGGGGCACGGCCTGTCCGCCTGCGACGAGAAAATAACAGCGCGGAAAACGCGGACAACAAAGTGTGGGAGGGAAACAGGATGACGCAGAGGACAGGGGGCGGCAGCGTCCCTGGCGGAGAAGAACTTGTCGCGCGGGCGCGCGACATGGTGCCGGTATTGCGCGCGCGTGCCGCAGAATGTGAGGCGTTGCGCCGGGTTCCCGATGCGACGATCGAAGATTTCCGCAAGGCGGGCTTTTTCAAAATCGTGCATCCGGCGAAATATGGTGGCTATGAGCTGCCGCCCACCGTCTTCTTCGATGTCTGTGCTGAAATCGGCCGGGGTTGTGCCTCAAGCGCCTGGGTATTCGGTATCGTCGGCATTCACAACTGGCAGGTCGGGCTGTTTCCGCCACAAGCGGCGGAAGATGTGTGGGGTGAGGATCCTGATGTTCTGATTTCCTCATCCTATGCGCCAACCGGCAAGGCGGAGCGGGTCGAAGGCGGCTTTCGATTGAGTGGACGCTGGTCCTTCTCGACCGGTTGCGATCACTGCAACTGGCTGTTTGTCGGCGGTATCGTCGATAACGGTCGGGGCGGGCGCGATATGATGACATTCCTTGTTCCCCGGCCCGATTATGAAATCGATGATAACTGGCATGTTGCTGGTCTTGCCGGGACGGGCAGCAAGGATTTTGTCATTGCCGATGCCTTCGTTCCCGATCACCGGACCCATTCGATGGTCGATGCGTTCCGGATCGATAATCCGGGGCAGGAGATGTTTCCCGGCGATCTGTTCAAATATCCGTTCGGACAGATGTTTGCCAATGCCATTGCCGCCCCGCCGATTGGCGCGGCGACGGCGATGCTGGAACTGTTCTGCGACTATACAAAGCAGCGCGGCAATGCCCTGGGCGGTGTGACAGGCGGGTCGAGCTACGCCCAGGATCCGACGATTCAGATGCGGGTAGCGGAGGCCGATGCGCTGATCCGCGGGGCGCGTTTGCGGATGCGCGACAATTTCAACCGCATGGGGGAATTCATCGCGGCAGGGCAGGCGATCCCGCTACCTCTTCGGGTGCAGGCCCGGTGGGACGCGGCACATATTACCAAAAGCTGTTTGCAGGCCGCCGATTTGATTATGGAGGCTGCTGGCGGGCATTCGCTGCATCTCGATAATCCGCTACAGCGTTTTTTCCGCGATATCCATGCGATGCGCGCGCATGCGCTGAATACACCTGAACCCGCCGGCAAGAATCTGGGCGGTTTCAAGCTCGGGCTCGATAATGCGGAGATTTTTATCTGATCGCCTGTGCTCGTGGAAGGCGCTGCGGCGGGGCCGGCTCAGGCTTCAGATATATGGCGGCGGGCAGGGGATAAGCCCATGCCCGCACAACCTGCAACCTGAACCGTGATTGATCGTTATCGGGGCAGGTGGCTTGTGCCCATCAGATATTCGTCAATGGCGCGCGCGCATTGCCGCCCTTCGCGGATCGCCCAGACAACCAGCGATTGGCCGCGCCGCATATCGCCGGCGGCAAAGACCTTGTCGAGCGATGTGCGGTAGTCAATGACATTGGCCTGCACATTGCCGCGGGCATCAAGCTCGATCCCCAGTTCATTGAGCATACCCTCATGCACCGGGTGCACAAAGCCCATCGCCAGCAGGACAAGATCCGCCTGAAGTTCGAATTCCGTGCCCGGAATTTCCTTCAGCTTGTCGTCCAGCCGGATACACTCAATCTTTGTAACCTTGCCATTTGCGCCGACAACCCGCTTGGTCGCAACGCTCCAGTCGCGCGTGCAGCCTTCCGCCTGGCTTGAGGAGGTACGCATCTTTGTCGGCCACTCCGGCCAGGTTTGCGCCTTGTCCTCTTTTTCCGGTGGTTTCGGCATGATCTCAAGCTGGGTCACCGACTTGGCGCCCTGCCGAAGCGATGTGCCGATACAGTCAGACCCCGTATCGCCACCGCCGATTACAATGACATGCTTGCCTTTTGCGCTGACTTCGGGCAGCGGAGCCACGGCTTCACCGCCAACCCGGCGATTTTGCTGCGGCAGGAAATGCATTGCGAAATAGACGCCGTCAAGTTCACGGCCGGGAACCTGCAGATCGCGTGGATGTTCGGATCCGCCGGTCAGCGCCACCGCATCGAACTGTTCGAGCAGCCGGGATGCGGGCATATCGACACCAACCTGCGTGTTGTGGCGGAACGTTACCCCTTCGGCCTGCATCTGGCTGATGCGGCGGTCGATCAGCTGCTTTTCCATCTTGAAGTCGGGGATGCCATAGCGCAGCAGCCCGCCAATCCGGGCATTTTTTTCATAAACGGTGACATCATGGCCGGCGCGCGCCAGTTGCTGCGCACAGGCAAGCCCGGACGGGCCGGAGCCCACAACCGCAACCCGCTTGCCGGTTTTGTGTTCAGCGATTTCCGGCGTGATCCAGCCTTCCTGCCAGGCGCGATCGATGATCGCGCATTCGATGGTTTTGATGGCGACGGGCACATCATCGATATTCAGCGTGCAGGCCGCCTCACAGGGAGCGGGGCAGATCCTGCCGGTAAATTCAGGAAAGTTGTTCGTCGAATGCAGGACTTCAGCCGCCTCGCGCCACTGCTGTTGATAGACGAGGTCGTTCCAGTCGGGGATGATGTTGTTGACCGGACATCCACTGTGACAATAGGGGATACCGCAATCCATGCAGCGCGCACCCTGACGCACCAGTTCCTCATCATCCAGCGGGATGACAAATTCCTTGAAATGCTTGAGCCGTTCTTCAACCGCCTGATGTGGCCGTTCGCTGCGCTCATATTCCTTAAAGCCGGTGACTTTACCCATTTTCAGCCGCCTCTCTTTCTAGCCGACAACGCGCAGATTAGGCGCTTCGCTTGATTTACCTGCCTGACTTGCAGCTTCCGCCTGCAGCTCCAAGATCGCGCGGCGATAATCCACCGGTAGAACTTTCACGAATTTGTCCCGATAGTCGGCCCAGTTAGCCAGGATCGCCTTTGCGCGCGCACTTTGCGTATAAGAAACATGCGCTTCCAGCATCGTCTTGATGCGCTCGGAATCGTAGCTCAGCGGATCGGCAAGCATGGATTCAGGGGTGACAGGATCGGTTGCTTCCTGGGCGATGGGCATCAGCTCGACCATCTCCTGATTGCAACGGCGCGCGAACTTGCCATCCTCATCCAGCACATAGGCAATGCCGCCGCTCATACCAGCCGCGAAGTTACGACCGGTCGAGCCGATTACAAGCACAACGCCCCCCGTCATATATTCGCAGCAATGATCACCTGCGCCCTCGACCACCGCATGTGCGCCGGAATTGCGGACCGCAAAGCGTTCGCCCGCAATACCGCGGAAATAGCATTCGCCCGAAATCGCACCGTAAAGCACGGTATTGCCGACGATAATGCTTTTCTCCGGCGTGATCTTGCTTTCCGGCGCGGGATAGACCACGAGCCGGCCGCCTGAAAGGCCCTTGCCGACATAGTCATTGGCTTCGCCCTCCAGCGTGATGCTGACGCCATGTGCGACAAACGCGCCAAAACTCTGCCCCGCGGTACCCTTGAGCTTGATATGGATGGTATCGGCAGGCAATCCGGCATGACCGTAGCGTTTGGCGACTTCGCCAGACAGCATGGCACCGGTCGTGCGGTCGGTATTGCGGATCGGCAGATCGATCGCTACCCGTTCGCCATTTTCCAATGCCGGCCGGGCTTTTTCAATCAGTGTCCGGTCCAGCACCTTGTCGAGCTGATGATCCTGCTTTTCAGAGTTATAGCGCGCGACACTGGCTGGCATATCGGGTTTATGGAACAGCCGCGTAAAATCAAGTCCTTTGGATTTCCAATGGCTTATCGCGGTTTCCTTCTCCAGAAGATCAGTTCTGCCAATCAGTTCGTTCAAGTTGCGCACGCCGATTTGCGCCATCAGCTTGCGCGCCTCCTCCGCAACGAAGAAGAAGTAATTCACGACATGCTCGGGCTGTCCCGTGAACCGCTTGCGCAGTTCGGGATCCTGGGTCGCAACCCCGACCGGGCAGGTATTGAGGTGGCATTTGCGCATCATGATGCAGCCCGCTGCAATCAGCGGGGCGGTGGCGAAACCGAACTCGTCCGCGCCAAGCATTGCACCGATGATAACGTCGCGCCCTGTACGCAAACCACCATCAACCTGCACCGCGATACGGCCGCGCAGCCGGTTCAGCACGAGCGTCTGGTGGGTTTCCGCCAGACCGATTTCCCACGGGCTGCCGGCATGCTTGATGGAGGTCAGCGGGCTTGCGCCGGTGCCGCCTTCAAAGCCTGAAATCGTGACATGATCGGCGCGCGCTTTCGATACGCCAGCAGCGACCGTGCCGACCCCGACTTCGGATACCAGCTTCACGCTGACATCGCCGGTGGGGTTGGTGTTCTTCAGGTCGTAGATAAGCTGCGCCAGATCCTCGATCGAATAGATATCGTGATGCGGCGGCGGTGAAATAAGCCCGACACCCGGCGTCGAATGGCGCACCTTGCCGATCGTTTTGTCGACCTTATGCCCGGGCAACTGCCCGCCTTCCCCCGGCTTCGCGCCCTGGGCCATCTTGATTTGCATCATGTCGGAATTGACAAGATATTCCGTCGTGACGCCAAAGCGTCCCGATGCGACCTGCTTGATTGCCGAACGCATGGAATCACCATTCGGCATCGGCAGAAAGCGGTCGGGCTCCTCGCCGCCCTCACCGGTATTCGACTTGCCGCCGATCCGGTTCATGGCAATTGCGAGGGTCGTGTGCGCTTCGCGGCTGATCGACCCGAACGACATGGCACCGGTTGCGAAACGTTTGACGATCTCGGTTGCCGGTTCGACCTCGTCGAGCGGGATTGGCGCATCTGCGAATTTGATTTTGAACAGGCCGCGCGGCGTCATCAGCCGCTCGCTCTGTTCGTTCACCGCGGCGGCGAAGGCGTCATACTGCTCCTGCGCGCCGGGCGCATCGCTGCCTGCGCGCACAGCATGCTGCAGGTTGCCGATTGTAACCGGCGTCCAGACATGCTCTTCGCCGCGGATACGGTAGGCATAGTCGCCGCCTGCATCCAGTGCGTTCTTGTAAAGCGGGGCGTCGGAATAAGCCAGCGCATGCCGCTCTACCGTTTCCTTTGCGATTACATCGAGCCCGACCCCTTCAATCACCGTATTGGTACGCGTGAAATAGAGATCAACGAATTCGCTGCTCAGCCCGACCGCGTCGAAAATCTGCGCACCGCAATAGGATTGGTAAGTCGAAATACCCATTTTCGACATGACCTTGCGCATTCCCTTGCCAATCGCCTTGATATAATTCTTGTGGGCTTCGGCTTCGGTTGCGCCGTCATAGTGGATGCCGCGCATCTCGGAAATCGTCTGGAATGCGAGATAGGGGTTGATCGCCTGCGCGCCATAGCCTGCCAGGGTGCAGAAATGATGTACTTCCCGTGGCTCACCTGATTCCACAATAAGCCCGACAGAGGTTCTAAGGCCCTTGCGGATAAGGTGGTGATGCACCGCTGAACAGACCAGCAGGGCAGGAACAGGAATATTATCCTGATCAACCTTTCTGTCGGACAGGATAATGATGTTATCCCCGCGCGCCACCGCCTGTTCGGCATCGTTGCAGATGCGCGTGATGGCCGGTTCCATGCCGGCTGCGCCCAACCGGGCCGGATAGGTCGCGTCGATGGTCACCGAGCTGAAATTATGCTGGGCGACATCGCCGATATGGCGGATTTTCTCCAGATCCTCATTGCTGAGAATCGGCTGCCGGACTTCAAGCCGCCGGTGCATGCCGCCAGTGCTCAAATCCAGAAGATTGGGCAGCGGTCCGATCATCGAGACAAGCGACATCACAAGTTCTTCGCGGATCGGGTCGATCGGCGGATTTGTTACCTGCGCGAATAGCTGCTTGAAATAGTGATAAAGCAACTTTGGCTTGGCCGATAAGGCCGCTATCGGCGTATCGGTACCCATTGAACCAATGGCTTCTTCGCCATTATCGGCCATCGGGGCAAGCAGGAACTTCAGATCTTCCTGCGTATAGCCAAATACCTGCTGCCGGTTGAGCAGTGTATCGTGATTGGGCCGCATGGCCGCGAATTCCGCCGGCAAATCCTCCAGCATCGATTGCGTCTGTTCGAGCCAGGTCTGATACGGGTTCGCCTGCGCAAGTTCCGCCTTGATCTCGGCATCCGAAATGATTCGGCCCTGCTCAAGGTCGATGAGTAACATTTTGCCCGGTTGCAACCGCCATTTTTCGACGATTTTCTCTTCCGGTATGTCGAGGACACCCATTTCCGACGCCATCAGCACCATATCGTCATCGGTGACGAGGTAACGCGCCGGCCGCAAACCGTTACGATCAAGTGTCGCGCCGATTTGCCGGCCATCGGTAAAGGCGACCGCCGCCGGCCCGTCCCAGGGTTCCATCAAGGCGGCGTGATATTCGTAAAAGGCGCGCTGTTCCTCATCCATCAAATCGTTGCCGGCCCAGGCTTCCGGGATGAGCAGCATCATCGCGTGCGCCAGCGAATAGCCCCCCGCAACAAGCAGTTCCAGCGCATTATCAAAACACGCAGAATCGGACTGCCCCTCCGGGATCAGCGGCCATAGTTTGGCCAGATCATCGCCGAACAGATCCGATTGCAGGGTTTGCTTGCGCGCATTCATCCAATTGATGTTGCCGCGCACCGTATTGATTTCGCCATTGTGGCAAATCATGCGGAAAGGTTGCGCCAGCGACCATGTCGGAAAGGTATTGGTCGAAAACCGCTGGTGGACCAGTGCCATCGCGGAAACCATCCGCGTGTCCGTAAGGTCCTTGTAATAAACACCGACCTGGTTGGCGAGAAGCATGCCCTTATAGCAGATGGTGCGGGCGGAAAAGGACGGCACATAGAATTGTTGCGCCGCCGATTCGCTAATTTTCGCAATGGCTTGAACGAACTGGTTGCGAATCACCATCAACTTGCGTTCAAAGGCGTCCGTATCCGCGCAGTTGCTGCCGCGTCCGACAAAAACCTGTTGCACCCTGGGTTCTGCGTCGCGGACGCTCTCTCCCAGGCCGGAATTATCGACCGGCACATCGCGCCAGCCCAGAAGCTCCTGACCTTCCGCCAGAATAAAGCGTTCGACCGCCCCTTTGCAGGCGGCCGCATCGGCCCGGTCGCGTGGCATGAACAGCATGCCGACACCATAGGCACCCGCTTCAGGCAGATCGATGCCGATCGCCGCGCACTCCGCGCGCAGAAAGGCGTCAGGCATCTGTAACAGGATTCCCGCCCCGTCGCCTGCCAGCGGATCCGCCCCGACGGCGCCACGATGAGTGAGATTTCTCAGGATTTCCAAACCCTGGGCGACGATCGTATGACTTTTCTTGTTCTTGATATTTGCAACAAAGCCAATACCGCACGCATCATGTTCATTGCGAGGATCATAAAGCCCCTGCCTTTTCGGCGGGCTATAACTTCCCAGTGTTGGTGTCATATTCATTCGGCACCCATTGTTTCATTACCAACCATCCGGACATGGCAGCGTCAGCCCCAGCAACACAAATGGCCGCGGAACGTAGCCGATTGATCGTCAGCGTGCAAATGCGTCATGCGCGTATCTGCACAATCTCGGATCGCCGAAGTTGAACGCCGCAATATGCCTTGCATATCGCGGCTGTCATGCCGCCCCGGTGAAATCGGCTGCCGCGTCGTTGCGATGCCGTTTTCCACCCCCGGAAACCCTTTTATTTGGCCCTTTCCGGACTGGCGTGCCTGTCGGATGGCGCGACGGAAACATAAATCCGCCGCTGCCCAGATTTTCAGGCAGCATATCCATATATCAATGGTTTTCCCATCATTTTGTGCACGGCCAGATCTAAAACCTGAAGTAGATGAAGGGCGTTGCGCCGATCGGGGCAAACAGAATTATGGCAAGCATCGCAGAAAACAGCACGATTGCAGGCAGTGGTCTCCAAGGCTCGGCAATCGGAAAAAGCGTCCAATTCTGTATTCTCGCGCGCAACCATAATAGATGCCACATAATTACAGCAGTAAGCAGCAATAGAGCCGTTGGAGACAACCAGCTAACCTTGCCGGAAGGTCCGAAAAGACCCGACAGATAGAGATAGGCGGTTGTGAAGTCAGGCGCCCTGAAGGGTATCCAGAGCAGCATGACGAATAACAGGGTGAGCGCCCATCCGACAAACTGCCCGATAAGGGTGGCGCTGTCTTGCACTGGCCTGCTTTGTCGCCAAAGCCGGTGGATGATGAGGCCAATCCCGTGCGCTGCCCCCCAGAAAACAAAATTCCAGCTCGCCCCGTGCCACAGGCCGGTAAACAACATGGTGGCAGCCAGATTGACATAGGTCCGGACAGGACCTGTCCGGTTGCCCCCAAGCGAAATATACACATAGTCACGCATCCAGAATGACAGGCTCATATGCCAGCGGCGCCAGAATTCAGCGATGGAGCGCGACAGATAGGGCATCCTGAAATTTTCGGGCAGGTGGAATCCCAAAATGCGGGCACTGCCGATAGCCATCAGCGAATAGCCCGAAAAGTCGCAAAATATCTGAATGGTGTAACTTACCAGCCCGAGCCACAAGGTAACGCTGTCATAAAGCAGCGGCTGGGCAAAAAGGCTGTCGACGAAGGGGGCAAGCTGATCAGCGACCAGGAGCTTTTGCGCCATGCCGGCGAGGAAGATCTGGCTGCCGACGATGACATTCTGGCGTTCCAGCCGCAGCGGGCGCTCGAGTTGCGGCAGAAATTCTGTGGCCCGCACAATCGGACCGGCCACAAGTTGTGGAAAGAAAGCGATATAAAGAAGGAAACGGCGCAGGCTTGTGCAGGGTTCGATGCGCCCGCGATACAAGTCGATTGAATAGCTCATCGCCTGAAAGGTGAAAAAGCTGATGCCGACAGGCAGCAGGATTTCAAGCGGCGTAATGCTGGGCAGATCGAACAGCAAGGCGGTGTTTTCGACAAAAAAGCCGGCATATTTGAAATAGCCGAGCGCGCCGAGACTGAGCCCGAGGCTGACCCAAAGATAACCCAGTCGGCGCGCTCTACTGGTCGCGTGATAGATGCCGAACCCCAGCCCCCAGCTCCACAGGCTGCAGGCCGCAATCAGCAGCAGATAGGCCGGGTTCCAGGCCCCATAGAAGATATAGCTCGCAACAAGCAGCAAATTCTGTCGCGCCCTATTGCCGCGCAGCAACATGAAGGCCGCCAGCAGCAGCCCTAAAAACAGGATGAATGTGAGGGATGTAAAGATCATGGACGGTCGGCCACCGCGCGCGCAGCCTGCGCCAGCGTCTGGGCCACCGCTGCATGGCCGCGTTCGTTCAGATGGCCGTGACCGAGCGTGGCATTGTCAAAGCCGGTCAGCGGGAAACTGTCACGGGCGTAGCTGGCACGCATTGCCGCACCCGCCTGAAACAGCGGGAGGGACAGTTCGCCCCGAAATCCGCAGTCCG
>OBJS01000195.1_pt1 | contig 17441 bp, 14 predicted proteins | sample 1519851 | NCBI WGS metagenome assembly OBJS01 (sample SAMN03019806, study PRJEB22545) | beach sand metagenome | biome: beach; feature: sea beach; material: beach sand | place: USA: Municipal Pensacola Beach, FL | collected 2010-10-20 | depth 25-47 cm m
AGAAGCGCCTTGTTGTTGAATAGTGTTTGGCGTCTGCGGTCAGGCGATCCAGACGCCGCCGTCATTTGAGCGGTAGCCCAAGCCTTTATATGCGGCATCGACAAGCGACTGGCCACGGTCGTTCAGCAGGATACCGTCACCCATCCGGTTCATTGTATAGCCAAAGCTCAAGCCGCATTCGGGATCGGCAAAGCCGATGCTGCCACCCGCACCGACATGGCCGAAGGCGCGTTCGCCCAGGATCATGTTGGCAAAGATTCCCTGACCGCGATTATCCATCGATTTCATGAAGCCAAGCGCAAAGCGGGTCGGCACGCGCAAGGTTTCGTCAAGGTGCGTGGACATGGAAACCTGGCCCATGCGGGCGATCGCTTCGGGACTGACGATATTGGTCCCGCCAAGGCTGCCGCCACAGGCAAGCGGGGCATACATGCCGGCAAGTCCGCGCCCGTTGGTGATGCCGTTTGCGGCCCCGATCTCGGCTGCATGCGCCTCGCGGCTATTAGGCTGAAAGCCGCCGCCATTGAACAGGAACAATGCCGGGATCGACTTGTCATCAGCAAAGGCAAGCTGCACGAGCGGCGATAAGGGAGCGCCTTTTTCCGGACGAAACGGAATCATCGGCGAGATGCGCGGTTCGACTGGCTCAGGCGTGCCGATCCAGAATTCAAGGCCGAGCGGCTTGGCGATTTCGTCCTGAAAAAACGTGCCCAAAGACTTGCCGGAGACCCGCCGGACAAGTTCGCCCACCGTCCAGCCAAAGGTCATGGCGTGATAGCCATGCCGTTCCCCCGGTGTCCAGAAGGCTTCCTCCCCGGCCAGCCGGTCGCACATATAGTCCCAGTCATAGACCGATCCGTCGGGCAATTTTTCGCGCAACACCGGGACGCCGACACTATGGTCGAGCATCATCCGTACAGTCGTCTTTTCCTTGCCATTACATGCGAATTCCGGCCAATAGTCTGCAACCGGTGCGTCAAGGGATAACTCGCCCCGGTCAGCAAGAATATGGGCACAGAGTGCGGTCGCCCCCTTGGTCGAGGAATAGACGATCGTGACCGTATCCTCATTCCAGGGGGTTGCGGGGTCGCGCTCACGGGTGAAATGCCCGCCCCAAAGATCAACGACGGTTTCGCCATCAAGCTTGACGCAGACCGAGGCGCCGACTTCGTTGCGTTCGGTGAAGTTGCGGGCGAATTCCGCCGCAATCGCCGCGAACTTGTCGTCGCAATGTCCAGATACGCTGCCACCCGGTATGTCGATATTCACTGCCTTGGCCATGTTGGGCTCCCTCTGACGTATTTGTTTTTCTCGTTTGGTGCGGGCGGTTCGTCTTTCGCGCGTTCCGTCTTCTGAGCGTCTATCGTGCGCTAATCGGCCTTGATTGGGAACAGGCCCGTATCGAAACCGTCAATGCTGACCATGTTCTTTTCCCGCTGATAGGCATGCAGCCCGTCCGCGCCCTTATTGTCAAGCCAGTCGCTCAGCACCTTGCGGTCCTGTTTCAGTTCATATTCAGGCACCGCATAGCCGCAGGAGGTCTGCACGCTCTGGATATCCGCAAGGATAATCTGCCGTGCCCCTGCCATGTCGGGGAACTGTGCGGCAAACTCCGGCCAGTCGGGCGAATGCGGCTGCACGGTTCTGCCTTTTCCATACAGCCGCAGGATCAGCGGTCGCCCCTGAAAGGCGCAGAACATGAAGGTAATCCGCCCATCGGCTTTGAGATAGGCGGCGGTTTCGTTACCGCTGCCGACCAGATCGAGATAGCCGACCAGATTGGGTGTCAGGCAGCGGAAGGTATCAAGCCCCTTGGGCGACAGGCTGATGCGACCCTCGGATGCCGCGGTGGCGACGAAGAACATGTGCTGTGCGGCAATGAATTTCTGCTGCGCCTCGGTTACCTCGGTAAAGAACTCTGCCATGGCTTTCTCCCCTAAAAGACGGTGCAGATTGCGGAAGTTCCTTATTTAATCATCTTCCAGTCAGGTGTTGACCTGCAAAATTGTCATCAGAACAATTTTGCGCGCTGCTATATGCTGATCGGCGAAAAGCAATCATAGCACTGTCAGATCATTGACGGTGATGACGGCGCTGATCATGGCGATGACGATGAACCCCATCAGCAGGCCGATCAGCAGGATCAGGGCCGGTTCGATCATGGTGACCAATCGGCGGGTCGCCGCTTCGACATCAAGTGCATAGATGTCCGCAAGATGCGTCAGCATACCGTCGAGCTTGCCGCTTTCCTCACCGACTTTCGCCAGCTGGATGAACAGGTCCGGAAAGCGTTCGGAGCTGCCAAGGGCCGCCGATAGCGGCTGCCCCTCGCGCAGTCTGGCGGCTGCGTCATTCAGGTCCGAGGCGATGATCCGGTTGCCCGCCGCATCTGCGGCCAGCGCAAGCGCGGAGGGCAGATCAACCTTGCTTGTGACAAGTTCGGCAAGGATCCGCACGCACCGCTCAAGAACCATCTTCTGCACAAGCGGCCCGATAAAGGGAAGGGCCAGTAATGCCCGGTCCCGCCGGATGCGGAATTCGAGTTTGTGCCGGTTTTGCCGCCAGTAAAGCCAGCCAAACAGGATGAGCAATGGCACAAGCCATGCCGCCATTTGCATCACATCGCCAAGCCCGATGACAAGGCGGGTGATGAAGGGCAGTTCCGTGCCCATTCCGCTGAACAATATCTCATAGCGCGGAATGACAAACAGCAGCAGGACAAGCAGCGAAATGACCGTGGCGCCCAACAAAAAGGCGGGATAAATCAAAGCCGTCCGGATCGCGGTGGCCAGTTTTTCGGCTCTCTCAAGATAGTCTGCCAGCCGGTCAAGCGTCTGGTCGAGGGTGCCGGTCGCCTCTCCCGCCGCGATCAGCGCGCGGTAGGCGGGATCGAAAACCGGCTGCGCCGCCGTGTCGACGGCATCAAGGCTTTCCGACAAGCCATTGCCCGCGCGTATCTCGGTTATCAGGGCATCAGACAGGGGCGCGAATGTGTCGCCTGCCGCCTCAGCCGCAAAATGCACGCTTTCTGTCATCGGCAGACCGGCGCGCAATAACATGGCGAGCGAGCGCGCAAATAATGCCAGTGCCTGCCGCGACGGTTTCGTATCCGCCTGTCCGCGGCCCAGGGCGGGCCGGCGAACCCTGAACTGCCCGGGCTTTACTTGTGCTGCTTTCAACTGTCCATGCTTTCCATTGTTCAGTGACAGGCGGGGGCGGGGAGAGGAAACAGGCGCGCACTCATTCTACGGTAACCCCCAGAACTTCCTGAATGGCGGTGATGCCGCCCGCCGCTTTGACGAGCCCGTCGATACGCAGGCTGCGCATTCCTGCCTGCCGCGCCGTATCGTGAATATCGCTGCTTGGTCTGCGATCGATGATGCACTGGCGGATTGTTGCTGTCGCCGGCAGATATTCGGCAATGGCGATGCGGCCTGTAAAACCTGTTTGGCCACAAGCTTCGCATCCCACCGGGCGGTAATATGCGCCATCGCGCGGGATTTCAGGGGTATCGGCATAATCCGCGGCAAGTGTGCCGGCATGTGGATCGGCTTCACGACAGGCGGGGCACAAGCGCCGGACCAGCCGTTGCGCGAGCACACCGCGCAGGGTCGAGGCCAGCAGATAAGGCTCGACACCCATATCGATGAGCCGTGCGATGGCCCCGGCAGCGTCGTTGGTGTGCACCGAGCACAGGACAAGATGCCCGGTCAGCGCCGCCTGAACGGCAGTGCGGGCGGTTTCCGCATCGCGCGCCTCGCCGACCATGATGACGTCAGGGTCATGTCGTAGAACCGATCGCAGTACCTCGGCAAACCCAAGCCCGATATTGGGGCGGGTCTGAATCTGGCTGATACCTTCGAGTTGATACTCGACCGGGTCCTCGACAGTGACGATCTTTGTCTGCTCTGCCTTCAATTGCCTGAGAATGGCGTAAAGGCTTGTCGTCTTGCCGCTGCCGGTCGGGCCACAGATCAGCATGATGCCATGCGGCTGCCGGATCAATGCGCCGATCTGGTCCTGCAATGCGCGCTCAAAGCCCAGATCGTCAAGATCAAGTGCCGCGCGATCCTGATCGAGGATACGCAAGACCGCGCTTTCGCCATAAAGGCTTGGCAAAAGCGACACACGCAGATCGATCTGCCGTCCTTCCGCTGTAATGCGGCAGCGGCCGTCCTGTGGCTTTCGCTGCTCGGTAATGTCCATACCGGCGAGGATCTTGATCCGGCCGATCAGGGTACGGTGCAGGTTTTTGTCGGGCGCTGCGGCATGGCGCAGTTGCCCGTCAACCCGGTAGCGGATGTGGAGCGTTTGATCGAACGGTTCGATATGTATATCGGATGCCTTGTTTGCGACCGCGCCGGCGATAATCTGATTGAGCAGCCGGACAGCCGCCGCGTCGGTATCCTGTTCTTGCAGATGCTGAATATCGGCGGCTGCGTCATGGCCTGTTGCTTGGCTGGTGACTTCGGCTTTGGCGGCATTGCCGGCCGGCCCGGTGCCAAACAGTCTGGCCATTGCCGCGTCGATATCGGTTGGCAGGCCGACATAGATTTCGACAGGCCGGCCGAGTGCCAGTCCGATGGCATCAATCGCAGTCCTGTCCAGGGGATCGGCGGCGGCAACCGCGACTGCCTCTGGCGTAACCCGGATCGGCAGCAGCCGCGAATTGCGCAGGAATGGTACCGAAACCTCACCGTCCAGAACCGGCGCCTGGGGAAAATCACGGGCTGCGATACGCGGTAGCTCAAGGATTGCCGCATAGGCTTCCGCGAGTGCTTTTTCAGCCACAAGCCCAAGCCGTGTCAGCGCCAGATCGACCCGGCCTTTGCTTGCCTCGCGCGCGCGCGCGGCCCGGCGAATCTGCGCCGCGTCAACCGCGCCGCGGGACAGAAGATAATCGATAATCTTGTCGGTCTGACTGCTCAAAACAATTGCCTGACTGAAGTGATGGCTGCGATGTTGGCCTTCTTGGCGCGACATTGTCTGTCGAATCACCCGGCGCGGACTATCGCAGGTCCATGTTGGGCAATGATGGTCGAAAATTGTCTGTTTGCCAGTAACAGACATGCAGTAATGCCACAATTATCAATAAAATTTTAGCGACGCAGTTGATTTTACCTCACAATTAGGTCTTACCCTATTATTGTAGCTGAATTATCGACGCATCTGACAGCGGGGTCTTGCACGATGCTTTGCATGGGCGGGGGAAAAAGAGGCATGTTGAATGCCCGGCGGCTTTTTTGTCTGGCATTGGCCGGTATTGCGCTGGCCTGGATGGTCGCGGCAGGGCAGGCAGTCGCCGATGACGCGCCATTGCCGCAGAATGACAAGGTCATGCATCTGGGGGTTGCTTCCTGTGCCAGCAGTACTTGCCACGGCGCGGTGACAAGTTTCACGCAATCCACAGTATTGCTGAACGAATATGTCACCTGGGTACGGAAGGACAAGCATGCCAAGGCATATGAGGTGCTGCTTAATGATGAATCGAAGCGGATTGCCCGCAATCTGGGTTTGAAAAATGCCCATGAGGCGGATCTGTGCCTTGACTGTCATGCCGATAATGTGCCGGCCGCGCAAAGGGGACCGTCTTTTCAGTTGAGTGAAGGGGTCGGATGCGAAGCCTGTCATGGCGGCAGCGAGAAATGGTTGAGCAGCCATGCGGTCGGCCCGCCCCATGCCGAAAATATCTCGCTTGGGCTATATCCGACTGACGACCCGGTTGCACGTGCGGAGCTTTGTCTGTCCTGCCATTTCGGCAATAAGGACAAATTCGTGACCCATCGGATCATGGGGGCCGGGCATCCGCGTATGTCGTTTGAGCTGGACACATTCACACAGATCCAGCCGGCGCATTTCGTGATCGACGAGGATTACCGCAAGCGCAAGCAGGTCAGTGATGGCGTCCAGCTATGGGCGGTCGGGCAGGCGGTTGCCGCGCGGGAACTTCTGGCGGCTCTTACCGACCCCAAGCGTAACCGCGATGGTATGTTCCCCGAGCTTGTGCTGTTTGATTGTCATGCGTGCCACTCATCGATGAGTAAAGTTGACTGGCGGCCGACAAGTACCGGCAATCGCACGCCGGGCATGCCGCATGTCAATGGCGCAAGCCTTCTGATGTTGCGGATTGTCGCGGATGCGGTCGAGCCCGCGCGCGGCAAGGCAATGGCGGGTAAGATCCGCGCCTTGCACAAGGCCGCCTCGCAAGGCATGCCGCAAATGGTTTCCGCAGCCCGTGATTTGCGTGTGCTGACCGATGAATTGGTACAGAAATTCGCATCGCACAACTTTGATGCGGACGCCATGCAGGCGATTCTGGGGGGTCTGATCAAGACCGGCCTGGAAGGCGAATATGCCGACTATGCCGCGGCAGAGCAGGTTGCGATGGCGATGGATTCGATCATCGCGGCCATGGTGGATGCGCAGATGGTTTCCGATGCGAAAGCCCGCAAACTGCAAACCGCACTCGATGCGGTTTATAACGCGGTCGACCGTGAGGATAGCTATAGCTCCTGGCGGTTCAACAAGGCGCTGAAAGGCATGCAGGGCGCAATTGCAAGTTAGTGTCTGACTGAGTGCTCCTCCACCTGGAGCTTTGGTGCCTCTGTGTTGCGATATAGAAGACCCGGTTGGCTCAATCAGCAGCGTGTCATTTGATCCCGTGTCTCGTACTGTCCGAACAGGGCAGACGAAACGCGGGATTTTTATTTGGCCTGTCGTACTTTTCCTGAGCATGCGATGGCCGTCGTCTATGCGTTAGGCAGCTCTTGTCGGTTCGGGGCTCGCCGCTTGCTTGGTCACTATGTTATAGTCAGCTCAACGATATTGAAGAATAAGCAAGAGGAGAGGACAGGATGATACCCAGAGGCACGATTTCAGCGGATTCACATATTGTCGAGCCGCCCAACTGTTACGTTGATTTTATCGACCCGAAATATCGCGATACCGCACCGCGCATCGTCAAGCGTGAGGATGGTGCCGATATCTATGTGATCGAGGGTATGCGCAAGACTGCGCCAATCGGCTTTATCGATGGTGCCGGGCGCACTGTTGCGGAACGCGCCAAACGTGCCCAGGCGATGACATTTGATGAAACCCGTGCAGGCGGCTGGAATGGCAAGGCCCGCGCGGCCGATATGGATCGCGACGGGATTGCGGCGGAAATCATTTATTCCTCGCTTGGCATGGGGATCTGCACCCATCGCGACATGGATTACAAAGATGCCTGCATGAAAGCCTATAACCGCTGGCTGCAGACTTTCTGCGCTGATCAGCCCGATCGGCTGTTCGGACTTGCCATGACGGCGGTGCGCGATGTGGACAGCGCGATTGAGGATTTTCGGACCGCGAAGGAGATGGGCATGGTCGGCATGATGATGCCCGGAATGCCCGGTTACGAGGATTACGATCATCCCGACTATGACGCGCTCTGGGAATGCGCGGTAGATCTTGATCTGCCGATCTGCTTCCACATTCTGACTTCACGCGGCGGTAGCATCTATGATGAACGGCGCGGCCATCCGATGAACGGCTTCCTTGCCATTATCCGCGCCGTGCAGGATGTGGTCGGGCTGATGGTGCTGGGCGGCGCGTTTGAGCGGTTCCCCAAGCTGAAACTTGTCTGTGCGGAAGGCGATGCCGGCTGGATGCCGCATTACCGCTACCGGATGGATCACGCGGCCTTCAATGCGGCGGAAGACGGTATCATCAAAGGGCTCAGTAAACTGCCGAGCGAATATCTCAAATCCAATGTCTGGACCACTTTCCAGGACGATTGGACAGCCTTCCAGTCGGTACAGGCAGGCATGATGGATGCCAAACAGCTTTTGTGGGCCAATGATTTCCCGCATACCGATTCCACCTGGCCGCTGTCGCAGGAACTGCTTGCCGATCATGCCAGCGGGCTGACCGAACAGCAGCGGCAGATGATCATGCGCGACAATGTCGCGGGCGTGTTCAACCTGCCGGCGGGAAATGAATCCTGGCGCATGCATGCGGAAGCTGCTGAATAAGCACCGCGGTTGGCGCTGAATTGATTAAGAGGCCCGGCAAGCGATTGCCGGGCCTTTTTTCATTCCGCTGCTTCGGCGGGAGCCGGCGGTTGCCAGCGCAAGACCGGTTTGCGCGCGGCCTTGGTTTCATCGAGCCTGCCGCGCGGCGTCAGATAGGGTGCGCCGGTGAAACGCGCGCTATTGCCCGCTTTCGCATCGCGCGCCAGCGACTGCAGTACCGCGATAAACTGGTCGAGCGCATCGCGTGATTCCGTCTCCGTCGGCTCGATCAGTAATGCGCCATGTACGACAAGCGGGAAATACATCGTCATCGGATGATAGCCCTCGTCGATCATCGCCTTTGCAAAATCAAGGGTGGAGACACCGGCATCCTTCAAAAATCGATCGTCGAACAGACATTCATGCATACAAGGGCCAGGATATGAGGCGCTCATATCCGCCTCAAGCGAGGCCTGAATGTAATTGGCTGACAGGACAGCATCTTCAGCGACCTGCCGAAGTCCGTCGGCCCCATGGCTCAGCATATAGGCATAGGCGCGCACGAACATGCCCATCTGGCCGTGAAACGCTGTCATCCGCCCGAATGCTGTGTCGGCGCTTGCATCATCAAGCTGCTCGACCAGGCTGAATTCGCCGCTCTGGGATTTCTGAACAAGCGGGAGCGGCGCATAGGCGGCAAGCGCGTCTGAAAAGACGACAGGTCCAGCCCCCGGCCCGCCGCCGCCATGTGGCGTCGAAAAGGTCTTGTGCAGGTTAATATGCATGGCGTCGATCCCAAGATCGCCCGGCCGCACCCGCCCGACAAGCGCGTTGAAGTTCGCCCCGTCGCAGTAGAAATAGCCGCCCGCCGCGTGGATTGCGTCAGCCATTTCCAGGATGTCGGTTTCAAACAGGCCGCAGGTATTGGGGTTGGTCACCATGATCGCGGCAACATCGGGGCCGAGCTTTTCCCTAAGCCCCGCCATATCCACCCGGCCGCGTGCATCGGCGGGAATCGGATCGACGGTGTAGCCGCACATGGCTGCTGTTGCCGGATTTGTGCCATGCGCTGATTCAGGGGCAAGCACCCGGTTACGCGTTTCGCCACGTGCGTCCAGCGCCGCGCGGATGGCCATCAAACCGCACAGTTCCCCATGCGCCCCCGCCTTGGGCGATAAGGCAACAGCCGGCATGCCGGTCAGGGCGCAGAGCCAGCGCCCGACTTCCGCCATCAGTTCAAGCGCGCCTTGCACGCTGGCTTGCGGTTGCAGCGGATGAATATCGGCAAAGCCAGGTAAGCGCGCCATCTTCTCATTAAGGCGCGGATTATGCTTCATGGTGCAGGAACCAAGCGGGTAAAGCCCCGCATCGATGGCATAGTTCATCTGGCTGAGCCGCACAAAATGCCGCATCACCTGGGGTTCGGAGAGCCCCGGCAGACCAACCGCGCCGCGCCGTTTGAGTGTGCCCAGCCGGTCAGGCAGGTCGGTGCGTGGTTCGGGCAGGTCGACGCCGCTACGCCCCGCGGCGTCCTGTTCGAATATCAGTGGTTCCTCATGCTGCAGGCCGCGATGACCCGAAAAGGTCTCAAATTCATCCGCCGGCAAAGCCTCTGCATCGCCCGGGCGTGTGGGCCGTCCCTGTCGCATCATGCCAGGGCCTCCTTCAATGCGGTTGCGAAACTGTCCATATCCTCGGGGCTGTTCGTCTCGGTTGCTGCAACGATCAACAGGTCTTCCATCTCGGCGATGTCGGGAAGAAGCCGCGCCGCCGACACCCCGCCAAGCACACCGCGTTCGGCCATTTGCTGCACCACCGGGCGTGCCGGTTTGGGCAGTCGCAAGGTGAATTCGTTGAAAAAGCTTTCATTGAGGCATGTGACGCCGCCAATCTCCGTCAACTTGTCGGCAAGCGTGATCGCCGCCTGATGGTTGAGTTCGGCAAGCCGGGCAAGCCCGGTTTCTCCGAGCAGCGACAGGTGGATCGTGAAGGCAAGACAACACAGACCGGAATTCGTGCAGATATTGCTGGTCGCCTTCTCGCGACGGATGTGCTGCTCCCGCGCTGACAGGGTCAGGACAAAGCCGCGCCGTCCATCCACATCCTCGGTTACGCCGCAAAGCCGGCCGGGCATTTGACGCTGCAATTTGGCGGTTGCGGCGAACAGGCCAAGATAGGGGCCGCCGAAATTGAGCCCGACCCCGAGCGATTGGCCTTCGCCGACAAAAATATCCGCCCCCATCTCACCGGGTGGTGTGATGGCAGCAAGCGCCAGCGGTTCGGTCGTTACCGCAACAAGCAGCGCGCCCGCCGCATGCGCGGCTTCCGCAACAGGGCGCAGGTCATGCAGATGTCCGAAAAAGTCAGGTGTCTGAACAACGACGCAAGCTGTGTCCGCATCGATCGCGGCGATCACATCCTCGGCCCCGTCTGCGCGTGGCGGGGCAAGCACAAGCTCGATCCCCGCAAAGCGGGCGGTCGTCTGCACAACGGCGCGATATTGCGGATGCAGCGCACCGGCAAGCACCGCCTTGTTGCGTTTGGTTGCGCGCGCCGCCATCAGCACCGCTTCGGCACAGCCGGTCGATCCGTCATACATGGAGGCATTTGCCACATCCATGCCCGACAGCATTGCGACCTGGGTCTGGAATTCAAACAGATATTGCAGCGTGCCTTGTGAAATTTCCGGCTGATAGGGGGTGTAGGATGTCAGAAACTCCGAACGCTGAATAAGATGGTCGACGGTTGCGGGAATATGGTGCCGATAAGCGCCTGCACCACAAAAGAAAGGCGCCGATCCCGCAGACAGGTTTTTTGCAGCCATCGCGCGCATCTGCTGCTCGACCTGCATTTCCCCCTGATGGCATGGCAGATCGGCGATCAGCCCGTCGCGGCGCGCGGTTTCGGGCACGTCGCGAAACAGCGCATCGATTGAGTCGACGCCGATCCGGGCAAGCATTGCGCTCCGGTCAGCATCGGTGAGCGGCAGATAACGCATCAGTCGAGCTCCGCAATGTAGCTGTTATAGGCATCGCTATCCATCAACGCCGACAACTCACCAGGGTCGGTAACGCGCATCTTGAAGAACCAGCCGCCGCCTTCGGCTTCGGCATTCACTGTTTCGGGGGCATCTTCAAGCCCGCCATTCGTGTCGGTCACCTCGCCGGCCACCGGGGCATAGATCTCGCTCGCCGCCTTCACAGATTCGACAACCGCGATTTCATCCCCCTGTTTGACGGTTTTGCCCAGTTCGGGCAGTTCGACAAAAACGATATCGCCCAGCTGCTCCTGCGCGTAATCGGTAATGCCGACGGTGCCGATATCCCCATCAAGCCGGATCCATTCATGTTCTTCGGTAAAACGCATATCGCTCATCGCGCAACTCCCTCTGCCGCCATTTGGGACGGCTCGCTAAAATCCATGGTGATGTGTGTGAATTCAGTCATTTCGATGAAAATGTTTTTCCGTGAAGGGCATGGCAACGATGCGCGCCGGCAGCGGTTTGCCCCGCACAAGGATCGCAAGCATGCGGTCCTGTTGCGCAAACGCGCTGTCGACATAGCCCATTGCAACCGGTCCACCGACCGAGGGACCATAGCCGCCGCTTGTGACCTGGCCGATTTTCTGGCCTTCGGTATCGACGATTTCCGCCCCTTCGCGCGCCGGTGCCCGCCCTTCCAGCGCAAGTCCGACGCGCAGCCGTGGCGGGCCTTCGGCAAGCTGCTTCTGGATGATGGCGGCACCGGGAAAGCCGCCCTCCACGCGCCGGCGTTTGCCGATCGACCAGGAAAGCGCAGCCTCGACCGGCGTTGTCGTCTCATCAATGTCATGGCCATAGAGACAGAGACCGGCCTCAAGCCGCAAGGAATCGCGCGCGCCAAGCCCGATGGGCTCAACCTCGGGCGCAGCGAGCAGCTTTTCTGCCCATTCGGCGGCGTGGTCGGCGGGGATTGAAATCTCAAACCCGTCCTCCCCGGTATAGCCGCAGCGGCTGACGATAAGATCTGTGTCCTGCACGGTGACACGCCGTGCCTGCATGAAACTCAAAGCCTGCGCCTGAGATATATGCGCGCTCAGAACATTTGCGGCGGCCGGGCCCTGCAGGGCAAGCAGCGCCCGGTCATCAAGCGGCTTCAACTCGGCAAGATCGGCGAGCGCCGCCGAAATATGTGCGAAATCCACCGCCTTGCGCGCCGCATTCACGACGAGAAAAAGTTTGTCCGCATGTTCGGGGGAAAATGGCCGGGTCACCATCAGATCGTCGATGATGCCGCCCCCTTCGGTCAGCAAGGTCGTGTAACGCATCTGGCCGGGTTTCAGATCGCGGATATTACCGGGCACCAGCCGTTCGAAGCTGTCAGCGATATCGGTGCCGGGCTTTGCGCGCAGCACAGCCTGGCCCATATGCGAAACATCGAAAAGCCCCGCTGCGGTGCGGGTGTGCAGATGCTCTTTCAGGATTCCCAGCGGATACTGCACCGGCATGTCATAGCCCGCAAACGGTACCATCTTGGCACCAAGGCGCAGATGCAGCGCATGCAGCGGGGTTTGCCGCAATGGTCCGCTTTGTTCGGCCGGGTCTGTCCCTGATGCTTCGGGCGCGCGCGATGCGGCCATATACTCAACTCCCGTATGGCGCGGCCGCGGGGGCGGAATCGCGCAGAAGCGCCGGGAATGCCCCATGCATTCGCGGCTGCCCCCTCTGTCACGGGAACCTGAGAGATTTGACCGGCCATATCATCAGCGATATGGCGGCTTACCCCTTCGGTGAGACGCGCTTTCGCACACCTGCTTTCCAGAGTTTCATCACCTTGCGGTCCGGCTGCCTGAGAGTTTCCGGGGCGGTTGCTCCTTCGGCGTCGGGTACTTTCTGTCCGGGACAATAATCCCCGAACCTGCGCCCGATCTCTCCCGCGAGGGTCGTCTGTATATGTCGGCAACAGCAAGCGCCTGCCGATCCGCGAATGATAGAAGAGCGGCCCGGGGAGTCAACCGATTCGGATGCCGGGCACCGTTTTAGCTGTCAGGGGTGGATGCGATTCCGGCCAATTGCTGTGACGCATTTCAGCTTCACCTAGGGCGCGGTCGATCCCAGACATTCGCGCATTGCTGTCGCAATGCCCTCCATCATCTGAAAATACAGCTCGGGCCCAGGGGAAAAAGGGACGCCAAGCGGATCAAGCGTCGCGCTTGACGCGCCGCTGTCGGCGATAACGATCCGGACAAGCCGGTCTGAATATTGCGGCTCCCGGAAGAAACAACGAACAATTTTATCTGCGAACAGATTTTTGACCTTGCAATCAAAGCTGGAGACACAGCGAACATTCTGATCTGCGATCAGATTCTGGATATCGCCGATCCGTCTTGCGGAAGGCGAATCGTCCGGCTCCAGATTAATGGCGCCAAGGCCCTTGAGCCCGTAGCGGGCTTCGAAATATTGCACGCTGTCGTGAAACTGAATGAACGGCCTGCCTTTGACCGGCTCAAGGCGTGCTTGCAGCGTTGTATCGAGCGCGGCCAGCTTTGATTGCAAGGTGGCGGCATTTGCAGTGTAACGGGACCGGTTTTCAGGAAAGGCCCGCGCGAGATTTTCGGCGATATCGGCCGCGATGAGGGCGGCATTGGCCGGATCGAGCCAGATGTGCGGATCATGCACGCCGCCATGATCATGGGCCGCGTGACCATGGTCGTCATGATCATCCGTCTTTTCGTGATCATCATGTTCATGATCATCAATGTTGCGGATTGCGTCATGATGATCTGAATTATGATGATCATCATGCTGTTGTGGCCATATACCTGCCTGCCGACTTGGCAGGAGTGTGACCGATGGTGAGTGAGAAACCGCAACGCGTAACTGGTCATTTGGCAATGATGGCAGCACCTGCAGCAGAAAGCTTTCAAGCCCTTCCCCGACATAGAAGAAAGCCTTCGCCGATTGCAATTGCCGCATCTGCGAGGGGCGCAGCGCAAAATCATGTGGCGAGTAGTTTCCGGTCAGCAGCAGCGCAACGTTCTGCTCAGGCCCGGCGACAGCCGAAACAAGGCTGTGCAGGGGTCTGATGGTGACCAGAATCTCGCCCTCCGCCGCATCGGTCGCGGCCCTGACAGGCATCGAAAACAGCAACAGAAAGAATGTAAGATAAACAAACCGCATAAATAGACCCGCCATGATTACGGATTCAGCATAGTGAAATGTTATAAAATTACAATTTGTAATTTCGCAGATATGAAGCGGGTTGCGCGGGCGGCTGTTTCGGTCAAAGAAACTTGCGGCAATTGCCGGTTCACCGAAAACAATTAGGCGGGGCTATATGCCGGTGAAATGGTGATAGCCAAGCGTCAGCAGCGCGACCAGCAGGATAAGCGATAGCGTTCTCCAGAAGCGGAGCGGGTCACGCGCCATCAGCGGCACCCAGTCGCCGGATCGAAAATCGGATCGCGGGCGATGAAGATCGGCAATGAATTCGGAGACAACGGCCTGCCGTTGCGCCGGCTGCACCGCGACCGACTTGCACAGCGCATGCTCGAGCCAGCCTGGAACCGCCTCATTGAATTGGCGCGCCGGGGCATAGCTGACCGCGGCTTGCGCCTTTGTCGTGCGGGCGCGGGCAAGCCGGGCGCCATAGGGCAACCGCCCGGTCAGCATTTCATAGGCGATGACCCCGAGCGAGAAGATATCGGATCGTTCCGACCCGCCTTGCCACAGGAAATATTCCGGTGCGCTGTACTGGTGGGTGCCGAGAATATCCGTATTGTCGGGCGTATGCATGGTTTCAGCGATGCCTGCGATGCGCACCGACCCGAAATCGATCAGTGTCACGGTGCCATTGCCGTCGATCAGAATGTTTTCGGGTCTGAGATCCTGATGCAAGATGTCCTTGCGGTGGAACGCCTGCAGCCCCAGCCCGATCTGTTCGAGGATGCCGCGCACTGTCGCAATGCCTGGCTTGGGGTTGTCACGCATCCATTGTCTGAGTGTGATGCCATCGATCCAGTCGAAAACAAGGTAGAGGCTGCTTCTGGGACCGTTGCAATCCGAGGCCGACATGACATGGGGTGAGCGGACGCGGCGCGCGGCCCATTCCTCCATCGCGAAACGTTGCCGGAACTGGCGGTCGCCGTCGACCTCGACCGACGGGAATTTCAGAATGACCCGTTTTCCGGTTTCCGCCGTCTCCGCAAGATAGATATAGCTTCTGTTGCTTGCATGCAGCTGGCGGATCACACGGAAACCGTCGATGGTGCAGGGTGGCTGTGGCGGGCTGACAATCGGAAGCTGGCCGATTTCGTCGACGGCCCCTTCCATATCAGGTGCGCCAAGATGATCGAGGCGCAGGATCTGGATCGTCAGATTATCGTTGCTGCCTGCGGCCAGCGCCTCATCGATGAGCTGTGCTGCCGCATCGTCGAGATTTGCAGCAGCGCTCGCCACCTCAGCGATGCGCGCCTCGCTGAGATAGTCGTGCACGCCATCGGTCGTCAGAACCAGAATATCGCCTACTGCGAGGGGGACGTCGCGAAAATCGATTTCAACCGATGGTGCAAGGCCCAGCGCGCGCGCGAGGTAGGTTTCCGTATCGGAAATCTTTAACCGATGATCGACCGTCAGACATTCCAGGGCGCTGCCGGCAACCCGCCAGATGCGGCTGTCGCCGATGTGAAAAATATATCCTCTGCGCCCTTTCAGGACGAGGGCGCTGAAGGTCGTGACATGCGCCCGATTGGCGTCCTCGGTGAAACGGCTTTGACTATGCAGCCAGGCATTGGTCGCCTCGATCACCCGGCTTGCGGCGGTTTTCACCGACCAGGCGTCGCTTGTGCAGTAATAATCGAGGAGGAAGCTTTTTACCGCCGTTTCCGCGGCGATGTGACTGACAGGGCTTGGTGTAATGCCATCCGCGATCGCGGCGGCAATGCCCTTGAGCTGGCGTGCGCGGTTTTCGGGGATCAGCGCGCCATGAAAATCCTGATTGAGTTTCTTGACGCCGGCGGACGAGGCCTGGCCGATCGCCACTTCCAGCTGTGCGCCTTGCACAGACGAAGCAATTTTATCGGCATTTTCAGCCGCCATGATGCGCGCCCCGTTCAGCCGCGTGCCCTGCCCCGTCATATCGGGGCAGGGCGGATTTGCGGATTATTTCGTCGCGAAATGACTGCCTTCGGCCGAGCTGTCGGCTGGCCTGCGGCTTTGCGATGTCTTGTAATGGGTTGCATAGATCATCGCACCGACGAATGTCAGACCGCCCACCAGATTGCCGATAACGGTCGGAATCTCGTTCCACATGAAATAGTCGTACCAGGTAAACTCGCCGCCCAGCATGATGCCCGAGGGGAACAGGTACATATTCACGATGGAATGTTCAAAGCCAAGATAGAAGAAGATCAGGATCGGCATCCACATTGCGATGACCTTGCCTGATACCGACGTCGACATCATCGCGGCCACCACGCCGGTCGACACCATCCAGTTGCACATCACCGCGCGGATAAACAGGGTCAGCATGCCTGACGCGCCGGCCGCCGCATAACCCAATGTGCGCGATTCACCGATATGCCCGATTTTCTGCCCGATGGCGTTGGGTTCCTCGCTGAAGCCCATGGTGAAAATAATCGCCATGAAGACCGCGGTTGTCAGCGCGCCGGCGAAATTTCCGATAAACACAAGCCCCCAGTTTCGAAGTAACCCCGGCATTGTGCAGCCCGGCCGCTTGGCGATGAGTGCCAGCGGCACAAGCGTGAACACGCCGGTCAAAAGGTCAAATCCCAACAGATAAAGCAGGCAGAAGCCCACCGGGAAGAGCAGCGCCCCGACAAGCGGATTGCCCGTATTCACTGTGATCGTCACCGCGAATGCGGCGGCAAGCGCAAGAATTGCACCGGCCATATAGGCGCGGATCAGCGTATCCTTGGCAGACATGAAGATTTTGGATTCGCCGGCCTCTATCATTTTTGCGGCAAATTCCTGTGGCGCGACATAAGACATGAAAACCCCTTTCAAATACCACGACGTTGCGGGCTTCTTGATGTCGGTGGCGCAATATCCGTAACCGGGGAGGAACAGTTAATGTCTGGCCTCGTTGCCAACGCAGCCCCCAGCTTTCGCCCCGATAACGACAAGCTCTTGGATAAACCTATCGGCTTCGCGGATGCGCGAAGTACGGTCCTGATATCTGCTGTAGCAACTCATGTGCCAGCCGCCGGCGGCAGGCGCAGTAAGAAGAACATAAGCAATTGAATTCAATGAGTGTTTCCCGCATATAACGGGATATCTACCGCTGCGCGACACGTTAAACGGCGCAAAAAATACCCCGCATCGCCTCAATATTAGGCAGTTATCGGCCCGCGGATCCCGACTGCGCCCAAATATTGATCAGCATCCCTCGCGTAACCTCACCGGCAGCCGCCAGCAGCCCCGGCTGACACGCGTAGAAAAGACAGTAAATTCAG
>OBJS01000196.1_pt1 | contig 17340 bp, 13 predicted proteins | sample 1519851 | NCBI WGS metagenome assembly OBJS01 (sample SAMN03019806, study PRJEB22545) | beach sand metagenome | biome: beach; feature: sea beach; material: beach sand | place: USA: Municipal Pensacola Beach, FL | collected 2010-10-20 | depth 25-47 cm m
GATAACAAATACACCTTTGTCAGTTTGTTTCAGATCGACGCCGTAAAAGCCGTCGCCGATAAGGGCGGCTGCCTTCAATGCCGTCTGAATTACTTCGACAGGCGCGTCTTCCACAGCAAGGGTAATTGATTCACCTTCGATGAACTTGCCATCGGCGTTATGCTGATAAATCTGCCAGTGGCCGCGCGACATGAAGTATTGGCAAGCAAAGAGCGGTTTGCCGCCGAGTATGCCGACGCGCCAGTCGAACTCACTGGGCAGAAATTCCTGGGCCAGAATAAGATCCGATTGCTTGAATAAACGCGTCGCGATTTCTTTTAATTCAGCCGGCGTCTCGGCCTTGTGCACGCCCAGGGAAAAAGCGCCATCGGGGATTTTCAGCACGACCGGGTAGCCCAGTCCTGCTACCTCTTCGAGTGGTCGCTTGCGCTGCAATACGGCAGTTTTCGGCGCGTGGACGCGGTGGGTGCGCAGCAACTCCGACAGATAAACTTTATTGGTGCATCGCAGAATGGAGGTCGGATCGTCGATTACCACCATGCCTTCGGCCTCAGCGCGCTTGGCAAAACGGAAGGTGTGGTGGTTGATGCTTGTGGTTTCACGGATGAACAGTGCATCCCACTCGGCAATTTGCGGGTAATCCCGGCGCGTGATGAGATCGATGTCTACCCCCAGGCGTTTGCCTGCCTGGACGAAAGCGCGCAAGGCTTTGGGATTGGACGGCGATAATTGGTCGTCCGGATTGTGGAGGATGGCCAGATCATACCGGCTGATAGCACGCACTCGAGGCCTCCGCCAGCGCTTGCCGAGATAGCTGTTCAGCGCTTCGGTCAGAGGTTCCCGCTCGCCGACTGAGCGCTCGCTACCGCCTCCCGTATCGATTTTATGGATCTGCCATTTATCGCTGCGTCGCAACTCGACCCGGAGAACCGGCGCCGGGAAGCGCTCGAACAGCGTGTTCGCCAGCGGCTGTATATCTTTTTGCTGCGCGTAGCCAAAGTACATCGTGAATTCGATTTGATCTTCTTCGCGCCGTTTCAGATGTTTAGCCAGATCCTCGTCGAGTTCCTCAGTGACCAGCTGGTAAATGGTCTTGCGAGACAGGTCGAGCATGGTGCGCACGGACGGAATGACCCGGTGTCTTCGCGCCTCGGCCAGCAGCGATACGTAATAACCTATACCCAGATAGCGGTAGCTGCGACAGAGGTTGATTACCTTGACGGTAGGATTGGCGCCAAAATCCTGGCCCGCTATATAGTCCCGTGCACTAATCAGTAAATTTTCCGGTAGATGATCGGTCCACTCCGCCGGTTGCTCGACGACCACGACGTGGCGACTCATGATTGTGCCTTATGGGGTTTGAGGATGACCACCGCGCGTTGACCGCTGCGGCCATAACGGGCCATGCCTTCGAACTCTTCACTTAGAATAGGAATGTTCATGCAATCCATGGAAATCCGGTTTTCCTCGTAATCCACGTAAGGGTCGTGTAGATAAACGATACCGTTGGCCACGTCTGTGACCACGACCCAGTGAGGGGTTTTCTCACCGTAAAGTCGATAAGAACTGATAAGCACCACCGGCACGGCACCTTCGCGGACGGTTTCTTCCAGTTCTTCTACACTAATCGGGCCATAACGCACTTTGATGCCGGAGGCGAGAATTTGTCGCTGAAAATCCTCGTGCACCAGAGCGATCACCTCCTTTTTTTCTATCGACCGGACCGATTCCACAAACAGTGCCTGTTCATCCTTGAGGACTAATTCCACAGTGTAACCCCGGCGCCAGGCTGCCAGCGCCAGGCCGTCGGGTCCGGATCCGCCGAGGCCGGAGGTCATGAAAATGGTGGTGGCCTCGCGCCAAATTTGAAGTTCCAGCTTGCGGTCCAGCACCAGTTTCGGATTGAGGCATTTCATTGCCATCATCAGGGATGCCGGGCCGCAGGTGAACTCCAGAGTTTGCTCGTAGTAGGGCACAGGCACCACATCGCGGTCGGAGCGGCGGGCGAGGGATTTTTCCATGCGCACCGCGTCCTGGTGGTCTTCGTAATAGTCCTCGAGTTGTTCAAACTCCCGGTATCCCGCGCTGAGGTACAGCGCTTTTGCGCGCTCGTTGTCCCGACGAATTTCCAGCCTGATGGCGAGGCAACCCTGCTCGCGTGCCGTCTGCTCGGCAGCCTCGAGTAAAGTCCGGCCGATACCGCTGCCCTGGGTTTCCGGTAACACGGCAAAGGAGTAGAGCCTGGCCAGGACTGTTCCGGCGTGGATATGCACCAGGACATAACCGACAACGGCTTCGCCGGTCTCGCAAACCAGCAGCGCGCCTTTGCCGCGCTGAAGAAAGTGGCGAAAACTCCGGCGGGACAGGCGGTCGCTGTCAAAACATTGTCGTTCGATGTGAACGAGCGCGTCCAGATCTGTCAGCTTGCCAAAGCGGATAAAGGTCTCGGCCTTGGCATCCGAATATTCAAGTACCATTGATTTACTGGACACGGGAGTGGCGGTGGGAACGCAGCCGTGGCGTGTTGAGTGTGAGGGGTATAACGGGCATGGTTCGGTGGGCCTCCGGGGCCGGTGCGCGCGCTATTCTACTGCTAGTGAAAGCGGGATTCACAGCTTTTTACAGCGTGTTAAATGTCTGATCATAACCCTCCTTCAGGGCAGGAATTCCAGCGTCTGCCTGGAATTGTTTTGGCGGCCGCCAGCGTCGTAGGCCGTGTTTCGGTGTCGTCTGTCTTGGGGCCGCCCGATACTTCTGGAATATGTCAAATCGGGCGCCCGCCTGTTGCGCGCGGCAAGCAGGTTTCGGGATTTGCATACGGGAGCTAATTGCTTATCCTTGGCGGCTAACCCAATTTTTACGTAAGTTAATTTGTCACGAATTTATATATGAGGAAACAGGACTATGGCGCAAGCGATAACGACTGACCCGGATACAGGGTTGAAAATTTTTAATACTCGCGCCGCTCAGGCCAGCGACAAAATCAGGGGCCGGGGCTACGGGGTAGTGCAGGATGAATCCCTCAAGACGCTCCCCGATGCCCCGGCAGGCGCTGTGTTTAATGCCGAGGAGCAGGCCAGGTACCGGGATTTTAAAGAGGCCAGGGCGGGCGCTGGCGAATATGTTGCCCTGGAAGGTGAGTTTTCTAAATACCTCGAAGACGTTTATTCCGAAGCGCCGGTACCGCGCGATGTGCTGACCGACGAGTGCGAAATACTTGTCATTGGCGCTGGTTTTGCCGGGCTGATGCTGTGGTACAAATTGCGGCAGGCCGGGTTCAGGGACGTGCGTTTTTGCGAAAAAGGCGGCGATGTCGGTGGCACCTGGTACTGGAACCGCTACCCCGGCATTGCCTGTGATGTGGAGTCATACAGCTATCTACCTTTGCTCGACGAGACCGGCTATGTCCCCACCATGAAATTTGCCAGCGGCTTTGAAATCTTCGAATACTGCCAGCTTATCGCGGAGAAGTTCGGGTTTTACGACAAATGCCTCTTTCATACTACGGTCGAAAAAACCCAATGGGATGCATCTGCCGGCCGATGGCAGGTGGAGACCGACCGTGGCGATAAAATGAAAGCTCGCTTTGTGATCGTTGCCAACGGTATTCTCACTACGCCGAAACTGGCGAAAATCGAAGGTATGGAAACCTTTAAGGGCGAGGCCTTCCACACTTCCCGCTGGAATTACAATGTGGATCTCGAAGGCAAGCGTGTGGGCATCATCGGCACAGGCGCCACCGCCGTGCAGGTCATTCCGGAGATCGCCAAGGTCGTCGATGAGCTCTATGTCTTCCAGCGTACGCCTTCGTCCATCGACGTGCGCGCGCAAAGGGAGACCACGTCAGAAGAAATCGAAACCTGGAAAAACGAGCCAGGCTGGTCCACGGCCCGGCGCAAACGCTTTGGCCGAATCGCCAGCGTGCGCGATGCGGTAAAGGCCGACGATGACTACTTGTCGGGGCGTGTCGAGGACTATAGAAAAAAACCCAAGGAGAGCAAAAAGCTCTCGCCGGAAGAATGGATGCAGCAGCAGCTGGACGAAAACTTTCAGGCCATGGAGCAAATCCGCGCCCGCGTTGATACCGTGGTAGCAGATTCGAACACGGCCGCTGCATTGAAGCCCTATTATCCCTATGCCTGCAAGCGGCCGACTTTTCACGACGAGTATTTGCCGACGTTTAATCTGCCTCACGTGCATCTGGTGGATACCGCGCCGCGGGGCGTCAACCGCATCAACGAAAACGGCGTCGTCCAAGACGGTGTGGAATACCCCCTCGACGTATTGATCTACGCCACAGGCTTTCAATGGATGGCAACCTCCACCTTCGACATGATTTATGGCGAGGACGGCCAGTCCCTGACTGAGGTGCGCAAGAAAAATGGCACCAAGACATGGCTGGGCCTGCATAGCAGAGGCTTCCCCAACCTGTTTGTCATGACCGGTCCCCAGGGGGGCGGTGGCAGCTTCAATTTCACCGACACCATCGACGACCACAGTGACTACATTATCTGGGTGCTGAAAACCCTTCAGGAACAGGGTGCCGACATTGTCGATGTGAAGCCGGAAGCCGTCGAGGCCTACGCCCAACACTGCCGTGAAGTAGACCTGGCGACCGCGCCCCTGCGCGATTGTGTCGCTTATTACGACCACGAAGGCCAGGCAGAGCCGGGTAGTCTCGTTTACTACGGTGGCGGTCGTTGGCACAAGCAGCGCGTTGCCGGACAGGAATCCCTGGAGCCCTATGTGTTTAGCGGCTCATCGGCTTCTTGAGCGAGTCGGCTGTGTCAAGCGCATGAAAAACGGGGCCTTTGGCCCCGTTTTTTCTTTCTAGAGGGAGGCGGTTGGTCGCCGCTCTCATTGACTATCATGCAGCTTTGGGTGCTTTTCGCCGCCGCGGGTTGCCCGATCGATTCTTGTCCTCACCGCGTGGTCTACGGTTGCCGTCATCACGTCGCCGCCCACGCCCACCGTTACCGTTCGGTTTTCTTCGTCCCTGCCTGCCATTCTCGATTGGCTCGGGTTTAATGCTCGGGTCGGGTTCGAAACCTTCCACAACCGATTTCGGGATATCGCGTTTAATTAAACGCTCTATGCCCTTCAGCAGTTTGATTTCATCGACGCATACCAGCGACATGGCTTCGCCCTCATGCCCGGCACGGCCGGTACGGCCGATACGATGCACGTAATCTTCCGCAACATTAGGCAACTCAAAATTGACTACATGAGGTAGCTGATCGATATCCAGACCGCGAGCGGCGATATCGGTAGCGACCAGCACGCGGATCTTGTTGCTCTTGAAATCCGCCAGCGCCTTGGTGCGCGCACCCTGACTTTTGTTGCCGTGAATCGCTGCGGCGCTAATGCCGTCTTTACCCAGTTGTTCCGCAAGCCGGTTGGCGCCGTGCTTGGTGCGAGTGAATACCAGCACCTGTCGCCAGTCCTTGCTGCCGATCAGGTACGAAAGCAATTCGCGCTTGCGCTTCTTATCGACCGGGTGAACGATCTGGGACACGGTCTCGGCGGCGGTGTTGCGCCGCGCCACTTCGATCAACGTCGGGTTGTGAAGTAAACCCCCGGCGAGCTTTTTAATCTCGTCAGAAAAGGTAGCCGAAAACAACAACGTTTGCTTCTGCCGGGGTAACAGCGCCAAAACCTTGCGAATATCGTGGATAAAGCCCATGTCGAGCATGCGGTCGGCTTCGTCCAGCACCAGGATATCTACGTGGCGAAGATCAACAGTCTTCTGGTTGGCGTGGTCGAGTAATCGCCCCGGTGTGGCGACGAGGATATCCACGCCTCTGCGCAGTTGCTTGATCTGTGGGTTGATATTCACGCCGCCAAAAATCACCGTGGATTTTAGTGGCAGATATTTGCCATAGGTGGCGATGCTATCCGCCACCTGGGCAGCCAGCTCCCGGGTGGGTGTCAGCACCAGGGCGCGAATCTGACGCTGCCCATGTGGCTTGCCCGCCTCCATCAGGCGTTGCAGTAGCGGCAGGGTGAAACCAGCGGTTTTGCCGGTGCCGGTCTGAGCCCCGCCCATCAGGTCGTTGCCTGTGAGTACGGCGGGAATAGCCTGTTGCTGAATCGGGGTGGGCGTGGTGTAGCCTTGTTCAGACACAGCACGCAGTAATTCGGCACGCAGGCCGAGTGTTTCAAATGACATTAATGGTAGCCCTTTAAGGGTTAGGGTTGTCGCCTGCTCAAGCACCATTTTTGGCTTGATACAGTCCAGGGGAACTTCAGTCGGCATCTCCTTGTCTTTTAGAGAACAGGCTTACAGAAAAAGGTTTCCTGAAAATAGACTGGAAAACAGAAAAGACCCGCGAAGGAGATGCCGACTGAAGTGCGCCTCATAAGCGGGCGCCATTGTAACAAAATACCTGCGATAACGTTAGTCCAGTTTGTGCCGGCCTCTTCGCAGGCATCGAGAGGCGAAATATCTTTGCGGCAATGGTATTTCGGTGATTTCCGTCATTACGTAAGATGGCGGTCTATATGTCTGGACAATAATTTGCAAAGGGGTTTAACAATGGAATATGTCAGTCCGAGTGAAGTTATAAATGGTTCCGGCCTGCGGTTAGTGCTGGTGCAATACATGCCCAGCCCCTGGGGGCAGGCCACCAAGGCGATGATGGAATACAAGGGCCTGAGCTTTATGGCCGCGCCCTGGGAAGGCGGCGGCGCCAACGAAGAGCTGGTGGCCTGGGCTGGCAATAACGGCGCGCCCATCGTCGCCTGGAATGACGAGCCGCCCATCACCCGCTGGGACGACATCCTGCTGTTGCTCGAACGGCTGGCTCCGGAAAAGCCCCTGCTACCCGAGGGGCGGGAAGAAAGAGTTCAGGTGCTCGGCCTCAGCCACGAAATCTGCGGTCAACTGGGTTTGGCCTGGAACCGCCGGCTCAGCATGTTCGCCCCCATGGTGGCCTCCGGCCAGGCGCCGGAAGGCTTTGTGCTTATGGCCAAACGCTATGGCTCCACGGAAGACGACGTCGCCCGCGCCGACGAACGCCAGATCGCGTCCCTCAATATGCTGGCCGCTCGGCTCAAAGCCCAAAAAAGCGCCGGCAGCGACTATTTTGTCGGCAAGGCCGTCAGTGCTGCAGACTTTTACTGGGCCGCTTTCTCGAACCTGTTCGCGCTGCTGCCACCCGACCAATGCCCCATGCCCGAACAAGCCCGGCCCATGTTTGAAGCCCTGAGCGATAACGTCCGCAGCGCGGTTGACCCCATCCTAATCGAACACCGCGATCGCATTATGGCGGCTCATTTCAAGCTGCCCATGGAGATGTAAATCCCGTTCGTGTACTTTGGAAATCAGCGCCATGCCCAGGAGGAAAGAGTCTGGCTAGTACAGTAGTGACCAATAGTGAAGAGCGGATTCCAGAGTCGATAAACGCGTGACCACACGAATCTATGCCGACGACATCGCTATAGATGTCACACGCAAAAAAATAAAAAATATTCACCTCAAGGTGCTGCCGCCCAATGGTGAGGTGCGCATCTCCGCGCCAAAGTGGGTTGCAAAACGGGCTCTGCAGGATTTTGCGCGCTCCAAACTGGACTGGATTCGTGCTCAACAGTTAAAGATCAGTCAGCAACCACGAGCCACCGTGCCTGCTTTCGTCGACGGCGAGATGCACTATCTATTTGGCCGCCCTCTCACCTTGCGTGTGGAAGATACCGGCCGGGTGCCGCTGGTCCAGCGTCAGGATGCCACATTGGTTTTACGGGTGGCCCCCGGTTCGGATTGCGACACACGACGCGCCGCTGTGTACGCCTGGTATCGCAGGGAGCTCGAAACCGCGCTCCAGCCGCTGGTGGTGTACTGGCAGCGCCAGCTGGGCGTATCGGTCGAGCGTATCAGCCTGCGCAGCATGAGGACGCGGTGGGGCAGTTGCACGCCGGCAAGACGCGCTATTCGACTTAATCTGGAACTGGCGAAAACACCGCTGCATTGTCTGGAATACGTGCTGGTGCACGAACTCGTACACCTGATCGAGCCAAGCCATAATCACCGCTTTGTGCTCTTGATGGACCGTTTCCTGCCTTTGTGGCGCGCCTGGCGCGATGAGCTGAATGAGACGCAGCTATCTCAATATTGATTGATGCTACTCGAGTAGATCAGACGCGGGGTAGCCAAAGGACAGTATCGCAGTAGGAATTTGTGTCCCTGGTTTTTCGCATCTGGGGTCGTGTCTAATGCGGTGGTAACATGATCGAGCGAATAGAAATACTAATGCCTGGTGAAAAATGCAAGCAAACCATATTGCGAAAAGAATTGGCGCGGCTTTCCTGGGGTCGTTTTTTTTCCTGCTTCTAGGTTGTGCCGAGCCTGAATTACCCTTGGGGCAGAGTGCAAGTTCTAATGCCACCTCGGTCCAGAGCAACGAGAAGAAAACCGATTCAGGTACTGCTCTGGATATTTTCAAAAGTCCCACCTGCGGTTGTTGCGACAAGTGGGTCGAGCATATCGAGCAGCGAGGTTTTGCGCCCACCACTTATCATCCCGCCGACTTGAGCGAGTTGAAAGCGGAGCAGGGTGTCGCGCCCCAGTATCAGTCCTGCCACACGGCTGTGTCGGCGGAGGGCTATGTCTTTGAGGGTCATATCCCTGCACGCTATATCCGGGATTTTCTGGCTAACCCGCCGGCCAATGCCCGCGGTCTGGCGGTGCCGGCGATGCCGGTGGGCAGCCCCGGTATGGAGGTGGAGGATCGTTTTATGCCCTACGAGGTGCTGTTATTAAAGGCGGATGGCGGGGTAGAGGTTTTTGCTCGAGTGCAAACGCCCGCGCAGCAGTATCAGTAGTTATCTTCTGTTTCGGCGGGGAGTACTCCGCGGTGAACGGGTCCTACAGGGCATAGCCTTTTCTCGGGAAGCTTGCAAATTCTCCTGAATCACTTACCCTTTATGGGTTAATTCTGGTTTATCCCACTCTTGGACAAGACGCTGGACGCCCCTCCGCGGCGGCAGGGCGTTGCGTGTCCTGTAATCAGTTCATCGTAAAGGAGCGATTTTAACTATGGCAGCGATATCAGTAGACCCGGAAACCGGGCTGAAAATTTTCAACACGCGAGCAGAAAAGGCCAACGACAAGATCACCGGCAAGGGTTACTCCGGGGCGGCTGGGAATGCACGGTTACTCCGTGGTTAAGGACGAGGCGCTCAAGGCCCTGCCGGAGGCAAAAGCCGGGGCGGTATTTAATGCCGAGGAGCAGGCGAAGTATCGCCAGTTCAAGGAGTCTCGCGTGGGTGTTGCGGAGTATGTCGGTCTCGAGGGGCAGTTCGCCAAATATCTTGACGACGTGCATTCCCAGCCGCCCATTCCGCGGGAATCACTGGATGACGAGTGTGAAGTGCTGGTGATTGGTGCGGGTTTTGCCGGCCTGATGCTGTGGTACAAGCTGAGCCAGGCAGGCTTCAAGGATGTGCGCTTTTGTGAGAAAGGCGGTGATGTGGGTGGTACCTGGTACTGGAACCGCTACCCTGGCATTGCCTGCGATGTGGAGGCCTATAGCTATCTGCCGCTCCTGGAAGAAACCGGCTATATTCCGAGCATGAAATTCGCCAGTGGCTTCGAGATCATGGAGCACTGCCAGAACATCGCCACCAAGTTCGGCTTTTACGACAAGTGCCTGTTCCACACCACGGTTGAAGAAACTGAGTGGGATGAATCCATCGGCCGCTGGATCGTCAACACGGACCGCGGCGATAAAATGAAGGCCCGCTACCTGGTGGTCGCCAACGGCATTCTCACCACGCCGAAGCTGGCCAAGATCAAAGGCATGGAAACCTACAAGGGCGATGCCTTCCACACCTCGCGCTGGGACTACAACGTCGATCTCACCGACAAGCGTGTCGGCATTATCGGTACCGGCGCCACGGCGGTGCAGATCATCCCGGAAATCGCCAAGATCGTGAAAGAGCTTTACGTCTTCCAGCGCACTCCGTCGTCGGTGGATGTGCGCGATCAGCGGGAGACCACAGAGGAAGAATACTGCACCTGGCCGAAAGAGGAAGACTGGGCGAAAAAACGCCGCGCGCGTTTTGCCAAAATCTCTTCCGGTCGTACAGCCCTTTCGGCTAATGACGACTACCTGTCTGGCAAGGTCGACAACTTTAAAGAAAAGAAAAAACATGACAAACCGCTGTCGCCGGAAGAGCATATGCAGAAGATGCTGGATACTAACTTCCGTATCATGGAGCAGATTCGCGAACGGGTTGACGCCATCATCGAGGATCCGAAAACCGCCGAGGCGCTGAAACCCTACTATGCCTACGGCTGTAAGCGGCCCACCTTCCACGACGAATATCTGCCCACCTTCAACAAGCCCCATGTGCATCTGATTGATACCGCGCCCCGCGGTGTGCAGGAGATCAATGAGCGTGGCGTGGTGCACGATGGCGTCGAATACCCGGTGGATGTGCTGATTTACGCCACCGGCTTTCAGTGGATGGCGACGGCGACATTCGACATGATCAAGGGCCGCGACGGCCGCACGCTGAAACAAACCTGGGCCGAGGATGGCACCAAAACCTGGCTTGGCCTGCAAACCAAGGGTTTCCCCAATATGTTTGTGGTCACCGGCCCGCAGGGCGGTGGCGGCAGCTTTAATTTCACCGACACTATTGAGGACCACGGCGAGTACATTAAATGGATGTTGCAAACCATGGCTGATAAAGGCGCCAAGGTGGTCGATATCAAGGAGGAATCACAGGCGGAATATGCCGAGCACTGTGCCAAGGCCGATACCGCCACGGCTGCACTGCGGGATTGTATTTCCTACTACGACCACGAGGGTACCGCGGCACCGGGCTCGCTGGTGTACTACGGTGGCCGGCAGTGGCACAAGATTCGCACCCAGGGTCAGGAAACCCTGGAGCCATACGTGTTTGACAAAGCGGCGGGGTGAATCCCGGCCGGTTAGGGTCGTCAAGCAAGCGAATCGAACCGGGGCCAGTGGCCCCGGTTTTGGTTTTAGTGTCTTGGGTTTGTAGTGTGCCGAGCAAGCGTGTTGGTTATATGCGAGATCTTTTCAGCTCGGTGTCTGCGTTGCGCCAATAGGCTTCAAACTGTCGCGCGGTGACTTCAGCCTCTTCGTTTTTCCCCTGGGCTTTGAGGGACTGTAATAATCCCAGCGTTGCCCAGCCATTTTGCTGGTTCCATTCCAAATCTTTGCGATACACCTTTTCCGCCGCGGCGGCCTGGTGGTCCGCGAGCAGCGCCGCGCCCAGGTAGAGCCGCATGGATTGGGGCCAGTCGGGAGGCTCGATATAACTATTCGCGTCCTGGAGGCTTACCGCCACCCGGTAGGCCTCAATGGCTGGTTTGAGTTCGCCCCTGGCTTCATGCAGCTCACCCTCAAGCCCCTTCGCGGCGATACTCAACAGGTGGGAGGCTGGGGTGGGATCGACTCCGGTGGTGTCGACACTCTCTTTGCCGATCTGCTCGCGCAGTATGTCGAGCGCCGCCTGGGCCTGGTCGAGTTGCCCTCGTGCCACCCACGCGCTGCCTTTGACGTAGTGCCACATGCCGGCCAGGTAGGGGGTGGCGGTGAGGGGTTTGGTGTTGCCCAGTATCGCGTCCCACCGGCCAAATATTTTGTCTACCAGCCATTGTTGTGCCAGGCGCTTTTGACTTCGATTGATCATGGCGGGATCGGCGCCGGGATCGCCGGCAGCCTCGGTAGCAGCGCGTGAAGCCTCAGCATAGTTGCCTTGCAGGATGTTCGCGTAACGCACGAAATCAAGGGCGTGGGGCGCGTGTAATTTGTGGGATAAATGATAGGTGCCAATCATTGGGAAGTGGGTATCTCCCCAGATGCGTGCAAAATGCTTGTCCACGACCTGTGAGCGCTCGTTACTGCGGACAACTTTTTCGTAATCACCGACTCGTAGGTAGATGTGCCCCGGCATATGCACCATGTGGCCGGCGATGGGTGCGGTGGCTTCGAGCTTTTGCGCAGACGGCATGGCCAGTTCCGGCTGGCTGGACGCCTCCATAAGATGGATGTAAAGGTGGTTGGCGCCGGGGTGGTAGGGCTCTACCGCCATGGCCGCTTCAAACGCGGCTTTTGCCTCCGCGGTGCCTGGCTTGGCTGAACCATCGGCTAGCCAGTAATCCCAGCGGGTAGTATTCATATAGGCCATGCCGAACAGGGTGGCGATGTCGGGGTCGTGGGGGTATTTGCGATGTAGCGCGCGCATCGCATCGACAAAGGCCTTATCCCTCGCCTGGCTATTGGCGATCGCGTCTTTGTTGTAAAGCACATATAGCGCATCGATCAGTGCCTGTTCCAGTGGCGTCGCGTTGTGCGCCAGCGCCCGGGCTTTGCGGATTGCCGCCAGACCCGCGCTCTGGGGATCATCCGGGAGACGCTGATAGCGACTGTTGGGGTTTGGCCCGGCGGCGTGTGCGATGCCGAAATAGGGCATCGGGTTGTCCGGATCCAGGCGCGCGGCCTCCTGATAAGAAGCGATGGATTCCGGGAAATAAAAGCTCCAGGCCAGCCGCAGACCCTGATCGAAAAAGGCCTGGGCCTGTGATGAATCTGCGGAAATGGGCCGGCTATAAGTGCCGGTGCCGGGCACCAGCACCGCCAGTGGTTCAGGGTTTGCGGCGGAAGCCGCTTCGCCAAGCATCAGTGTCAGACTTAGGAGTAGCCATTGGAAGCATCGAAAATTGGCGAAGTACTGCTGTGTCTCGCCTGAGGAGTTTGTCATGTTAAAGCCTTTGTTAGCTGACAATTGTTGGTATGAATGTCGGTACCTTGGGCGGCCGATTTAACGGTCCCTAGGCTTTTTGTGCGTCCTCGATTTTATCCTGCGTACGCAATTCGAAGTCGCTGGCATCGTGGCGCTCGTGCAGTTGGCCCTCGGGTGGTCCCCAGGTTTTGTTGACCATTTCACCGCGCTTGACCGTGGGCCGGGCCTGAATTTCATTGGCCCAGCGGTTGACGTGAGTGTAGGAGGGGGTGTCGAGAAATTCTGCTGCCTGGTAGAGGTTGTATAGCACCAATCCACCGTACCAGGGCCAGATCATCATGTCGGCAATGGTGTAATCATCACCACACATAAACGGTTTGTCCGCGAGATGCTGGTTCAGCACGTCGAGCTGGCGTTTGACCTCCATGGTGTAGCGGTTGATGGGGTACTCGTACTTTTGCGGTGCGTAGGCGTAAAAGTGCCCGAAGCCGCCGCCCAGGTAAGGTGTGGCCCCCATCTGCCAGAACACCCACGACAAACATTCGGCGCGAGCTGAAGGATCTCGTGGAATAAAGGCGTCAAATTTATCGGCCAGATAAAGCAGAATCGCGCCCGATTCGAATATTCGTGTTGGGTCCGCCGTACTGTGGTCCATCATGGCCGGAATTTTTGAGTTGGGGTTAATGGCGACAAAACCGCTGCCAAATTGCTCGCCGTCGATGCTGATCAGGTGGGCATCGTATTCGGCGCCGCTATGGCCTGCTGCGAGGAGTTCTTCCAGCATGATCGTGACTTTGACACCGTTAGGTGTGGCTAGCGAATAAAGTTGCAGGGGGTGTTTACCTATGGGCAATATTTTCTCGTGGGTAGCGCCGGCCACCGGCCGGTTGATTTTGGCGAACCTGCCGCCGCTTTCTGCCTCCCATGTCCATACCCGCGGTGGTGTGTAACTGGTGTCCTCGGTCATAGTGGTCGTCCTGTATCGGAAGTTGCTGCGTTGCTGAGTCGATGTCTTTGAACCCCGATTAATATACAGGTTTCCATTGCTGTCTTGAGTTTTAGGGCTGCGATAACTGTCGGCGGGGTGCCAGATACCAGCATGGTTATTGTAATGGGGGCATATTAATGTATAGATAAATATGCAAATAATGCTTTATTTTAGTTTAATAATGATTAATCATTGCATTAAATCGCATCAGGTGTTGCTACCTATGGGTATTTAATGTTAATTTAAATTAGCATTTTTTTATATTTCTAGTTTAAAGTTAAATAAAATATGCATTATGGACTTTAACGTTATGACTGACCAGGCCGTTGCCGCCGAGATTGGTCGCCGCATCGACCAGATGCGGTTGGAGCGCAACATGACGCAGCAGGCGCTGGCCGATGCCGTCGGGCTGTCCCGCATCAGTTACGCCAAGCTGGTGGCCGGTCACGGCAAGTTCGTCAATGTCATAGCCGTGCTGCGCGCGCTCGATCAACTGCATCTGGTCGAACAGTTCGTGCCGGACACGGTCTTTAGTCCGATAGAGCAATTAAAAATGCAGGGCCGACAACGCAAACGCGCCACAGGTCGCCGCGGCGCCGGCAAGGGTACAGGCGGCATCGATGATGCCGGTAAATCCAAAGACGATCTGGACTGGTGATCCGGGACAGGTCAGGCCCGACTGGGCCTGAAACGGATCGGTCGGGGTAGGCTGCGTCAAAGGTAGAAGCACACCGAATGGAGAATCTTGCCGAGGTCAGATTGTGGGGGCGCCAGGTTGGTGCTCTCGCCTATGAGCCCGATATTGGCATCAGCACCTTTGAATTCGCGCCCGCCTGGCGCGAGAGTGGTGCCGATATTGCGCCCTTGCATATGCCGCTGGCGCCGACCAAGTACCGCTTCCCCGGATTGAACCCTGTGACCTACAGAGGGTTGCCCCCGGTATTCGCCGACACCCTGCCGGACGATTTCGGCAATGCTGTTATCGATGCCTGGCTGGCGCGTGCGGGCAGGGATCCCGCTTCCTTCACACCGGTGGAACGCCTGCTGTATACCGGAACGCGCGGTATGGGTGCATTAGAGTTCTTTCCCGCGATCGACCGGGGGGTGGAGGAGGCTGGCGATCTGCAACTGGATTCCCTGGTGGCCATGGCCCAACAGGTACTCGATGAAAGGACGAAGCTGCATAAAACGCTAAACCGCCGGGTGGGCGAGGGCGACCGTCAAAACGATGCGACCATGCACGCGATTTTGCAGGTAGGCACCTCGGCCGGTGGCGCGCGCGCCAAGGCGCTGGTGGCGATCAACGAGGAGCGCACGCAATTGCGCTCCGGACAGGTGGATGCACCGGCAGGCTTTGAACATTACCTGCTCAAGTTCGATGGCGTCGAAGAGCACAAGGCGGACAGTGAATCCTTTGGCGATCCCCAGGGCTTTGGCCGTATGGAGTACGCCTACTATCTGATGGCAACAGACGCGGGATTAAACATGTCCCCGTCGGAATTGTTGATCGAAGGTCCGCGAGCGCACTTCATGACCCGGCGTTTCGAGCGCGCGGGCAATCGTAAATTACATTACATTTCGCTCTGCGCTATGGCTCACGCCGATTACCGAAAACCCGGCGCCTACAGTTATGAGCAACTGCTCGCTGTTGCCCGGCAACTGCGTTTACCGCGACAGGACGCCGTGGAAATATTTCGTCGCATGGTGTTCAACGTGGTGGCGCGCAATCACGATGACCACACGAAAAATTTTGGTTTTCTGCTCGACGATGCGCAGGCATCCTGGCGCCTGTCACCGGCTTTTGATGTGGCCTACAGCTATAAAAAGGGCTCGCCCTGGGTGGATACGCACCAGATGTCCATAAACGGTAAACGGGATCACTTTGCGCGCGATGACCTGCTCGCAGTGGCGGCACTCATAGGTAATTTTTCCCGCGAAGCAAAAGACATTATCGAAGGCGTGCGGGAAGTTGTTCGGCAATGGCCCGATTACGCTCGCCGTGCCGGTGTGGCCGCCCCCCTGCGTGAGCAGATACAGCAAAATTTGCGTCTGGGCGGGGAGCTGTCGGGGTAGTCCGCCGGGCCCTCGCGTGTGCCGGTACTATCTACCTGTTCGGTTTTATCTGCGTTTAACGCGGACCGGCATGTCCGTGTAGCCCCGGACAAAATTCGAGTAGGCCCGGACTGGATCGCCGACAAGCTCAACGCTTTCGAAGCGCTTGAGAATCTCTTCCCAGACAACGCGAAGCTGCATTTCCGCCAGGCGGTTCCCCATACAACGGTGAATACCAAAACCAAAGGCCAGATGGTGGCGCGGCCGCTCGCGATCGATAATAAACTCATAAGGTTTTTCAATGGCTTCATCATCGCGGTTGCCGGAGACATACCACATCACGACTTTATCGCCTTTTTTGAACTGCTTGCCGCGGAATTCAACGTCTTTCGTGACATTGCGGCGCATATGCACCACTGGAGTCTGATATCGGATGATTTCCGGCACCATGCTATCTATGAGGTTCGGGTTGGCTCTGAGCTTCTGATCCTCGGCAGGGTTTTCGTTGAGAAAAAGCACACTGCCGGAAATCGAATTCCGAGTAGTGTCGTTGCCGCCGATGATCAGTAGTAAAAGATTCCCCAGGAACTCCATGGGCTTTTCATAGGCCATGTTTTTGGTGGATTCGCCGTGGGCCATCATCGAAATCAAATCGAATTTTGGTTCCGCCTGGGCGCGCTCGTTCCACATGGCAAAAAATGTTGGCGCGCATTCCTGGGTCAGTATCCGGTTGCGCTCTTCAATGGTTTCGACAATCCCGTCCGGGCCAGGCACCGACATGGCAACATCCGACCAGTAAGTCAGTTTGCGCCGCTCCTCGAGAGGAAAGTCAAATAGCGTGGCCAGCATCTGCCCCGTCAATTCAACAGACACTTTGTCGACCCAGTTAAAGGTTTCGCCTTCCGGTAAAGAGTCGAGAATATTGCCAGCCCGCTCCCTAATCAGGTCCTCCATATTGGCCAGATTGCGCGGAGCGACTGCGCTTTGCACCGTGCTGCGCTGCCGGCTGTGCTCAGGCTCGTCCATGGCGATAAACATTGAAACATTCAAATCGGTGTCGGGTTCCTGGATACTGATCGCGGGTTCCGAGGAAAAGGTGTCGGGGTCGCCTTCAATAGCCATGATGTCGTCGAATCTGGTGGCCGACCAATACGGCCCAAATTCTGAGTCTCGGCAATAATGCACCGGGTCTTCTTTTCTGAGACGGTCAAAAAAGCCCCATAGCGTGTCACTTCGATAAAGTTCGCGCTGGGAGACATCGAAATCTTCCAGGGGAATAGCATAGGGGTCTTTCCCGACCATGGTGGTCCGAGGTTCAGGTAGTTCGGTCATGATTTTTGCTCCTTAATCTTTTTTTAGTTTTAGTACTGGAACTCAGGTATCTCCACGACAAGACCGTCAAGCTCTTCGGTAATGGCTATTTGACAGGCCAAACGGGAGCTTGGTCGCCGGTCCGGGTTGAGATTTAGCATGGACAGCTCGGTTGCGCCCGGCTCTCCGACTTTGGGTAGCCACGTCTCGTCGACATAGACGTGGCAGGTGGCGCAGCGGCACTGGCCGTAGCAGTCGGCATCAATGCCTGATAT
>OBJS01000197.1_pt1 | contig 17300 bp, 17 predicted proteins | sample 1519851 | NCBI WGS metagenome assembly OBJS01 (sample SAMN03019806, study PRJEB22545) | beach sand metagenome | biome: beach; feature: sea beach; material: beach sand | place: USA: Municipal Pensacola Beach, FL | collected 2010-10-20 | depth 25-47 cm m
ACCACGGCTGGCAATACTGGAAGAGAATAAATTTCATTTAAAAATAAAGCCACAACAATAAGGAAAATCAAGAGCACTGATTGTGCTGTCTGCGTCGGGGGAGGCGGGCGGCTGTGCCTTACGTTATTCATGATCAGTTCATTCCTGTCGGGGCGCGGGCGCCGCGTGCGTCAAGTGCTTGCCGGATCTGTTTTTCTTTTGTCCTTTGGTTACGGAAAGACGGTCTGCGCGCAAAACACATCGGAAGGTGCGAGCCAATTCCAGGTTTCCGGAGACATCCAGTTAAAGCTTGTCACACTCGACGAGCTACCCGTCGATGGCGGATTTAAGCTACCCGAAACCACCTATAGCGACGTAGTGTCGGCACTGCGCGTATCCTGGCAGCCCACACCTGATGTAATTTTTCGTAGCTGGCTGAAAACCGAGTTTCGCAACTACGTGAAAAACAGATCGGCGAATCGTTACCGTTTTCTGGATGAGATTGTTTTCCATGAACTGTCGGTGGAATTTACCGATTTAATGAGCGACCGGCTCGATCTGAAAATAGGCCGCTTTCCCATGCACTATGGTCGCGGCCTGCAGATCCTCGAAAGCAGTCCGCTGGACGCCGAGCGCTCCTACGGCTTTAACGGCATTCGCGGGCGTTTCAAATTTGCGCATTACAAACTGGATTTGATCGGTATTTATTCCCCGGAAGAAGACGAGTACCTGATAAATAATAAGCATAAGAAAATAGGCTTTCTGGAAAGCGACGAGCGGGGAGTTGTCGCCTATCTGACGAGTAACGACAAATCTGCCACCGCAGGACTGCCCTCAGACATTTACTATATGTTCAAACACGAGCGGCCGCGTTTTGGTCAGAGCGACGTGTACCTGCATACGCTGGGTTTTATCTGGCCGCTGCAGTGGACCGAGCAATTTTCAAGCTACTGGGAACTCGCCAGACAGGGTGGGCACCGCCGGGGTGGTGGCGACGTGCGAGCCTGGCTTAGCGATTTTTCCATGAACTACCAATGGCCCGACAAGGCGTGGCAACCCGAAGTATTTTTTGCCAATTACTATTTATCCGGGGACGATCCAACAACAAGCACCGAGGAAAACTGGCATGGCTTGTGGGCGCGTTGGCCCCAGTACTCCTACTTTCTCGTGTGGCAGTTTATTCCCCGGATCGGCGACTGGACCAACATCAACTGGTCGAGGCTGGGCTTGCGCCTGCGACCGGGCGATAGAACCCGTTTTGAAATGAGTATCGGGCCAGTCTATGCTCCGGAAAAAGGTTTAGGTGGAGGCGATCATCGCGGCAATCTCTTGATCGCGATTCTCAATCACCGGTTCACCAGCCGTTTCTCGGTGATGGCGCGTGCCGAGTTTTTTGAATCCGGCGATTTCCATCCAGAACAGGACCGTTCTCCTGAACCCGTGTTCTGGATGGAAATCGCCCAGAACAGGACAATCTTTCCTGGGAAGCCCGGGTGCAATTTAAATACGAATTCTGACGGGTTGGAAGTGCTTCGCCACCCGTCAGGCTCTCGTCGTTGCAGCACGGTGTCTCGTTAATCGGAACTTCCCGGGTTCAGGAGAACGGGGCAAAGGCATCGTCCAGAGGCGTACTGGCAAGACGATTGGTGTAGTTGCTGATAATTTTCTGGGCCAGGCCGAGAATAATTTCCAGTAACTGACGGTTGCCGTAGCCAGCCGTCCTGAACTGTGTCAGTTGGTCATCGGTCAGGTCGCCTCTTTGGGCGATCAGGGCGTGCGTCGTGTCGCGCAGGACTTCGAGCTTGTCACTGGGCAGCGGACTGCCCTTGATCAGGGCTTCGAGCACAGCCTGATCGACTTCCATCATATGGGCAATGGCGGTGTGGGCGGGCACGCAGTAGTGACACCTGTTTTCCAGATTGATCGTTTGCCAGACGACCGTCAATTCGGTTTGATCAAAACTCGATTGCTGAAAAAGTTCGTGGAGTTTTTTATATGCCGTCAAAACCGGTGGCGCCTCTGCCAATACTGCGTGGAGATTGGGAATCCAGCCAAAATTCTTGAGCGAATCGGCGAGTTCCTCGCGCGCTTCCGCGGGTGCGCTGTCCTGGGTGTATAGAGTAAAACTCATATGTATGTTCCATGTTGGGTCGAGAGGGCGTTTACTTTAGGGGAATCGAATCGTACGATGAATGCTGAATAATACTTTTTGCATGCTTTATCGTACGTTTTGACTGCATTTAACGATCTCATTGGCTTGCTTCGCGGGCGTGTTTCCGTCTATCACAATGCCCGCGTTTGCGGTGACTGGATTATTCAGGAGCACGCCCTGGGCAACACCTGTTTCCACATGGCGACCCAGGGCGGTTGTCGGCTGGCCGTGCCCGGTCACGGCGACTGGGTGTTGGGTGAGGGTGACCTGGTGATTTTCCCCCGGGAGCTCCCGCATACCCTGACGCCTGCCCGGCCCCAGGGCGGATCACAGCGGCATTTGTCCATTGCGGAGGCTCAGCATCTGGAGGGTACCAGCATGCTTTGCGGGGCAGTGCAGTTTGAACACCGCTGCGGTGAACTACTGCTCGACACCTTGCCCGCGGTTTTCGTGATTCAGTGTGCTCCAGCCACTGGGTGGCTCGTCAGGTTGCTGGCGTTGATCCTGGAAGAGAGCCTGCGCGATAGTCGCACCGATAACCTGCTGCTGAACCGCCTGTGCGAATTACTATTTGCTTTTGCGCTGCGTCACTATGCGGAATCGCAGGGTGGCGACGAGGGCATTATGGCGCTGTTTGTTCACCCGCGTATCAGTGGTGTACTGCAAGCCGTGCACGCGGCACCGGAAAAGGACTGGCAACTGCAATCGCTGGCCGCCTGTGCAGCCATGTCGCGTACCCATTTTGCCAAAGTGTTCAAGGATATCAGTGGCCTCACACCGATGCAGTATGTCACCTGGTGGCGTATGCAGATTGCCTGGTCCTGTCTGGAGGACGGCGGCTGTGTGGCCGAGGTCGGCCACAAGGTAGGTTATCGCTCTGAGGCGGCGTTTTCGCGTGCCTTCAGCAAGCACTTCGCAATCAGCGCGGGCGCAGTGCGTCGTGGCACGTTAGGGGTATCGCGAGGGGCCGCTGCCCCGGCACGAGATGGTGCTGGAAGAGCGCTGACCGAAGCCGGTAAAATCTACCGCTAATCTCGAACCGGCTGGCCCTGATGCCCTCCCCTCAATCGCTTTTTACCTACCCCAAATACTGGGCCGAGTGCTATGGTACTGCGCCCCAGTTGCCGACCACGCGCGAGGAGATGGAGCAACTGGGCTGGGACAGTTGCGACGTGATCATCGTCACCGGCGATGCCTATGTCGACCACCCCAGTTTCGGCATGGCGGTTATTGGGCGCCTGCTCGAAGCCCAGGGCTTTCGGGTTGGCATTATCGATCAGCCCGATTGGCGTTCTACCGCAGATTTTAAACGGCTGGGTCGGCCCAACCTGTTTTTCGGTATCACTGCCGGCAACATGGATTCGATGATCAACCGCTATACCGCGGACAGGCGCATGCGTAGTGACGACGCTTATTCGCCTGATGATCAGGGCGGTAAGCGGCCGGACCGAGCGGTAATCGTCTACAGCCAGCGCTGTCGCGAAGCCTGGCGGGATGTGCCGATTGTGCTCGGTGGGATCGAGGCGAGTTTGCGACGCATCGCGCACTACGACTATTGGGATGATGAGGTGCGCCGTTCAGTACTGGTGGATGCACAGGCTGATATCCTGCTCTACGGCAACAGTGAACGAGCCATCGCCGAGGTCGCGCATCGCCTGGCTCGCGGTGAGCGCGTCGATGACGTGACAGATATCAGGGGCAGTGCTGTTCTACGCGACCAGCTGCCCCTCGGCTGGGTCGTTGTCGATTCGACGCGGGTGGATCGGCCCGGCAGGATCGGCGCCTTGCCCAACCCCTATAACAACGATGAAGAACTGGCTGCTACCACTGGCGGCAAGTGTCGTGTCGATGTTGCGGTGGACAGCGGTGAACAGGTGCTGCATTTTGTGCCGCGTCAGGAGAAAGTGGATCGTGCCCAAACCGTGATTCGCCTGCCCGCCTACCATAAAGTAAAAAACGACCCCGTACTCTATGCTCACGCCTCCCGCGTGTTGCACCTGGAGACCAATCCGGGGAATGCGCGAGCCCTGGTCCAGCGCCACGAGCAACGCGAGGTTTGGATTAACCCGCCGCCGATTCCGCTGACAACCGCAGAGATGGATGACGTTTTTGATTTACCCTATTCTCGCGTGCCCCATAAAAAGTACGCGGGGCGGCGGATTCCTGCCTACGAAATGATTCGCTTTTCGGTGAATATCATGCGCGGCTGTTTTGGCGGTTGCACGTTTTGCTCTATTACCGAGCACGAAGGCCGTATCATCCAGAATCGTTCGGAAGATTCGATTATTCGGGAAATCGAAAGCATTCGGGATAAAACACCGGGGTTCACCGGCGTTATTTCCGACCTGGGCGGCCCCACCGCCAACATGTACCGCCTGGCCTGTAAGTCGCGAAAAATAGAGTCAGCGTGCAGACGTTTGTCCTGCGTCTATCCAGGCATATGCAGCAACCTCGACACCGACCACGATCCGCTGATTCGTTTGTACCGCCGTGCACGGGCATTGCCGGGCGTGAAGAAGGTCCTGATTGCCTCGGGCCTGCGCTACGACCTCGCGGTGGAGTCACCGGCTTACGTCGAGGAGTTGGTGACCCACCACGTCGGCGGATACCTCAAGATCGCGCCCGAGCACACAGAAGAGGGACCGCTGTCGAAAATGATGAAGCCGGGAATTGGCAGCTACGATCGCTTTGCTGCCATGTTCGAAAAATTCAGTAGAAAGGCCGGTAAAAAACAGTATCTGATTCCCTATTTTATCGCGGCCCACCCGGGAACCAGCGAAGACGACATGGTCGAGCTGGCCCGTTGGCTCAAGGCCCGCAACTTTCGCGCCGATCAGGTGCAGACTTTCTACCCGTCCCCCATGGCGACAGCGACGGCCATGTATCACTCCGGTAGGAATCCACTGCGTGCCCTGCACTACAAGCGTGGCGAGCGAGTCTCGACGGTGCGCAACCTGGACAAGCGCCGGTTACACAAGGCCCTGTTGCGTTATCACGACCCGGCAAACTGGCCGGCAATTCGGGATTACCTCCAGCGTGCGGGTCGTGCGGACCTGATCGGCGACAGCGAGCACTGCCTGGTGCCGGAGAAACAACAGACGGCACGAGGAAAAACTCGCAATTTCCGCAACGGGCCTGGTGCGAGCAATGGGCGCAGCGGCGAACGCGGCAAGGGCGGGCACAAGCATCAGCCCTTTGCCACGCAGCACGTAAGAGGTCAGAAACGCAAAGCAGTACGCGGACAAGGGCGGGGGCCAGCATCGGGTCGCGGCTCATCGGAGAGGCATTAGCAGGAAGGGAGTAATGTAAGACCAGCGTTAATATCGGTATTTCGTAGTGGTGTACATTGGCAGAGGTCCCTTCTTACAGGCCCTCTGCCGCCCTTGGTTGAAGTATCCGAGCGTTGATAAACCCCGCGTTTATAGTGCCTGGTATCCTTCAAGTAGAAAGTCGTTCTTGCGAGCGTGGCTTCTGAAAGTAAAAGCATCGGGCTGTTCGGGCTGAAAAGTGCTTCCGAAACGGCTGTCGATAGCTCTGGGGCAGGGAACCCATTGCGCTACGACTGCATCCGGCGAAGGTCTCGCCGCTGGTTGGCCAGATAAACAGCGCTGCTCGACACCAGCATCATGACGAACGAGGACAGGGCATAGCCGGTTGCAAATGCCCATGAGCCTGCGCCGGATTGATGCAGTAGAGCCCAACAGCCGATACCCCCGGCGATTAGCACGCTGGCCGATACCAAGCGCTTAATGCAGATGCGCGTAGCGGCCGCTGCTAATAGCCAGCCTATTACAGCGGCGACCAGCCAGTGGTCGATGCCAGTGAGCGGGTGCATGAATCCCAATACGAAAGAATGATCTGAGTGCGCCGCGTCGCTATGGGCCAATGTCGCACTGGAATACGCAGCGGTGGTCAGGGTAAGGATATAGCGCATGGTCGTGATCTCCTGTAGTTCAATTGGCTCGGCGAACGGCGCGGCCATGGACTGGCGTGCGCACGCGTGCACACTATTGTGCTGCGACTCGACGCGTTTGTCAGCCGATAACGGCCAGCCGGTTTAGCATTTCTGCCGTCGCGTCTCTACACATAGGTATATTACTTGCAGTACCGCTGCAGACTAGCGATAGTTGAGTGTCAGCGAAGGCGATCGAGCAGCGACGGAGCGATCCGCCGATTATCGTCACGTGATGTGGCGTCGCTACGTCGCGTCCGGGAGTAATCGCGGGTGCATCTGGGGCGGAACAGGTCAGGTGAAATAAAAAGTATCAATGATGAATGTAGCAGTCAGCCCCTCGGCCACTGGTTGCGATTCGCCCGCCGCTGATATCGGCTGGTCGGCGCGTCTGGACTTGATGTTTCGGCATGACGGCACGCGTACCGTATTGCAGCGCAATCGGCACCACGGGCCCTTGCGAGTGCAGCGTCCGTTTTACCCGGAAGGCGGTATTTGTCATGTTTATCTCCTGCATCCCCCGGGTGGCGTTGTCGCCGGTGATACGCTCAGTATCGCGGCGCTGTGCGGGGCGGAGAGCCGCGTTCTGCTGACGACGCCATCGGCTGGGCGCATCTATCAATCGAATCGCCGCCGGCAGGCTCAGGCCCAGGATGTGCACCTGGAAGTGGAGAGCGGTGCACGTTGTGAATGGTTGCCTCAGGAGACCATTGTTTTTAACGATGCCGAAGCGCGTAACGACCTTCGTGTCGACCTGGCTGCGGGCGCGCATTTTACGGGCTGGGAGGTGACCTGCCTTGGACGTCCTGCCGGGGCCCGGCCGTTTGTGTCTGGACGACTTCGTCAGCGCTGGTCGATCTATCGCGGCGGACAACCGCTCCTGCTCGAAAGAAATGAATTTGCCGGTGGCGAGGCGCAGCTTAGCGAATATTGGGGGCTTGGCGGGGCGACCGCGTTGGGAACGCTGGTCAGTACCTGTGCCGGTGGTGACATTGGCGAGCGGTTGCGGGACTGTATCGACGAAGTCTGCGGTATGGCTGGCCAGCAAGTCCCGGCGGACGATTGCACGCGGCCTGCAACAGTCTACAATCAGGCGCCGGGCAGTGTGTGCGGGACGGATATGCCCCTGTATCGGGCTCCGCTGGTGGCGGTCACCGAGTTGCCTGAACTGGTAGTGGTTCGGGCGCTGGGAGATTCGGCAGCGTCGATCAAAAACGTATTCTTCCGGCTCTGGTCCCTGCTGCGCCTGGCGCAGGATGAGCGGGACCCGGCAGCCCCCAGAATCTGGTTTACCTGAGCGCAATAGAAACATTAGGACGTCGTATGGAACTGAGCCCTCGAGAAAAAGACAAGCTGCTGCTGTTCAGCGCTGCGTTATTGGCCGAGCGGCGTAAAGCCCGCGGACTCAAGTTGAACTATCCCGAGGCAGTGGCGCTGATTTCCTTTGAGATTATGGAGGGCGCCCGCGACGGTAAAACCGTTGCCGAGCTGATGGACTTTGGCCGTACCCTGCTGAGTGTGGATGACGTGATGGACGGCATTGCCGAGATGATCCACGAGGTCCAGGTCGAGGCCACCTTTCCTGACGGTACCAAGCTGGTGACCGTCCACAACCCAATCGTTTAGTAAGGGTAGGAGTGAAAATGAAACCGGGCGAAATCATTAGCGAGCCGGGCGAGCTCGAAATCAACGCCGGCAAGCCGGTCACCACCTTGAGTGTGGCCAACAGTGGCGACCGGCCGATCCAGGTGGGTTCCCACTACCATTTTTACGAGGCCAACAACGCACTGCTGTTTGAGCGTGATAAAGCCCGAGGTCTGCGCCTGGATATTCCCGCCGGCACCGCGGTGCGCTTCGAGCCGGGGCAGAGTCGCGAGGTGGACCTGGTGCCCTACGGCGGCGAGCGGGCGGTCTACGGTTTTCAGGGCAAAGTTTCGGGCAAGCTCTAACTCGTGCTCAATGAATTGGCCGAAAACTCGGGAGTGAAGCAATGTCCAAAATAGATCGCCGCGCCTACGCGGAAATGTATGGCCCCACGGTCGGCGACCGGGTGCGCCTCGGCGACACCGAGCTGTTTATCGAGGTCGAGAAAGACCACACCCGCTACGGTGACGAGGTCAAGTTCGGCGGCGGCAAGGTGATCCGCGACGGTATGGGCCAGAGCCAGCGACCCCGGGCCGAGGCGGTCGATACCCTGATTACCAATGCGCTGATTCTCGATTACTGGGGCATCGTCAAAGCCGATGTGGGCTTGAAAGACGGCCGTATCGCGGCCATCGGCAAGGGCGGCAACCCCGATGTACAGGACGGTGTCGACATCATCGTCGGCCCTGGCACCGAGGTTATTGCCGGCGAGGGCCAGATACTGACTGCCGGCGGCATCGACGCCCATATCCATTTTATTTGCCCGCAACAGGTGGAGGAGGCGCTGATGTCCGGCGTCACCACCATGATTGGCGGCGGCACCGGGCCGGCCACCGGCACCAACGCCACCACCTGCACCCCAGGGGCCTGGCATATTGGCAATATGCTCAAGGCCGCCGAGGGCCTGCCGATGAATTTTGGTTTTCTCGGCAAGGGCAATGCCAGCCTGCCCGGCGCGCTGGAGGAACAACTGGTGGCCGGCGCGATGGGCCTCAAACTGCACGAGGACTGGGGTACTACGCCTGCGGCCATCGATACCTGCCTGGATGTGGCTGAGCGCTTCGACGTACAGGTGGCGATCCACACCGATACCCTCAACGAATCCGGCTTTGTGGAGGACACTGTGGCCGCTTTCAAGGGCCGGGTGATTCACACCTACCATACCGAGGGTGCCGGCGGCGGTCATGCGCCGGACATCATTCGGGTCTGCGGTGAGCCCAATGTGCTGCCCTCATCCACCAACCCGACCCGGCCCTATACCATCAACACCGTCGACGAACATCTCGACATGCTGATGGTCTGCCACCACCTCGACGCTAATATTCCCGAGGATGTCGCCTTTGCCGATTCGCGGATTCGCCGCGAGACCATCGCCGCGGAAGACATCTTCCACGACCTTGGTGCCTTCAGCATGATCGCCTCCGACTCCCAGGCCATGGGCCGGGTCGGCGAAGTGGTCTGTCGCACCTGGCAGACGGCCCACAAAATGAAGGTCCAGCGTGGGCCACTGCCCGAGGACAGCGAGCGCAACGACAATTTCCGCGCCAAACGCTATATCGCCAAATACACCATCAACCCCGCTATCACCCACGGCATCGCCGCTGAGGTCGGTTCGGTGGAAGCCGGCAAAATGGCCGACTTGGTGTTGTGGAAGCCTGCTTTCTTCGGCGTCAAGCCCTCGATGATTATCAAGGGCGGGGCTATTGCCGCGGCACCGATGGGTGATCCCAACGCCTCCATCCCCACGCCCCAGCCGGTACACTACCGGCCGATGTTTGGTGCCTTCGGCAAGGCGCTGATCGACACCAGCGTACACTTTGTCTCTCAGGCCGCGCTGGCAGCAGGTATCGATGAGGTGCTCGGACTGGAGCGGCCCCTGCGGGCGGTGGCCAATACCCGCAAGATCGCGAAAAGAGATCTGTTGCTAAATAACGCCCAGCCCCATGTGGAGGTCAACCCGCAGACTTACGAAGTCCGCGCCGATGGCGAACTGCTGGTCTGTGAGCCGGCCAAAGTGCTGCCATTGGCGCAGCGCTACTTTTTATTCTGAGTGGCTTTAATCGGCTCAATAACCTGCCGGGAATGTTCTGAGTTTGATTGATGCACCGCTAAAACGCCTCACTGCATTCGCCGACGGAACCCTGCCGGGAGCCATCGAAGACGAACTGCTGCTGCCCTACGACACCCGCAAAAAAAGCCGCTTCAAGGCCCAGGCCCGCAGTGGTCAATCCTGGGCGGTGATGCTGCCACGGGGGCATATCCTGCGTGGCGGTACCGTATTGCAGAGTGAGGATGGCGCCCGGGTGCGGGTGCTGGCCGCTGAAGAGTTGATCAGCCAGGCCCACGGTGCTGATCCCTGGATACTGGCCCGGGCCGCCTACCACCTCGGCAACCGCCACGTGCCGGTGCAACTGGGCGAAGGCTGGCTGCGCTATCAGCACGACCATGTGCTCGACGCAATGGTGCGCGGCCTGGGTTTGGAGGTGGAAACCCTGAACCAGGCATTCGAGCCGGAAGACGGCGCCTATGCGGGTGGGCACGGTCATCACCATGACTGAGTCCATGGCTGGATCGGGTGGTCCAAGTTCCCTGGCCCTGTTGCAACTGCTGCGTTTCAGTAGCCCGACGTTGCCGATCGGTGGTTTTGCCTGGTCGCAGGGCCTGGAGACGGCGATTGAACGTAGCTGGGTGAGGGACCTCGAGAGCTTGATCGGCTGGCTGCGCGCTGTGCTGAACAGTAACTTTGCCCGTCAGGAACTGCCCGTATTGAAGCGGCTGCTGGCAAGTCCGGATCAGGCCACCGAAGCGGGGTGGAACGAATTTATCCTCGCACTTCGCGAGACCAGCGAACTGCGGAGCGAAGATATACAAACCGGAAGGGCCCTGCGTCGTCTCGCCTGCTCGCTGGGTATTACAGATGCCCAACAGTGGCCGAGTCCGAAAGAGATAGCTTATGTGACGGCCTATGCCCAGGTTTGTCGTCACTACCGGCTGGATTTTGAGGCAGCGGCAGTGGGTATGATCTGGAACTGGCTCGATAACCAGGTGGCCGCGGCGATCAAACTTCTGCCGCTGGGTCAGACTGACGGACAGCGTGCGATCGGCGCGCTCTCTGAACATATCGGGGCGGTACTCGAGGCCGCGTCGACGGTGGCGAACGAAGATATAGGTATCAGCCTGCCAGGGCAGGTGATGGCGAGCATGTTGCACGAAACCCAATACAGCAGGTTGTTTCGCTCCTGAATAGCTTTGTTCAAGGTGGCTTTATTCCAGGACGGCTCTGGGCGATCAAGAGCTTCGTTCACGAATAGCTCCGTTTATGAGCAGCGCGGTTCGCGAATAATTGACGGCAGACTCAAGTGAGGTGGCAGCAAATACGATGAATAGTCCGGTTAATAAGCAGGCCTTGCGCGTAGGCATTGGCGGTCCGGTGGGCTCGGGCAAGACCGCCCTGGTGCTCAAGCTTTGTCTGGCACTGCGCGATCGCCTCAGCGTCGCTGTAGTGACTAACGATATCTACACGCGGGAGGATGCCGAGTTCCTCGACCGGCATCAGGCCCTGCCTTCGGAGCGGATTGTCGGCGTCGAGACCGGCGGTTGCCCGCACACCGCTATTCGAGAGGACGCGTCGATGAATCTGGCCGCGGTCGACGATCTCAACGCGCGGTTTCCCGATCTCGATATCGTTTTTATCGAAAGCGGGGGCGATAACCTGAGCGCGACATTCAGCCCGGAGCTTTCCGATTTCACCGTCTACGTCATCGATGTATCTGCCGGTGATAAGATTCCGCGCAAGGGCGGCCCCGGCATTACCAAGTCAGACCTGCTGGTGATCAACAAGACTGATCTCGCGCCCATTGTTGGTGCGTCTCTCGATGTGATGGCGCGCGATGCGAGCAAAATGCGTGGCGACAAGCCTTTTATCTTCGCCAATATGAAAACTGGTGACGGGCTTGGTTCGGTGATCGAAATTATCAGTGATCAGGGCATGTTGGAGTCGGCAGTGACAGCGTGATTGCGCCGCGCGCCTTGGCTGTGTCCAGTGCAGCCCTGGTTCGGGGCAATATTTTTATTCCCAGCCATCAGCGCTTTCGGAGACACGGGTCTTGAGGTTTTGCACTGTAATCGGGCGCTGTACTGCTCAAATATAGTGCGTAGGCGCGAAAGAAAACGATGAAACTTCATTGGCGTCGATAGCCAACAATCGCTTCTGCTCCGTGTTATCCAGCTTATACCGCAGTTGATTGAAACCCCGCAGTCTTGCTTTTTGTCTGGCATGAGAAATGCTTTATCGTCAATGCACTTCTCGTTTCCAGATACCGGCCGGAGTGCCAGCGACAGGCGCGCAAGCGCCAACGACGACTAACAAAAAAACTGTGGGAGAAATCATGATTAACTTTAAGTTTTCAGGAAAACGGCGCCGTTTCATCGGTCCGTTAGTAAAGACTTTGGCGTTATCGTTCGGCGTGTTGGCGATGGCCTTTGCCCAAGCTGCTGACACCATCAAGGTCGGCGTACTCCACTCCCTGTCGGGCACTATGGCGATTAGTGAAACCACGCTTAAAGACACGGTACTGATGCTGGTCGAGGAGCAAAACAAAAAAGGCGGACTACTGGGTAAGAAGCTCGAGCCTGTGGTCGTCGACCCGGCTTCTAACTGGCCATTGTTTGCCGAAAAAACCAAGGAGCTGCTGGGTAAGGAAAAAGTCGATGTGATCTTTGGCTGCTGGACGTCAGTGTCGCGTAAATCCGTGCTGCCGGTAATAGAGGAGATGAACGGCCTGCTGTTTTACCCGGTTCAATACGAGGGCGAAGAGTCTTCCAAAAACGTTTTCTATACTGGCGCGGCGCCCAATCAGCAGGCGATTCCGGCAGTCGATTATTTGATGAACGAGGTCGGCGTAAAACGCTGGGTACTGGCCGGCACCGACTACGTTTATCCCCGTACCACCAACAAAATTCTCGAGTCCTATCTCAAGAGCAAGGGCGTGGCCGCCGAGGACATCATGATCAATTACACGCCTTTCGGCCACTCCGACTGGCAGACTATTGTGTCCGACATCAAGAAATTCGGTTCTTCCGGTAAAAAGACCGCAGTGGTTTCCACCATTAATGGCGATGCCAATGTGCCCTTCTACAAGGAGCTGGGTAACCAGGGTATTTCTGCGGAGGACATCCCGGTGGTCGCCTTCTCCGTGGGCGAAGAGGAGTTGAGTGGTTTCGACACCTCGCCACTGGTAGGCCATCTGGCAGCATGGAATTACTTCATGAGTGCCGACGCCGATGTAAACGAAAGTTTTATCGATAGCTGGCACAGCTACATCAAGGATGAAAAGCGCGTCACCAACGACCCAATGGAAGCGACTTACATCGGCTTCAAGATGTGGGCCAAGGCTGTTGAGAAGGCCGGTACCACGGAAGTCGACAAAGTGCGCCCGGCCATGTACGGCATCACCGTGCCCAACCTGACCGGCGGTACCGCGAAAATGCTGCCGAACCACCACCTGACCAAGCCGGTCCTGATCGGTGAGATTCAGGAAGACGGTCAGTTTGAAATCGTCTGGCAAACTGAGGGCGAGGTCCCCGGCGATGCCTGGACGGACTTCCTGCCGGAGAGCGCCAAGATCGTTTCCGACTGGCAGGACCCGAAGATCAAGTGCGGTAACTACAATACCGAGACCAAAACCTGTTCAGGGCAAAACTACTGATTCAGCGCTGTATAGTGCGCTCCACCCCGGCTCCGCCTTCGATTTAAAGGAGGTTGGAGCCGGTTTTTTATTCCCCTGATATTAGCCCTGAACGGTAACGGGTAATGATAAGAATATTTGCCGGATTGCTGGGTGTAGTGCTCTGCCTTTCCGCAGTTCCTGGTGTTGCCGAAAGCAAGCCTGAATCCGAGCGTTTCGCCGAGACACTGGCGCAACTGACGACGCGCAGTTTTTCCGAAAAGGCCAAGGTGATTGAAGCGCTGGCAGCGCTGAACGACGAGCGGGTGCCCTCAGTACTCGAAAGTTTGCTCGATGGTCGCTTGTATTACCGCAAGTCAGACCGGGAAATGCTGCATGTGGAAAAACGCGACAGGGCACTATTAGCCACTGCGGTTCTCAGCGGCGAAGTCCTCGGTGAAGTTGGCAAGCGCTCGGTCAAAAAGATCAGCGTGAACAACGCCCTACGGCGCCAGCTGCGAGGTTTGATCGCCGCTTTTCAGTTACAGCACAAGGCTGCGGATCAGCGTATGTCCGCGGCCCAGGAGATGATCAAAAGCCCGGCGGCAGAATATCTCGAGCCTCTGGAACGAGCCATTGCCGCGGAATCTGTTCCCGGAGTTAGACGGCGAATGGAAACGGCGCGTTCGATGATTTTACTCGACAGCGAAGATCCCGGGTTGCGGCTTGCGGCTGTCGAGGAATTGCGCGGCGTCAGCGACAAGCACGTTATGACGATACTGACCCAGCTGTTGGCCGAAGACGGCACCGGCGGTGCCGGGGAAAAGGATGCCGCGGTCAGAGAGGCGGCGCAGGATGTGCTGGCCGGCCTGCATACGCGCGCGCGCATCTACAAGTTTGTCGAGGACCTGTTCTTCGGTGTCAGCGCCGGCTCGGTGTTGTTGCTGGCGGCGATCGGCCTGGCCATCACCTTCGGGGTGATGGGGGTGATCAACATGGCCCACGGCGAGATGATCATGCTCGGTGCCTACACCACTTATGTGGTGCAGTTGTTGATGCCCAATCATATCGGCCTGTCGTTGGTGGTCGCAGTACCCGCGGCCTTTCTCGTTGCCGGGTTGTTTGGCGTGGTTATCGAGCGCGGTGTGATTCGCTTCCTGTATGGGCGGCCGCTGGAAACCCTGCTTGCCACCTTCGGTATCAGCCTGATTCTGCAGCAGTTGGTGCGCACCATTTTTACGCCGCTGAACCGATCGGTGATCACACCGGACTGGATGAGCGGGTCCTGGGAAATCAACGGCATGCTGTCGCTCACTTACAACCGGCTCTACATTATTTTGTTTTCGCTCGGGGTGTTACTCGCGTTGATGCAGGTCCTCAAGCGGACCCTGTTTGGCTTGCAGATGCGTGCGGTGACCCAAAACCGGCCGATGGCAAGTTCCATGGGCATCCGCACCGGCTGGGTGGATGCCATGACCTTCGGTCTCGGTTCCGGCATCGCCGGTATCGCCGGTGTGGCACTGAGCCAGTTGACCAATGTCGGACCGAACCTGGGGCAGGCCTACATCATCGACTCCTTCATGGTGGTGGTGTTCGGTGGCGTGGGTAATCTACTGGGGACTTTCGTTGGCGCGATGAGCCTGGGCATCGTCAACAAGTTTGCCGAACCGATTGTGGGTGCGGTGCTGGCCAAGATTTTGATTCTGGTGTTTGTGATTTTGTTTATTCAGCGCCGGCCCCGGGGCCTGTTTGCGCTGAAAGGCCGATTTGTTGAGGACTGATCGATGACTGTTTCCACAAGCTGGTGGCACAACGACCGCGGTGGACGCTGGTTACTGACTGCAATCGTCGCGGTGTTGATCGTGGTTCCGATACTGAACCTGGCGGTGCCGGAAAGCTCGCCCTTGCACCTGTCTAGCTACTGGGTTTCCCTGTTGGGGAAATATCTGTGTTACGCGCTGTTGGCGCTGGCCGTCGATTTGATCTGGGGTTACGCGGGTATCCTCAGCCTCGGCCACGGCGCTTTCTTTGCGCTCGGCGGCTACGCGATGGGCATGTACATGATGCGCCAGATTGGTGATCGCGGTGTCTACGGGAATCCCGATCTGCCCGACTTTATGGTTTTCCTGAACTGGACCGAGTTGCCCTGGTATTGGTACGGCTTCGATAGTTTTTTCTTTGCCGGTCTGATGATATTGCTCGCGCCGGGTATTTTGGCTTTTATCTTTGGCTGGCTGGCCTTTCGCTCGCGGGTTACCGGTGTCTACCTGTCGATAATCACGCAGGCGCTGACTTACGCGCTAATGCTGGCTTTCTTCCGCAATGACATGGGTTTTGGCGGCAATAACGGCCTCACCGACTTCAAGGATATTCTCGGCTTCAGCCTGCAGGCCGATTCCACCAAGGTGGCGTTGTTCGTAGGTTCGGGTCTGGCGTTGATTGGCGGCTATTTGTTGTGCCGGGCGGTGGTGTCGTCAAAGCTGGGCCGGGTATTGGTGTCGATTCGAGACGCCGAGAGCCGCACGCGGTTTATTGGCTACCGCGTAGAGCACTACAAGTTATTCGTGTTCGTCCTGAGTGCCATGTTGGCCGGTGTTGCCGGTGCTTTTTACGTGCCCCAGGTAGGTATTATCAATCCGGGTGAATTCGCGCCGATTAACTCCATCGAGATCATTATCTGGGTCGCTGTTGGCGGCCGGGGTTTCCTGTTTGGCGCGGTACTCGGTGCGATACTGGTGAATTACGGCAAAACTTGGTTTACCGGAGCTTTCCCGGAAGTCTGGTTATTTATGCTGGGTGGTTTGTTCGTTGTCTCGACTCTGTTTTTGCCGCGAGGCGTGGTTGGCTTGTTAGAGCGGCGCGCTCGGCCCGCGGGGGACGACACATCCGGGCCTGAGCCGTCAAATACGGCAGACTCCGAGGGCAGTGCTCGGCCCCGGGAGGCCCTGTAATGGAAGCCGGTCGGCATATCCCCAGCAATATCCTTTACATGGACAACATCACAGTGTCCTTCGACGGGTTCAAGGCGCTCAATGCCTTGTCTCTGGTGGTGGCGCCGGGTGAACTAAGGGCCATTATCGGCCCCAACGGCGCCGGCAAGACCACGATGATGGACGTCATTACCGGCAAAGTTAGACCGGACAGTGGCGAAGTGTTTTTTCGGGACACCATTGATTTGACGCAGCACGATGAGGCCGAGATCGCTAACCTGGGTATTGGCAGGAAGTTTCAAAAACCCACGGTGATAGAAAGCCTGAGCGTTGCGGAGAACCTCGATCTGGCCATCGCCGGAGAACGCGGTGTGTTCGCGACGTTGTTTTCGAGCCAGAGCAGCGAGCAGCGGGCACGTATCGATGAAATCGTGGAGTTGGTCGGCCTCGCTGACAAGCGCCGGGATCTGGCGGGTTCCCTGTCCCACGGGCAAAAACAGTGGCTGGAGATCGGCATGCTGATTATTCAGGAGCCGGAACTGATGCTGGTCGATGAGCCGGCGGCGGGTATGACCGATCACGAGACCGAACTGACGGCGCAATTGCTCAGGGATATCAGCGGCGAGCGCTCGGTGGTGGTGGTCGAGCACGATATGGAATTTATCAAGGCCCTGGATTGTCACGTCACCGTCCTGCACGAAGGGCATCAGTTGGCAGAGGGCTCGCTTGAGCGGGTGCAGGCCGACGAGCGTGTCATCGAAGTCTACCTGGGGCGCTGAGTATGCTGGAGATACGCGATATCGATGTCTTTTACGGCGCCAGTCAGGCGCTGCGCAAAATATCTTTCAGTGCCGATAAGGGCAGGGTGGCCTGTGTCATGGGCCGCAACGGTGTTGGTAAGACGACGTTGATGCGCGCTGTGGCCGGGCAGCAGGCGGTTCGTTCCGGCGGGGTTTTCGCCCGATAGCCAGTTGCTG
>OBJS01000198.1_pt1 | contig 17261 bp, 14 predicted proteins | sample 1519851 | NCBI WGS metagenome assembly OBJS01 (sample SAMN03019806, study PRJEB22545) | beach sand metagenome | biome: beach; feature: sea beach; material: beach sand | place: USA: Municipal Pensacola Beach, FL | collected 2010-10-20 | depth 25-47 cm m
CCACATGTACGACATCTTCCCTTAGATAACGGTCAATTGATTCGCAATGTCGAGCTATCTGAATCGGACCAGAAACTCATCAAACATTTTAATTTTTTAACTGGTAAGCCCACCCTATACGTGGCGAATGTGGACGAAACGGGTTTTAGCGAGAATGAATATTTAACCACCTTGCAGCAAATCGCCGAGGCGGAGGGCGCAATCGTGGTCGCAATCTGCGCCAATATCGAAGCCGAGATAGTACGTTTGGAGGAAACAGAACAAGCAGAGTTTCTGCAGGAGTTAGGTCTATCCGAACCCGGGCTAAACAGATTGATACGAGCAGGTTACAACCTACTAGGGTTACAGACCTATTTTACTGCGGGGGAAAAAGAAGTTCGGGCCTGGACGACGAAACAAGCCGTCACTGCTCCAGAGGCAGCCGGCGTGATTCATACAGACTTCCAAAAAGGGTTTATTCGTGCGGAAGTGGTGAGCTATGAAGATTTCGTGCAGTATAAAGGTGAGACAGGAGCTAAGGATGCGGGTAAGTGGCGACTGGAAGGTAAAGACTATTTAGTTCAAGATGGAGATGTGATTCATTTTCGTTTTAATGTTTAATTCTATCAACCTGGAATTTGTCTAAGGATAATCAACCTATGAACCCTGACGAAAGTACTCATTCCCTGGCTGTAGGCTATCTGGTGTGGATCTTTGGGTTTTTAGGGGCTCACCGTTTTTATTATGGCAAACCGATAAGTGGGACGCTCTATTTTTTTACTTTGGGATTACTGGGGGTGGGTTGGATAATTGATCTGTTTTTAATGCCCATGTTAGATAGACAAGCAGATAGGCGCTATCAGAGCGGTCCCATTAGCTATACGTTTGCCTGGATCTTGCTGACCTTCTTAGGAATTTTTGGTTTGCATCGGATGTATCTAGGAAAGTGGATAAGCGGTTTCATCTATTTATTTACGGGTGGCTTATTTGTCGTGGGTTGGCTCTATGATTTTTGTACTCTGAATGGACAAGTGTCAGAAATCAATGAAGATTCTCGTTAGTTTTGAACGATTCGGATTCCAAAATCCGTCGCATTTTTAACAAACTGTAGTAAGGTCCATTGGCAGTGGCATAGTTCACCATCCATTTCGGGATGATGCCGCCAGGATCGACCTGTGCTAATACCGTAACCTCAATATATCCATCCGCAAGTGAATAAACTTGCCAATGGTTTTTTGCCATTGGCACACGCACAAGATGATTGCGCTGCTGCAAGTCGATTTGGTGAGTTTTACCTACGATTTGGATGCCTTGGTTTTCTTTATCCCAAATATACTCACTACGAATAATGCTATAGCGATCTTTTAACGGCCAGGGAAAATCGGTTTCCATATAAGTGGTTATCCAATCGTCGCCTTTTGCCAAAGTTTTTGCTTTTAAACAGTGATATAGCCAGTCAGGCGCTCTGTTCTCATCTTCAAAGAGTGTTAACCAGGAAGCGACGGAACCCTTTATGCGGGTGGTTGCCTTAATTTCATCAATAGGTTGATCGGGGAGTGGTCGAGTATAAATCTTTATCTCTGCCTCTTCTTTGATGAGGCGCCAGGAAGAAGGATCTGCAGGAGTAGAGTGACTAGTGTGGGTAAAGAGTGCTAACAATAGTGTGAAGACTATCGCGTGTGAGATCGTTGAACGTCGGAAAATATTTGGCAAGTTAAAACTCATCAGCACAAATTGTATGCGTTCACGCCAACAGATAGTATGAATATTTGGCCGATTTGTGTGCGGTATGTGTCCGCTGCGACTGAACAGGGTTCCATTCGTGCGGCACCTTCCTGAGCATTGCCCAAATAGTGGGTGTTTGAATTTTCAACAGTTGTCAAATAAATGAATTATATTCCCTTTATAAAAAATCACTGTGCGAGAAAGCATGATTTTAGATTTGAACATCTATTAATCTTGGAGTAGTAGTACATTTCCTGGTAGTCTACGCAGCACTATAAATTTCGTATTTGGGTTAGTCGTTTGTGACTAAATTCGAATATAAGGGATAACTAATATACAAAGGGGGAGTGATGAACCGTACCTATTTGACATGGTCTACCCTATGCCTGTGTTTGTTCAGCTTGCCATTAATGGCAGCGCAAATTGAACCTAAATCTGTCGGTGAATTGCAGGCTAATGTCAGTGCTGAAAGAATCGTTGCCGCAGATTCTGAGCCAGGGAACTGGATGGCGCACGGTCGTACTTATAGTGAGCAACGATTCAGTCCACTTAAAAAAATCAACCATAAAAATGTGGATGAGTTAGGTTTAGCCTGGAAGTTCGATACTGGCACCATCAATGGCCTCGAAGCCACTCCGATTGTTGTCGATGGCATTATGTATGTCTCCTTGTCTTGGAGTGAAGTGGCGGCGCTGGATGCAAAAACCGGTGAACTACTATGGCGAAACAATCTAAATGTCGATAAGACCCGTGCCAGGTTTGCTTGTTGTGATGTGGTGAATCGTGGGGTTGCGGTATGGGAAGGTAAAGTTTTCGTGGGCACCATCGATGGCCGGTTGGTGGCGTTAGATGCGAAAACAGGAAAAATTGTCTGGGATCAACTGACCGTCGATTTAAATGATGAATATACGATTACCGGTGCACCCCGTATCGTCAAAGGTCGAGTGATCATTGGCAATGGTGGTGCTGAATTTGGTGTACGCGGTTATATCACAGCCTATGACGCACATACCGGTAAGCAGTTGTGGCGTTTTTACACCGTACCAGGCAATCCAGAGAATGGTTTCGAGTCCCCCGCGATGGAAATGGCGGCCAACACTTGGAATGGCGAGTGGTGGACCATTGGGGGAGGCGGTACGGTTTGGGATTCTATGGCTTATGATTCTGAACTCAATCTTCTTTATATCGGTGTGGGCAATGGTTCGCCTTGGAACAAGTACCTACGTAGTCCCGGTGGAGGCGACAATCTCTTTCTGTCTTCTATGGTGGCTATTAATCCCGACGATGGTAGTTATGTCTGGCACTATCAAACCACTCCTGGTGAAGGCTGGGACTACACCGCCACCCAACATATGATTCTCGCCGATCTGGAAATAGACGGAAGTAATCGCAAAGTGATTATGCAGGCGCCAAAAAACGGCTTCTTCTATGTTTTAGATAGAGCAACAGGAGAATTTATCTCAGCGGAAAATTATGTACCTGTGACCTGGGCCACCCATATCGATCCTGAAACTGGTCGGCCTGTGGAAACTAACAATAGTTACGAAAAACGACCTCAGTTTCAGTTTCCTTCGCCTTTAGGCGGTCATAACTGGCAACCGATGTGTTATCACCAGGAGACCGGGTATGTCTATATTCCTACTCGTGAAATGGGTATGTTGTACGCTCACGATCCCGATTTTGAATATGAAGATAATTATTGGAATCTGGGTATGCCCGGTGCGAAGGACTTGGCAGTACCTACGTTTCTCTCGGCAGACATGGTGAAAAAGATCGCGCCTTCCATGACTCGAGGTTATTTACAAGCTTGGGATCCGGTGAAACAAGAGGTCGCTTGGCGAGTAGATCATACGGGCCCTTGGAACGGTGGTCTGTTATGTACCGATGGTAATTTAGTATTTCAAGGAAACGGCAATAGCGAATTTGTCGCCTATAGTGCAGACAAAGGTAAAAGATTATGGGCCTTTAACGCGCAGAACGGCATCATTGCAGCGCCCATCACTTATGAGGTGGACGGAGAGCAATATGTGTCCATATTGGCCGGCTGGGGAGGCTCTATCGGTTTATCCTTTAGCATCATTGGAAATGCTAACGAAGAGCAAATGACCCGGGAAGGGCGATTGCTGACTTTCAAATTGGGTGCGGAAGGTGAGTTACCGCCTGTGGTACATGAAAAACGCTTACCAGAACCGCCGGAACTCACAGCAGAAGATAAGAAGTTAGTAACTAAGGGTAATAAACTTTATCATGCCAATTGTGTCTATTGTCATGGACCGGCTGCTATCAGTAACCCACGATTAAAAGATTTACGATATATGGATGCCAAGGTTCACGAGCAGTTTGATGCGATAGTATTGGGCGGCCTGTTTATCGACCAGGGTATGCCCGCTTTTTCCGATATCATGAGTCAAGAGGATTCAAAAGCGATACATGCTTACTTGACCAAGTTAGGACATAAAGCCCTAAAATTAGAACAACAGAGTGGGCTGTGGATAATGATAAAAAATATAGTATTTTCTATCGTGAGTGCTATTTCCAGCTTCTTTATTGGAATTGTGACTTGGCTAGTTAACGCAGGTTAATTGTTTACTTAAGAGATAGATAAAATGTCAAAGGCGGTCCATTGGGCCGCCTTTTTTTATTGCACTTAATTTCTTATCGCTGACTATAGAATGGGCAGATCCTAAGCCGCCGGCTGAAAGTAGGCATTGGGATCTGGCTTTAACTCTAACGCAGTGAGAAATCCTCCCCAGAGACAGCCACTGTCGAGACATACCAGTTCGTCTTTTTTGAAGAATCCTAAAGTTGACCAATGACCAAATAGTAGTCGGCACTTGAGTTGAGGTCGGGTAGGCACATCAAACCAAGGTAGGAGATCGCGCTTTTGAGATCCAGGCGCGCCCTTTTCTGTTAATTCTAATTCTCCTTGCTTCGTGCAATAGCGAATGCGTGTCAAGCAGTTGACTATGTATCGAATCCGTTCCATACCTTTTAGATCCGGGTGCCAGTCCAATGGGTGATTGCCATACATTTGGGAAAAAAAATCGCTATTGTTGCGACCACGGATCTGTTGTTCTGCTTCACGTGCAGAGGAAAGGCTAAGAGGTAAATCCCATCGAGGGGAAACTCCGGCATGCACCATAGCGACATTGAGCGTTTTGTCATAATGCATTAACGGCTGATTCATTAACCAGCTCAGTAAACAATCTGCTTCTTTACATTTTAAAATGTTTTGTAAAGTGTCCTTGGGTTTTAATTCTGCGCCACCAAGTGCTACGGCGAGTAGATGTAGATCATGGTTGCCTAATACTGTAAATACATTGTCACGTAGCGCATAAATGGCACGCAGTACATCTAATGAGTTTGGTCCTCGATTGACCAAATCACCAGTTAACCAAAGTTGATCACAGTCCGGGTTGAATTTAATACGTTCAAGCAACAGCTTAAATTCTTGATAACATCCTTGTAGATCACCTATTGCATAGCTACTCATGAAAGCTATTTCACTCAATGGATCATATTGGGTTGCGCTAGGGTGAACGCAGGAATTTCGGCGTTAAATGCCACTGAATCTACTCCTACCATGGAAAAATACCCATGCATTGAACCCACAGGAGTATTGAGTATGGCGCCGCTGGTATATTCAAATTCTTCACCAGGATGCAAAATGGGTTGTTCGCCAATGACACCTTCTCCTATGACTTCCTGCACCTTACCATTGGCGTCCGAAATATACCAATGTCGAGAAATCAGTTGAGCCGTTTTTGTCCCTAGGTTCTTGATATTGACGCGGTAAGCAAAAACATAACGCAGTTCTGAAGGTTTTGATTGTTCTGCTAGATAGCTAGCTTCGGCATGAACAATGATTTGATACTCAGAGGGAATAGTCATGATGGAATTATATCGAGTAATCGGTAGATAAAGAAAGCTGGTGTCGACCTCTTTAGGCGGAGGATGTTCAAAAGGTGGTGATTTTCGCTTGGAATTGGGGAAAGTGCCCCCAATTAGGATTTATAGAAACTTCAAACCGTATGTATAATCTTTTGATGAAAATTTTTTTTGCACAGTCTATCGGTTTAATTTTTGCTACCTATCGTCCCCAGATACAATTTTTTCTACGACTGTCATTTGTTTATCTGGTGATGAATACCGCTCTGGTTTTCTCCGCGCATGCAGAATATTGCGAAGGCATTCTAGTGAATATCCCTGGTCAGCCGCCGAGTTGTGAATATGATTCAGATGGTGACGATGTTTGGGATAGTCGCGATAAATGTCCAGGTTCCCCTGCAACGCCAGTGGATCGAGAAGGTTGTCACGAGACGCAGAGAGGTGTAGCAGTTAGTGCAAACGGTGACTCTGCACCTTCTGGTGATTCATCAGTAGATTCGGATGAGAAATTTTCACCGGAATCGGACGTCAACTTACAATCACAAACTAGGGGTAAATTGCGCTCAACAGAAAACCTGGATCAGTTAAGTGATAAACAGAACCCGACTGAAGTTGCAGACTCGATAGACCATTGCCTGAACTCTGATGTGGATCAGAATGGATTAGCGATAAAATGCACCAAGAGAGAATCTTTAAGTGATCATGCAACGGCGACTTCATCCAATCACTCGTTGAAGCAGAACTTGGTTTCTGATTCTGCAGTGCTGCACAAGTCAGTTGCGGCGACCGTTAACATTGAGGCGGTTGATTTAGATCAAGACAAAGATGGTGTCGCGGATGAATTGGATGTCTGTGCTGGCACGGCTGCTGGACAGTTGGTGGATGAAAAAGGTTGTCCTAAGGGAGACAAAGTTATTCTAGAGGGCGCTTTATTTAGCTTCAATTCTCCTCGACTTTCGTCTAAGGCTAAAATGGAATTGGAATCTTTGGTGGCAATAATCAAACAGCAGCCTGAATTGCGACTGAATATATTTGGTTTTACTGATTCCACTGGTGATGAAAATTTTAACTTACATTTATCCCAACGACGCGCGGATTCAGTCGCGCAATTTTTTATCGCAGGTGGTGTGAGTCCATCGCAGATTATAAGGATCCAGGGACTAGGCTCTGCCTATCCGAGAGTACCTAACTTAACAGCTGCGCAACGAGCGATGAATCGTAGAGTGGAAATTGAGTTTTTTCCCTCTAATTTTCTGCCACCCCAGAGTGCGACCACTAGTCAATTAGCTCCGGCAGTCGAAACATCTCCTGGCGACACCTTAGGTGAAAAAGAGTTGAAAGCCTGTGATCCCTCAGGTTCTAATGCATGCGGACAATCGACAGAAGTGTGGGTTTTACCCCTGGACTCATTTACTACTGAGGGAGAGTTGAGTTCTTTGGCACGAGCGGAGCTACAGTTACTAGCAACTGCACTCACCAAAGAATTGCGTTCAATCCAATCTATTCAGCTTGCGGTCCGGAAACAGGGTATTACCCAAACGGTGAACTTAACAGAGAGTCAAAAAAACAAGGTAAAAGCAGCGTTGACACTTGCGGGTGTTGCTGCCGCTCGTCTACCAAAAGAATTCGGACAACCAGTGTTGGTGAAAGATATTGAGTTCACGACTGCAGTTGAAGGGACTTCTGAGGTGATGGATTCCTCTTTGAATACCGAGAGGCAGGAACCAGACGCCCCAATTAATGAGGATGTTGCCGATAAAGATAATGATGGCGTAACTGATGATCAGGATCTCTGTGCGCGAACGCTTGAGGGCGCGCTAGTTGGTACTGATGGTTGTTTGATTAAACAAACTTATCTGGTGGCAGTACAACTCTTCTTGCCTCGTAGCTCCACATTGATTCCGGAAGGGGAGCAGTTCCTGATGGAGATAGCGGATTCTCTAAAACATGAAGTCAAAGCGAGAGTGGAAATTGCTGCTTTTACAGATAATCGCGGTTCTTTCGATTTCAACTTGGAAGTATCACAAAACCGGGCAAATATGGTTGCTGATTTTTTGCGGGCAAATGGTGTGGCGTCCAGAATGATATTTTCTACAAAAGGATACGGTTCGATGAATCCTATCGCCTCAAACTTCGACGAGGCGGGAAGACGGGCAAATGAGCGGATCGAATTAAATTTTATTCGTTAACCTTAAAATCCTTTTAATAAACACCAAAAGCCAGTGCGTTTGCGATAGTCTCACCTAGCTCTTGGCACTGAGTTAACGCCTCTTCTGTAACTTCACCTCGGCAAAGGATGGGATCTGCTACTTTTACCAAGGGATAGCCTTTAACGATACGATCAAAATGGCGAATGGCATTAGTACCGTCATTACCAGCACTGACGAATAGCGCATAAGGACGTGAAACAAATTTCGGATCTTCTCGTGCAGGGTAATAAGTGCGGTCAAGAAAGTCCTTAATTCCACCAGATAGATATCCAAAATTTTCTGGTGTACCCACTATTAAGCCGTCACACCATAAAAGATCATCCAACTTAGCGTGAAAGGCTTTTAAGATTTTGGCTTCGGTCTCTTCGCACCGCATGGCACCGGAGAGTACCGCGTTTGCCATGCGTTCGGTATTCCCGGTTTGCGTATGATAGAGGATCAATAGATGTTTTTTAGTAGTCACCTCGGGGCTCTTATTGCTTTTTCTCTGAGAGTGTTTTAGCCAGTTGTGCAAAATGTTGCAGTGTCAGATCCTCCGCTCTGTCTGTGGGTAGCACTCCAGAGCTAGAAATATCTTCTTCAGTTAACCACTGCTTTAATGCATTACGGATAGTTTTGCGGCGCGTCTGGAAAGCAGATAACACAAGTTGGGAAAATTCTTCTCTGTGTCCGTTTGCTACGGGTTCAGATCTTGGGTAAAAACTGACAAATGCAGAAGTGACTTTGGGTTTCGGCAAAAAAGCCTCTGGAGGTATCTGAAAAAGTGTTTCCATTTGCCAGTCAGCCTGCAACATGATCGATAAGCGACTCATCTGCTTACAACCGGGCTGGGCACAAAGTCTGTCAGCAACTTCTTTTTGAACCATGAAGAACATGTTTTTGATTTGATCTCGTTGTTTGGTGAGATGGAATAGTATTGGCGTGGTAATGTTGTAGGGTAAATTACCGACGACTGTCAATGTTGCAGAAGTGACCAGTGAAGAGAGCTGAAACGTCAATATATCCTGTTCAAACAGTGTGAGATTTCCATATGCCAAGGCGTCGGAGCGGAGCTGCTTGATTAAATCACGGTCTTTTTCCACGGCATAGAGCTTATCTATATTAAGTAATAATGGGAAAGTGAGAGCACCCTTGCCCGCTCCAATTTCTAATACTTCTGCACAGGTTTCTAACGGGATAGAGGATATGATTTGCTCAATAATTCCGGTATCTTGTAAAAAGTTCTGGCCGAACCTTTTTTTAGCCATATTTCGCTACTCGACGAAGTGCGATGTCTCGGGCAACTCTAGTAGCGTAATTCAAACTGTCGGCCGAGGCTTTTCCGCTTCCTGCCAGTGATAGTGCGGTACCATGATCGACGGAGGTGCGAATAATGGGTAGACCTAAGGTGACATTGACGGCACGACCAAAACTCAGTTGTTTTAGGGTTGGAAGCCCCTGATCGTGGTACATGGTTACTACCGCATCATATTTCGAACGCATCTGTTCGGTGAATACTGAATCGGCGGAACAAGCTCCAATCAGATCCAAACCTAGTTGCTTTAGGTTATCTATGACCGGCTGGATGATATCGATCTCTTCTTGTCCTAGTAGTCCATCTTCACCTGCATGAGGGTTTAAGCCACAAACTGCTATAGTGGGTGTTTTGATGCCAAAATCATCTTTTAGCGAGGCATTGAGTACTTTGATGGTATTCGTCACTCTTGCGTGGTTAATCGCATCTGCTACAGCTCTAAGTGGCAAATGCGTTGTCACCAGCGCGACCTTCAATAGTTGACTAACGAGTAACATGACAACCTGATCCAGATCGCACTGGCTTTGCTCCGCTAGCCAGTAGGTGTGTCCGGTAAATTCAAAACCAGCATCGTGTATTGCTTTCTTATGTACTGGTGCGGTGACCATGGCACTGGATTGTTTATTTAAACATGAGTGTAACGCTATGTTTAAACATTCGAGCACATACGCACTGTTTTCGATATTGATTTTTCCGACTTCAGTTTTGACCGCACAAGAGACTGGGTGGACAAATAGAGTGTCTGGATCAGTGAATACAAGATCGCACTCTATGGGGCACTCTTGTATGTTTATTGACAGTCCTAATAGTTTGGCGCGCTCCGTTAATAGTTCTGGATCGGCAATGACGATAGTGTTTTTTAATTGCTGATTGGCAGCCAAAAAGACGATCAGATCTGGTCCGATCCCGGCAGGTTCTCCTGTGGTCAGCACAAGTGGGGCTAGATGCATAATATCTGTTTAAGGTTAGAGGCGCACTTCAACATACGCTTCATTACGTAGATTGTTTAACCACGCTTGTAAGGCTTCTTCATATTTTTGTTTACGTAGAATATTGGCAGCTCGAACTCGACGATATTCCTCAGTATTATCTTGTTCACGGCGCTCTAATATCTGCACAATATGCCAGCCGTATTGGGTGCGGAATGGTGCTGATATTTCGTTGATTGGAAGTAGATTCATTTGCTCTTCAAAAGTGGGAACGAGATCCCCTTCATTCACCCATCCGAGATCGCCGCCGTTGGTGGCAGAGCCCTTATCGGCGGAATATCGTTTTGCCAATTCAGCAAAATCTTCTCCCAGTTCAATCCGCTCTCGTAGTTGTTGTAGTCGGGTGCGAGCGATTTGATCAGAGGTAATGGCATCAGACTCTATTAAGATATGGCGGGCACGGGTCTGTTTGACCAAGTGCCTGTTAGTGTCTACCTTTGCATCCAGCAATGTCACTATGTGGAAACCGCTGGCACTTCGTATCAACGGACTGATGTCCCCAGGGGTCATCTCCTGCACAATGGTGGCAAATAAACTGGGAATTTCAGAAGAACGACGCCAACCCAGATCCCCCCCCTCAAGTGCAAATTGTCCGTCGGAATGAGCCACCGCAGTGGATTTAAAATCTGCTCCCTCTATTAATTCTTGGCGTAGATCCTCTGCCTCCTTTCTGCCCGCTTTGACTTCTTTGGGCGAGGCACCTTCCGTCAGAGCGATTAAAATATGTCCTAGACGAAATTCTGCCTTTTCAAACTGATCGGTCGTCCAGGCTTCCAAAAAACGCTCTATTTCATCATCGGTGACGACAATATCATTTGCGATCTGCCTTTGCTGTAGACGATTTATCACAATTTGTGTGCGAACATCCTCTCGAAATACCTCGAAGGGTATACCATCTGCAGCGACTGCCTGTACGAATTGATCATAGGCCATGCCATTCTGCTGGGCGATCCGTTCGATCGCACTATTGACCATCTCATCGTCAGCGCGAATATTGTTCAGAGCTGCGAGCTGTAGTTGCAGATCTGTGAGAATGAGTCTCTCAAGTACTTGGCGACGTAACACAGCGGCAGGGGGCAAGCTGGTTTGATTGCGTGCTAACTGGGCTTGGATCTCATTCACTTTTGTAGTCAGTTCTGTCTCTGTGATCACATGATCGTTGACTATGGCTACTATGCGATCGAGTTCTTTTGACCATGCAGGAGTACTACTCAATACGAGCAGAATAAGTAGTAACAGATTGCTTATGGTTACTCTAGGGGGGAATGGCATGTGGGTATTCATGATTGACTAAATATGTCCTTTTGTATCTGTTCTGTAATTTTGTTTCCGATTTTACCTAAACCTTTTAATTCCAATTGCGCTTGAATTGCAGTGTTTTTGTCACCGGTTTCGTCTCGTACGTATTGTCTTGCCAGTACGGCAATGCTCCAACAACAACTGTTATACTCAAAGCCAGCATAAGAATCCACCGTGGCGTTGTCTCGTACCGAGTAATTCCAGTTGGCGAATCCGTTGACTCGCTGAAAAACGGGCCAATAAAAGCCCACTACTGTCTGTTCAAACAAGACACGATCAAACCGATATTCTAGTTTCGCACCCCTTTGACCTCTTTTGCGGTAAGTGACAGCGGTTGAAGCTTTGTCCATGCGGTTATCGAAAGGATCATATTGTAGAAATGTATTAAATCTCCAATCGTTTGAAAAATTGATATTCAGCTCACCTAATAGATCACTCGTGCTTCGAGTTTCTGTGGTATTCGCCAAAATATCTACTTCACGGTCTTGCAGATAAATAATCTGACCAATAGTACCTTTAATCAATTCTTCGGATGTGGTATTGCTGAACAATCGGGAAGTCACCGCAACGCTAAATTGCTCTGTATCGCCAATGCGATCGGCGCCACTAAATCGATTTATTTGAAATAGTCTGGCAAAGTTAAAATCAGGTATTGTGGTATCAAATATAGGGATATCTTCTTGACGACGTTTGGGGATATTTAGATAAAATAGGTGAGGCTCTAAGGTTTGTAAAAACTGAGAATCCAACAGAGACAGATCCCTTTCTAGAAAAACCCCTCCGTCTACCGAGAATATGGGCAGAGTTCTGCGTTGGGTATCCGTTTGTGTACTGACTAAGGGATCAAGTTCATAGGCAGTATGCCTGAGTTGAACATTAGGGACAAAATAGCCTGCAGCTTTACGCCATGGACGAGATAATCCCACTATTAGATCTGCCCGCGCACCGGTGATTGCGTCTTCCTTGTCGAAATAGACCAACTCTGAACTAATTTGTGGGCGAATGCCCCAGCCTATGGTGGGCAATTGACTGGTTACGAGTAGCTGCGGCAGTTTACGATAGGGATCTAGCGCTTCGGGAATGGTTTCATCAATTGTTTGGAAACCGAGCAGTCTAGATTCAAATATCCATTGAGGACTGGTATAGAGTGCGCTCAGTTCATTTTCTAGATGAGTTAAAGTGGTCAGTCTTGTGCCTTCTTCGAAATCAGTTAAAAAATCAACGTCTGAGACATAGTTTAATTCTGCAGTGCCTAACCAGCGCCGCGTTGGGGTCCAGGCGTGGTGAAGTTGCACATGTTCCCGCCGCTCCTCTAGTTTTTTATCATTTTCGATGATGTCCAGTTGCCACGTACTGGTATGCTCCTCGGTTAAAAATCTATATTGATTGCGTAACAAGAGGCCCCTGTGTTCGATAAGATCTGGCGTGATGGTGGCGTCTTGGTTGGGGGCGATATTCCAATAAATGGGTATTTGAATACCGAATCCATCTTCCTGACTGCGGCTCAGACTAATCGGTAAAATGCCACTCATGCGCTTATCGCCCAGAGGAAATTGCAAGAGTGGTAAATATAGTAGGGGTACAGAAAATAGGTGTAGACTAATACTTTGTGCCCTACCCTGAGATTTGTCATTATCTAGCTGTAATCTATCTGCCTGTATATACCAACTGCGGTCATTGAGCGGGCAAGCTGTGTAGGTGGCATCCTCCAAGACTACTAAGCCAGAGGACTTTAAAGAAATTTCTTCGGCGAATCCTTGCACTTGAAGATCGAAAAATTGATAAAACACTTCCTCTATCTGGCCCGTTTTATCCGCCAGCGAATAGTTCAAATTTTCTCCGCGAAAGAGTGCTTGATTATCCACATATATGGTCGGACCATGTGTCGAGATAAAGTGATCTTCGATGTCGTAGAATAGGTTTTCCGTGGCAATTCGTCGATGGGGTTGGCTGGCCAGTACTTCGCCATGCGCTTCTACTAAGGTGCGGGTTTGATAACGAATACTATTGGCGCTGAGATCCACTGGCGCTTCATCGTCGACTGGACCAGTGGCTAGCTCCATTCCGGAATCGAGCAGAGGACATAGTGCGGGCGCCGCTAGCCCGGGTTGAAAAACACTTAGGCTTGCCAAGCTGCTGATACTATAAAACAGCGTCAAAATGGTATGCTGAGCTAATTTCATTGAGTTGGGTGGATCCTATTTAAATTCTGAAGCTACTAATGGCGATGTGTGCAGCTATCATTGCCGAGGCAAATTATGTCATTTCATCTCTAGACTGGCCAGTTCATTGCTTGCTATCAGGAGAGTAGGGACAGGATTTTCCACTATCATGTTTAAACAGGATACAGGTGTGTTGAACAATAAAAGTGATCAGAGATTAGAGCAGGCAGTGGCATGGTGTAGTGACACATTGGCCGTGACGAACCTTGAGGTGACGCCTGCTTCAGCAGATGCAAGTTTTCGACGTTATTTTCGGGTTCGCCATCATCACAAGAGTTATATTCTCATGGATGCACCCCCTCAACAAGAGGACTGTGGTCCATTTCTGCGCTGCGCTCAGATTTTTACGGAGTCAGGTGTAGCGGTGCCAAAGATATTTGCCGAGGATGTAAAAAATGGATTTATATTGTTAGAAGATTTTGGCGATCGGCTCTATCTGCAATACTTGAGTGCGGAAAATGCCGCGGGGATGTATGAGAGAGCCATCAGTGAATTGATTCGCATCCAAGATGCCCCGGCTTCTGAGTTTCCCAACTACGATCGCAACCTGTTAATGAATGAAATGGCATTATTTGAAACCTGGTATTTAGGCAAACATCTTAATTTAGATCTGACATTGGAGGAAAATGAGTTATTGCACCAAAGCTTTACTGTGCTGGCCGAGCATGCGCTAGATCAACCTCAGGTAGTGGTTCACCGTGATTTTCATAGTCGCAATCTAGTGTGGCGGCCTGATCAGCCTCCAGGTGTGTTGGATTTTCAGGACGCAGTATGGGGACCGATAACCTATGATCTGGTCTCTCTGCTCAAGGATTGCTATATTGCCTGGCCTAAGAAATTTATTTATCAAATGGTGGATGAGTATCTCACCCAGTATTCTTCAAAAATAGGCGCACCGGAGTTACCGCTGCAACAATTTAGGGATTGGTTTCATCTCATGGGTATTCAGCGTCATCTTAAGGCGATAGGTATTTTTGCCCGCCTCAACCACAGGGACGGTAAACCCGGTTACTTAAATGATATCCCGCGAGTGATGGCGTATGTGTTAGATGCCACTGCCAGTTATCGTCCACTGTTTGAATTACGAAGTTTTATATTGGAGCAAGTTATTCCCGCCGATCCCAGTTTACATCGATTGCTGGAACGCAACGAATGAAGGCCATGATTTTGGCAGCGGGCTTGGGTCGGCGCATGGGCGTGTTGACCCAGGAACTGCCCAAGCCCTTGTTATCAATAGAAGGGCGCCCCCTGATTGACTATCATCTTCAGGCATTGGCCGCCGCCGGAGTCACGGAGGTTGTGATCAATCTTCATCACCTAGGGGAACGGATCCAGCAATTTGTGGGCGCTGGCGAGCACTGGGATATACGCGTCACCTATTCCCATGAAGAGCAGTTATTAGAAACTGGTGGAGGCATTCTCCAAGCGTTGCCGCTTTTGGGAAATGAACCCTTTTGGTTGGTAAATGGCGATATCGCCACCGATTTTGATTTTAGCCAGTTCAGAAGAGAGACCGAAAATCATGCGCATCTGGTGTTGGTAGACAATCCACCGCATCATCCCCAGGGAGATTTTGTCTTAGCATCGGATGGGCAAGTGGGATTGGCAGGTGGCCAGAGATACACCTACAGTGGTATCGCTTTGTTGCGCGCCGAACTGTTTGCCCATAAACAGCCAGGGGCGTTTGCTCTAGGGACATTACTTAAAGAGCAGGTGAAGTTGGGATTAGTTTCGGGAGAGCGGTATCAGGGTCGTTGGTCGGACATAGGGACTCCGGAAAGACTGCAGCAACAGCGCCGCACAAGTTCCTACCGCTAATGCCCCCTTAGGGCACTTTGGGATCTTTCGGTTTCGGCTGGAAACCGTATTTTTTAGGGACTTCTTCGGTACGAATGGCCAATAAGGGCCGACTTTGCGCTAACAAAGCCACATATACTTGTGCATTTGAGATATCTGTGGAGGGAGCAGAAAAAAACTGGTCTAATTCTTCTTCGGTCAGCGGGCGGCCATCTTGGGTTTGTAGACAGGCGAATAATTTGACCAGATCGCGATTATCTAGCAGTCCTATACCCCATTCGGTTTCTAACAGGATATCGCCAAACTCATCTATCCACACATTTCTCAGGGACTGTGCCGTTAATTGGGTGTGTGTTCGCAAAATCAGCCTCTGTTCTGGCTGTTGATACAGTCCATAGATCCAAGGTGTATAATCCAGCTCTACGTAGACTTTTTGCGGACCGTTTTGAAAAAACCATCGACCAACTCGATCGGAAAGATAATTGCGATCAATAAACTCGATGACTTTCGGGTGGCTAATGGGCTCATTTTGGATTAGCCAGCGTCCGCGTCTATCTAGACGGAGCCAGCCGTAGTTTGCCGGCACATTTGGCCATTTTTCTAATGCTCGTTGAACGCTTTTATCCACTACATCTGACCCAAGATAAATTGTGTGTAGATTGAGTAAAATAAGACATTGAGATCGTCAAGATTTTTAGATTCTGGAGTTTAAGCCGTTAATTTGGAATAGGTTATCGCAAAATAATAGATTCATGGAAGAGCTAAATAGATCTAAAACAGCGATCGTGCTATCAGGGGGCGGGGGACGGGGCGCCTATGAAGCCGGAATTTTGCTTTATATCCGTGATCGCCTGGATAAACGCCTAGGGTATAACACACCAATTGATATTGTGACTGGCACCAGTGTCGGTGCCATCAATGCTGCTTTTATTGCGGCTACGATGAATGATCCTGCGCAGCAGGGATATGATCTTTGTCAGACTTGGCGCAGTCTGGAGGTGGAAAACCTAATGTCGCTGCACGCGAGAGATTTTGTACGTGCCCTCCGCCATCTGTTAGGGGGGCGTCCTCCTCGGAATCTGCAAACTGTTGTGCGCTATGGAGGATTAATCGATAGTTCAGGCTTGGAACATTTTGTTGCCCGCTGTATTCCGTGGCGAAATATTCGCCATAACCTCAAAGTGGGGGTTCTACAATCTTTAGCTGTGTCTACTACCAAAGTCAGAGATGGGCACTCGGTTGTATTTTTGGATGAGGGCGTGGCCAAACAACGCTCTTGGAGTCGAAGGCCTTATACTGAGGTTCGTCAAACACGTATCAGTCCTCGTCATGTGTTGGCTTCGGCATCTATCCCACTACTTTTTGCTTCTGTACGTATAGGACAAGATTTCTATACGGATGGTGGCCTGAGACAAAATACGCCGCTTTCGCCTGCATTGCGTTTGGGCGCAGACAGAATTTTGGTGGTTTCATTGCGGCATGAAGAGTCACTTCGGCCATTGGCCCCTGCACGCGAAACGGTTTTACCGCGGCCATTGTTCTTACTGGGTAAGATGCTCAATGCCCTGTTGTTAGATCATACCGAATATGATTTGGAGCAGTTAGAGCGAACCAACGCATTGATTGAAGCTGGAACTGAGGCGTTTGGTGAGGAATTTCAAACAATTTTAAATCAAAAGCTGGGACGTAACCCTAGTAATCCAATGCGTTCCATCAAGCAGGTGCATATTAGACCGTCAGTGGATCTTGGCGCGATGGCTTCGGACTATGTGAAATCTGGAAGGGTGAAATTAAAAAGTAAAATGGCCCAATGGTTACTAGGGAAACTCTCTAGTGGCGCTGCATCATGGTATCCCAA
>OBJS01000199.1_pt1 | contig 17199 bp, 29 predicted proteins | sample 1519851 | NCBI WGS metagenome assembly OBJS01 (sample SAMN03019806, study PRJEB22545) | beach sand metagenome | biome: beach; feature: sea beach; material: beach sand | place: USA: Municipal Pensacola Beach, FL | collected 2010-10-20 | depth 25-47 cm m
GTGATAGCAATAGAAAATCATCACCACAAGATACCATGATTAAAGACATAATCAAAAATAAAACTTTCATCTCAAACCCCTTGTTAAGTCCTCTAAGTAATGCCTCAACTGAGACATTATTTAGGTTCGGTATTAATCGAGCTTTCTTTAGTTACGCGCTTTTTTTCTGGCTCATTTCCGACTTGATCCGGTCAATGGTTCTGGGTGAAACCCCTGATTTTTTAGCTATTTCAGTGATTGTCCATTGATTGGAATTGATAAGTTTTTCTATCTTTTGCCTTTTTTCAGTCTGCATTTTTGGCCTTCCAACGTGCCGACCTTGATTCTTTAGGGCCTGAAGCATATCCCTTGTTCTTGCTGCAATCATTTCCCGTTCAATAGCGGCTACAGCACCGAACATCGAAAGGAAAGTCCATGCCATGAATTCTTGTTGCTTGTTGCCTTTAACCAGCTTTACAATATCCTTTTGCTTAACAAAAACAATCTGAACACCAGCGTTATATAGGTCTGTGCAATGTTTCAAAAGCTGGGAGGGTTCCCTTGAGAATCTGTCAACTGAATCACATATGATAGTGTCCCATTTACCCGCTAAGGCTTCCCTGATCATGAGGTTAAAATTAGGTCGTGAGCGTCCTTTCTTGCCAACCCCTGACATAACATCAGTAAAATGTTTAATGTGTGTAGGCTGATTGTCTAAGGTCTGTATATAGTCATAGATTGACTTAGACTGGCCTTTGGTTTCTTCATCCTGTTTATGGGTTGATACCCTTTGGTATACGCAAACCCTTCCTAGTGTGTAGTCCATAGTTTTTTTACTTCCATTTAATACGTGACATTTCTGAAACAAATTCACTGATGATAAGTACGGCCACCGACAGGATACTGCCAGTAGCCTTTATCGTTTTCTTGCTGTTTTGCTTTTCCTGTGTTAAAAACTTAATTAGTTTCATGTGTTGTCCTCTGTCAATTCTTTTAGATCTCCGATTGCATCTTTTTCATTGTTATAAATAAAGATTTGATCATTGTTATAAAGGTCGTAACGGTGGCATAGCATTTCTGCATGTTTTGCTTGTGCCTCTGATTCGAATTCCATTACTATTTCTTTTGAGCCGTCAATATTCCAACTGTATAAAGTTCTTTTTTCACAGTGGATTTTTGGTTCAACTCCTCTCGGTGAGGTTGTTTTTTCGCAAAAATCAAGGCATAAATCACTTAGTTTTGAACTTCTGATTGTCAGGTCTTCAATATAGTAAACTGTCCGATCCCAGTTTTCTTTTTCGTAGAAATCAATCATTTTTGTTCCTTTTGTTCTAATCGTCTTTGCTCTTTTCTTAAGGTCATTTCACCGACAATCGACCAAAGTTTTTCAAATTCCTGATCGTCTAATTCTTCTAAAGGAATGAGACAGGTTTCATTAAACAGTTCAAAAGGTGGCATTATCCAACGGTTACCGTTGTCTTTTTTTCTATAGTCTTTATGTGTATGTCTATAAATTAAGGCAATTTTTTGCTTTTTGTTCATGTGTGTAGTCCTGCTTTAAAGGATGTTTATGAGCCTTACTCGTAGGTATTGCCTAACTTAAGTTCAGCATGAATATTTTCAGCCAAGGTATAAGCTGCATCCCAACGGGTAACTGAATCAAAGACTGAGTTATAAGAATCACCTTTTGAGCAAAAATCTTTAACGTATTTCTGAGCCCCTGCATCAATCAAGCCTTTATAGGCAATAACCGCTTTCAAAAGGTCGAACTCACCAGCCTTGAATTTCTTACATAATGCTTTTTCAATGTGTTTTCTTGAGCTGTAATAAAGATCAGACTCGTTTGCTGTATACATTCCAAGTTCACGGCTTGCCACGATATCCAGATCACCTTTTTTGGAGCTAAGAAACTTGATGCGATTAGTTAATCGGTTATTTGCCCGAAACAGTTCACCACGGGTTTTGTCATCACAGTCGATCATTGCTTTTTTGTTTTCTTCGATGATTTCCTGATATCTGTTCATGTCGTTTCTCCTGAGAGGGTGTGGCCCTGTGTGGTCCGAACTTTTGGCATGTGGCCCGTTGCCGCTGCCAAGTTATATTCAACTAATCGGCGTAATGCCAGATCTCTTTAGTTATGGCGTACATATTTCTTATAAGATGGCGATAATATAAATAAGTTTCTTTTTGAAAATGCTTTGACATAACGGGGCAACTTGTGCGAAACAATCCGGGAACATTTACATGAGGGTTTCATTGATGAGAAATGCACTGATAACAGCGGGATTACTTGCAAGTACAGCATCTATGGCGATAACAAACTCTGATCGTAATATCATGAATGAATATCTGGACTTGCCGAGTACCCAGCAACTGATACAGGTTGATGAGTCGTTGAAGTCTCTTAGCGTTGAAGAATTGCATCAAAAGATAGTTGATGAGGGGACCCTTGACGATATTAAGACCAAGATGGGTGCGAAGGAATACATTAAGAAGCACCCTGATTATCAGTCTCTTATTGAGTTTCACGGTGGAGAGGACAAGATACCTGAAGTATTGCCGGAATTGAAATATCTGGATTTGGATAATCCGAGAGTGATTCCTTACATGCCCTGGGATGGTGACCAGTTTTCAGGGGTTGATCTGTCCCCGCAGGGAATGTTTAGCAATCAGCTTTCAACTGGTGCTACCTGTGTAGCTAAGATTAGCGGAAATGTTGGCTGGTTCAAGGCTGGCCCTCACTCGATTAATCCCTGGGACAAGATTTTTCCGTTAATGGATTGCGTTGCGTACACAAAGAGACGAGGTATTGATCCTCACAAGTGTTATATCGCTACTTGCAGCCCTGCCAGTGCTAATCCCTATGCGGCGTTGGTTGATAAAATGGTTGAGGACATCATCATGGGAAAATATAATTAATCAACAAGTCCAGCACTGTTCTTTTTCCAATTTTCTCTTTAAGTACGTTCATATCGCCGGGGCTCTTAAGAATGACACAAGGCTTTCTTAAGGGCTCTTAGATTAAATTCCAGGTCACCTATAGCGTTTTGCTCCATTTGATAGTCTTTGAGATACTCCTGAATGATATCTTTCAGAGGCTGGTCTGGTTTGATGAATACCCCGCCTAAGTTATCAGTACCTGACAATCCTTTGTAATCTGCCCTGACTGAGAGATTCACACACATTAAGTCACCAGCCGCTATCTTGCGTTCTGTAGCGTGTCTGGATGCAGGGGACAGGTGACTAAGGTCGTAATCGTTATCTATTGAAACGGTCAGATAAACTGATGCACACAGTTCAACACCGTCTAAATCAAACTCACAGTTATCGATAAACATCTCACGCTCTAAGTCAATCATTGCTAGCAGTTCTAAGTTAGTCATATCGTGGTCCTTTTTTTAGTTGATAGTCCGTTTCGTGTATTTGTTTACTTTCTTAGTTTGTTTTCATACTTCCAGATTGTTTGTAATGCTGAAGCTTTTGCATCTGCATAATGGTCAGAAGTGCCACAGTTTCTAATAACAGCGAAGGCCTCAACATAGCGTCTTCTTTGTACAGGCCCTAAATTCAATAACTCACTGTTATGTTTCAGGTATTTACCTGTCTCTTCAAAGGGTACGCTTAGTATCTGTTCGACACTGTATAAGTCTTTGTTTGCCATCGTCTTATCTCCTGTTTGTGTGTTGCTTACTTGCTTAGTTCACTCATTAGTGCCAGTAGGTCACGCTTACGTTGTTGGGCTCGAAGTTCCAGTCTAAGCAGTTGTTTTTGTAGGTCTGACATAAGTCGCTCCTTTTGGCGTTAAGTCCGGCATGTGTTGCCGTGCTTGTATAAATCTATTCGGCGGGTGTGGGTGGGACTTGAGCGGAAATTTATAAGTCCCTGTTATCAAGCTGGAAACAAGGTAGTATTTAAAATGTTATTCCCTTGTAGCCCTAGAGCCCCAAGGGGTTGGGGCTTATGGCGATATTATGGCGCTAGAGGCTTGGCTGGATCAAGCCAAACGATAGGGGCGGGAAGGAACCTGTGGATTGGGTTTAAAATTTTCACTCCGTGGCGGCACGTCGTTATGACGCACTGTCTCTTATAAAAGTAACCTGGGTCCCAGTTCACATACAATGTTGTGCAGTCAGCTTTGCTGACAGTAACAGCTTAAAGAAACAAGTCTGGCTTAACACCTTCCAACTACTAAAGGAACGAAGTTCCTCACTCAATGGAAAGAGACACGTCTCTATGTGATTTGTGACTCTCAAGTCTTCTCACTGACACGCAAAATCCTTCGGTTTTGTCGTTCAGCTTTTTTAGCAACAATTACAGCCATGTCTGTAATGTGTTGATATCCCCCCGCTAAAATCTTTCAATATCGAAGTCAAAACGTAAATCAAGGAAATTACAAAGTGATTGCCGGACAACCACCCCCGCAAATATTTTTTTTAAAAAATAGTTGCTTAAGATTTAGTCATTGACACGCTCGGCGATATTTTGCTTATATATACTAGAGACTCGATAGCGTAAGCGTTCTAGTCTCTTACAAGTTTAAACTCGTAGCGAAGGCTGTTGGCCTGAGCCAAAGCCATCGACAGATGGCCAATAGCGATCTTTGATCGCAAGAAAGAAACAAGTCCCTACAGGCTGAAACTTCCCGATACATGCCCTCATAGCCGGGCTGGCCTAGTCTTTAGCCTATCGGCAAGCGATAGGTTAAAACGGCTGGTCGCCGCTAAAGACGTCTTACTCTTAAGACTCTTTAGTTTTAATCTAAGTCTATTAGGCTCTTGAGGGATTACGAGTCACTGACTAGCCGGACTTGCACTCAAAGTCGAGTCTCTGTATAGCAGAGACCTTCAAGGCAAGTCTCTGTTAGCTTTCTCTCACAATGAATCCTTTTGCCTTTCCCATACCTCCCATTTTTTTTTTATATTTTAAAAAACAAATAGGGAGCAGATACATGGTTACCATTAAGAACACTAAGGCTGAGATTCTTGCTGAATTAAAATCAGTGAAAGAGATAGTAGCTGAGCAGGAGAAGATTCTTTCTGAGTCTCAGAGATCAACCAGCCAGTCAAAAGCTAAGGACTTAAAGAACCAGAAAACAATACAGACAGTCACTGACTCATCACCTGATGATATCCATACATTCAGACAAGTCTTTAATGACACACTCATTTCCATGGATAAGGAATATCAGGAGTTATTAGATAAAAAGAAAGCTGTCAGAGATATGACAGCAATCCTGGAAGACGAAGTATCCCGCATTCATGATATCAGGATATCTGCTAATACACTCGAAGCAATACAGGCAGGCATAGAACAGGCCAGAGAGAATCAGGCCCACTATGAGGCCCATATCAAACAGCTTAATGACATAAGACTCAGGGAAGTTAACGATGAGATAGACAAGAAACGCAGGGACGCTGAGACAGAGTATAAACGCCTCACAGAGGATCTTGAGTTTGAACATGCTAAGGCTAAGCAGAGAAATGACGCAGAGTTTGAGGCCATCAAAAAAAGACAGGACTGGGAACTTGAGAAGCTTGAACACGCCGTTAATGAGAAGCTTTCTGTCAGAGAAAAGAATATCGCAGACAAAGAAGAACTTCTCGCTTCTTTACAGGAGCAGGTATCAGGCTTTGAGATAGTGAAACAGGAGGCCCTGGACAAGGCTTTAGACGATCAGAGAGCCAAAGACTACCGTGAGACCACCCACAAGATTGAAACCCTCAAAAAAGACCATCAGATTGAAATGGCAGTGTCCGTGGAAAGGATCAACGCTCTCAGCGATCAGGTCAAAGATCTCAATGAAAGAAATAAGGCACTTCAGTGCGCTCTCGACAGCGCATATAATACCAACTCAGAGATCGCAAATAACGCTATCTCAGCTTCTCAGGCTCAGAAAATTGTCGTGCATAATGAATCAAGTGGTCAGTCTAAAAAGTGACAAAAAAGTGATTTTACAAAACGAAATTTTGTGAGATAAGAACCTGTCGTTAATTTAATCCAGCATTCCAAACGACTTGAAAATCCTTTGGGAGTCAGGGTAACCTGGCTCTTTTTTAATGTTCCGGTCAGCCCGGATCATCCCAGGCTAACCGGCTGCACTAATTCTATGGCTACCTGACTTAACATTACCTCTAGTATAGCGCATTGCACATATCATTTTCTGTCACCGATCCTGATCAGGTTATCTGCATGTTTGATCACTGCCATTTTTTCATCGTAGCGACCGTTTATCGCTTTTTCCTGAGCGTCACTAAGCCCCTTCATAACCTTAGATCGGTGCCTTATTTGTTGCTCACGAAGTTCTGCCTTATCAAGCTCTGAATATTTTTTTTCAGTGTATTTTATTGTCGTCACAGGATTGCCAAAAAGATCATATTCCGTTGTTGTATTCGTGATGATCTTAACCAGTTTTGGGCCACGTTTTTTAGACTTTTTACTTTCCAGAGCATATTTAAAGGCATCTCTTTCAGATTCAATAACCTGTACCTTTTTCATTGCATCGTTAAGAGCATTCTGAAGTTTTGGAATTCCAACCTCAACGGCCTTTTCACACTGCAATAAATATCTGAAGTAAGATCGTGAAACCTTACTCGACCACTGAACAAGAATCAACTTGGCGGTGTCTGTATCCATAACATAATGTTTTCTTGGCCGACCACGGCCCTGTAATTTAACTGTAGATACAGTTAAATTAAAACCCTCATCATTTAGGGTTGTTACGTCTACCCTGTTAAGCTTTTGCAGAATGTTGTCGTGTCTTACTCCCAGGGCTTTCGCAAGATCATGGCTGGTTAATCCCGCCTGGTCACCAAGGGCTTGCTGAGCATACGGCTGTACAAAATTTTCGTCTCTCATCTGACCTCCGGTTATATTGTTTTTCAAAACCCTAACACCGGACTTCAAAGGCGGGCTAGTAAATGGACGTAAGAAAAGAAGTGCATGAAAGTCTTATGACTGTTATCAATTCCAGATATTCCGGCGACAATTTAAAAACACCGGCTGAGGGTATCGCCTTTTTATGCGGGCTCATGGACACTCTGGTGTCCTGTTTAAACGCTATTGAGGAAAAGAAAGATAAAGACACTGCATTGTTTATGCTAAGGCCCTTAAAAGGCACTCTGGACGCTGTATACAAGGCTACTCATCATAACGACGAAGCATCCGAACACATACAGTAATAACATCAAATATCTCGTAGACCGTGTGAGCGTCATCACCATTCTTTATTGCTTCCGAAACCTCATCAACTTCACTCATGAGATCTGAAAATTTAGCCCCTTCAGGGTGTTTTTTATCAGCATAGTTAACCCGCTCACGAATCTTATTCATCAAAGCAATCCATTCATATTCCATCGTCAACCCTCTCATAGGTCTTTTCAAAAATGTCAGGCTTGCATGGGTACTTTTCACCATTAACCCCGGTTATAATCCAGTCGCCGTTTTGCACCTGGAAATATCCCTCCGGAGTCTTTATTCTAAACTTTCGCCAGCGGTTATGGCTGGTTTGCTGCCAGTAACTACTTTCCTCTACCACACCGGCGGGCCATGGTTTTTCATCAATGACAAACTGCGAGGCTTCAATGACGATGGGTTTTTTCCTGAATTTCAATGGCTTGCCTTATGCTGAGTAATATAGTTTCGTTTTGAAAATTCTACATGTTATAACCCTAAAACGCTAGGAGACTTATATGGATCTTGTTATGGAAGTGGCGATAACAAACCTTAAGGACAAAGGGATTCCGATCTCTGAAGAAAACGCCTGGAAGTTTGTCGAGTGGTTGGAAAAAAAAGCTAAAGGCAAGGTAAGAAGCCATGAAGTGATAGACGGTGTGATAAGAATGGTGCTGAATGAAAAACTGGCAAAAAAATTTTTTGAAATCATAGCGAAAGAAATATCCCGTGTCTCAGATCTCGTTTAATGACATTTTGCTTGCAGCAAACATCCTGATCCCATGGTTTTGCATTCCATGGATGATTAAGGAAGTTTTTGAATGCAAAGATAATTTACGTATGATGAAAGCCTGTATTGAGGATTACCAAAGGGTATTGGAAGAATTAGAACGCAAATGAAAGCATTTATACTAGACAATCCATATATCGAATTTCTGGTCATGGGCTTTCCCTGGATTGTTGGATCGCTCTTATTTTTTTATCTTATTTATATGTGGAGACAACTGTTTAAGCATAAAACGGTGTTGTTTATGTACCACGATAAAATAATGCACGTAATTAAAACCAAAGGGCTCGATAATGCGAAAAAATCCGGAACCGTGGGTAGAAAGTTATCGAAAAACACATCCCTTATTCGGCGAAAGCAGGAAAGGGGATGACTACGGTTATTTCGAGATACCTTTTCAGTCTAATACGCTCTTTGTTATTGTTGCCTCTGGTGTTGAGTCAGGCTGGGACCATGTTTCAGTATCCCTGAAAAACAGATGTCCTAACTGGCAGGAAATGTGTCACGTTAAAAACGCATTCTGGTCACCTGATGAGTGTGTCATTCAGTTTCACCCACCGCAAAAAGACTACGTAAATACTCATCCCTATGTGCTGCATCTCTGGAAATGCGTTAGTCAGGACTTTCCTTTGCCCCCACAGGCTTTTGTATGAGCTTTAAAAAGATCTTTTTGATGGGCTCATGTCCGGTTCTTTTGATTGCAGCTATGATTCATTTTAGCTTTGGCAAAGATAACATCGATTATGCGATCGGTGTCTTTTGCGTTTTGTTACAACTTGGGATAACCCTCTACATTTCAAAAAGGATAGACAAGTTATGAGCGTTAAAAATATGAGCATTGGTTTGAGAAGAGATCTGAAGTGTATATTTGTATCTTTTCCCGATGAGGAATTTGTCAAGCTGGTTAACGACCCTGAAGAAAATGCACTATATATGCCTTATGAGGTTATAAATCGCCTTGTTAAAGAAGTCGAATTTAAGGACACTGAATGGGAAGCTATAAGCCTGACAACTCAAAGTCATATGGAAAAGATGCAGCGAGAAGAACGTGACAAGGTAAAGAAAAAGTTTAATTTCGATAGCGATGAGGATATGGAAAATGTCAAAACACAGATGAAAAAACTGTCCTCAGCACTGGATTACCTTTCCGACGAGAATAACGCTGAAGAATTCAGAGAGGCTGTTAAATCAGCGGTTAAAAACAGGGGTTTAGATCCCAACAAAATGTCTGATCAGGAAAAAAAGGATATTGTCATGTCCGTCATTATGGAAAGAAAAACATCTAACGAGGATTAAGATATGGACCGGGGTATTGTTTCAACTGTTTATGCAGACAGGCTGATCATAGGCATTCCTGATGACATGTTTAAAGAGACTATCGACAATGACAGAAACATGGAAATAGATGTCAGCGTTATTGAAGGTTTGATTTCAGATGTTAAAAAGAATGGATTGCTTGAGGATATTAAAAAGGTCTGTCTGATGACACAATCAAAATTTATAAGAATGACCGAAGATGAATCACCTTCAATTGAATCATTGTTATTTGATTTTTTACTAAAGGATGAGAAATGACGGGAAAAGGCTTAAATATCACTTACGGTAACCAGAGTGTATTAGTTGGTATCCCAGATGAATCAATCCATACTTTGCTACTTGAGGACGGAAGTATAGTTCTTGATAGAAAGATATTTGAACACGCAATCAAAGATCTGAGAAGTAAAGGAATGCTTCAGGATATAGAGCAGGTCGTTATGGTCAGGGAATCCGCTTTTCATCATATTTGTGATCAGGCAATTGAAGAAACTGGTTTGGATAAAAAATATTTAAAACATGAGAGGCTATGAAAGAAGAAACAAAAAAAAGAATTCACATTCTTGCAAGGGAAACCAGTAAGAAGTGTGCCAAGTGTACGCATAGTTCCGAGTACAGATGCTGTGATGCCTTTTTTTGTGAGTTAGCTGAGATTACCATGAAAAATCTCGGCTACGACCATCCATACACCGATCATCCCACGATGAAATTCATGGGGCCGAATGGCTGCGTTTTACCTCCCCATTATCGTCCTCAATGCAGCGGTTATGTCTGCCAGTCTCATTTCACTGACAAGGTTTTTTATAAGAATTATCGCAAGTTTAACCGCATGATATTCGCCGATCCCCAGGTACACAAAGCCTGCAAAGACGCTGCGGAAATCTGTAAAGCAATATTCAAAAGGCTTTGATAATCTGGTCAAATGACCAGGCAGAATCGAAAAAAAAAGGTATCCGCAAAAAAGCGAAAAAAGGTGTCCAGAAAACCCCGCTGTGAGGTTCACAAGTGGAGGCCCTATACCTGGACCTTTACTTCCTGGCATGATATTGGTCCGGCTTACCAGATTCATCGTTCTTGTGAGCGTTGTTCTTTGATAGATTGGGATGAAACTTGTCCTGCAATAAATGACTCGCCTGAAGGCCGTGATACGGTCAGCAGGCTGATTAAGGCTAAAAATGAGGCTTGTTAAAAAGGTTATTCTCTCTCAGCTTAAAGAGTGGGTTACTGAGATGTACGGCAAGCCTGAATGGTCAACTGTACAAAGGCATCTCATCCGGGCAATGGTAGCCGCTGAAGATCTTTTAAGGAAAAAATGATGTTTGGTCTTGTTACAAAAACTTTGCTTAAAGAAACGACGAATGACTACGACCGAAAATTCAACAAACTGATGTCTGCATGTGACGCTACCATCCAGAGTGTCAAAGAGAAATGCCTGGGTTCAGACAAGATGTATGCAAGGTCAAATGAGATTAAGTTTAAGGCCATGGAACAGAGAATAAGTCAGTTAGAACAGATGCTTGCAGAACAATTATCTGAGTTCAAAGATCAGAATAAGGATAAGGAAATAAGAGCCGCTGAAGACGCTCATGCTAAAATGGATGAGCAATCTGAACAATAAAACTAAGGAGCTTTTATGCCTATTCCTGAACCAATCGTAGATAGTGTCGCAATCGCAAACACCAAAGCCGTGGCTGAAGGTGCTGCATTTTATTCTAACCTTGCAATGGCAAACGCTGTTCAGCACCAGAACCTGACTCAGCAAAATGCTCTGGCAGAACAATCAGCAATGGGTGTTGCCCGACTTGCAGCGGTTAAAAACCTTATTGAAGCTGATCCCGCTCAGGCCATGGCAGTTAACAAAATGATGACCGGAAATGATGTTGCAAGCCAGATGCAGGCTTTACTTGCGGCCTTAAACAGTGGTCAGCAGGGTGCTAAATCAGCACAAACAACCCCTCCGGAAACCGGCAAAGTTTAATCAGGAAATTTGATGCAAGATCAGGAAGCCCTCGCTCAAAAAGCCGCTGAACGATCGGTCTATCGCAAGAAAGTGCGACAGGCCAGATCCGTCTTAATGCCCCACCTTGACGATGCAGTTGATTCGATTGAAAAGCTCAGAGGGTTAACTGATATCATTGCTGAACAGAATCGCGTTGAAAGTGATGAGCTATGGGAATGGGTAGTAAAGGAACTTACTCAATGAAAGGCAGGATTGAATAGTTATTTCCCTGCAAACATTGTCTGAGTAAATACTCCCATTCAACTAACCTTCCCTGGTAATATCTCACCATTGATTTTTCAACTTCACAGTCTGGCTCAGGACCCGGATCAGGATCAGGATTGCCATTAGCGCAGTCCATATTAAAGCCACAAATTTTTGTATCCGTTGCCCTGGTAAAATCACCCATAAACTGTTTTGTCTTATCAAGCCACATTGCAGTCATCAGGCTTAAGTCCCTGATATTACCTCGTGAATTGACACCTATCACCCAGTGATGATCCGTTCTTGGGTTGGATAATTTTTTCATGGAAGGCCCGCCTGAATCACCAAAACAAAGAGCAGTTTTCCAACGTGTGTAAAACCAGTTGTTCTGACCAGCCGGAAGCTGAACGACCTTTGCTTCTCCCCAGCGCAGGATACCGTCGTTACCTCCGCCACCGCCTTGCTGAGTGCATCCGTAACCAATAAGCTGAACGAAGTCGTCAAGGGCTGGCCCGTCTTTGGCAACGCTTGCATACTTAACATCCATTTTTCTGTCAGTAAGACATAGCGCAACATCATGATCTTCTTTGTTGTCACGATACAAAGGTGCCTGCTTACACTGAGCCTTGAACACGCTTTGTCCGATCTGAAATTCCAGCGCAGTCTCATCATGAAAACCAGCGGGTGATATTTCACCATTGTCTTTAACGCAATGAGCGGCTGTAAGAATCACTTTCGGACCGACCACAGTTGACGTGCATCTTGCCCAACGGCCAGTTTCAATCTGGTGTTTGATGTAAACAACCTCTGGAAATTCCCCTGGTTGAGCCTCAGTTCCCCCAATAAGCGTATGATCTTCGTTGGATACGGCGACATCAGCCCACAGCATTGCCATGAATAAAATGATCCATTTCATATTCAATTCTCCTGATTAATTTCTGTGAAATTATAACATGCAGCTTGACTCATAATTTTCGTTTGAAGTATAAAAGTCTTTAGCCGGATATCTTGTAGTGGAAAAGTAGCCTACTGGGAAGCAATGAGAAAAACGGTTCGGGTGGCCCGGAGTTGAAGGTTTAGAAAGCTTGTTCTTAGCGGGATAAGAAGACAGAACCGGATCTAAGTCATCCTGCATATGCGAAATGATGATACTTTCTAGGCGGTATTGTCACCAAAAGGTCGGTTTAAAACCCGGCCTTTTTGCGTTATATGCCGTAACTTCTGCCCCAGAATCTCGTGTAATTTCTTGACTGTTTTATAGCCTTTTTTGCGTTCACATTAAGCTTGTCCATATAAGACTGATCAAGGTCGTCATCAATGACACGTCTTACAAGCTTCACAGAGCAATCCAGGACGTTCGCAATCCTCGGAGTGGTGTAACCTTCATCGATAAGGTTTTTAATCCTCTGAGTGTCCAGTTTACGCTTCACAGTGTTTCCTCCTTTTTTATTTCCCAGCCGTCATTCTGGAAATGAGACAATAAAGGGCCAGCATGTTTTTCAGACAGAAAAATTGTCATAGGTTCACTGTTTATCATTTTGTCGGCAATGTCTTTAGTCCTGAGATGTTTTTTTCCGATGACGATTGTGTGTCTACCGCAGGACCAGGTATCACCCTCCGCTGCCTCGCAAGCCTCAGTAATTTCTTTGATTTCATCGGATTCTGCGGCTGCCTTAGCGATGTTTTCCATTTCTTTGTCATCAAAGCCGAGGGTAACCGGATCAAGTCCATTAAGGCTTAACTCGAAGAGTTCATCTGTGAGAATTTCCATGTCGTAGCCTGATTCGGCTACTTTGTTATCGGCAATAAGGTAAGCCCTTTTTTCATTTTCACTCATATGGTCAACCATTATAGAGGGTATTGATTTCATTTTGAGAAATTTTGCCGCTTGATAACGACCGTGGCCTGCGATTATTGTAAAAGAAGAATCAATAATAATTGGATTGTTAAAACCGTAGTCATGAATGGATGCAGCTATCTTTTTGATCTGTTTTTCCGGGTGAAGTTTTGCGTTTTTTGGATGCGGCTTAAGTTTTTTTATCGGCACCATTACTATTTCGGCTTTGTTATCCATTAGTTACCTCGAAGGAAAGAGTCATGAGTTCTGATCTCGAAAAAGCTAACCTGTTCGAACAACCCCGGAAAAAAACCAGGCGACTTACAGCGGAACAACTTAAGCAGGTTGAATATTGCTCAGGTTTATGTCTCGAAGAAAAAGACATTGCCGGTATTTTAGGCTACACCATTGAGCAATTTCACTTCTTAAAAAAAGATGATCCGAATTTAGGTCCTGCCTTGAGTATGGGAAAAGCGAAAGCTGTATCAGCCGTAGCGCAGGCTGCCTATAACCTTGCGAAGTCCGGGAAATCTCCTGCCAGCACTATGTTCTGGCTTAAAACACAGGCCGGATGGGCTGAGACTCAGCCTGTTAAACCGCCTGAAAAGCAGACTCATGAGGTTATATTCCAGACAAGAATTGGTGAGAAAGGCCAGATCATGACAGAACACCTTGAAAGTGGAAAATGAAATACACGATTCAGGTTCTTAATCCACACTCGGCTTCACAAGAACAGATTGTAAGAGCGTTTATCACTCCAAAGCTTAAAGAGGTCTGGGTAGCTTGTGGAACCAAGTATGGAAAAGCCCTTGCCAATACCACACTGATTCCGACCGTAAAAGGCTGGAAAACCATGGGTTTGATAAGGGAAGGTGATCAGGTGTTCGGTCCCGATGGGGAACCAACTACGGTTACTTTTGTTACTGAAACCATGCACGATCGTAAGTGTTATGAGGTTGTTTTTTCAGATGGTCAGACAATAGTCTGTGACGCAGATCACCTGTGGGCAACGTCGTCTGTCTATGAAAGAAAGCATGAAAAGCATACGGTAAGAACCACTGAAGAGATCAAAAATACTATCTCTGTCAGAAGACGTGAGAAGCTGATCCGAAATCACAGTATCCCTTGCTTGTCCAATCCACTCAAATTCCCAAAGAAAAATCTCAAAATTAACCCTTATTTACTAGCGTCATGGCTTTGTAACGGTGATAAAAGACACGCTCACATAAACCTTAATCACTCAAGAACCCATGTCACCAGAAAAATCAGAGAGATGGGATTAGAGATATACAGTTACTATACAAGTGACGTTCATTTCCTGGTTAAAGGTTTGTATGAAGACTTAGAAGAGTTAAAACTTCTAAATAACAAACACGTACCTGATGATTATCTCAACGCAAGTCCTGAGCAAAGACTTATGCTTATCCGTGGCTTTATGGATAATGCTGGCAGGTGTTCAAATTCAGGAAATATGAGTTTTGAGACTAGAAATTTAGGTATTTATGAGGCTTTCAGCCTGCTTTTAATGGGTATGGGAATAAAGGTAAGCAGGTCAAAGTCTAAAAGCAAAAAAGGTATCACCACATACAGAGTCGGATTCACTACAGACCATGATGTTTTCACAGATCCACGTTGGCTTGAAAGAATTCATCAGTCCAGTGACAGAAATAAAAGACGATTTATCGTCGAAGTCAAAGAAACAGCTTCAGTTCCGGTTCGATGTTTAAAAGTTGACAGAGAGGACAGTCTCTTTGTTGCTGGTGAAGGTTGTATCGTAACTCATAACACCATTGCAGCGGTTAATAGTCTGATTGTGGCAGCACCTTTGCAAAGAGATGCGGTTTTCAGGTGGGTGGCACCGATCTACGCTCAGTCAATGATATCCTACCGTTATGCCAGGCGTTTTATTCCAAACTCCCCGCATATAACCTTTAATAAGTCTGATCCCTCAATAGTTTTCGATCCCTTAAACACCCGCTGGGAGTTCAGAACAGGTAAAGATCCTGAAGCTTTAGAGGGTGAAGCTACCGCCGGGAACGTCCTGGATGAATGCTCAAAGATGAGTCAGGAAGTTTATGCCTCAGTCCGGACGACCACGACCGTGACACGTGGGCCTATCATGGGGATTTCTACCCCAAGAGGAAAAAACTGGTTTTATAACAGGTGCATGGCTGCAAAAGAGGAAATGGAATGGGCAATCCAGAGAGGAAAAGATCCACACAGAATTTTTCTCACGGCACCAACCACTGATAATCCTCATGTCTCAATCGATGTTGTCAATGACGCTCAAAGAACCCTGCCTCGAAGGCTGTTTCGTCAATACTATCTTGCTGAATTTGTTGATGATGGTGGCACGTTCTCAAATTTTAAAGCCTGTTTTTACACCGAACGACTGCAATTAGAGATGGGCCTAGAGCGTTGGTTTGACCCGAATATGAGAAAAACCGCTGATGGTCTTTACGATCACGCAATAATCATAGGTGCTGATTGGGCAAAGAAAGTTGATTACACAGTTTTTACTGCATGGGATTACAAAACACGAAAGCTTGTCGGATTCTGGAGATTCCAGGGAGCAAATTACATTGATGCCGTGAAAAAAGTTTATCAGTTTGGAAATCATTTTCGTTATGTCGAATTATTGATGCACGATCAGACTGGTATCGGAGAAGTTATCGACGATCTTTTAGATAAGACAGGCTTTCCTTATCAGGGTGTTAGTTTTACCAACCGCAATAAAAACTTTATGGTAAATAACCTTATTATCGCCTTTGAACAAAGAGACATACAGATACCATACTGGCCGGAAATGGTCACAGAACTGGATTCATATGAGGTTCAGACTAATCAGGTTGGAACCATGAAATTTGCAGCGGCTTCCGGATACCATGACGATATCGTTTCATCAATGATACTTGGTTGGGCAGCCGTATCTGATTATTCATCAAGTGAGCTAAGTGTTAAAATCATCGAAGAACTCAAAAATCCGTCAGAAACCGTAGACTGGTTATCAGATTACGAAGATGACGATGATCGTGAGGTTATACCGTGGGAACAGGCAATTCTAAGACCATAACAACACACCGTGATCTCAGTGAAGCTACTGAATATACTTCCAAAAGTCTCGACAGCCTGTTTCTAAATGAAGAACTAGGATCTGGTTCCGGGACCTGGGACACTGAGATAAAAGCGCTCCTGGATAACTACACTCTGAAGTCTTTGTTCTTTACAGAGGACTGGGTTTTTATCCTATTGGATCTTTTGGCATCTGAAATATCGGACGTTGATATGAAGGTGGCCAGAGAAACATTCACAGAGGACGGTCGAAACGTTATCACATGGCTTGATAACCACCCTTTGAACAAGCTTATTGAAAAACCCAATAAGCAAATGGATTACTCTACCTGGATGTATTTGCACGTTGTTGAATACTGTCTGATGGGTAACTCGATTCAGTGGTATGCAGAAAATTTGAATCAGCTTCACATCATTCCGGCTGAACAAGTCTTTCTTGATATGAACCCTGACACTAACTCACTGAAAAAGTATGTGGTTCACTCGCATTTTGGCACTCAGAAAACCGACTCCATGGCTTTTAGTGTTGAGGATATATTTCATCAAAGACGGCCTAACCCGGTTTCATCATGGTGGGGACTGAGTCCGTTCGTTCCAAACGCTAAGGCACTGTTATTTAACAGATATACCCAGGACTATCTGAACAGTTTTTATATCAAACAGGCTACCGGCCAGCTTGCCTTAAGCCTTGATAAGCAGGTGTCTGAACAGGCCGCAATGAGGCTTATGAGAAGCTTTGAGCAAAGCTATACAGGTCGAAGAAACCAAAGAAGAACCATGCTCCTTCCCAAAGCTATACAGGTCGAAGAAACCAAAGAAGAACCATGCTCCTTCCCA
>OBJS01000201.1_pt1 | contig 17106 bp, 19 predicted proteins | sample 1519851 | NCBI WGS metagenome assembly OBJS01 (sample SAMN03019806, study PRJEB22545) | beach sand metagenome | biome: beach; feature: sea beach; material: beach sand | place: USA: Municipal Pensacola Beach, FL | collected 2010-10-20 | depth 25-47 cm m
CTTCGGCCTGGATGCCATGGACGAGGCGATGAAGCATGTCTGGGTCACGCCAGGCCGCCTCACATCGGACTTGCGCGCAGTCTGGGGGCTGAACCAGATTCTCGACGGCAATCGGGCGAGTGATGATCCAGACGCTCCATCGCGCAAGAATCGCGATGATCACCGCCATCATGCCATCGATGCCATTGTGGTTGCCTTGACCGATCGGGCGAGGCTTAAGGCGGCGGCCGATCATGCCCGGTCGCAAAATCCCGAAGTGCCATCTGAACGCATGCTCGCCGCCCTGGAGGAGCCCTGGCCGGGCTTCCGCGGCGATGTCGAGCGGCATGTGAATGCGATTATTGTGTCCCACAAGAAGGATCATGGGGTTGAGGGTCAGTTGCACGAAGACACCAATTACGGCCTTGTCCAGAATCCGCATGGTGCCGGACAGAAGCTGACGACCCGCAAGCCGATCACATCTTTCCAGAATGCAGGCCAGTTGCAGGATATCGCGGACAACCGGATCCGCGAGGAACTTTTGGAGCGCACTTACGGCCTGACGGGCAATGACTTCAAACAGGCCCTGCAAGACTATGTGGATGAAGACAAGCCCGGCCGGCGGACCAATCCACGCCGGGTGCGCGTTCACAGGCCGGTGACGGACGCAACACCCCTGCGCCAGATCCAGCATGGCCAGGCGCGCCAGCATGTTAGGGGCGTTCTGGCAGGCGAAAACTACTGCCTGGATATTTTCGAGACATCTGATGGCAAGTGGCAGTGCCGGGAAGTCAGCCGTTTCGATGCGAACAAACCGGGCCGTAACAGCCGCGCTGATGCATCCCCGGCCTGGAAGGCCGAGCATCCAGACGCCCGCTTCATAATGCGCTTGCGCAAGGGCGACACGATTGCCGTTGAGGACATGCCCGGAGAAGTGACGTACAAAAATGTTATTCGGCTATCGCCTAGCAACAATGTCATATATCTGGCCACCGATAACGAGGCGGGAGATTTTTCCAATCGGCACAAGGATGACAATGATTTGTTTCGGTGGGACTTTGCCAATATCGGCAAGTTGAAAAACAGAAAGGCACGACTTGTGCATGTAGATGAGGCAGGACGCGTATTCGATCCGGGGCCGCCACATGCCGGGACAGATAGTTGAGATTTCGAGCAATGGCATCCACCTGTCGGTGGAGCGCGGCTTTCTAAGGCTTGGCCGCGATGGCGAAAAGATCGGTGAGGTGCCTTTCGACAGTATCGAGGCCGTGGTTGTTCATGGCCATGGCGCGACTTTTTCGGCCAATCTTTGCGCGCGCCTGTCCAACCAGGGCGCGCCCCTGGTGATCTGTGGCAGCAATCACACGCCTGTCTCGGTCGTCTGGCCGGTTGAAGGGCATCATGCACAGGGCTTTCGAATCCAGGCGCAAGCCGATGCGTCACTCCCCCTGAAAAAGCGACTTTGGAAAAATATCGTCGCGGCCAAGATTATGGCTCAGGCCTCTGCCCTGGATCATATCGGCAAGTCACTTCCCGGCCTTCGATTGATGGCCAGCACGGTCAAATCCGGGGATTCCGGAAATGTTGAGGCGCAAGCCGCCCGCCGCTATTGGAAGCAGCTTTTTGGCGTGGATTTCCGCCGCGACAGACAATCCGGCGCGGAGAATGCCTTCCTGAATTACGGCTATACTGTGCTCCGGTCCGGCATGGCCCGAGCCATTCTCGTGGCTGGCCTGCATCCGTCTCTCGCGATCATGCATGAAAGTCGTGGCGAGGCTCTGCGCTTGGCGGATGATCTGATGGAGCCTTTCAGGCCCTGGATCGACGTTGTGGTTCACGATCTGCTTGAACAGGGCGCGACGGACTTGGTGTCAGAGACCAAGTCTGCACTCGCGAACACGCTTCGGATGGATTTACAGGGACCGCGAGGGGCCTCTCCATTGCAGACTTGCATGGACCGCCTGGCAAGCTCCCTGGCGAAAGTTTATCTCAAGGAGCAACCAGCCCTCGAATTTCCCGGTCCCCCGCTCGCTCTTGCCCGGCCGGCAAGATGAGCCTTCTGAGTGGGTATAGAATCATGTGGGTGATGGTCATGTTTGATTTGCCGGTTTTGACCAAGGGCGAAAGGAAACGGGCCAACAAATTCCGCCTGTTCTTGCGCGATATCGGTTTCAGCATGGCTCAGCTGTCTGTATATATGAAACCCGTCAGCGGGAGTGACGGTGTTGATGCCATTTGCCGGAAAGTGGAGGCCGAAGTGCCCCCGGGCGGGGTCGTCGATATCCTGCAGTTTACGGACAAACAGTATGAAAACATCATTTGCTTTCGGAACAAAAAGAGACAGTCGGCGAATCAAACGCCGGGGCAACTTGCGCTTTTTTGACAATCGGTCCTTGTTTTTTTGGCTCAGGACCAAAGAAAAAGCCCCGGAAATCCGGGGCTTAGTTGAATATAGAGGTTAGCCGATCAGGAAGTGTGGGCCAACCGCAACCGCGTCATGGACGTGCTCACGGCGACGGCGAGGTTAGCCGATCAGGAAGTGTGGGCCAACCGCAACGAGACGAGTGGCTCAAGATCGGTGGCGGAGAGGTTAGCCGATCAGGAAGTGTGGGCCAACCGCAACCAATCACGGCAACACCACCAGGCCGGCTTCAGGTTAGCCGATCAGGAAGTGTGGGCCAACCGCAACGCAGGCCCATGTGCAGGCGCTGAGCCACGCAGGTTAGCCGATCAGGAAGTGTGGGCCAACCGCAACGGTCTGGGGCAGGTCGTTCACGAGCGCCCAAGGTTAGCCGATCAGGAAGTGTGGGCCAACCGCAACTGATCACGGGAAGCCCCATCGACTTCAGCGAGGTTAGCCGATCAGGAAGTGTGGGCCAACCGCAACTCCCGAACTATTCCGACGTCGCCCATGGCGAGGTTAGCCGATCAGGAAGTGTGGGCCAACCGCAACAAGGCGCCAACTTCATTCTTGGCGCCCTGAAGGTTAGCCGATCAGGAAGTGTGGGCCAACCGCAACTGAGGTTGTCACGGAATGGTATTTCCGTGAAGGTTAGCCGATCAGGAAGTGTGGGCCAACCGCAACCATGGAAGAGCAGGGATTCGATACCTGCGAAGGTTAGCCGATCAGGAAGTGTGGGCCAACCGCAACAAAAGCACTTGGAGCGTTTCAGGCGCTATTAGGTTAGCCGATCAGGAAGTGTGGGCCAACCGCAACTCAACGGAGAGCCCTATGCACTTCGCCAATAGGTTAGCCGATCAGGAAGTGTGGGCCAACCGCAACGCAATCGCACGCAGGACCTTAGGCGAACGAAGGTTAGCCGATCAGGAAGTGTGGGCCAACCGCAACCAGTGTGTTGCCGCCCAGTTCGAAGACCAGAGGTTAGCCGATCAGGAAGTGTGGGCCAACCGCAACGGATACATCGCGGTCGGTCTGATCGTCGGCAGGTTAGCCGATCAGGAAGTGTGGGCCAACCGCAACCAAGCTTCAAGCGTTGGGGAGCGATATCGAAGGTTAGCCGATCAGGAAGTGTGGGCCAACCGCAACTGTCCCTGGAAACAAGGGCGGCGGCGCGGCAGGTTAGCCGATCAGGAAGTGTGGGCCAACCATAATAGCTATATTCATTTGATAGTAGGTGATCTTGAATCAGCCTACCCAGATGAACTTTTCAACTCTTCCCAAGCCTCGTATTCAGCGCGAAGTTCCTCGATCACGCTATCCAGTTCCGCACGATGCCCTGAAATCTCCCCACAGAATCCGAGGCGCATTAACCGCTGATCTGACGGATCGCAAAAAGCGGCTGTATGCTCGTACCCGTCCCGAATGGAACGCAAAGTCGCTCTGACTTCCCAGAACAAATTATCAATACCTAACTGCAGGGATATCATGTCCTGTTCAATAGCGATGGCCTGATGGAAAAGTGGCTCTGTTTGCTGCCAATCTGCATCGATAGCTTCCAACCTTTCAATGTGCTCACGCCTCTGTTGCACGGCATTGGCCAGTTCTTCATACCGTGCGCGGCTTTCGGCCAGATGATCCATGAGCGCTGGCTTCGTCTCCGCCAGAGCATCAAACTGCGCCTCCGCCGTCGTAAATCTCTGCTCGGCTAAATTCTTCCGATTGTTCCACGCCACATTCAGAGCGGTTTGATTGAGTTGTTGGAGCAGAACATTTCGCTGTTCGAGTGAGCCTTTCTGGAATTGAGCCGAACCACCGGTCCAGATGATATGCAGCGTGTTCCGCTGGACGCGCCCGGAAAGGCTCGAACTTCCGAGCAGTGCTGAGAGCATCCCCTCGCTTTTCAGGATGAACTCATTCCCGCTGACTGTGCCTGTGAGATCGCCTGAGTCGACGTCCAGTTCGCCGCGTTCGGTGATTGTGTAGGATTCAATCCGGCCCGTCAGTTCACCGCTGTCCCCTTCGATGATCTGGATGACTTCCAATTGGTGAGGTCCGCCTGCCAGGTAAAGCCCGGTCATGTCAGCCATGGCGGCGGGTGCGGTGACTGCCCAGAGACAAACGGCCATCAGGCCGCAGCGGATGGTAGTCTTGAGCCAAATCATGGTGCGTCTCCGAAAACTGCTCCCCAGGAAGACACCACACAAAACTTAATATGATGGATATATCCAGTGGTTTAATTGACTACAAAATACTGCCTTGCGCCTTATGGATGGGCGCGCTCTTGTTGGTTGGAATGTCAGGCGAATTCGCATTGAGCGGGGCGTGTCGCAGGAGCGATTGGCCTTCGATGCCAATATTGATCGCTCTTATCTCGGCGGCCTGGAGCGGGGCGAGCACAACCCCACGGTCGATATTCTTGAGAAGATCGCCGTGACGCTGGAGGTTCCGCTTCGGGAACTGTTCGCAGAGTTTGATCCGGAAATCGGTCTTCAAAAGGGGCTTCAGCCAGGGCGAAAGCCCCATGAAGATGAGTGAGATTGGATCGCCATTATTGCCGAACTATGTATCTGATAGCTCAGCGCAATCGAGATCGATCAGCCGTTCGGGGATTGGCCCCATATCACCACCTTCCCCGATGCTGTTGGCTTCCTTTCCGATGAGCCGCACGCAATGAGCCATGACATGGCGCCGGCGCGTCCTGCCCTGGTTGAGAAACAGTCCATTCTCAAATTTGGTTTCGGAGCTGAGATGATAGCGGGCCAGCATGTCGCCATAGGATTGTAACTGAGCCGGTAGCACTGGTTCTCCCGTTTCCCGGTCGAAAGCGCTGCGGACCGCTTTCTTCGGATCGCGCTCATAAGGCGCAATCGGCTTGACGCGCTTCGGCTTAGAAGGACGCCCGCGCTGTCCTGGCTCGGCCAGATGGACTGTGCAATCTTGCAGAAACTCCGGCGCAACCGCCGTGAAAGCAGAGAGAAAGCCGAAAGGTTTGACCTGGTCGCGATAGGGTTTGTCTGCATTCCAATACTTCATCCAGGACAATAGGGCCGGACTGGTCGCGCCATAGCGGCTGAGGGCCTTTTCTTGAAGTTTAGGGTGATAGTCGAGCGGCACTTGATCGGGATGGCCTTCCAGGGCCGATTTCACGATCTGAAACCAGAGATCATACTGCCAGCGATGCACGCCGATCTCGCTCAACTCCACGCGAGGATCTGGAATGCCAGGAGCCGGCTCATCCGCATCATAAGGTGCCAGCAGATGCCCGAGCCCGTGTTGCGAGGCCTTTCTCAGCACTGGGTGACCGTCAGCGCTGAGAGTGAACAAGGCATAGCGCTTGGCTGAAATTGCCCAGGCAAAGAGCGGCTCAAGCTCTCTGGTTTCGGGTTTAAAGTTCACATCCTCAACTTGCAGGATCGACCCTTGCTTCCGGTAGGGATTGAGCGGCGTGAACCAGTCAATCACGCGGTGCGCACGCGCCAGAAACTCCGCTTCCGGCATGTCTTCGGGTTTGGCGATTGCGAGGCTGTCCGTGTCGCAGAACACCCAGTCCAGGCCTTCCTCCAGCGTGCGCTGTTCCGCCAAGGCAAGCATCAGCCGGGCCGCGCCCGTGATTAGCGTTCCGAGCAGGGGATGGAAATACCGGCCCGGCTCTTCCAGTGCAGTGGATTGGATCTCGATGTGCGCTTCACCAAACCCATGGATATGGATGACTTCCGGCTTTGGGGCATTGTTGCGGATGATCTCGATGAAGATGCCATAGCTCGTCGCATTGGCGACAATCTTGATTGCTTTCTGGATGGGGTCGCCCGCTGCCTTGGCTTCGTCGCGCAGATCGACCAGACGAGAGAAAACATCCTCAGTAAGTGGATCGACGCGATAGGCCGGATTCCCGAAGAGGTCGATCGGCTTGAGGCCATATTGCGCCGGTCCAGGTTCGAAACTGATGGCCTCCAGGATGTCGAGTGTTTTCCCGGAACGCAGTTTGGAGGCAATGACATCGGCCAGCGTGAACCAGAGCGGCTGGTCCAGGCTCAGTTCATTCTGGCCAATCGTGTAGGATTTCCCGTCATACTTGGCGCGAATGGGCAAAATGTCTCCATCCGGCTTCAGCTTCACAAGCCTTCGCAACCGGTGCCAGGTTTGCGAGTTTTGAAGGTCTTCCAGAGTGACTCTGGCCAGGAAAACCCGCGTGTCTTCCGTCGTGTCTTTCCAGGTCACGCCCACCCCGATGACAAAAGACCAGAGCCCCATCAGCGCATTGACGGTCGGATACATCGACTTGAAATCGCAATAGAGCACGCGGGAAATAACGCGGCGCAAATTCACCTCCGCGCGTCCGCCATAATAGCTGCACATGATCTGGCCGAAGCATTCGCGCGGAAACTCCGGCTGGCAGGCAAGCAGTGGCTGGACACCCATATCTTCGAGATAGGCCTTGCCGATGCTGGCTTCGCTGAGGATGCGATGGGCCGGTTTAGAGAGGCCGTGCTGGCCGAACCGGCGCATCAGCTCAGCGTAACATTCCCAGGTGGCCTGCACATCGCTGCGGGCATAGTCGAGATAGTCTTCTTTGATGGTTTCGCCATGCTTTTCCGTGGCGGCTTTCCGCGTTGGCGTTTCCAGAAAGGCGCAAAGGCTTTCGAGCGAAAAGCTCCGGCTGGTCAGGGCAGCAGCCAAGGTCTTCACATCGACAAAGAAACCGCGATGCACGGGCGTGAAATCCCCGCGTTTGCGCCCACTTCGCGCGGTACGCTGCTGATAGGGTGCCGCGAAGTCGATGAGAGCGGCTTTCGCGCTCAAATGCTTCACGCGGACATCCGGGTCTTTCCAGTCCCAACTCAGCTTGAAACTGAACCCGCCGCGCATCGAACCACGCGCCGGGCCATGTGAGACCGCGATCCGGGAAATGTCGAAAGGCAGGTTGAAACCAACAATGGTTCCATTGAGCTTGGCCCCGACCTTGAGGAATAGCCGCCGAAACTCCCAGAGGGTCAGTAGGTCCAGGCCGCGCTCTTCGGCATAGATTTGAACCGTCTCTGCTTCGTATGGCGTCAGATGCTCTTGTTCGCAGAACAATCCCTCACGCTGAAGCACGCCGCCTTTGCGAACCTGGAAACTGCCAATGCGCAAGGCTTGAGAGGGATCGATTGTGGTTTCTGTATCGAAGACCAGAACCCAATCGGAAGGCGTGTCGAGCGCTGCTCCCTTTCCCGTCACCGGCTTTTTGCCTGGCAGTTCGGTATAGGCGCGAACGGCGATTTCTGCTGGCGTTGCATAGCTCATTGCACCGCCCCTTCCGCATTTTCCGGCAGGGCGTCGGCAAGTTGCATCAGCCATCTGCCAAACTCGGCAATGGTTTCTGCGATGCGGGAAAACCACGCCGACAAGGCGAGCAGGTAACGGCCTATGGATTCGATCTGCGGGTTTTGTGATTGCGGCCCGTAAGGCAGATCGCGCTCTTCATCGCTGAACGCCGCATGGCAATTGCGGCATTGCGGGCCGCCATCATCATGGAATTTGCGCGGGGCAATATGGGAATATTCCAGCGCGGCGGGGTGGAAGTGTCCACCACATGTTACGCAAATGAATTCCCAGGTCCGGAGCCGTTGGGCATGTTTGGACAAGCGCAATTCGCTTGCTTCATTTCTGTCTTCAATAGTCATTTCAAAATACCATTAGTTGCTGACGATCTGATAGATTTCATGGAACGGCGGATCGTCTTTCGCCGCCCACATGAAGAGGGTGTTTGGATCGGTCTCGAAGGAATGAAATCGGCCCTGTATATCTCTGATACCCAGGCCTTTGACTGGGGCGAGATGGGCTGGATCAGCGGTGTAGAGAAACCATTTCACATGGTTGAAATAGCTGCCGACAAGACTGGCATTGTCGAAGTCCGGAACGGTCAGCTTGATCTGCCTGGAGCCCTTAAGGAACGGCACATCGCGCGGGCGTTTATCGGACATCACCCATTTGCCGCCAGAATATTCGGCAAGGCGGTTGCCTTTCAAATACCGGCTTAACCGTTCCTGCGAGGTGCCGGTTTCCTTGGCCGCATGCTTGAGAGACCCGCCTCTGCGGATCAGCTTGACCGCAGCTTCCAACTCATCGGTTCTGGCAGGTGTCGATGGTTTCCCGCTAGCATAAGTTTCGCCCGCCTTGGGATGGCCGCGTATCTGAGACAGCGACAACCCCCTCGCCCGCCCCCGAGCCTTGCGGCGGGCATACTCAGCTTTGTAATCGCGCTTGCGGGGCAATTGGGTCTCCAGGTGGCATGTTCACCGCCTGAAATGGCCGACATTGAATTCCGGCTCATCCAATCTGCGTAGGAGTCCTAAAGTTGGATGGCTCGCGCCTTGCGTCCGATTTGCGTAGGAGTTGTAAACTGGGACATCCGCATTGCAGAAACGAGCTCTACTCGCAAACTTGGAATCTGAGGCCATGCGACGTGGCGTGAGCGCGCCAAGCGAGGCAAAGTTTGAAAGCTGGATCAACAAGGATTTGATCCGGGGAGCCAATGCCAAAGGCCGCAAGCGTGGTCTTCCACCCGACTGGTCTTACGGGGAGCAAACGCTCAAGGCGGCTTGTGAAATCCTGCGATTGGAATCTCTTGGAGCAACGCGTGCCGCGCAGCTCAGGGTTGGGCTTGGAGTTGCGGGCTACCCTGTAGACCTGGATAAAATTCGGGATGATCTGGCTAGCGAGTGCACTCGAAGTCTCAAACGTATGACGCGCATGGGATGGCGAAATTTCATTGGCATCAATTCAAACGCAAACCCAACCATAAGAGATTTGCGGCGAGTCACAGAGATCTCTCCTGTTCTCCGAAACACAGGAATTGTGCCCACTGATGAAGACTTGCTGCAATTGGTGTCATCCGCACTCACTGGCACGAGCGAAAATCCTGGTGTTCCCAACTTTTTCCAAGGTTACTTTGACCAAATGCTCTTCAGTTTGCTGCCAGCGAACATGCAGGATCATAACGTACGCAAACTCGCAGATGATCTATTGTCTGACCTGTTTGGTATTCTAAGAAACGTTTCAAATAGCCCCGATTGGCAGGCATTGATGGTTGGAGTTTTTACTATCACCTCTCCAATTTGGTGTGAGATATTTGGCCCTGATTTTGATAGGCTTTTTGTTGGTTCGCGGGTTTAGATAATGTCCCAGGTTACGGCACAATCTGATATTGATGAAGCGACAGAAATTTGGGCTGACCGTTGCCGATACTGGCTTGCGCAACACGATAACGCGAGACCAAACCGCAAGCGCCGCGAACGCGAAAAAACTCCACTCATTCTGACCGGCCACGGACTTTCCATGCGGGTGGACAAAGGCCGTCTCATCATTCGCGATGGCAACACCCATTATCCCAGCCCAAAGCGGCAATTCGAATACTTCAAAGGCAGTCTCGATATCCCGCCGCGCATTGTCCTGCTCGACGGCTCGGGCTCCATTACGCTCGACGCCATGGACTGGCTTGCCGAACAGCAAGTGCCGCTCATCCGCGTGAAATGGAATGGGCAATTCCTCTCCCTGCTTACATCTGGCGGACAGGCCGCCGACTCGGAGAAGCTCGCGTGGCAAATGCGGGCTAGGGAATGTGAAACTGAGAAGCTCGCATTCTACCTGCCGCTGATGATCACGAAGCTGGAGAACTCGCTTGATACATTGCGGGGCTATCTCCCGGAATCTCGCGAGCGCGATGCCGCTGAGGACAAAATCAGTGTCTACCTGGACCGTCTCCGTTCAGATCCGCCAGCGGCTTTGAAAACTCTTCTCGGCATCGAAGCCCAATCAGCCAGCGTTTACTTCAAGTCCTGGCGAGCCCTTGACCTCAAATGGCGGCCCAGCAAGCATCATCCCATCCCGGATGAGTGGCACCAATTCTATTCACGCGGTTCACTTGCAGTACGCAATCGCGGCGGCGCAAATATCTTCGCAACCCATCCCGTCAACGCGATGTTGAACTATGCCTACACAGTCTTGCTAGCACGGACACAAATCCAGGCCATAGCAGACGGATATGACCCAATGCTGGGTGTGGTCCATACCCGCAGCCGCTCCAGCTACGGCCCGCCACGTCCAGGATACGCGATAGATCTCATGGAACCGCAGCGGCCTAAGGTGGATCGCGTTGTGTTACAGCTTGTTCGCGAGGAGACGTTCTCAGGGGCAGACTTCCTGCTGCAGTCTGATGGTGTGGTTAGGCTGGGGACGGAGTTTGCGAGACGGTTGGTGGGAGAGTTAACCAAGTGAAGTCTGTACCCAACATCCAGCAACCGAATAATTTCCAGCGGAAATAACTATACCCCCCCGCGAAAGCGGGGATCCAGGAGCTGATGTTTCAAACTTGAGTATGCGCCGGTCCATTGACTCCGCTTTCGCGGGGGAGGCGGAGTGGCACGGTTTACGACAGGCTCACGCCGAATGGTTCGTCTCCGCTCACAATGAGGCTGATATCGGCCAAGTTATGCGGGAACAGGCTGGCCTAGCGCTTCGCCTTCATCAGACCCGCGGCCTTGAGTGCCTTGCCGGCGCGCAGGACGCGTTGCAGCTTGTGCTCGCTGGACCGGTCGCCCTGATTGGAGTCCGGGTGGAAACGGCGGACATAGTCGCTGTAGCGCTCGCGGATCTGTTCCGGCGTGGCATCGGCGGCAAGATCGAGCTCGTTCAGCGCGCGGACCTGCAGGCGCGTGCGGCCGCGGTTCATCTCGCGGGGAGCGCTGGAAACACCATCCTCGAAAATTTCCCGGCCACGCCAGCGACGGCGGTCATGCATGTATGCCGCCTTCTTGCCACCGGTCGGACCGCTGCCGAACTTCCAGGTCTTCTTGTGACCATAGCGCGCTGCTTCCTCGAATGCCTTGATCTCACCTTCGGTGAGATTGTCGAAGAAGTTGAAGCTGCGATTGTATTCCCCGGCATGACGCTGACAGAACCAGTGATAGCCGCGCGCATTGCGCTTGGGCGCCTTGTACTCGCCGGCGAGATCGCAGGATTTGTGCTCGCACACGCGAGTTTTGGTTGCCTTTTCGCGCGAAACATCGTCAGCCGGCGGCTTGACGCGAATGTCGCGGAATTTGACCCGGTATGGAAAAGCGTCATCCATGGCAGTCATATTAGCGGCGCAATGCGAGGTGACCAGAATTGACAAGCAGAACGGTAAGGATTCGTAAAAAACTCGAAGAGGCGTTTACCCCGGTTCGCCTCGAAGTAACAGACGATTCCGCGCGCCATGCCGGCCATGCGGGTGCCGCGCCGGAAGGAGAGACCCATTTCAACGTCACCATCGAATCCGAGGCATTCGACGGATTGAGCCGGGTCCAGATCCAGCGCACGATCCATATGGTGCTCCGCGACGAATTTGAAACCGGTCTGCATGCACTCAGCCTGAAGGCCAGCGTGCCGCCGCGTCAATGACCGGCTGGTGTGATTCTTACGATTCGGTCGGACCGAGCGCGCCAAGCGCCCGCCCGACGACCACACCACAATCATGTATGGCCTCACGCACGGGGTGAGAGATCGCCGTCAGGTTCATGAAGCCATGTACCATGCCGGGATGCTCGCGGATTGTCACCGGCACACCGTAGCTCGCCAGTTTGTCGGCATAGGCCCGGCCCTCATGGCGCAGGGGATCCCAGCCACACAGGACGAAATGCGCTGGCGGCAGCCCGCGGAGATCTTCTTCCGGGGCGAACAGGGGCGAGACGCGCGGGTCCATCCGGTCTGTCTCATGCTCGATATAGGCATCGCGGAAATAGTCGAACAGGTTGGGCGAGATGAAGAAGCCGCCCTCCTGGAAATTCAGCTTTGTCGCGCGAATATCGACAAACTGCACCAGCGGATACAAGAGGAGCTGGAAAGCCGGCATCGGCCCGTTCTGGCGGTTCATCTCCTGGCAGATGAATGTGGCGAGATTTCCCCCGGCACTGTCGCCCGCCACGGCCATGTTCTCCGGATCGAGCTTGAGATGGTCGGCATGGCCGATCAGCCAGGTCCAGGCCGCCTCGGCATCGCGGTGGGCGGTGGGGAAGCGGTGCTCGGGCGCAAGGCGATAATCGATCGAGACCACCCGGCAGCGCGATCCATGGGCAAGCCGCCGGCAGATCATGTCATAGGTTTCCAGGTCGCCGAGCACAAAGCCCCCGCCATGGAAGAAGACAATCGCCGGACCCGGCCCGATGCCGGCGGCCAGCGGCACATAGAGCCGCGCCTTCAGCGTTCCGTCAGCGCCCTCCACAGGAATATTGGAGATTTCCGCGAGCATGGGCGCATCGGTCTCCATCGCACGGCTGGCGCGATAAAAGCTCTGGCGCAGGCGCTCTGTCGACTGCGCCCAGTCCAGGTTCGAAAAATCCGGGACATTGATCTCCGGAAATTTGACCTGCTCCAGGAAAGCGCGGATCGTCTTCTCAATCATGGGGCTGAAGATGGCCCCGTATGGCGGGGAGGCCAAGAGCGTAAAAATGAAAACAGTCGACGTTTATTGGTCGTTCAGATCGCCCTATTCGTTTCTGGCGACCCGGCGCCTGCGTACCATGCCCGAGCGATGGGACGTGCGCGTGCGCCCGCGCGTGGTTTATCCGATCGCGATTCGCACGCCGGATTTCTTCCAGAAGATCGCGCCGCAATGGACGCCCTATCTCATGCGCGACATCTTCCGGCTGTCGCAATATCACGACCTGTCCATGGCACCGCCCAACCCCGACCCGGTGGTGATGAACATGGCGACGCGCGAAATCGCCGCCGAGCAACCGCATATCTACCGGCTGAGCAATCTCGGCGTGCTGGCCTGCGAGGCCGGCGATGCAACCGGCTGGGCCTTTCTCGACGAGGTATCGACGCTGATCTGGTCCGGCCAGCCCTGGACCGAGGGCACGCTGCTGGCCGAGGCCGCGGCGCGCGCCGGGCTTGACCTCGCCGATCTGGACGCGCGCGCAAGCGCCGGGGAAGCGCGCATTGTCGGTGAGATCGAGGCCGCCCAGGCCGAACTCGACAGGGCGCACTGGGGCGTGCCGACCATGGTGCTGGATGGCGAGGTGTTCTTCGGCCAGGACCGGATCGACCTCCTGGAATGGCGGCTGGAAACGCTCGGCGTGGCCCGCCGGTAGCCCCCTAAAAGCCCATCAATTGGGCCTGTTGCAGGGCCCGGTGGAATTCCGGCGTGTCGAACAGCGAGGCCCAGGCGCGCGTCTTGGTGCCGTCGGGCAGGCCACGCACCTCGCGCAGCAGCGTTTCGGCCACCGCGCAGACATTCACATTGCCGAGCGCGGCGGTGTCGCCATTGGACATGGCCAGCTGCATGATGGCCGGGTCGCTCATCATCGACATCATCAGGCCCTGAAAGGCCGCCTCGTCCTGGCGCGTGATCTTGCCGTGGCGCTGGGGCGAGCGCTTGGCCCGCTCGATCATCTCCAAAAGGCTGGCCTGCCATTCAACCGAGTCCTGGTAGGCGGCCTCCAGGCTCAGGCCATGGCCTTCAAGCCAGCGCTCCATCTGCGGCTGGGTCATCTTCTCGACGCCAGCATAGGACGAGCCGCGGCAAAGCTCGTGATTGGCGCGGCGCGCCTCGCCGACTTCACGCAGGGCCAGTCCCAGCATCTGGTTGATGTCGTCCGCCGAGATGTGTGCCAGATGCTCGACATTGTCCATGATCACACGGCCGGCCGCCTCGCCGACCGTCCTGAGCTGGTCGTCGCGGTTGCCGGCGGAGGTGTATTCGCGCTCGAGGCGGACATATGCGCTGGAATCCAGCGTGCTGAGCGCCATGAGAAAGCGCTGTTCTTCGGGCGAGGACATCTGCCCGGCCAGCACGCTGTCTTCGATCGACGCACTCCGGGCAATCGGATTGGAAGACTCGCCGGAGAAGAACCAGGCCGCCAGGAAAGCCAGGCCGACCACGACAATTGCAACAATGGCGAAGAGGAAGTTCCCGCTCCCCCCACTGGAAGAGCCGCGCGCATCGTACATTGTTTCCTCCGAAGCGTAATCTCCGGAGAAGACTAGCAATTTATATTTTCCCAATTCTTACCTGGACCCGGCAGATTTCTTCCAATCCGGTGCGGGGCTCAAAGCGCATGGGGCGGCTCAACTCACTTGCCGGTCGACGCCTTCCCAATAGGGCTCACGCAGGGAGCGGCGGAGCACCTTGCCCGACGGGTTACGTGGCAGGACATCGGCGAAATCGACGCTTTTCGGGGCCTTGTACCCGGCAATTCGCGATTTGGTCCATGTGATGATGTCTTCCGGCGAGGGAGCCTCGCCCGGGTGGGGCACCACGATGGCCTTGATCGCCTCGCCCCAGGTCTCATCCGGCACCCCGATCACGGCGACATCCGCAACGCCCGGGCAGCCGAAAATCGCGTTCTCGACCTCGGCCGGGTAAACATTCTCCCCGCCCGACACGATCATGTCCTTGAGCCGATCGTGGATATAGAGAAAGCCGTCCTCGTCGAAATAACCGGCATCGCCGGTGTGGAAGAAGCCGCCTTCCAGCGCCTCTTCGGTTGCTTCCGGGCGATTCCAGTAGCCTTTCATGACGAAGTCGGAGAGCACGACGATCTCGCCGACCTGTCCGGTGGGGACCTCCTTGCCCTCGGGATCGACACAGCGCACCACGGCGCCGGGATAAGGTACCCCGCACGAGCGCAGCTTTCCCCAGGCTGGATCGTGGGCTTCCGGCGGCAGGAAAGTCGCCGCGCCGAGCGTCTCGGTGAGGCCGTAAAGCTGGGTGAAGCGCGCATCCATCAGTTTCACCGCCTTGCGCAAGAGCTCCTCGGCAATCGGGGAAGCCCCGTAAAATACCTGTTTTAGGCTTGAAAAGTCGCGGTTTTCCACACCAGGCTGCTGGGTCAGCATCAGGATGACCGCCGGAACCCAGAAGGCATGGGCGATTTTTTCCTGCTCGACCAGATCGAGGATCACGGTGGGGTCGATGTCGCGCAGGACGACCGTTTTTCCCCCCTGAAGGATGGCAAGGATACCGATGTTCACGCCGGCCACATGGAAAAGCGGCATGGCGTTCATCACCGCCTCACGGGGATTGTAGGTCGACCATTCCAGCTCGGCGGCCTGGACGAACAGGCCCATATAGTTGGCGTCGGTCAGCTGCACCCCCTTGGGCAGGCCGGTGGTGCCCGACGTGTAGAGCTGGACCACATCGTCATCAGATTGAACCTGAAGTTGCGGATCGATGGCGATCTGGCTGGCACGCCAGTCGCGATAGGCCGGCCAGGCGCCCCAGGATTCGTCCAGGCTGATGATCATCCGCAGGGACGGGCACTCATTCATGATCTCGGCGATCACATAGTGAAAATCCTGGCCGACGAAGAGAACGGTAATCTCGGCGTCGCAGATGATGAATTTCAGCTCCTCTTTCGCCAGGCGCCAGTTGATGCCGGTCATCGCCATGCGGGCCTTGGCCGCGCCGAACAGGATCTCGTAATAGATATCCATGTTCTTGCCGAGATAGCCGATACGGTCCTGAACCTTTGCGCCGGCCGTGCGCAGGCCGTTGGCGACCTGGTTGGAGCGCGTATCGAGAGCGGCATATGTGGTGGTGCGACCCTCAAACAGCAACGCGATATCGTCGCCGCGCCGGCGAGCCTGCTCACGCGGGATATCAGCAACATGCCGAATCGTCGTCAGATCGATCAAGGTAGTAAGCCTCCACACTGCGCCCGCCCCAGCGCTTTCAAGTGGTCTGTTATCCAGCGTGGATATACCGCACGCAAGACTCATGCAGAGCGGAAAATGCATGTGGATGCTGACATTTTATCCATGAAGACGCCCGCCCGAACCGTCCGGCGCGCCCGCAGGGAAACGAATTGACGTAGAAACCGGGGCCTAGGTCGTAGTCGGGATTTAACTTTCATCGCAGGATGATGGCGATGGCTGCGATTGTGACGAAGCCGATGAAGTTTTCGAGGAGTTTGTCGTAGCGTGTTGCGACGCGGCGGAAGTGTTTGAGCTTGCTGAAGAAGCGCTCGATACGGTTGCGTTCCCTGTAGAGGGTCCGGTCATGGCGCGAGACGCCTGCCCTTGAGCGGTTGAGTGGAATGACGGGCTCGGCGCGGGCTGTGGTGATAGCGTTGCGGAAGTGGGCGGCGTCATAGGCCTTGTCGGCAAGGACGCAGGCCGGGGCAAAGCCTGCAATCAGGTCGTGAGCCCGGCCGATATCGCTTTCCTGCCCCGGTCCGGCAAGGATGCGCACCGGATTGCCGAGGGCATCGGTCGCGACATGGATCTTGGTGCTCAGGCCGCCGCGCGAGCGGCCAAGGCCCTGGGCATGCGCCCCCCTTTTTGCCGCCGGGCACCGGCGGCGTGCTGATGGGCGCGCACGATGGTGGCATCGAGCATCAGCCATTCCATGTCCGGCTCGGCGGCAAGCGCCTCGAAGATTTGCGTGAACACGCCGCGTCCGATCCAGTCATAATAGCGCTGCTTGACGGTCTGCACCTTGCCGAACCGCTCGGGCAGATCGCGCCAGCGCCCGCCAGAGCGAGCCATCCACAGCACCGCGTCCATGAAGAGCCGATTGTTGCTGCGCGGGCCGCGCTTGCCCCTGCACCCGCCCGGCATGAAGGGCGCAAGCCGCGCCCATTGATCATCGCTCAGACCGTCTGGATCGCGAGTGTACGACATGGCTGATCTCCAAAAACCAGCCTTGAATCACGGTTCGGATAAAACGGGAATCCTGAAAATACTAAATCCCGACTACGACCTAG
>OBJS01000202.1_pt1 | contig 16981 bp, 14 predicted proteins | sample 1519851 | NCBI WGS metagenome assembly OBJS01 (sample SAMN03019806, study PRJEB22545) | beach sand metagenome | biome: beach; feature: sea beach; material: beach sand | place: USA: Municipal Pensacola Beach, FL | collected 2010-10-20 | depth 25-47 cm m
AACCAGGCACTCATTGTGCCAATCTCTTTGATAACCACATGGGGATCTCTGCACCGCAAGCAGCTGAGAATCTGCTGAGTTGGGTAAAATTCATAATCGGCATGATGCCGGGTACGATAGGCATCTCTATTTGATTCGCTTCACAAGCATCGATTAACCGGTAATAAGCTTCTGCATTGTAAAAGTATTGAGTAATGGCGCTGTTCGCACCCGCATCGAATTTGCGTTTCAGGTTGTCGATATCTGCCTGGGGGTTGACTGCTTCGGGGTGAAACTCTGGGTAAGCCGCGACTTCGATATGAAAATGGTCCGCTGTTTGCTCGCGTACGAATTGTACTAATTCGTACGCAAAATTAAGCTCTCCCTTAGCCACATCACCTGAAGGGCGATCGCCCCGAAGAGCCACTAATCTATCAATTTGATTTTCTCGATATTGATTGAGCAATTCTAACAACTGTGCTTTGCTAGAACCGATACAGGAGAGATGAGGAGCAAGGGGAATACCAGTGGCTTTTGCTAGCGACAACACGGTGTCAAAGGTGCGATCTCTCGTAGACCCACCCGCACCAAAAGTCACCGAAAAGTAGTGCGGATTGAGTTTGGTTAACTGCGTTGCCGTTTGCAACAGTTTTTTATCACCCTCCTCGGTTTTAGGAGGAAAAAATTCAAAACTGATGTGCTGCGGATACTTTTTTTGAGAATCCATTTTTAAAGAGGTTTCTTAAATTGATAAAACGAAACTGTTTAGTATCGATAAATGTCTGGCTTATATGGACCGTTTTTATCCAAGCCAAGATATTCACACTGTTCGTCAGTGAGTTCAGTTAATTGTGCGCCGATTTTCTTTAAATGCAGTCTTGCTACTTTTTCATCCAATATTTTAGGTAGAACGTATACTTCATTTTTGTACTGATCGGAATGATTCCAAAGTTCGATTTGTGCCATCACCTGGTTGGTAAAAGAGTTAGACATTACAAAGCTCGGGTGTCCGGTGGCGCAGCCTAGATTCACTAGACGACCTTCGGCTAACACGATGAGACGCTTGCCATCTGGGTAAATCACATGATCGACCTGTGGTTTAATATTTTCCCACTGAAACTGGCGCAGATGAGCAATGTCGATTTCTGAATCAAAGTGACCAATATTGCTAACGATGGCTTGGTCTTTCATCGCATCCAGATGTGCACTATTGATGACGCGAAAGTTGCCGGTAGTGGTGACAAAGATATCTGCCAAGGGGGCGGCCTCTTCCATAGTGACGACACGGTATCCTTCCATTGCTGCTTGTAGCGCACAGATGGGATCGATTTCAGTGATCCAAACTGCTGCGCCCATGCCTCGCAATGCCTGTGCACATCCTTTGCCCACATCACCATATCCGAGTACCACACATATCTTACCGGCGATCATCACATCGGTTGCCCGTTTAATGCCGTCGATCAAGGATTCCCGACAGCCATACAAATTATCAAACTTAGATTTGGTGACGGAATCATTGACATTCATCGCGGGCACTTTAAGTGTGCCTGCTTGTTGCATTTCATAGAGGCGATGAACCCCTGTGGTGGTCTCTTCTGACAATCCTTTCACTTCTTTCATTAGATCAGGATGATCATCATGCATGATTTTTGTCAAATCACCACCGTCATCCAAAATCATATTAGGCCGCCAGTCATCTGGACCAAAAATGGTTTGTGCAATGCACCAGTCGTACTCTTCTTCTGTTTCGCCTTTCCAGGCAAACACCGGCACACCAGTGGCAGCAATCGCCGCCGCAGCATGATCTTGAGTGGAAAAAATATTACATGAAGACCAACGTACTTCGGCGCCCAATGCCGTCAAGGTTTCAATCAATACGGCTGTTTGAATGGTCATATGCAAACAGCCCGCGATGCGTGCGCCAGATAAGGGTTTGCTGGTACCGTACTCTTCACGAAGTGCCATCAAACCGGGCATCTCTGTCTCGGCTATGGCGATCTCTTTGCGTCCCCACTCTGCTAACGAAATATCGGCGACCTTATAATCTGCTTGGCTGCTTTGTGCTGGTTGGCTACTCATCTGTATTCCTCATCCTGTTACTATCTATTCAACTAAATTAAAGTTTAGCTGCATTACAATCCTGCGGCGGATTTCAGTAAATCAGCTTTGTCGGTGGCTTCCCAACTATATTCCGCTTGTTCACGACCAAAGTGCCCATATGCTGCTGTGGTGCGGTAAATCGGGCGCAGCAAATCTAGCATGGTTATCAGTCCCTTGGGGCGTAGGTCAAAATGTTCTTTTACTAACTCAACAATTTTTGCATCGGCAATTTTCCCACTGCCGAAAGTATCTATACTGATTGAGGTGGGCTCGGCGACACCAATTGCGTAAGACACTTGGATTTCGCAGCGGTCTGCTAAGCCGGCAGCGACTATATTCTTCGCCACATATCTACCTGCGTAGGCCGCTGAGCGATCCACTTTAGAAGGATCTTTTCCTGAAAACGCACCACCGCCGTGGCGCGCCATACCCCCATAGGTATCGACGATAATCTTTCTGCCAGTTAATCCGCAATCTCCCACCGGTCCTCCGATCACAAAGCGGCCTGTTGGATTGATGTAATACTTGGTGTTGGCATCTACCCACTGCTCTGGTAACACTGGCTTGATAATTTCTTCCATCACGGCTTCGTGCAAATCAGACTGGGAAATCTCCGCTGAATGTTGTGTGGAGAGCACCACGGCATCAATGCCTATCGGCTGATGGTTTTCATATTTAAAGGTGACCTGACTTTTAGCGTCCGGTCTAAGCCAGGGTAGGTGACCACTTTTGCGTACTTCCGCTTGGCGCGCGACCAAACGATGAGCATAGGTAATTGGTGCGGGCATCAGCACGTCGGTTTCGTTGGAGGCGTAGCCGAACATTAAGCCTTGATCACCAGCGCCCTGTTCGTGATCAACCGATTCATCCACACCCATGGCAATATCCGCTGATTGTTTTCCAATGGCATTCAAAACTGCACAGGATGCGCCATCAAATCCCATCTCTGAACTGTCGTACCCGATATCTAATACCACTTCGCGAACCAGGTTTTCCAGATCTACCCAAGCAGATGTGGTGACCTCACCGGCAAGAACGACCATTCCTGTTTTGATCAAGGTTTCGCAAGCAACGCGTCCATGCTTGTCTTCTGCCAATATGGCGTCCAACACCGCATCTGAGATTTGATCGGCCATTTTATCCGGATGACCTTCGGAGACAGATTCAGAGGTAAACAGGCTAACCGTCATGGTAAACATTATCCTTCAGAGTTGAGATGTTGCATTAAGGGGGATATTGAGATTCAAACCCCAACAATTATATAGAGACGAAGTTTAACCGGAAATTACCCATAAATCATTGTTTCTCGGGAAACAGGTAAACCCATCTAGACAAAGTCTTGATATAATGCGGCCCAAACTTTGGAAGTAGTTGAATCACGGTAAGATTCAGGTAGATTGTTCGGCTCTTAAACAATTGGGTTGCAGCAATCGCCGTCTGCTGATGAAGTGACAGCTGGTATCTTTAATTCTATTACCGAAAATGAGATCCACCTAACAGGCTTGATGGTCTTTGGATCTTCGCCCACGGGCAAATAAACATTAATTAGAAATTAACAATTCAGAGTGACTCTCATGGTTGATGAAAAGCGACTGGCTAACGCTATCCGAGCCCTCAGCATGGATGCAGTGCAACAAGCTAATTCGGGACATCCTGGCATGCCTATGGGTATGGCCGACATCGCGCAGGTGCTCTGGCGTAAATATCTGCGGCACAACCCCAAAGATCCCAATTGGCCAGATCGCGATCGCTTTATACTCTCCAACGGACATGGCTCCATGCTGCTCTATTCACTGCTGCATTTAACTGGCTATGATTTATCCATAGAAGAGATAAAAAATTTTCGTCAGTTAGGTAGCAAGACCGCTGGACACCCGGAATACCATGAGTGCCCGGGAGTGGAAACCACCACTGGACCCTTAGGGCAAGGGTTGGCTAATGCGGTTGGTATGGCCATTGCCGAAAAAACTTTAGCTGCTCAGTTTAATCATGCAGATCTGCCCTTGGTAGATCATCGCACTTATGTTTTCGTCGGAGATGGTTGCTTGATGGAAGGGATCTCCCATGAGGTCTGTGCTCTAGCAGGTACTTTGAAGCTCGGAAAATTAATAGTCTTTTATGACGATAATGGTATCTCCATCGATGGTGAAGTGGCGCCCTGGTTTTCAGACGATACCGTGAAACGGTTTGAATCATACGGTTGGCAAGTTATCGCCAATGTGGAGGGACATAATAGTGCACAAATAGATACGGCCATCCAGGCGGCTCTAAGTGAAACAGACAAACCCACATTAATTTGTTGCAAAACTACTATTGGTTATGGCGCCCCAAACAAAGCTGGAAAAGAATCCTGTCACGGTGCACCCTTAGGCACAGATGAGATCCAGGGAGCCCGAGAGAAGCTCGGATGGCATGATGCACCTTTCGAGATCCCTCAAGAGATATATGAAAGCTGGGATGCGGTCACCGCCGGTCAACAGCGTCAAAGAGATTGGCAGGCCATATTGGATCGCTATCAGGCAAAACATCCGCAACAGGCTGCTGAGTTCAGTAGACGTCTGGCTCAGCAGCTCGGTAGTGAGTGGGGTGAAAAATCCGCTGCGCTGATTGCTGATATGGCAGAGCAAGGGGCCGATATGGCCAGTCGCAAAGCCTCGCAAATGGCGCTGAACGCTTTCGGCGAGTTGCTACCGGAGTTATTTGGGGGCTCCGCAGATTTGACTGGGTCAAATTTAACCGCTTGGCAAGGTAGTGTTGATGTGAATACGCAGCCAGCGGGTAATTACCTATATTATGGTGTGCGTGAATTTGGCATGGCCGCCATCATGAATGGCATTGCCTTGCATCGAGGGTTGATTCCCTACGGTGGCACATTTTTGGTTTTTTCTGATTATGCGCGTAACGCCTTGCGCATGGCTGCTTTGATGTCAGTTAGGTCAATATTTGTCTTCACCCATGACTCTATTGGTCTCGGGGAGGATGGGCCGACGCACCAACCTGTTGAACATCTTTCCAGTCTCAGGGTGATGCCTAATATGACGGTGTGGAGACCCTGCGATGCGGTGGAATCATTCGTTGCCTGGAAATCTGCCATTGAACATCAGCAAGGACCTAGCAGTTTAATATTCTCCCGCCAAACGCTTGCTCATCAACCTCGAACCGCTGAGCAATTGGCCAATATTCATCGCGGCGGTTACATTCTAAAAGATTCAGCCGAAAGTCCAGAATTGATTCTTATTGCCACTGGCTCTGAAGTAGCCTTGGCTATGGATGCGGCGGTGCAGTTGGCGGATAAAGGTATTCATACGCGTGTGGTTTCGATGCCCTGTTGTGAACTGTTTGAACAGCAGGATGATGCTTATCGAGAATCTGTATTACCGGCGAAGGTAACCGCACGGGTGTCCATTGAGGCGGGAGAAAGTACCTATTGGTACCGATATGTGGGACTGCAGGGGAGCGCTATTGGTATGAATAGTTTTGGCGCGTCGGCGCCTGGCCCTGTCTTGTTTGAGAAATTTGGGTTCAGTGCCGATCAAATCGTCTCACAGGCGAGTCGTTTGTTAGCATCACAGGCTTAAAATATCACTAGACAATAGCCATCCCAAGAAGGCTTATGCAAATCAATGATCAATGTTGCAATTAATGGCTTTGGCCGCATCGGTCGTGCGGTGACGCGATTGCTCTGTGAGGGCGCCGAAGATCATGGTTTACGTTTGGTTGCGGTGAATGATCCCATGCCTATAGATTTGGCTGCCCATTTACTGCGTCACGATACCACATATGGTCCTTGTCATAGCTCAGTAGATTTTAAAACCGATCAACTACAGGTAGCGGGAGAGAAAATTTCTTATTTTCGCAACCCGGTTTTGCAAAGTCTAGATTGGCAACGGTCTGAACCCCATCTATTGATAGAATCAAGTGGCCAATACCATCATAGTGATCAATTGTCGCCAGTAATTAGAGGTGGCTTAAAGAAAATACTCACTGCTTCGCCTATTAGAGGTAAGATTGATGCTACGATTAGTTTTGGCGTAAACCATCAGCAATTGGCCACTGACATGAGCTTGGTTTCCAATGCTTCTTGTACAACCAACTGTCTTGCCACTGTATTGCAACCGTTGGTGGAGCGATGGTCTATTGTGTCCGGCACCATCACCAGTATTCATGCTACCACAGCGGATCAGAATCTACAGGATGGACCCCATGCAGATTATCGTCTAGCACGCAGCGCCATTCAGTCCATAGTGCCTACAAAAACAGGCGCCACAGACGCACTAGGTTTAGTGATGCCGCAGTTGGCTAATAGATTTGAAGGTTGGGTGATGCGTGTACCCACCCTGAATGTTTCGGCTCTGGAGGTGACGTTACAATTTGTTAAGCCCGCTAGCGCTGAAGAGGTAAACGAGACTCTTCTGGCCGCCTCTAATCAACAGTTAACCGGGATCTTGTCGGTAGTTGATGAACCTTTAGTTTCCGTGGATTTTTTGCAGCATCCCGCATCGGCTATAGTAGATCTACAGATGACAAAACAAACGGGAAATTTAATCAAACTGTTGGCTTGGTATGATAATGAATGGGGTTTCGCCAATCGATTGGTGGATACCAGCTGTTACTGGGGTCAGTTGCAGTAAGGGATCACATTCGATTGTAATCCATGAAACCTCGTGATAACTCGACACCACTTATATAGTTCGACATAGGGCAAGGTATGAAATTCTTGAGAATGCAAGATCTTGATTTAAAGAATAAGCGCGTGTTGATTCGGGAAGATTTGAACGTGCCCATGGCGGGGGAGAAAATTTCTGACGAAACTAGGATACTCGCCGCATTGCCCACTATCCAACATGCGCTCGAAGCGGGCGCGGCGGTGATGGTGATTTCGCACCTAGGTCGACCGAAAGAGGGAGAGCCGGATCCCAAATTTTCCCTGGCACCAGTGGCTGCACGATTGGAGCAGTTGCTCGGACAAAAAGTTACCTTTGTTGACAATTGGTTGGACGGAGTGGCGTTGAAGCCGGGGGAGATCTGTGTGGGTGAAAATGTACGATTCAACGTGGGTGAACAGGGGAATGATGACGCGTTAGCCAAACGTATGGCGAGGCTTTGTGATCTGTTTGTGATGGATGCCTTTGGTACCGCTCATCGTGCCCAGGCATCAACGGAGGGCATCACGCGGTTTGCGCCCCTTGCGTGCGCAGGTCCGTTATTGGCCGCGGAATTGGATGCCTTGTCGCAAGCTTTTCAGGCGCCTAAAAGGCCCTTAGTGGCGATTGTTGGTGGTTCCAAGGTTTCCACCAAACTATCCGTATTGGAATCGTTAATCGAGCAAGTGGATCAGTTAATTGTCGGTGGTGGTATCGCGAATACTTTTATTGCGGCATCTGGCGAGCCCGTGGGTGCGTCCCTTTACGAGCCGGAGCTACTGGATTTAGCTAAAAAACTGATGACAAAAGCCGCAGAAAAAGGGACACAAATCCCTATCCCCGTGGATGTGGTAGTGGCCAATAAGATTGCCGCTAGTGCTGAGGTGACAATAAAATCCGTGGCCGAAATCGGCGCAGATGACCGAATTGTGGATATTGGGCCAGATTCGATTGCGATCATTTCGAAGCTTATTAAACAGGCTGGCACGGTGATTTGGAATGGGCCAGTGGGCATTTTTGAATATCCCGAGTTTGCGGTAGGAACCGAAGCGTTGGCGTTGGCAATTGCCGAATCGCAAGCCTTCTCAGTAGCGGGAGGTGGCGATACCTTGGCGGCCATTAACCAATTCGGTATTAAAGAAAAAGTTTCCTACATCTCCACCGGAGGTGGCGCGTTTCTTGAATTCCTAGAAGGCAAAACATTGCCAGCAGTCGCCGCCTTAGAACGACATGTCAACCCATAATATGCAACTGAGCTCGCATAATGCGCCGAACTAAAATTGTCGCCACGATGGGCCCCGCCTGTGACACGCCAGAAATCATGGAGCGTCTGATACTCGCGGGTGTCGATCTGATCCGACTGAATCTGTCCCACGGTTCCCGGGATGAACATCGCCAGCGAGCAGCTTTGGTTCGTGAACTTTCTAAACGACACAATAGAGCAGTGGCGCTATTATTGGATTTACAGGGTCCCAAAATCCGTATCGGAAAATTTATCGATGGCGCTGTAAAGTTGGTAGAAGGTCAGCCATTTACCTTGGACACAGATCTGGATGAGAACGGCGGTAACCTGCACCAGGTGAGTGTCACTTATAAAAAGTTAGCTAAAGATGTGCGGCCAGAACATGTGTTGGTGTTGGATGATGGCCGCATCTCATTGAAGGTGACAGAGGTAGTAGGGTCGCGGATCCAGTGTACGGTACTCGTGGGTGGAAAACTGAGTAGCCTCAAAGGTATTAATTTACAGGGTGGTGGATTGTCCGCGCCGGCTCTAACTGAGAAGGATATTGAGGATATTCATCTGGCAGCGGAAATCGGTGCGGACTATTTAGCAGTCTCTTTTCCAAGTTGCGCTCACGACATGGAGCATGCACGTTCTCTGTTGCGACAAGCTGGAGGTGAAGGTGCCCTGGTGGCGAAGATAGAGCGTGCTGAAGCCATTGAAGCACTGGATGAAATTATCGCTGTGTCGGACGCCATTATGGTGGCCCGTGGAGATTTAGGCGTGGAGGTGGGTGATGCGGAGCTACCTGCCATGCAAAAGCGCATAATCCGCCAGGCACGAAAACTCTCAAGAGCTGTGATTGTTGCCACGCAGATGATGGAGTCAATGATCCAGCAGCCCGTGCCGACACGCGCGGAGGTATTTGACGTAGCCAATGCGGTATATGATGGAACCGATGCGGTGATGCTCTCTGCAGAAACGGCCACAGGACAATATCCCGATAAAGCTGTGCAAGCCATGGGGCGGATCTGTGAGGAAGCGGAGAAGCAGCGCATTGATCGTGCGGAAGATCGCCGTTTTCGCGCCCCTACCCCCAGAGTGGATCAAGCGATAGCCGCCGCCGCCATGTATACTGCCAATAAACTCAATTGTAAGGCACTGATAGCATTAACAGAATCTGGGATGACCGCATTGTGGATGTCGCGTATTGAGTCGGAAATTCCAATTTATGGCTTGTCTGGAAAAGAGCAGTGTCTGCGACGCATGGCTCTTTATCGTGGCGTCACACCTATTTATTTTAACCCCAGAGATTACGACTATCAGCAGGTGAATCAGGCGGCAATCGCAGTTTTACGGCAGAAAGTGGGTCTGTCTCCCGGCGACTCGGTCATTTTAACCAAAGGAGATCACAAGGGGGTCAGAGGCGGAACCAATTCAATGAAAATTCTTGTGGTCTCGGATAGCTGAATACTAGTAGCAATTAAGTATCGGGATTTACTTGATTTTTATGGAATTCTGATGCTAACTAGTGATTTCTGACAAATTGGTACGCGTCACTACAATTGCATCCAATGCATACCAAAGAACTCACCACCTCAGAGTAGTTTTGAGGTCGGTATTAAAACCATAATTAAGGAGTGGAAATGGTTGCCAGCATGACAGGGTTTGTCCACAAAGCCTTTCAATCGCAGTGGGGTAGCCTGACTTGTGAACTTCGGGCAGTAAATCATCGTTTTTTAGATATTTATTTTAAGATCCCCGAGGAATTGAGAGCCCTTGAACCCAAGTTGAGACAGATCATCAAAGAAAATTTAAGCCGCGGCAAAGTTGAGTGTTTTATTCGTTGCCAGTTAGATCCATCAGTGAGCAGCAGCGTATCAATTAATGAAGAGATTGTGCAGGCTCTTGGCGATGCTGCTAATCAGATAGCAACGCTTTTGAGTGTAGAAGGGGATTTTTCCGTAAGTGATGCGATGCGCTGGCCGGGCGTTGTTGAGGGCGCCGATGTGGATTGGGTCCCGATTCACGAAGCTGTAGAGGTGGTATTTGAAGAGGCGGTCGCTGGATTGATCCATGCGCGCATGACAGAAGGAATAGCGATTTCCGAAATGTTACGGGATCGCATCCACGCGATTCGGCATATTGTGGTAGAGGTGAGGGAGGCAGTGCCGACAATTCTACTGGCGCAAAAACAAAGGATCCGTGATCGGCTCAGCGAATTGAGTATTGAAGCGGATGCAGGGCGTCTAGAACAGGAAATGGTGCTGTATGCACAGAAAGTGGATGTGGACGAAGAGTTGGATCGTATCAACACCCATTGTGATGAAGTGGATAGGGTATTGTTGAAGGGCGGGGCAATCGGTCGACGCCTAGATTTCCTCATGCAGGAGTTGAACCGAGAAGCAAATACCTTGGGTTCAAAGTCTACAGATCATCGAATTACCAACGCTTCAGTGGATCTGAAAGTATTAATTGAGCAGATGCGCGAACAGGTTCAGAACGTCGAATAAGTACGTTTTTGTTGAGAGGCGCTTTAGATTGAACAAAGGTATTCTATTTGTCGTATCCGCCCCCTCCGGAGCAGGAAAAACTTCATTGGTAAATGCCTTAGTGGAAAGTCAGTCAAATGTGACCGTGTCGGTCTCGCATACCACTCGAGCCAGGCGCTCTGGTGAAGTACCGGGGGTTCATTACCATTTTGTCGATGACGATGCATTTCAGAAAATGTCTCAACGCGGCGCTTTTTTAGAACAAGCGTCGGTATTCGGACACCACTATGGAACCTCGAAGGAGTGGGTAGAGTCGCAATTGCAGGCGGGACGGGACATCATTCTGGAGATCGATTGGCAGGGCGCTGCACAGGTTCGCCAGTGGCGTCAGGATTGCATTACTATTTTTATATTGCCGCCTTCACGAGCTATTTTGCGGCAACGATTGCGCGGTCGTGGCCAAGATTCAGATGAGGTCATTCAGCGTCGGCTGGATGAAGCCAGCGCGGAGATTAGTCACTACGATGAATTTACCTATCTCGTGGTGAACGATGACTTTGATCTGGCTTTAGATAAGTTGGAAGCTATCTTAACTGCTGAACGGCTCAAGTGTGTGAAGCACACTGCAGAAATGCAGACCCTGGTAAAGGAACTGTTGGCCTGAAACTACTGGTTTTTGGTAAACTAGGTGACAATTTAAGATCTTTAATCTAGATATTTAGGAGTGGGCTATGGCGCGAGTGACAGTAGAAGATTGTTTGGAAAACGTTGAAAATCGTTTTGAATTGGTCATACTAGCGACCAAACGTGCGCGTCAGTTAATGTCTGGCAGTGAGGCCACCTTGGAATGGGAAAATGATAAACCCACCGTGATGGCTTTACGGGAAATGGCCGCCGAGACCATTCAAGTGGAGGCTTTACGCCAAGATCAGGTCACTAAAGAGGAGCCTTTAACAGAAGAGCAGTTAACTCAAACTTTGGAAATGGAACTTGAACGATCAATCCCGAGATCAGAGGAACTCCCTGAAATTTAGTTTTCAACCTCACCGCTCTTTTCTTGATATCCTTGTTCTGAGCAAACAGGCCCATCTATAATCTATGGGTGGGTGATGTATCAAATCGAAGATCTTTGTGTCTCCCTAGAAACCTATTTACCTCATGAACAGGTAGCCGAAATATATCGCGCGTATCATTTTAGTGCTGAGGCCCATGAGGGCCAATTTCGTGCTACCGGTGAACCCTACATTGTTCATCCGTTGCAGGTGGCTGAAGTGTTGTCCACCATGCATATGGATTTTCAAAGTATTATGGCGGCTATTTTACATGATGTCATTGAAGACACTACGGTCACTAAAGACGATTTAGCGAATCGATTTGGCGAAGAGGTGGCCGAGTTAGTGGATGGCGTCACCAAGTTAACAAAAATTAAGTTTGAAACACGTGCTGAACGTCAAGCTGCCAGCTTTCGCAAAATGATGTTAGCCATGGTCAAGGATATTCGCGTGATTATCGTGAAACTGGCCGACCGACTACATAACATGCGTACTATCACTGCGTTAGGTTCCGCCCAACAAAAACGCATCGCTCGAGAAACATTGGATATCTACGCGCCTATCGCCAATCGATTGGGCATGCATCAGCTTCGTTTAGAGCTTGAAGATCTCGGCTTATCTGTTTTGTACCCAATGCGCTACCGCACCTTGACAGATGCAGTACAGAAAGCGGGTGGCCGCAGACAAGAGATGATGCAGAAAATTAATGCTGCACTAAACGAACGCCTTAAATCGCAGCAGATTGAAGCTGAAGTGATCAGTCGGGAGAAACACTTATACAGTCTCTATCGCAAGATGAAAGAGAAGCGCTTAAGTTTTTCTGAAGTGACAGATATGTATGCGTGTCGAATCTTGGTGCAAGAAGTGGATCAGTGCTATCGCGCATTGGGCGTTGTTCATAATCTATATAAACCCGTGCCGGGTAAATTTAAAGATTATATCGCCATCCCTAAAGCGAATGGATATCAATCTCTACATACAGTTTTGTTTGGACCGCAAGGAGTGCCCCTAGAAGTACAAATTAGAACTTTTGATATGAACCGTATGGCAGATGCGGGGATATCTGCCCATTGGCTGTATAAAACAGAACGTCAGACTCAGGAAACATCGAATAGTGCACAGGTTAAAGCACGGGAATGGTTACGGAATCTATTAGAGTTGCAGCAAAATACTGTGGACTCTCTTGAGTTTTTGGAAAATGTCAAAATTGATCTCTTTCCGGACGAAGTTTACGTATTTACACCAAAGGGAAAAATTTTAGAATTACCACGAGGGGCCAGCGCAGTAGATTTTGCTTACGCGGTGCACACGGACGTGGGTAATTCTTGTGTGGCGGCACGTATTGATCGCCGCTTGGCACCTTTGAGCACACCGCTAGTGAATGGACAGACGGTCGAAATTGTGACCTCACCTGGTGCTCGTCCTAATCCCGCTTTTTTGAATTTTGTCGTCACCAGTAAAGCCCGTGCGAACATCAGAGCTTATTTAAAAAATCAAAAAAGAGAACAATCCATAGAGCTGGGTCGGCGGTTGCTCACTAAGGCACTGAATGCGCAAGACATGGATTTAGAAGAAGTCCCGGCGAAAAAATTGGAAGCGGTGTTAGATCTTTATCATCTCGAGTCGAAACAACAGCTGTTGCAGGAAATTGGACTGGGCAACCGTATTCCGGTGTTAGTGGCAAAGCAGTTGATAGAAATAGATAAAGCACCAACCCTAGATGCAGCACAACCGATCCCCCCACACTCCCACACCTCATTAGGCATTAAGGGTACTGAAGGCATGGTGGTGACCTTTGCAAAATGTTGTCATCCTATACCCGGTGATGCGATCCAGGGATTCGTGAGTGCGGGCAAAGGGATTGTTATTCATACTGATTTTTGCAAGAGCATTGCAGATTTTCGCCATCGACCTGAAAAATGGATTAATGTTTATTGGGACACAGAAGTGGAGGGGGAGTTTCCGGTAGAGGTGCGTTGCCAGGTAGCGGATCAGAGAGGTGTGTTGGCTTTATTGTCTGCGGAGATAGCAAAGGAAGATGCTAATATTATCAATGTGCACATCGAAGAGAGAGATGGACGCTGGAGCGCACTCAAATTTACTATTGATGTGCGAAATCGGATTCATCTTGCTTCAATTATGCGGCGATTAAAGTCATTGGCTATAGTGGCTAAAATAAATCGTGGTAAGGGTTAGCCAGATGCAATTGGTAGAGATCAACTAACTGAGGGACATAATGGATAAAAACAGCATTCAAACTGACAAGGCACCGGCAGCGATTGGCACATATTCACAGGCAGTCAAGGTGGGTACCACCGTTTATCTCTCGGGCCAAATTCCTTTGATACCGCTCTCAATGGAGTTGGTTGACGGTAGTTTTAAGGATCAGATCACACAGGTATTTGAGAACCTTCAGGCAGTGGCAACCGCAGCTGGAGGGAATTTAAACGACATAGTGAAACTCAATATTTATCTAACCGATCTGGGTAATTTTGCCACCGTGAATCAGGTCATGGAAAGCTACTTTAGCAAACCCTACCCAGCACGGGCGGCCTTGGGAGTGGCGGATTTGCCTAAAGGTGCGCAAGTGGAAATTGATGGCATTATGGAGTTATCTAATTAATTATCAGCATAGATGGTCTGCGCTATCCGCACGAATCTCGAACAGTACCCATTACTAGAGCTGAGGGGTGTGGGCCCCAAGTTAAACGAGCAACTCGCTCGTCTAGGTCTGTCTAGTGTTTTAGATCTATTATTTCATTTGCCGAGAGATTATCAGGATAGAACCCGGTTGCACACATTAAAAAGTCTGCGCTTGGGTCAACATGTGCTGATCCAAGCAACAGTGTTTGATTCGCGGCTCCATTACGGTCGGCGTCGTGCTTGGTTAGTGCAACTATCTGACGGTACCGGTCGATTGACGTTACGATTTTTTCATTTTTCAAATGTGCAACAAAAGGCCATTCAAAAGGGACAATTATTAAGATGTTTTGGAGAAGTCCGGCATGGCCCTAATGGTTATGAGATGGTGCATCCCGAATACGAACAAGTAGATGAGGGCACCCCGATTCAGTCAGATACTTTGACACCGGTCTATCCGACTACGGAAGGGATCCGCCAGGCCAGTCTGCGCCAGTTAACCGACCAAGCATTGTCCCTACTGACTAATACTGAGGATGCAGCATTGCCGGATTATATCCCGGCAGAATGTTTGCCTGCACAGATCTCATATTCGCTCACTGCTGCGTTGAGAATATTACATCGTCCAAGCGGGCGAGAGCTAGAGAGTTTGAATCAACTCGATCAACATCCCGCACTCAAGCGACTTGCATTTGAGGAGCTTGTGGCACATCAACTCAGTATGTTGGAGGTAAAAAATAAGAGAAAAGAGAAGCTCGCCCCTACCATAGCCCGGCTAGAAATCAATCAATGCCAAGTATTGAAACAGCTTGATTTTGATTTGACTGCAGCACAAACCCGGGTGAGTCATGAGATATTACTAGATTTAATCTGTCGTCACCCCATGCATCGGCTGGTACAGGGAGATGTCGGATCGGGCAAAACCGTGGTGGCTGCGCTGGCTGCGGAGATAACCATTCGGAGCGCTTACCAAGTGGCTCTTATGGTGCCGACAGAAATATTGGCAGAGCAGCACTTCGAGAATTTTCATCGTTGGTTCGACCCCTTAGGTTACCGCGTCTGCTTGCTGACGGGTAAACTGAGCAACCGTATGAGGCAAAGTTTGATCTGTGACATTCAAGCTGGCGATATCCAAGTGGTGGTGGGAACACATGCGTTGTTTCAAAACGATGTCATATTTCACAAGCTTGGATTGGTAGTATTCGATGAGCAACATCGTTTTGGTGTTCGTCAACGATATGCCCTAACTAATAAAGGAGGAGACAATCAAGATGAACCTCATCAGTTGGTGATGACCGCGACGCCTATTCCTAGAACTTTGGCAATGGTCAATTATGCGGATTTGGATCTTTCGATAATCGATGAGCTACCTCCGGGCCGTCAGCCCATAGATACCATGGTCCTCTCTAATAGTAGACGTGATGAGGTGATCACAAGACTAAAACATGTGTGTGCAAGCGGTGGGCAGGTCTATTGGGTGTGTACATTAATCGAAGAATCAGAACTCATGCAGGCGCAAGCGGCGCAACAAGCTTATCAGAGTTTGCAAGAGCAGCTACCGGAGCTAAGGATTGGTCTGATACACGGGCGCATGAAGATAGGCGAACGACAGCAGATAATGCAACAATTTAAAGTGGGTGATATAGATATTTTAGTCGCCACTACGGTTATCGAGGTGGGCGTGGATGTACCCAACGCAAATACCATGATTATTGACAATGCAGAACGCTTAGGCTTATCACAATTGCATCAACTCAGGGGTCGAGTAGGTCGTGGGCAGCAAAAAAGTTACTGCTTGTTAATTTATCAAGAACCGCTCTCTGAATTAGCCAGAGCACGGTTATCAGTGATGCGCGAAACACAGGATGGATTCGAAATTGCGCAACGAGATTTGGAGATCAGGGGACCAGGAGAAATATTAGGGATCCGTCAAACCGGTCTAACGGAGTTAAAAATTGCAGATCTGATCCGAGATCAGAACTGTTTACCCAATGTGGCAGATACCGCCCAAAAAATGCAACAATTTTATCCGGAATTAATTTCTCCCTTAATCAGAAGATGGATAGGGGATAAAGGTCAATTCAGTCATGTCTAGCACACGAGTGGTGCCAGGTGAGCCTCATTGGTTTCACCGCCACCACTGTTGGGGTGCTCATATTCCCTCTTTAGCGATGCGTTCTTGGTTATTTGATGAAGGATCATTGACTCAACGTTTAAAAGCAATCTGTGAAGATGATTTTCGTGTGGAAGTGCAACAACGTGTATGGCAGCACGTGGAAATGAATGAGTGCCGCGTTCTGCAGTTAAGGGGGGCTGAGTTTGCGTATGTACGGGAGGTGATACTCTACTGCCGCCAGCGACCGATGGTTTTCGCACGCACCGTGATTCCAGCTCTGACGGTACAACGGCATCAATATCTGTTAATGTTAGGCAACAAGCCGCTGGGTGCCGCACTGTTTGCTGACCCCAAAATGCATCGAGGACCGATAGAAATTACCTGTTTGACACCGAAACAAAAATTATTCAGAAGGGTAGTTACTTGTATTTCCGAGAAGCCGGATCAAGTGTGGGGGCGTCGATCTCTCTTTCGATTGCGTACCGATCCTCTCTTAGTGGCTGAATATTTTTTACCAGATGGAGTGCCGATTTAAATGCAAGCTTCACTGACGCCCTGGCAGGGACGTTTAGCATCCTATGCCCGGTTAATGAGGTTGGATAAACCCATTGGTATATATTTATTGCTATGGCCAACGGTTTGGGGACTAGTGGCCGCTGGAGTTGGTCGACCTGATCTGCTACTCACTATAGTCTTTGTTTTGGGTGTATTTTTTATGCGCTCCGCCGGATGTGTGG
>OBJS01000203.1_pt1 | contig 16958 bp, 10 predicted proteins | sample 1519851 | NCBI WGS metagenome assembly OBJS01 (sample SAMN03019806, study PRJEB22545) | beach sand metagenome | biome: beach; feature: sea beach; material: beach sand | place: USA: Municipal Pensacola Beach, FL | collected 2010-10-20 | depth 25-47 cm m
TTTCTTGTAGAATCATATAGATATTCAATACATTGAAAATACATAACAAGCTCATAAAAAAATGCCCACAAAAAGCGTGGGTAGGACTTGCTAACGCTTGCCGTTTATATGGGCGCTAGGTACACGCGGAGTATAGGTATATGGCTATAAATGGAAAATGTTTTTGTGGGAGTATCAGTTACCAAATTGATGGTTGCTTGCGTAATGCTGAATCTTGTCACTGCTCCAGGTGCCGAAAAATGCTTGGCTCCCAAGCATCTGTTTTCGCCCTATTTGAACCTGATAAGTTTTCTTGGCTAGAAGGTGAAGATCTACTCAGTACCTACAATACCGATGAGAATTCAGGGATACAGTTTTGTAGCGTATGTGGATCTACGCTTGGTGGCATTTATCAAGGCCAATTTAGCTGGGTGACATTGGGATGTATAGAGGGCGATCCGGAAATTAAAATAGGAAAGCATATTTTCGTTGGCTCAAAAGCTAAATGGGAGGTTCTACCTGAAAATATCGTTCAGTATGAAGCATGGCCGCCAGAAAATACCTAAGGCCCAAAAGGGCTTCGACACCTTAAGTTATATTAGGGGTATATACCTGTTGGGATAGTATTACCTAAATATTCCCAAACATAATTCGTGAGAGATTTTCCAGATTCACACCACTTGGGTGCCCAACCAGCGCCGTTTGCTGCTACTCGATTAGTATTGGTCAAATCTTCACTATTACACATGTGTTCTCGAATGATTGCTTCATTTGGCCAAGGCCATAATGGTACGTCAGTTAGAACGCCATCTTCATATCGATTGACTATTACTCCACCTCTCTCTTTTCCATCCACCATTGTTGGGCTAACAAGGTAGTTTAAGGTAGGCGCAAAGGACGCCTCAATATCAGCACCTGATCCGTTATTTATAGCTGTGTTATTTTGAAAAGTAGTATTCGCACCATAGAAGCCGCCTTGTCCGGCAATGAAAAAGGGAAAAGAAACATTATTCGTGGCGAATTGCTTATCAAATAGTGTATCGCTGACGTTGTCGTTATTAATTCTAACCCCAACATTAGTTGACTGACCTAGAGTACCGGATACGATTTGGGTATTGGTGGTATAGGCGTGTATCACCATACCATTGTAGTTTCCCCAAGAGATAAAATTCTCGATTGTATTATTGTCATTCGTGCCGGTGGAAATACCGGAACTATAAAGACCGTTTCTATCATTGTCTAAAGACAAACAGCCGTACCAACCATTGCCTTTAGCCCCAACAAATGTGGCGGTAGTAGTCACGTTTCCTTCTATGGCATAACCTGCTTTGCTTGCGGAGTTGCGACCCACTGGATCGGGCGCATTGTCAAGTACAATGATATTTTCGTAAATTCCATCATTGGAATTATAGATAGCGAAACCAATTCTCGGGTCGTTAGGTTTATAGCCCGAGCCATCCCAATAGTCATATCGTGCTATTATTCTGCGGGCAGTGACTCTTGTGGAGCCGTAGATCTGTATTGCTTTTCGACCAAACCCATAGGCCCACATATCTTCGAATAGCGAGTCTCTCGTGCGGGCGATAGCGAAAATCACCACATTCTGTAGATTGGCTGATCCAAAGGCACCCGAATTGCGTATGATGATATTATTTGTCATTTGATTCTCAGCAATATTATCGGAACTGTTCACAATTATGGCGCTATACTCCCCCTTGCCGCGTGCAACAAATCCGTCGATAGTAATATGAGATATGGTTTGACTGTTATCCGACATTACTGAAATTGCCGGTCCATCCACTGTCTTTTGAATGGTAGCTTGTCCTCGATTTTTGGCCATAATCGTGATGGGATTACCTGCTTCACCTGAGACCGTCGGCATCAAAGTTTCGTCATATGTTCCGTCGTCTACGATCAAAGTATCGCCTGGTTGTAAGATAGTCCAAGCCTTAGCAAAAGTTGCCCAAGCCAGCTCCAATGAGCTACCATCATTTTGGTCGTTTCCATTTTCAGATAAATAATAGAGGTTCCCATCGGCGGGAGTTGTTACCACTTCGATATTAAATGTCGTCGGTTCATTAATACCGTCGCTGACGTTTATGGTGAGTAGTTCGGTATTCAATTCATCAGATAAATAAATAATTTGATTTGCAAATGCAGTGGTTTGTACCTGGGATGACGGCGACACTGTATATTCAAGTACGTCGCCGTCAGTATCGTTTGTTGGTCCCATGATGATAGTTAATGCACTATCAACGGAGGCGATTAAATACTGATTGGAAAAGTTGGGTAGTGTATTTTCTGAAGTGGACGACGAATCGAGGTTAGGCTCATCTGTTGAATTAGTCGAGTTCTCTGTACCGTTTGACGTATCCGACTCAGTGACAGTGTCTTGGGTGTCAGCAGTCGACTCTGAATTAGACGGATCCGAGCCTCCGCAGGCGCTCAAAAACAGGACTATGGAACACAGCACAAAAGATGACCAAACTCGCCGCATATGATTAGTTCTAGAAACCATTGATCTACGCCCGACTATAATTTGTTGTTATATAATTACTTCTGCCCCAATGTAACTGCTATCGCCAGCTAGCAAGGTTTTATTAATCTTGTTTAGATAACTGTGAACACGTATCTTATTTAGATCGTGTTGGGTGACCACTGGTCGGCAATTGTCGACCGATGAAGTGTGTTGGCTCATTTTTTTAAAATGTTCCAGCTGTTGAGTTATTTTCTTATACTGCAATGAAGGGAACAGCGCGGAGTTGAGCCTGGATCTAGACCAGCTTCAGAATAATGTTTTGTCCCTTAACCAATAGGCATAAACCTCTAGCCAATAAACAGATTAAACAACTATCATGAATGTACTTGTTGAAAAATTACCGTATTTACTTCCGTTCTTAATTTTCTTTTTTCGAGTGATTGACGTTTCCTTGGGCACTTTTAGGACCATTGTTGTGGTTCGTGGACATAAGGCAATGGCAGCCATCATTGGGTTTTTTGAGATCTTAATTTGGCTGGCTGCGGCCAGTCAGGTTTTGAATAACATTGACCAGTGGCATTTAGCTCTCGCTTATGCTTTGGGATTCGCTGTCGGCAATTATGTAGGCATGTGGATCGAAAGTCGCTTTGCACTCGGCAACGAGCTGATTCGTTGTTTCTCCTTTAATCGAGATATTTTATCGAACAAACTTCGTGCTCAAAGCTACCAAGTGATATCGGTTGATGGAGATATTGGTCAACAAAAAATGGTAGAACTGATGTATATCGTGGAAAAACGCCGTAATGTGCCTAAATTAATCAAATTGATTAAAGAATTGGATCCCAGTGCGGTCTATTCCATTTCAGATGTGAAGAGCGTGTATGATGGCACCGTTCTGCTGCCACGGCGTTCCTTTATGGACAGCGCACTAAACATGCCAGGCAAGCGTCGCTAGATTAATAAGTACTGCGCTTAAACTGTTGATAGCGCCATTATGCAATGCCTAGCAGAAAATTATTTGATAGTATCTGTTGAGAAGATCTTAGAATAAAACAGTGGAAAAGTAACATACCATGAAACACATGGATCTTTTATTTAAGATATTTGTCTTCTAAATAGTTAAGAATAAATTCTGCTGGATCGGTTGTTTGAACAGACTCATTGAGCAGAAAAAACTTAGTATCCATAGAGCCTCGGCTAAATAGATGATGATCCAACTGTTGCAATATCTTACCAAAATCACACTGCTCTATTTCTTCCTGCAACCAGCGAAACAGATGACAGGAATGGGCGAATCCAATGGCATAGCAGGGAAAATAGCCGAATAGCCCAAGGGCCCAGTGGATGTCTTGTAAACAACCTTCTGCATAATCTTTCGGTGTGATACCAAGCAAATTGTGCATCTGTTCGTTCCAGAAAGTTGGTATTGACTCTATTTCCAAACTACCTTCAAGTAGTTTAGTCTCGATTCTATAGCGTATGATGAGATGGGCCAGATAAGTGACTTCATCTGCTTGAATACGGATCGCACCTGGATTGACCTTGAGTAAAGGGATACGTATGTTATCCACCGTTGTAGATAGACCTATACTTTGACATTGCTGATGTAAATAATGAGCAAAATAAGTGCTGCGCGCCACTGTCATTTCGTAAAAAAGTGCCACACCTTCATGCACTGACATGCCCAGGGCAGCACCCACGGGCTGTGTGTGCCAATCTGGGGGCAAGTGCAGATCATATAAAGCATGGCCACATTCATGAATGGCGGACAACAGGCTATGCAAAGGTTGATGCGGTTCGATTTGCGTCGTCATGCGTACATCATTTACCCCACCTTCGGTGAAGGGGTGTGCACTTTTATCCAGGCGGCCTTTTTCAAAGTCGAATCCCAAATCGCGGATCACTTGACGGCATATCTTCATTTGCGATTTGGTATCCCAGTCTAACGGATCAGACTCTGGGATCTCTGCCTGATGAGTTGTCACCTCGCGGATCAGCGAGGGTAGCTTTTGGGACAATGAAGTAAATAGCGAATCACAATCTATTTTGGTTACACTAGGATCATAATCCTGTAGAAGCGCTGAATAGGGATCCAGTTCTAAGGCACTTGAGAGGGTTTCAGATTTTTTACGAATCAACTCCATTAATGGTGCGAAGGCTTTGGCGAACAGTTTAAAATTATTGTCAGTTTTAGCCTGGCGCCATGCCTGTTCGCAGTGCACAGTCTCCTCCGCTAACCGGCTATGTAGCGCCTCCGGTACCGCCTGGTGCTGACGGTAAAGGCGTCGCATTTCTCGCAAGTTTGCCTGCTGCCAGATATCCAGTGTCGATTCTTGCGCTTGAGCGTTCGAAATGAATTTTCCGAGATGAGGATCGGATAGAGTTTGGTGGATCAGCTCACTTTGAATCGCCATTTGTCGCGCACGAATGGGACCGGCAGCGGGCGGTAACATGACGGCGCTATCCCAGTTTAATAAAGATTGCGTACGTTTAAGATAGTAAGCCCGTTCAAAAATTTCCGTTAACTTTTGGTAAGCGGAGGCTGTCATTCTGCTTGCTTCGAGTGGCTCTCATTAATCCTCTCCTGCGCGGCTTGCAGAATATTATCGAGCAGCGCTTCATAATCCATTCCCGCAAAACCTGCCATGAGATTCATCTTACCATCCCAGCACCAACCGGGATTGGGATTCACTTCCAGTAGCTTGGGTATGCCGGTGGCATCACAACGAAAATCGAAGCGCGCATAATCTCGACATTCGGTACGCTCAAAGAGTTGCTTTGAGTAGTTGATCAGTTGGTTTCGAAGTTCTTCGCTGATATTGGCTTCTCGATACTGGATCTGTGTCCAGTAAGGGGAGTCGGGGATCCACTTGGATTCATAAGAGAGAATTTTAGGCAAATCTTCAGGTAACTGGCTGTAGTCCACTTCTAGTATCGGTAATGTTTCAAAATTGGGTGGATTGCCAATAAGCGTTACACTATATTCCGCACCTTGCAGGTATTCCTGTACCAGTATCGATACCCCTGGAAACTCGGTTTGCAGATGAGAAAGATAAGCGACTAACTCCTGAGCATCGTGCACGACCGCCTGTTGAGTGATACCGATAGAGCTGTCCCCACAAGCAGGCTTTAGTAGTGCTGGGAAGATAGCGGGAATATTGGCCGCTTGATCGCCTGGATGGAAATAGGTTTCCAAGGGCACAGGGATTTCCATGCTTGCTGCGATAGCATGTACTTTGGATTTGTCGTAACAGAGAGACAGACATCCAGGCGCGGCGCCTGTATAGGGGATTTCTAATATTTCCAACAGCGCCGGAACGTGGAGTTCTTGAGTTGCTTTGTTTTTAAAGCCTTCATCACATAAGTTAAAAACAAAATCTGGTGGATGGGCTATCAGCTGTTTAATCAACGTACGATGATCATCGAGATATGATGTCTTATATTGAGGCAATGTGGACAGGGCCTCTTTGAGTCTATCAATAGTTTGCATATCTTCTTGGTTAAACTGCCCATTTCGTTTGACTGTGTCCGGTAGCTTCGGATCCCCCATTAACACGGCGACCGATTGCGGTTTGGCAACTGGTATCGAGACGACTTTCTTTTCTGGAGCTTCACAAGTAATAAACAGCCGGTGTGCCATCATCCCCAGATCTTGGCCACGTGTAGATTGTGCTTCGATACTGGCAACATTATTTATATTCTTGTATCCCAAGTCGCGGAGGATTTGTGCCAATTCGTCGTAATCGTAGAGGCGCTCGGCGTAAAATTGATCTGCGATAACGCCGAGATCTGATTGAGTGATGACTTCCCGGGTAATAATACGCTTGCCGTCTGCAGCCAAAGAACGCTCACGGTTGACGAAGTGACGTTGATCGATCCACTCCCAAGAACGTGGTTCGAAATTTTGCGACATCCAGTTGCCGTCCACCACATCCAATACTAGTTTGCCATGGGACTTTAAAAAGCGTCTGATGTTTTCCAGTACGGCGACATCATCTTCTTCTCGTTCGAAATAGCCGAAAGAATTCCCCATTAGAAAGACACATTCTTTGCTACTTTCAGCGACGCGCATATTGCGTGCGTCCCCTTCTGAAAACTGAATTTTCAAACCCTGTTCTTTGGCTCGGCGGCGAGCCAGGCGGATGAGATAGCGGGAACGATCAATTCCCTGAACCTGTTTATATCCTCTACTTGCCAGTTCGATAGAGTGACGACCTTGGCCACAGCATACATCCAGGATGGCATCAGTGGGTTCGATCCCAGTCGCAGTTATCAGGAGGTCGACTTCTGCAGAAGTATTGGCTTGATTTTCTACGACATCACCATCCGTTTTTAAATAGAGAGAATTAAATAACGTACTCCACCAATCGCTGGGTAAGTGGCGTTCTAGATCAGAGACCGGTCCTAGACTACGGGCGGTTTTCCCCGTCAGGCGATTTGTATGTGGTAGAGCTACCGACTTTGTTCCTTTGGTCTTGCGTTTAGTTTTCATTCTTTCCTCTATGGATCTCGTTAGTAAAATGGATATCTTTTGTTTGAAACCAGGTATAAAATCGGCGCGCTATCCTGTCTAAAATGAAGCTATGTTTAGAATTCGTCAACTACACGATATACATGCCGCAGCGGATCAAACCGCGCTTTCTGCCGTACTGCGCATCTACGAGGAGGCGTTTCCCTATTACCCCAATTACAGTCAACAGATCGTTCGCCTTCTGCAATTGTCCAATGAACAGAAATTTGACACTGTACTACTTGTGGCTGAGGGGGGTAAAGCGCGTATTCTTGGCTTTTCATTAAGTTTTTATTTTCCTACCCTTAAATTAGCTTATCTCGACTATCTAGCGAGTGCTCCCAAACGCAGTAGTCGTGGTTACGGTACTGCGTTGTATGAACGGAACCGGGAACTACTCCAACAGGCCGGTTGTCTCGGTCTATTTATGGATGTACCGCCGGATGAAGCCGAGAAAATAAAAGACAAATCTTTACTCCCAATCAACAAAAAACGCATGGCTTTCTACGAACATCTGGGTGCCCGTCCTATCGTAGGCACTTGTTACGATCAAGTGTCTCACGCAGCGAATCAAGGGTACCCCACCATGCTGGTGTATGACGCCTTTAAATCCAATACGAACCTAAGAGCCGCAAAGTTGCGCAAGTTTATAACGCAATTATTAAAGGTCAAGGGTAATATGTCTGCCGACGATCCGCGTTTGATACAGATCCTAGATTCAATTCGCATCGATCCTGTGACCTTAAGGGCACCTCGGTACCCAGTAGCCGAAGCTCCTATTCAGGTAGACAGTAGCGCGCCGATTTTATCCATGGTCACGACTGGGGATTTACATCAAATTCATCATTTTAAAGAGAAGGGGTATGTGGAACGTCCCGTCCGAGTGCAAGCTATCCTGAAGGGTTTAGAATCAGTTCCTACCCGTGAGCACCCGATCAAGAACTTTCCAGAACGGCATATCCTGGCTGTACATCAAACTAGTTTGCACCGTTTTCTAAAACGGGCGGAGCAGGAGCTCGATCCGGCAGCATTGATCTATCCGAATGTGTTCCCCATCCGACACCCGGAACGTATACCAAAAAATTGGGAGATGCAGGCCGGCTATTACTGTATCGACACCTTCACGCCCGTAAGCGCGAACGCCTACCGAGCTGCACGGATAGCAGTGAACGCTGCGTTAACGGGTGCTGAGTTAGTCCAACAGGATCGCGCAGCATGTTATGTGTTGTGTCGTCCTCCTGGTCATCACGCAGAATCCAGAGTCTTTGGTGGTTTTTGCTATTTCAACAATGCCGCTATTGCCGCTCATTTTCTATCACAATCCGGTAAAGTTGCCTTCATTGATATTGACTACCATCATGGGAACGGTTCACAGGAAATATTTTATTCGCGCAGTGACGTCTATTTTGTATCGATCCATGGACACCCCAAGGTATCTTATCCCTACTTTGCCGGCTATGCGGACGAACGTGGAGAGGGAGAGGGAAAAGGCTTCAATCGTAACTTCCCTCTATATCCAGGCGTCGACGATAAAGCTTATGGGGAAGTGTTAGACAAAGCAGTGGCCATACTCAAGCGCTTTAAACCGAGCTATTTAGTCATTTCACTGGGTTTTGACATTATGTTTGGCGATCCCACCGGTGCTTTTTCTGTCACCGAGCGAGGTGTGGAACAGATCGGTCGTCAATTGGCCAGTCTCAATGTGCCCACCCTTGTGGTTCAGGAGGGGGGGTATTCACTAAAAAATTTACGGGTGGGTAGCCGAGCCTTTTTTAGAGGATTTTTGCAGAGAGATTTGGGAGGAGCCAATGGGAAAAATATTGGTTAAGTCCTAATATCAGTTCTGTACTTATTGCCATTAGTGTAGAAAAACTTACTTCGATTGCAGGAGATTATAGTGAGTTGTTTTTTTAAGATATAGGTAATTTGTATTAGCGTTTGTTTTTCAGAAGTCTTTTATCCAGTAGTGTCAGTATGCGCACAAACTTACTTTGCCAGTGATGCAGACAGTCAACATTGAGATATTCATAACTAAGAGCTACTGATTTTAACTCTCTAATTTAGTCCAACTAGCTCAGTATCCTTCTGATCCACAAGTTGTTGTTAGCACCTCTTAGGAAGTGAAGGCGGGGTCCTTTTGTAACAGAATAATTGAGAACCTCTGCGGCAAATATTACCACGACTTCAAGCTCGTATTAAAAGTCTCTTTCTAATCGAGAATCGCAAGTGAAATAAAATCTATCCCATATACCCTCCAGGGAACCAGACCTCAACAAGCAATGGGTTCCTTTTCGGATGAAGGTTGTTGTACAGGGCGGAGCTTTTCTCGGACAACTTCTCGGCGTGCCCCGCAGGAGTGTGAACGCATTTGCGGGCATAGATCCAATCCGTAAATCGGGCATCCCCATTGAATACCTAAAGGTGCTAGCCACCCTGGAGCTTGATATTTGGTATTAGGGGGTTTCCCTGTGTACGGAGCCAGCATATGTGCTGTGCAGGTTGAAGAAAGAATAGATGAAAAGGGTAGATTGTAGGTAGTGCATCTCCTATTTCAGTTTTTCTGGAGAGAATTATTTGCTGCCAAAAGTTGTCTCCAAACTTTAGGATTCTGAGACAGATGGACGGCTTAAAATGTTATTTTTTATAGTTTCTAGCGAAACTTTTGCTAACAAAATCTAGATGAGATTTAGGCATTCATGTTTTAATAAGGTAAGGTTAAAAACATCGGGCCTAGTGAACAGTAGTTAGCCTATAGTGAACCTAGTATCCACAAGGAAAACAAATGCCAATCGACTTTAGTAAGTACGGACCAGTGACTGGCTTTGATGAGATGATTTCCGCAAAAGGCAATCCTCGTCTGATGGCGCGTCAGTTATGCCGCTATTTTTCCGGGCTCAACGATGATGAGATTGAGGAGCTGAAACGAGCATCGGATCTGGCTATTAAAAGCCTGGGGATATCTTTTACGGTGTATAGTGAAGGCAGCAATATCGATCGTGCTTGGCCAATGGACTTGATCCCCCGAGTGATATCGAGCAAAGAGTGGGAGGTGACGGCAGAGGGGCTAAAACAACGATTAACTGCTTTGAATTTGTTCATTAATGATTTGTACAACAAGCAGGAGATTATAAAAGAGGGGATCTTCCCCCGAGACGTTCTTGCGGGCTCGCAAAATTATCGACCACAATGTGAAGGCATTACGCCCCCTTATGGTGTTTGGGCACACATCTGCGGTAGTGATTTGGTGCGTGATGGGGATGGTACTCAATATGTGCTGGAAGATAATCTACGAGTACCCTCTGGTGTGTCGTACATGTTGGAAAATCGTCACGTAATGAAACGGGTTTTCCCCGAGCTGTTTGAAGACATCGATATCATGCCTGTGGATGACTACACCACCCAACTTTTTGAAATGTTGGCGGCCCTTTCTCCGCGACGCAATGAATCACCGGAGGTGGTGGTGTTGACGCCGGGCATCTACAACTCCGCTTATTTTGAACATAGTTATTTGGCGCAACAAATGGGCGCGGAGTTGGTGCAAGGCAGTGATCTGCTGGTGGATGCGGATGACTTTGTGTATATGAAAACGATCTATGGACTCAAACGTGTTGATGTGATTTACCGTCGTATCGATGATGATTTTTTAGATCCAGAGGTGTTTCGCAAAGATTCCGCATTAGGTGTCTCCGGGCTGTTACGCGCTTGGCGCAAGGGGCATGTGGGTATCGCCAACGCTCCGGGGGCTGGGGTGGCAGACGACAAGGTGGTGTATGCGTTTGTGCCAGAAATCATTAGATATTATCTCAATCAGGAACCCATTATTCCAAACGTGCCGACCTATTTGTGTATGCGCGATGAAGATCGTGATTACGTGTTGGCGCATTTAGATGAACTGGTGGTCAAACCAGCCAACGAATCGGGTGGCTATGGCTTGTTGTTAGGCCCTTACGCGACTAAAAAACAGTTAAAGACTTTTGCAAAACTAATTCGCGAAAACCCACGAAATTATATCGCGCAACCCACACTAAATTTGTCTACAGTGCCCACTTTGGTGGAGGATGGGCGTGTGGCGCCCAGGCATGTAGATCTGCGCCCCTTTACCTTGCAAAGTAAAAAGCTCTATTCAACGATGGGTGGATTGAGTCGGGTGGCCCTACCGGAAGGTTCGCTGGTGGTCAACTCTTCCCAGGGCGGAGGCAGTAAAGATACTTGGGTAGTCGATGTAGGGGGTGGAAAATAATGCTGTCACGAGTAGCAGAGAATATCTATTGGATGGCGCGTTATTTAGAGCGTGCAGAGGACACCGCTCGATTAATCTATAGCACCAGCAATCTGCTATTAGATTTACCACGAAATGCGGAAGTGGGGTGGTATGAATTAATTCGTGTGTTTGGGGCGGAAACTCAGTTTAAAGAGTTATATCCTGAGGCAGAGGATGAACGCACTGTGTTGAAGTTTCTCATCAGTGATAAAGCCAATCGTGATTGTATTGTGAATTGTATTCGCGGTGCGAGAGAAAACGCCCGGGTGACACGAGATATATTTCCCTTTGAAGTGTGGGAGCAGATTAATGAACTGTACTACTTTTCCACTGAGCACGCGAAGGCGTCGCTGAGTCGGCGAAAACGGCATGAATTTCTATATGATTTTATCCGTAGCTGTCAAACCATGATAGGCATTTCCATGGGTACCTTACCTCAAGACGAAGCCTATCAATTTTTGCGTTTTGGCCGGAACCTAGAGCGTGCGGATATGAGTAGTCGAATTATCGATGTGGCAGCAGCGCAATTGTTGCCGGAAGAAGAAGATATTAACCCTGCCTTTGCCACTATTAGATGGATGGGTGTGTTGAGGTCGCTAAGCGCTTTCCAGGCGTACCGGCAACAGGGTTTGGTGGGGATCAGTGGCAGTGCCGTGTTGCAATACCTCATTCAAAGTCGTGAATTTCCACGCTCAATGCATCATTGCTTATTAGATGTGAGCATTTGTCTTAAATCTTTGGAAAAATCTCACAAACCACGCCGCCGAGTGAACGCGTTGTTAAAGGAAATAAATGCAGTGGACATCAAGTCATTGAGACGTTCAGGGTTACATCAGTACATTGACGAATTTCAGTTAGGTGTGGGGCATTTACACGACGCTATCGCAGATGCTTATTTTGGTCACCATTGAGCCTGGTTTCGAATGCATAGATTTTATTGCGATTGTGGCCAGGAAATCTTTTTAGAAAGTACGATTTGCGTCAACTGTCGGCGTCCGGTGGCCTATTTTCCAATTCGAAACACTATGGTAACCCTCGAGCAAAAGGACGGGGACTGGTGTGTGGCTGGTGAAGAGGTATCAGTGCAGTGGTGTACACATCGTCTACAATATGAGGTTTGCAACTCGGTACTCCATCATCAAGAAGACAGCACTTATTGTGTTATTTGTCGACTCAATCGTACCGTTCCTAATCTGAATAATCCTAGGAACTTAACCCGTTGGGCAAAGTTGGAAGAAGCGAAGCGCCGTTTGCTGTTTGGTTTATTGGCGCTGGGTCTACCGCTGGAGGTGCCTGTCGACGGAGGCATTTATCGTTTGGGTTTTGACTTTTTAGAAGATAAACGCACTAATCCCAGTGTGCCTGATGAATTCATTACTACCGGCCACCAACAGGGGATCATCACCGTTAACGTCCTCGAAGCAGATGATGTACAACGGGTGTGGCAGCGGGAACAGAGTGGAGAACGCTACCGTACCCTATTGGGGCACTTGCGTCACGAGGTAGGTCATTTCTATTTTGAATTGCTCGCCACCGATAGAACCAAGTTTCAAGCTCTATTCGGAGCAGAGACCCAAGATTACGATGATGCATTGAGAGCGTATTATTTACATGGTGCGAAGCCCGATTGGGAGCAGCACTACATCAGCGCTTACGCTTCTGTTCATCCCAAGGAGGATTGGGCGGAGTGTTTTGCCCATTATTTACATATGTTAGATACGTTGCAAACTGCGGCGGCACGTGATCTGATTGAACCATTCAGTGGAGGGGAGAGCGCGCAACAACTCTTGCAGATATGGGATGCACTGTCGGTGACATTGAATGAACTCAATCGCAGTTTGGGTATGCCGGATGCGTATCCCTTCGTTGTCAATGCTGAAGTTGCGAACAAGCTTGAATATATTCATCAAGCTATCCAAGGCTAGTGAATGTGTCCGCACTCACCAATGCCAGCTGAGGGGGCGCAGTGGTTAGGGTCGGTACCTTAAATCGAGTGTACAAGGAAAATCAGGATTCTCTCGTTCTGTTTCTACTAGGATGGTGCCGGAACGATGGCCATAAGGCCAAAACCGTGCAATACGGCGGGCTTCCGCTTCATTGGCATTCACCGGCAAAGTGTCATAGTTACGACCGCTAGGATGGGCGACATGATAGGTACAGCCACCAATACTTTTCTGGTTTGCCCGATCATAAATATCGAACATCAGAGGTGCATCACTGGGCAGGCGTGGATGTAGTCCAAAGGCGGGTTGCCAGGCTTTAAAGCGGATCCCGGCTACGTATGCACCAGGCGTCTCGGTGGGTTGCAAGGGCACCGCTCGACCATTGCATAACAGTTGGTAACGCTCGGCAACAAACTGGGTCACGCGCACTTCGATGCGTTCTACTGAGGAGTCGACGAAACGGGCGGTGCCCTGGGAGGTGACCTCTTCTCCCAGCACATGCCAAGGTTCGATGGCGCCTCGTATGCGTAACATCATGCCCTGATGTTGCACTTCACCATACGAGGGGAAACGAAACTCAAAGAAGGGTTCAAACCAAGTAGGATCAAACTTAAATCCATGTTGGTCTAACTCCGCTAAGACTTGATAAAAATCTTGCTGTACATAATAGGGCAGCATAAAGCGATCGTGCAGTGCGGTACCCCAACGAATAGGGCGACCCCGATGAGGGCTTCGCCAAAAGCTCGCCACCAGCGCCCGCAACAACAACATTTGCACACAACTCATTTGCCAGTGGGGCGGCATTTCGAAACCGCGAAACTCTAACAGGCCCTGACGCCCCGATCCGCCACCTGGATGGTAGAGCTTGTCGATACAAAACTCAGCGCGATGGGTATTACCGGTAATATCCACCAATAGATTTCTGAACAGGCGATCCACCATCCAAGGCTCTGTGACTTCACCCAGTGGTAACTGTTGCAGGGCAATTTCTAATTCATAGAGCGCGTCATCGCGAGCTTCATCGACGCGTGGTGCTTGGGAGGTTGGACCGATAAAGAGTCCAGAAAAAAGATAAGAGAGCGAAGGATGCTGTTGCCAATAGAGTACTAAACTGGCGAGTAGATCAGGACGGCGTAACAGGGGGCTATCCGCCGGACTGGCGCCTCCCAAGGTGACATGGTTGCCGCCGCCGGTACCCGTGTGGCGACCGTCGAGCATAAACTTTTCGGTACCCAGTCGCGTCAACCGCGCTTCTTCGTACAGAGTTTCGATGTTCGTCGTCAACTGTTGCCAATCATGGGCAGGATGGATATTCACTTCAATGACACCGGGATCGGGCGTCACGGCCAGTTTTTTCAGACGTGCATCCACTGGTGGTTCGTAGCCCTCAATATCAATGGCAATGTCACAGGCTTTCGCCGTCGCCTCTAACGCCGCGATCAACTCAATCCAATGTTCCAGATGGGAGAGGGGTGGTAGAAATACCCATAAACGCCCGGCCCTGGGTTCGATGCACAGAGCGGTATGGGGAATGGATTCGTGATCTGTTTCTTCGTTGGCACTGGTTTGTGGCTGGATCTGAACGCCATAGGGAGTAGGTGGTTCAAATAGGCTGTAACGGCGAGCGATTTCACCGGCAGGATCGAGGGCATCGAATCCCTCAAAACTGTCTCTCGGCGTCACCTGTTGTTGTCGCGTTTGCCAAGGTAGTGAATCCAAGGGTAGGCGATAGCCCATCGGTGAGTCACCCGGTAACAAGACTAGTTTTTCACGTCGCAGTGGCCACAGCGCGCTATACCATCGCTGGTGACGATAATCCCAACCTAGGGGCAGCACAAATCCAGTAGTGCGATCCAGTCCTTGGTCGAGCAGTGTCATTAAGCGACGACGTTCCAGCGGTTTCGTGAGCTCGGCTGGCTCTGTTTCGAAGTCCGTAGGCAAAGTGGATTCTTGGTGCAGGTAATAAGTGACGTCTTCAAACGCCGGTATGATGTTACCGGCACCCACCTCCAGTTTGCCAGCCAAGATTTTTAGAAACTGACTGGCGTCTTCCAGGCTTGGTTGTGGTGCGGTCTCGGGCGCAAGCAGGGTGGGTGAATGCCACAGGGGTTGATTGTCGCTGCGAAAAAAACAGTTATAAGACCAGCGTGGTAATGGCTCACCGGGATACCATTTGCCTTGACCGTAGTGTAGTAATCCCTGGGGCGCAAATCGTTGACTTAAGCGTGCAAGCAGTGCCCGGGCCAGACGTTCTTTGTTTTCGCCGAGTGCCGCCGTGTTCCATTCGTCCCCATCCCTATCGTCGATGGAAACAAAGGTGGGTTCTCCGCCTTGAGTGAGCCGCACATCTTGTTGTTGCAATTGATCATCGACGACGGCGCCTAATTGCATCACCTCTTGCCACTGTTGTTCGGTGTAGGGCTTGGTGACCCGTGCATCCTCATGGATGCGAATCACTTCGTTATTAAACTGGAATTCGGTTTTACAGGGCTCTACTAACCCTGTTACGGGTGCCGCTGAGCTTGGTTCTGGTGTGCAGGTAAGAGGAATATGTCCTTCGCCGGCAAACAAACCGGAGGTGGGATCGAGGCCCAGCCAGCCCGCACCGGGTATATAGACTTCTGCCCAGGCATGAAGATCGGTGAAATCCCGATCAGTACCGGAAGGTCCGTCCAGGGATGCAATATCGGGCTTCAACTGAATCAAATAGCCGGAAACAAAACGGGCGGCAAGCCCCAGATGACGCAAGATCTGTACTAATAACCAGGCGCTGTCTCGACATGAGCCGGTATTTGTCTCTAAGGTTTGCTCGCAACTTTGTACACCTGGCTCCATACGGATGAGATAATCGATTTGCTGCTGTAGGCGTTCGTTGAGTGCCACCAGAAATTCCACGGTGGGCGTGGCATGTCGATCTACTGATGCCACCCATTCGGTTAACAGTGGCCCTGATTCGCGACGTACCAAATACGGCTGTAAATGTTGCTCCAGTTCTTCATCGTATTGAAGGGGCCAATGTTGGGCAGATTCTTCCAAAAAGAAATCGAAGGGATTGATTACGGTGAGATCGGCGATCAGCTCCACATCGATACTCAGCTCGGTGATTTTTTCTGGAAATACGGCCCTCGCGATGAAGTTGCCGAAGGGATCCTGTTGCCAATTAATAAAGTGATCCTTGGGCAGCACTTTTAGACTATAGCTGAGGATTTGAGTACGACAGTGGGCGGCAGGGCGCAGTCGTATTAAATGTGGAGAAAGTTTAACTGCACGGTCGTAGTGATAGATTGTCTGGTGATGAACAGCAACACGTATCGACATAGTGAGGAAACTTATCTATTTCTTCGATTTGTGTATGTCAGTGTGTATGGATAACACTTTACTATTCGGTTGACTGCGGGATTCCCATTCAAATTTTGGCAGTGACTCGAAGGACTGTTTGATGGCTTCGTTCCAGCGTTGGCGGATTTCGTTTAAATATTGGTTTTCCTCATCCAGACGAATGTAGTGATCGCATTCAAAGGTATCTTTTTCGTACACCAGCACTTCTATCGGTGGGCCCACGGTGGCATTCGATTTTATGGTGGAATCGATAGAAACAATGGCGCAGCGGGCGGCATCTTCTAGAGAGGTATCTCGGGTGAGAATGCGATCTAAAATGGGTTTGCCATATTTGCTTTCACCGATCTGCAGAAAAGGTGTGTGATCAGAGTCACTGATAAAGTTGCCTGCAGCATACATCAAATAGATGGATGGTGCGCCACCTTTAATTTGTCCCCCTAAAATAAG
>OBJS01000205.1_pt1 | contig 16790 bp, 13 predicted proteins | sample 1519851 | NCBI WGS metagenome assembly OBJS01 (sample SAMN03019806, study PRJEB22545) | beach sand metagenome | biome: beach; feature: sea beach; material: beach sand | place: USA: Municipal Pensacola Beach, FL | collected 2010-10-20 | depth 25-47 cm m
GGGATATACCTTAGCAAGGCCGGAAGACTGTGCAGTAAAAACAGGACCACCTCAGGTCGAGGTCTGCATGGTGAGTGGATTAGGTCCGCTAAGTATGTCTGACAAGCGCTGTGTAAAGCCGGCAGTTTTTAAGTCGATGCGCCAGGCTTTGATGATGCGTTGGGTCTCACCAAAACTATTGGGGAAATGCTGCGTCAGGCCTCGACAGCAGACAGCGGTTGCGCTGGCCTGACCGGGAAACTTTCTTGGAAAAAACATCCTGAAGGACCGTCTTGTCGAGTTTGAGTTCGGCGATGAACTTCTTCAACCGAGCGTTGTCGTGGAGGTGCTGTTTCAGTTCCCGGATTTATTCAGACCCGAGTCCGCTAAACGTCTTCTTCCATGTGTAATAGCTCTGCTGTGTGATCCCCATCTGGCAAGTCAGGTCCGCTACACGCATCCCCATATCGGCTTGCTTCAGGGCCGAGAAGACCTGCTCAGTTGAATAGCGCTTCCTCTCAATTGCAGGCTTCCTAATTCGGGAAATTCGCGGGAAGACCGACATCAAACCCGGACTACTTACACCCGGTCAAGTCTAATGTTTAGAATGGACAACTTCATATTTCATAGGCGGCGGCTAGGACAGTTCAAAATCCGAGCACTTATTAGAAGTAGAGTCGGTCAGCCGTATAGGCCAGTCGACAAGGCCGCGGCTCTTACTTGACAACTTTCCGTCACATTGGGTAGCCCTTCTTATGCTAAAGGTCAGGGGTGCTAATGTGCTGCCAGCCCACGGCCAGTTAGCTTAGCAGCAGAAACCGCATTATGTCATTCGGCGTGCCATGTGGTACGCACCGCGTCCGCTTGAAAGAAGCACACCGCCTGAATTTCTAATCGTGGCTTCAGCCACCGATATTGTTGAACCAAGACGGATGACTTTGCCCGTCACTGAAAGCGTGCTGGGTGTCGCAGCCTTGTGGTAGTCCACACGCAAGTCAGCCGTGGCTGCGGGCGCGTTTCCCGAGGCGAGCAAAGCGTAGAAGCCTGTCAGGTCAATAAGCGATGCGAGAATGCCGCCATGCGCAGATTGCGCGCGTGGGTTCGAGACAACTTCATCTCGCCAAGGCATCTCGAGTCTGAGCGCATCTTCGTCTGCGCTGATTGCCTTGATACCAAGCCATCGATGAAAGGGCGCTGCTTCAAGCGCAAACTGTATGTCCCGAAGTGCTAAAGATGGGGTGCTCATGTGGGGGCCTCGTGCAATTGACGTAGAACGGTGGCAATTGCATCAGTGAAGATGTCATTGCGGTCTCCAGTCACCATGTGACCCGCTCCAGCGACATCGGTGCAATGTGCATCAGGTGCCAGCGCGCGGAAAGTGGTGACAGATTCTTCTGATACAAGCTCACTCATGTGGCCGCGTATTAGATTAAGCAGCACACAGATATTTTGAATGGCTTGCTTGATGTCGCCCGTTCGCGCAACTGCGCGACGTCGCATAACATCTTTGATGAAGGCTGGGTCCAAACGCCAGCGCCTCTTACTGTCCTGACGCAAATTCTTTCGCAAGCCGTTCAGATCTTTTGGGCGGGGGCGGTGCGGAAGATAAATTGCGAAGAGATCTGCGGCTTGTTCAAGTGACTCGATACCGTTCTCGATGTGGGCGCCCATGAAGCCGACTACTTTTGTAACGCCGACAGCATCCATATTCGGCCCTATGTCGAAGAGAGTGACCGACATAAATGCGTCACGGGAAAGCCTGCCAGCCGCGACAGTAGCCGCAAGCCCGCCAAGTGAGGCCCCTGCAACGTGTGGCCGAATTCCCCTTGGCGCCAGTTGCTCGGCGATGCCCATCAAGTCCCTGGCAATGGCTTCCAGCGAGTAATCTCCGTCGGCGGCCCAATCGCTATCGCCGTGTCCGGGAAGATCCATGGCGATTGAGCGATGCCCCTCCAGTGCAACTGCTTCTGCAGCGGCTTTCCAAGCGTGACGCGTTTGTCCTCCACCGTTGGCAAAGACGACCGCAGGTGCTGCAGGATCGCCAATAGAACTATGCGCCAGCTTCAACCCTTGGGTGTGAAGGTACATGGTGTGATCACTCAAGCCGCCCGACCCCCGTAAACACTGCAGGAGATATTTGTTAGGGTAGCATACAAATATTGCAAATAGATTCTTCCCTGCAGCTGTCCATCAGGTCGCGGGTGACCAGGCTCATTAAATTTTTCCTATAAAGTTGAGTTCTCTCATTGGTAAGGTTGCACGACACTTGCGCAGAGTTTTCGATTCCCAAAAGGAGGCGATTAGCTGGTCGCGATCATAGCGGCATGCGCTTATTTGCGTGTTCATAACGGATCGCCCCGACCGAGATCGCGCCAGCGGAATCGTCTGATGTTGGACGTGCAGAAATCAACGCGCGGAAGAGGTGGCGCCAGCAGCCGACTACGTCGCAGATTAAACCTCGAACTTGGCATACACCAAGAACTCATCATTGCGTCAGGTGCAGGGGCGATGTTTACTGGAATCTGAATTCCTGACACCTCTTCCGGGAGGCTGGCACAACGGCCTTGTCAATATCATCGGCTCAGCAACCAGTATGATTGCGAATAGGGAGCTGAAGCCGTCCGAATGAAACCTCGTTCGCAGGCCGGTGCCTCTCCACGTCAGGCTGACAGTGCGTGACTTCAGCGAGGAAAAATGCTGCAGGTATGGCCTGCGGAGTGCTGCGACATCGAGCAATCACTCCGCAAGCAACAGTTTGAGTTTCGTATTCCTGCAGGTCGATGAGGCTGGCTATCATGCTTGGCCAACTCAAGGCAAGTTAAGCCGATACAGCCTCACGACCCTCTAGAATCGGACACGGGCGGTTGCGCCGAAGGTCAAGGGTGGCGAGAGGAATGCACCAACCGCGCTTCCCGGTTCTGTTTGAGTAGCAGCGCTACCCTGGAGCGGCGTATCGAAGGCCAGTTCGTAGTAGTCCTCATCAAACAGGTTCTGAGCCCACAGTTCCAACTCGAAGGGAGAGTTGTCACTGTAGAATGACATTCTTGCATTTACCACAACCAGCTCTTCAACCTCCTTGAGCGGATCGAGGTTCGAACCTGAATTATACTTTGAAGTGAACCGGCTCGATACATTGAAGCGCGCATCCCAGTCGCTGATGAACGAGGTTTCATAGGTTGCGGCCAACGTACCCGACCAACGGGGCGCAAATGAAATTGTGCTTCCCGGCAAGCGCGGCGGCGCGAAAAAGTCTACCGCTTCGAAATCATCATACTGGGTTTCCGCATAGACAAGACCGCCCTGCAGTGTCAGCCCTTCAAGCTGTTCAGGCAGGTACCGGACATCGAACTCAGCACCCTTGGAAATCACACCGGGAACAGATGTCACGATGAAGCTCGTACCGGTAAACGTGTTGAGCTGAAAGTCGCTATACTCCTGATAGAAAATCGCGCCGTTGAAGAACAAGCTATTTGCCGCATTGTTGGTCTTAAAGCCGACCTCATACGCATCAACAGTTTCGGGATCAAAGCTGGTATCCAGGTTGGGCTGAAATGGCGTGGGATCTGAGGGACCAAACTGGCTGCGGTCAAGGTTGAAACCACCGGCCTTGTAACCGCGCGAATAGGACGCGTATGACATCAGATTCTCACTGACCCGATATGCCCCCTTTACTGTACCTGATAAATCCTCGTCAGAGCGATCCTGCGTGGCGCTCACACCCACAAAGTTGTCGTTTGTCCAAGGCAAGCAAAGCGTTGGTGTCAATCCACCTGTAGGGCCAAATACGGCCAAGGCTGTGGTACAGCTACCCGCTTCGCCATTAAAATTGGACTCCAGCGTCTTCTCATCAATCGTATAACGAAGACCGACCGTGAGGTCGAACTGATCGCTCAAGCTGAACGTATTGTTCGTGAAGATGGCGTATGTATCCGCAGTTTGTTCATAAACGTCTGCGGTTGCATTTGCCTCGCCCGTATAGATATTACCTGGCAGCGAAGACAGATCAAACGCACCACCACTCGCACCGAGCAGCAATTGTTGAAAGTAGAAAAAGTAATCATTGCCGTAAGTAATGAAATCTGTACGATCAAGAGTTTCATTCGCGTAAAACACACCCACCTGCCAGTCGACGTTATCGGTCGCGCCCGCGAGTCGTAACTCTTGGCTGAATGTGGCAAAAGCGTCCCTGGACGTTTCGTCATCTCGATACCAAAGATCGGCGGCACTAAAATCTGTATCCTGACCCGAGCCGTTTTCCCAATCGCGATAGGATGTGATTGACGTCAATTCACCGAGGCCGGACTGCCACTCGATATTCGCTGACACACCCCAGTCCTCGGTCGTCTGCGTGGCGTCGCGGTTCGCAAAGGCGACGCGGTCGAACGGATCGATCGGAAAAGCAGAGGCCCCGTCACCGCCAGCCAGCAGCGTGATCAGCGGGCCCCTGGCCGGGTCCACCGCGATATAGTCACCCATGCAACAATCTTCTTCCCGATCAGTATAGTCAGCAGAGAGAAGAATCTCGAGGTCGCTGGAGGGCTCAAAACGAAGCTGACCCCGAACGGAGTAGAAGTCATACTGACTCGTTTCGTCCTCGGTACGTGGACCGTCACCGGTCTTTACGTCCAAAAGACCGCCGCGCTCTTCGTATACTCCGAACAGGCGACCGCTCACCGTCTTAGAAAGCGGTCCGGTGACTTCTGCAGACGTGCGAAGGAAACCTTCGTTGCCGATCCCGACCTCGAAGATCGACTCTAACTCGTCAGACGGTTTCTTCGTGATGACATTGATAACGCCCGCGGAGGTAGACTTACCAAACAAGGTTCCCTGCGGACCCTTCAGTACTTCGATTCGCTCGATCTCGCCGAGATCGCCGAAGGAAACGCCGTTCCTGGCGCGCGGAACCCCGTCGATTACAACACCTACGGAGCTTTCGAGACCGGGATTGTCACCAACCGTGCCAATGCCACGAATCCGCGCCGTAGTATTTGCTTGCTTTGACGAAGAAGTTACAAGCAGGCCCGGCGTCACAACCGTGAGGTCCTTGATATCCTGAACGCCGGCATCGCTGAGAAGCTCTCCGGACAAGGCGGTCACGACAATTGGCACATCCTGCAAGCTCTGCTCGCGCTTTTGCGCTGTAACTGTGACTGCGCCCAATCGACGTGTGCTCTCCGCGCTTTCCGCCCCGGACGTAGAAGCGCCTTGCTCGTCCACTTCATCTTGCGCCTGAGCACCGGCGGCAAACAGCAATACCGCTAAAGATGTCGAAATCGTAGTCTTCGACAATTGGTTAAAATAGTGCACCTCGTTTCCTCCTTATATCTAATGCATACTGTATATTATAATACATTGTGCTTGGGATGGAACAGTCGTTTTGGCCACGCCATAAAATCGTCGGCGGGTGGTGCAAATTTGCAATATCGCCGCGCGCCAGATTAAGCGTACAGCAGTCGGCGGATGGGTTCGCACTTTTGTTCGTCACTTTAGAGCTCGAGCAGAGTGGGGGCTAGTATCATCAACGTTCGTGCCGTCGACGGAATGCAGTCCATAAAGTGAGCGGATCGTCTAGAGGTAAGTCTGCTCACGGTCGCTCGCCATATTTTACTTAATGCGCTCGTGGGGCAGCCTTTCCAGTCGCGCAATAGCTTGCCTTTGCCCCTAGCTCTCTTGAGGGCGTTTGCAGCAAGAACGTGCCGTCCCCGGTGCGAAATTAGTCGGCATCTCTACGCGAACTATGCTGAACTCACCGATCAAGATTGGGCGACGATGCTCCCCGGCCAGTTTCTTGATTGCTTCGCAAGGACATGCAAATTCTAAAGCGTCTTCGCGGTGTCGACGGAAGTTTGGTGTATGTGGCGACAATACTACCCAATGTCCCCGGCAAGTCTTCAGGACTCGACCTGCTTTCGCGCCTCTCTGTTGGAGGCGGGTGTCACTTTGACCATCATGAGCTCTGCCTTCTTTGTTTAGCCAATCAGCGAGCATGCAGCCGCACTGGCAGTTTCGTGATGCCTCGCACAAGGTTCGAAAACAGACGCTCGGGCTCGCCGGTCACTTCGACTTTTGCAAAACGCTTGTGGATCTCTTCCCATATGATCCGCAGCTGCAATTCCGCGAGCCTGTTGCCCATGCAACGATGGATGCCATAGCCGAATGACAGGTGGTGACGCGGGTTCTTTCGGTCGATTATGAACTGGTCAGCATTCTCGATGACAGACTCATCCCGGTTGCCCGACAGATACCACATCACCACTTTATCACCTTTTTTGATCAGCTTTCCGCCAATCTCGTAATCCTGGAGCGCAGTCCTGCGCATATGAGTCAACGGTGTCTGCCAGCGGATAATCTCTGGCACCATGCTGGTGATCAGCGACGGATCCTCATTCAGCTTGCGATATTCTTCAGGGTTCTGATTAAGGGCGAGCACGCCGCCGCTGATCGAGTTCCGCGTAGTGTCGTTGCCGCCCACAATAAGCAGCAGCAAGTTGCCCAGAAACTCTAGGAAGGGCATGTCCCGCGTCGCCGGAGAATGCGCCATCATGGATATGAGGTCGTTCTTGGGGGCTTGGTTAATACGCTGATCCCAGAGCCCTTTGAAATACATCGCGCATTCAATCAGTTCTTCGCGCCTTGCCTCATAAGATTCGACGATGCCAGTTTCAGGCGCGGCCGTTGCGATGTCGGACCAGCGAGTGAGTTTGCGCCGCTCTTCCCAAGGGAAGTCGAACAAGGTCGCAAGGGTCATTGTGGTCAACTCGACCGAGACTTTATTAACCCAGTCGATTTCCTCACCAACCGGAAGATCATCAAGTATCTTGCACGCACGCTCACGGATTGTCGGCTCGAGCAACTGCAAGTTTGACGGCGCGACTGCGGAGTTAACGGCCTTGCGTTGCTGATCGTGCTTGGGCGGATCCATGGCGATGAACATTTCAAGCTCAAGCGCACCTTCCCCCGCATGCATGTCCTGAATGGCAATTCCGCCGAGCTTCGCTTCCGACGAGAAGACTTTGTGATTGGTGTCAACGGCCATGATGTCGTCGAACTTGGTAACCGACCAATATGGCCCGACTTTGCTCTCAGGACAGTAGTGGACTGGATCCTCTCTGCGCAATCGGTCGAAAAACAGGCCAATTGTATCTTTCTGAAAAAGGCTCGGCCGTGAAACATCGATTTGCTCCATCGGAATGGTCGCGATTTTTTCGGCCGTGTTCAGCTCAATTGTTTCTATACTCATGTTCTATCCTTCAGTCCGTACGCGAAAATAGCGCGCCACCTTCTGGCAAATTAGCGGCCCCGCAACATGCCGCATTTAAATATTATCATACATACTTGACGATTAGTTACAACCATGGAAGCTAAACGCTTGATTTGGCCGTTCATCAGATTAATTATGATAATACATTAGGTTCAAAGATGCAGCCCAGGGCCGACAACGCAAAGAAGGCAAAGCGTGCACTTTCGCTCGCACAAGACATCGTTCGCGACATTGAAGCTGGTGCACGCGTTGCGGGAGACCGGTTGCCACGCGAAGAAGAAATGCTCGCGCGGTACGAAGTCGCCAGAGCAACCTTGCGTGAAGCGCTCCGTTTCCTGGAGCTTCAGGGCGTAATCCACCTTCAATTGGGCCGTGGCGGGGGCCCGGTGGTTGCGCGCCCGCAGTCCGGTGATTTCGCAAATAGTCTTTCTCTCATACTGCAATTCATGGAAGCAGACCTGAGGGGTCTGCTCGAACTGCGTGAAGCCATAGCGCCGGATGTTGCAGCCTATGCCGCCCAGCGCGCGACCACAGGCGACCTCAGCGCACTCGCCGATTGCCTTAAAGAGCTTGAGCGGAATGAGGCGGGAAGCCAGTTCGAGGAACTGAACCGTCGGTTTCACGACCTGCTCGGTTGGGCCAGCGGCAATCCGCTTTTCGGCCTTCTGACCTCCACCTTGCATTTACTGACCCGCGAATTTTCGCGCTCGCTCGGCTATTCCGCCCAGGAGCGCGCAGTCCAGTTGCGAATCCTGCGCCGCGTTCTGGAAGCGGTACGCACAGGTGATGCCCAGGAGGCGCGGCAGGCCATGGCCCGCCTTGTGTCAGGTTCGGCAAATTATTTAGCTGAACGAAGTCCTGATCTGGTTTCTCAAAAAGTGAGGTGGGGACAAATTTAGAAGACTTGCGAACCGCAATGTCTAAGACGGGAGAATAAATAACATGCCGCTACAAACGCGCATATGCGAAATTCTCGAGATCGAATATCCGATCTTTCTGGCCGGAATGGGCGGGGCAAGTGTCCCCGCGCTCGCGGCCGCGGTATCGAATGCAGGGGGGCTAGGCGTCCTCGGCGCCGCGGCGTGCTCGCCGGACCAGTTACGTAGCTGGATCCGTCAGACCCGCGAGATGACCGACAAGCCGTTCGGGGTGGATACGCTTCTGCCGGCCTCGGTCCGGCGGGGGTCGGCGCCGCAATCCGGTAACGCGCCCGCCAACCCGATGGCAAAAATCGACGAATACAAGGAGTTTACCCGCGATTTCATGGCGCGGGAGAACCTTCCCGAAGTCGATGCTGCAGCAGCGATGCGCGCCGCAGGTTCGCCGGATATGGGCAAGAGCCAGCTCCAGCTATTCTCGAGAGAATTCTTCGAGGCGCAGATGGAGGTGGTGATTGAGGAAAAGGTGCCGGTCTATGCCGCGGGCCTCGGCAATCCCGCGCCCTGGATGGACCGTCTTCACGCCAACGGCACCAAGGTCATGGCGGTGATAGGCAAGGTCAAGCATGCCGAGCAGGTGGTCGATTCCGGTATCGACATGATCGTCGCCCAAGGTCACGACGGCGGCGGCCACAATTCACCTATCGGAACCATGTCGCTTATCCCGCAAGTCGTGGATGCGGTCGGTGATCGGGTTCCCGTGATCGGTGCAGGTGGTATTTCAGATGGGCGCGGTGTCGCGGCGTCGCTGATGTTGGGGGCAGAAGGCGCGTGGATCGGCACCGCATTCCTCGCAACGGACGAAGCAGGCATCGAGCATTTTCAGAAGGAAGCAATCACCGAAAGCGGTGACGCGGATACCGTCGTAAGCCGCTCGTTAACCGGCAAGCCTGCCCGCATGATCCGTAACAAATGGGCCGATGCGTGGGTTGCTGCGGGCAAGGAACCACTGCCCATGCCTTTCCAGTCGATAATTTCAGGTCCGGTTATGGCTTCAGGCCTCAAGGCTGAGCGCAAGGATGTCATGCCTGGCTTTGCTGGCCAGGGAATTGGCCTCATCCATTCGATCCGGCCCGCAGCCGAGGTGATGCGTGAACTTGTCGAAGGTGCGGAAGTCGCATTCTCCCGCTCGTTTGTCGGAGACATGCAGTCCAGCCAACAGGACAAGCATCAAAAATGAGCGCCACATCCACCTTCAATTTCAGTGACAGGTCCGCAATCACGGGCGTCGGTGAAACCGCATTCATCAAGGGCGCCGAAAATACCGCGGTCGACATGATGCTCGAAGCTTCCCGCAAGGCGATCGCTGATGCCGGGCTGAAGCCATCCGACATCGACGGCATGGTTCCGCCGCCGATCTACACGACATCGGAAGAAATGGCCGCCAATCTGGGTATCAACGTATTGCGCTATGCGGCTACCGTTCACATGGGTGGAGCCAGCCCGACGACAGCGCTCCAGAACGCGGCGATGGCGATCGCCAGCGGACTTTGTGACCACGTTCTCGTAACGCTGGGCTGGAACGGCTATTCCGCACTCAGGCCCAAGGCCGGTGCCCCGCCTACCCGGCCGATGAACATGAACACTCTGACCAACACCATTCAGGGCTATTACATTCCTTATGGCGTGTTCCTGCCGGTGCAGATGTATGCCTGGCTCGCCCTGCGACATTCCAAGCTCCACAGTGTCGGGCCGGACGCGATGGCCGCTGTGGCACTCGCATGTAACCGTCACGCGCAGCTAAATCCGAGAGCCTTCAATTATGGCCGTACATTCGATCTCGAGGCATATCACTCGGCGCGCTGGATATCCGAGCCTTTCCGGCTCTACGATTGCTGCCTGGAAACCGATGGTGCCTGTGCGGTCGTTGTCTCGCGCATGGAACGGGCCAAGGACATGCCGCATGTGCCGGTAAGCATCGCAGGCGCGGCTGAGGGCCACCCCTATCCCGCCGACGACATCCCCTCGCGGCCCGACCCTTTCAAGATCGGCCTCAGCTATGCCGCCCCGCGCGCATTCGAGATGGCAGGCGTCACCCGCGAGGATATGGATTTTCTGCAAATCTACGACTGCTTCTCTTATATCGTGCTGTTGCAGCTTGAAGCGCTCGGTTACTGCGAACCCGGCGGTCAGAGCGAATTCGTCGCTGATGGCCAGATCGAGCTGGGTGGACGCTATCCCATCAATACCCATGGCGGCTTGCTGAGCGAAGCGCATGTCTGGGGCCTCAACCATGTTGTTGAGGCGGTCCGCCAGCTGCGCCACGATTGCGGCGAGCGTCAGGTCGCAGATGCCCAGACCGGCCTCGTGACCGGCTGGGGCGACCTTGGCGACGGGAGTATCGCAATCCTCAGGAGGTTTACGTGAGCGACAAGAACGAACTGCCGCCTAAAATGCGCTTCAAGGTGCAGAAGGCTCCGCCCAAGCCGAAACCGCGCCCGCAGGATCCTATCGAACAGGAATTCTGGAATCGGTGCCAGGATGGCCATCTCTATTTCCAGCGTTGCAGCGACTGCGGCACGTTCCGCCACCTACCTCGTTATATGTGCGCGAAGTGTGGCTCACCGGAATTTTCGTGGGAGCGCAGCACTGGCAAGGGTACGCTTTTTTCCTGGACCATCACCCACCAGGCCCTGCACCCGGCATTTGCCGCCGACATTCCCTTCGTGGCTGCGGTGGTTGAACTCGAAGAGGGTGTACGCATGGCCACTCGTCTGATCGATTGTGACCATGATAGCCTCAGGCTCGACCTTCCTGTGGAATTGACATTCGAAACAATCGGGGACGACTTCCGTCTGCCCGTTTTCCGTCCCTGCGAGGAATAGAAGCGATATGGATCTCGATTACGGCCCCGAATACGACACATTCCGTCAACAGGTGCGCGATTTCATCGAAGCGCATAGCCACCTTGCGCCGCCGTCTGCGACTCGGGCAGCCCGCCCTTCACCCGAAGCCGTCCAATGGCAGAAGCTGCTGATCGAAAACGGGTACACTGCCCGCACGATCCCGGCGGAGTATGGCGGCTACGGCGCGGAACCCGACATCCTCAAATCGCGCATCATCTCAGAGGAGTTTTCACGGGCCGGGGTGTCGGGCGGGCTCACGAACCAGGGCATCTCGATGCTCGTCCCGACTTTGCTGGAACTCGGCACCGAGGAGCAGAAGCAACGCTGGATCGAACCCACGCTGAAAGGCGAGATCGTATGGTGCCAGGGCTATTCTGAACCCGGTGCCGGATCGGACCTGGCCAGCCTCAAGACCAACGCGCGAGTCGAAGACGGCAATTTCGTCATCAATGGCCAGAAAATCTGGACCAGCACGGCGAAGCAGGCCGACATGATCTTCTGCCTCGTGAGGACCGAGCCCGACGCACCAAAACACCGCGGCATTTCCTACCTGATCTTCTCGATGGACACACCGGGTATTGAGGTTCGTCCCTTGAAGACGATGACAGGCCACGCCGAATTCAATGAGACATTCTTCACCGATGTCCGCGTTCCGGTGGACCAGATTGTAGGGGCGCGGGGCCAGGGCTGGCTCGTGGCGAATGCAACCCTCGGCCATGAGCGCGGAATGCTGGGTGATCCCGGCGCGCTCGAAAACCGGCTACAGGCACTGATCGCCCTGATGCAGGAAGAGCGTATCGGACAGGCCCGCGCAATCGACAATCCGGTTCTGCGAGATCGGCTGTTGGCGCTCCAGGCCGAGGTGTCAGCGATGAAATGCAATGGGATGCGTATCCTTTCGAACAGCCTCAAGGGTGAGTCAGGCGGCATGGCGAAGCTAATCGTCAAGCTGCAAAGCTGTGAGATTGCCCACCAGATTTCAGCACTGGCGATCGACGCCATGGGTGAGATAGGCACGCTTTACCATGGCAGCCCGCGAGAGCGCGAAGGAGGCGCGTGGCAATGGAACTACATGTTCCAGCTCGGTCTCATAATAGGCGGCGGCACCGCGCAGATTCAGAAAAACATCATCGCCGAACGTGGCCTCGAAATGCCGCGCGAACCGAAGCTCGCAAAGGTTTCGGATGCGGCGAAAGCAACCGCAGACATAGCGCGTCACAAACAGGGATCAGCCTAATGGATTTCGGATTATCTCAGGACCAGCAGATGTTACGTGATGCGGTTGCCCGTTGTCTTGCGGACACCTGCCCACTCGATCATGTCCGCGAATGCGCCGAACTGGACAATCCACTCAGCGACAAGGTGCTCGGCGCCGTTCAGGACCTGGGAATTCCCGCAATGCTGGTACCTGAAGAGCATGGCGGCCTCGGCATGACCCTTCTCGACGCTGCCATAGTTGCCGAACAGCTCGCCTATGTGGTCGCGCCAGTGCCTTTTCTCGCCAGTCATGTACTTGCGCCTACCGCGCTGAGCGAGGCTGGTAGCGAAGAACAAAAAGCACAATGGCTACCGAAGATCGCGAACGGCGAGGCGCGTATCGCTGTCGCGATTTCCGAGACGGTCGAGGCACGCGACGGGGCGGGCGTTTCCTCTGCTGATGGGAAGCTCAGCGGAACCGCCCTGTTCTGCCTGGATTTCGAGGGAGCTGACGCTTACATCGTAGCCGACGCTGGCGGCCGGCTGCACCTCGTTACAGCCGATGCCCTCAAACTGGAGACGATCCGGCTGACGACCGTTGATCGCACCCGCAGTGTCGGGGAATTGCGTTTCGAACAGACAGAGGCAGAACCGCTTATTGACGATAACGGCGCGACAACGGCCCGGTTGCGCGATGCGGGCCGTGTGATCTTAGCTGCTGACAGCCTTGGCGCAGGCCAGGCCATGATCGAAAAGGCTGTCGATTATTCTGGCCAGCGCGAACAGTTTGGCCGGCTCATCGGCAGTTTCCAGGCCGTCAAGCACATGTGCGCGGAGATGGCCGCACGTCATGAGCCATGCCGCTCGCTTGTCTGGTATGCGGCCCACGCCTTCGATTCGATACCGGAGGATGCATCCATTTTCGCCTGCCATGCCAAATCACACACAGGCGAAGTCCATCGCTTTGTCGCCCGCACCTCCACCGAAGTGCATGGCGGAATGGGATTTACGGACCTGATGGGTCTTCATTACTGGTTCAAACGTATTGGCTTCGACCGGCAAGCGCTTGGAGGCCCCGAAACGGTGCGGGCCGAATTGGCAGCCCTACAAGGTTGGATAAAAGCCCCGTAATACACTCATTGTATACGGCTGCGAGATTTGCGGCCCAGTCTTGAAGGAATCAAGCAACATGATCGAATGGAATCTCGGCGACATTCTCGACGCAATCGAGCCCGCCATGCCTCAAGACGCTCCGGCCTTGATACACGGCGACCGGATCATCACTTGGCCCGAAATGTCTGCGCGCTCGAACAATGTCGCGCGCGCGTTGCGACAACGCGGAGCTAGCGACGGCGCCAAGGTGGCTTTCTACATGCGCAACCGCCCTGAATATGGTGAGCTGATGGCGGCCTGCTTTAAGGGGCGGTTGACTCACGTGAACATCAATTACCGCTATCGCCCCGAAGAAGTTTTTTACATTTTTGATGATTCTGACAGCGAGGTGATTATTTATAGTTCGGAGTTCCGTGACTGTATCGTCGAACTCAAGGACCGGCTCGGAAAGGTTCACACCTTCGTTGAAATTGGCGATGCTTCGCAAATCGCACCTTTTGCGATCCCTTATGAAATTCTCGCGCAGGAAGGTGATGGATCAGCGCTCGGCATCACGCGCTCGCCTGACGATTTGCTCTTCATTTATACCGGCGGCACGACAGGGATGCCCAAGGGCGTGATGTGGCGTCACGACGATATGCGCAAGGCGCAACTGGACGCCCAGAAGCTGCTCGGCCCCGTTCCGCAAACAGTCGAGGAAAACGTCGCCCTAATCACCAGTCAAGGGCCTGGCAGACGTACACTTCCCTCCTGCCCGTTAATGCACGGGACAGGCTTCATCACTGCGATCGGCACGCTCATGTCGGGCGGTGCCATCGTGACTCTGTCGGACCCATCTTTCGATGCGCTTGAATTGTGGGAGACGGTTGATACGCACAAGGTGGAAAGCATCTCAATTGTGGGCGACGCTTTTGCCAAACCGATGCTGCAGGCGCTGAACGATAATCCCGGTCGCTGGGACACGAGCAGCCTTGTCTCCATTGTTTCATCCGGCGTGATGTGGAGCAAAGAGGTCAAGGCTGGCCTGTGCAAGCATATCCCCCAAGTGGTGCTGATGGACAGTTTTGGCGCTTCCGAAGGGCTCGGCTTCGGCCTCTCCGTCACAACCGCAGAGGGGGGCACGAACACCGCGAAATTCGGGATCGGTGAATTCTGCGATGTCTTCGATGAAAACGACCAGAAAGTAACGCCGGGCAGCGGCGTACCGGGATATATCGCTCGCAAGGGCGCAATCCCGGCGGGATATTACAAGGATCCCGAAAAGTCCGCCAAAACCTTCCGTACTATCGACGGGGTGCGCTATTCGATTCCAGGCGACTGGTGCACGGTCGAAGCCGATGGCAGCCTGACCCTGCTGGGCCGTGGCAGCGTGTGCATCAACACGGCTGGTGAAAAGGTCTATCCGGAAGAGGTCGAGGAAGTCCTCAAGACCCATCCCGCCATCGCTGACGCGCTGGTCGTGGGCGTGCCGAGTGAAAAATGGGGCCAGGCCGTCACCGCCGTCGTGCACCTGAGTGGCGACGCTGCATTCGACGAGCAAGGCGTCAAAGACCATGTTCGTCAGCAATTGGCCGGCTACAAAACGCCAAAGGCCATCCATCCAACGGAAACAGCTCTGCGCGCATCCAACGGCAAGGCCGACTATGCAACAGCAAAAGCAATCGCCGAGCGTTTGACGGTCGCGTCATGAGCAAGCGGGCTTCTCCTGATTACGACGCCGTAATCGTCGGTGCCGGCTTCAGCGGGATCTACCTGTTACACAAGTTACGTAACGCCGGGTTCAACGTGTTGCTGGTGGATGCTGCGGCCGAGCCGGGCGGTATCTGGTATTGGAATTGCTATCCGGGCGCACGAGTGGATTCGCAGGTGCCGATCTACGAGTACTCAATACCTGAAGTGTGGAAATCATGGACATGGAGCGAACGATTTCCCGGCTGGAAAGAGCTAAGAGCGTATTTCCAGCATGTTTGTGATACACTCAAGCTGTGGCCCATGATGCGCATGGGGTCACGGGTCACAGGCGCGAATTATGAGCAAGAGGCGCAGCAATGGCGCCTGCAACTCAACGGAGAGGAAACTGTTACGACACGGTTCCTCTTGCCCGCTATTGGTTTCGCATCAAAGCCGCATATCCCTGATTTTCCCGGCATTGAGGATTTCGAAGGCGAATGGTTTCACACGGCGCGCTGGCCACAACAGGGGGGCGATCTCAGCGGACGCAAGATTGCCTTGATCGGCACCGGGGCAAGCGGTGTGCAAGTCGCGCAGGAAGCCGCGAAGTCCGCATCGAAGCTGACCCTATTTCAAAGAACACCAATCCTGGCGCTGCCCATGCGGCAGCAAAAGCTATCAAAGGAAGATCAAGAACGCGACAAGCAGGATTATGCTGCTATCTTCGAAACGCGCAAGCAGACCAGCGGAGGGTTCGAATCTCAATCGCTGGACGTTTCGGCGCTCGAAGTTGACGAGAATGAGCGCACCGCACACTTCCAATATCTGTGGCAGAAAGGCGGCCTCAGGTTCTGGTATCACAACTTCTCCGACCTGCTAATCAATCGCGAGGCGAACCGCTACGCCTATGATTTCTGGCGAGACAAGGTTCGCGCTAGGATCTCCGATCCCAATCTTGTTGAACAGCTCGCGCCTTCCGAACCACCCCATCCATTCGGCACGAAGAGACCTTCGCTCGAGCAGTGTTATTACGAGATTTTCGCGCAGGATAATGTCGATCTGGTCGATCTGAAGGCAACCCCCATCACCCGGATCAAACCGCACGCGATAGAGACCGCTGACGGCGAGGTGGAATGCGACCTCATCGTTTACGCCACTGGTTTCGATGCCGGGCGCGGCGGCATGGTCGATATGAACATCATAGGGACGAACGGCCTGTCTGTTTCACAAGCTTGGGAAGACGGGTTACGCGCCTATCTCGGCATGGCGATAGCAGACTTTCCAAACATGCTGTTTGCATATGGTCCACTTAGCCCGTCGGGTTTCTCGAACGGCCCAACCAGCGCAGAGATACAGGGTGACTGGATTTGCGACTTTCTTGTCTGGATGCGGGACAATGACAGTCATCAATTCGAACCCAGTGCGACCGCAGAAGCGGGGTGGACAAAAATGGTGGCACAGGCTGGCGCCATGACACTGTTTCCCGAAGCGAATTCCTGGTACATGGGCGCAAATATCCCCGGCAGGAAGCGTCAGCTGATCAACTTTCCAAGCGTGTCTGGATATGTCGTACTCTGCGAAGATGTAGCGAGCGATGGGTATCGCGGCTTCATCATCGACAAACAAACCAGCAATGAACAGATGATGGAATGAATATATTGACGAAAGTGACAAATTTTCCCGACGATATCAGCCCCGTCTGGGCTGGCGATGGTTCGCATCTGCCGGAGTGGTTTGTGTCGGCCCTGAAAGTGCCGCGCGAGGAAGGTTATGTGGAGATCGACA
>OBJS01000206.1_pt1 | contig 16734 bp, 16 predicted proteins | sample 1519851 | NCBI WGS metagenome assembly OBJS01 (sample SAMN03019806, study PRJEB22545) | beach sand metagenome | biome: beach; feature: sea beach; material: beach sand | place: USA: Municipal Pensacola Beach, FL | collected 2010-10-20 | depth 25-47 cm m
GCTGCCATCCGTGTCCTGGCTGGAGTTCAGACGTGTGCTCTTCCGATCTCCAGGACACGGATGGCAGCGACCTTGACATCCTCATCGACCCCACGCCGAAAACAACGCTGATGGACATCGGGGCGATCCGCCACGAACTCTCGATGCTGCTTGGCGTACCGGTGGACGTCCTGACCCCCAATGCATTGCCGGATCCGTTCCGGGCGCAAGTGCTTGCAGAAGCACGCCCGCTATGAACCGCGCTCACCGGCGCCTTGATGACGACTTGGGCCACATCCTCGAAGCGATCGAGCGTATCGACCGCTACACCGAGGGGCTGGACGAGCGGGCGTTCCGGAACAATCGACTGGTGCGGGACGCTGTGATCCGCAACTTCGAGATCATCGGCGAGGCGAGCAAAACAACATCGAGAAGCACTACCCATTGACTTTGCGGCAGCACATCCCGACTTACCCCTCTCGTTTGCCTACCAGATGCGCAACGCTATTGCGCACGGCTACTTCAAGGTGGACCACGAAATCGTTTGGAGGACGATCCACCGTGACCTGGCGGAGCTGTCTGGCCAGGTGTCCCACTTGGCGGATCAGCGCCTGATCGATGATGACGGACACGCGCCGTGAATACCGGTGCCATCCGACATCGCTTCACGCCAACGGAACGCCGCGCGACGCCCATTCTTGGATGTTTGGTGAAGGTTTGAATTGAAGATACTTATCCACGGCATCAATTTCGCGCCCGAACTGGTCGGGATCGGCAAATACACGGGCGAGATGGCCGGCTGGCTGGCGGCGCGCGGCCATGCGGTGCGGGTCGTTACCGCCCCACCCTATTACCCCGACTGGGCAGTGGGCGCGGGCTACCGGCCGGACCGCTACCGGCGTGAGACCTGGCGCTGGGCGGACGGTGCGGCGGCCGAGGTGTGGCGTTGCCCCTTGTGGGTGCCGAACCAGCCGGGCGGCGCCAAGCGCCTCGCGCATCTGGCGAGCTTTGCCACGAGCGGCGCGCCGGTGATGCTGGCCCAGGCACGCTGGCGGCCGGATCTGGTGCTATGCGTGGAGCCGACCCTGTTCTCGGCGCCGGCAACGCTTCTCACGGCAAAGCTCGCGGGCGCACGCGCCTGGCTGCATATCCAGGACCTGGAAGTGGACGCAGCCTTCGATCTCGGGCTCCTGCCCGGTGGTGCATTGCGGCGCTTTGCGCTCGGCTGCGAGGCGGCGCTGCTGCGCCGCTTCGATCGCGTCTCGACCATCTCCGAGGCCATGCGCGAGCGGGTGGTCGCCAAGGGCATTGCGCCCGAGCGCGCGGCGCTGTTGCCGAACTGGGCCGATGTGGACTCCGTACGGCCGTTGCCGGATCCAAGCCCCCTGCGGGCGGAGCTTGGCATCGCGACCGAGACCACGGTAGCGCTCTATTCAGGCAATCTCGGTGAAAAGCAGGGGCTGGAATTGCTGATCGAGGCCGCGCGCGCGTTGCGGGACGATCCGTCTGTGGTATTCGTGATCGGCGGGGCGGGCAGCGCGCGCGAGCGCCTGATGGCAATGGCGGCCGATCTTCCTAATATCCGCTGGATTCCGCTGCAGCCCGCCGAGCGGCTATGCGATCTTTTGAATCTCGCCGACCTGCATCTCTTGCCTCAGCGCGCCGATGCCGCGGATCTGGTGATGCCGTCCAAACTGACTGGCATGCTGGCCAGCGGACGGCCGGTAATCGCCACCGCCGCGCCCGAGACCCAGGTCGGCCGCGTGGTCGGTGATTGCGGCCTCCTCGTGCCGCCGGGGGACGGGGCGGCTTTGACCCAGGCCATCGTGGCCCTCGCGGCCGATCCTGACCAGCGGCGCACACTGGGCGTGGCCGCACGCGCCTATGCCGAGACCCACCTTGCCCGCGAGGCCATCATGACCCGATTCGAAACCACCGCGCTGGCTTTGTGCGGCCAGCCTGCCCCTGCCGCCAAGGAGCCTGCATGAGCAAACGCGCACTGATCACCGGTATCACCGGCCAGGACGGCATGTACCTGACCGAACTGTTGCTGGCCAAGGGCTACGAGGTACACGGCATCAAGCGCCGCGCCTCGCTGTTCAACACCGACCGCATCGACCATCTCTACCAGGATCCGCACGCGCCCGACCGGCGCCTGATCCTGCACTACGGCGATCTGACCGATGCCACCAATCTGATTCGCGTGGTACAGGAAGTGCAGCCGGATGAGATCTACAACCTCGCGGCGCAAAGCCACGTGGCGGTCTCCTTCGAAACACCGGAATACACGGCGAACGCCGATGCCATCGGCACCTTGCGCCTGCTGGAGGCCATCCGCATCCTGGGGCTGGAGGGCCGGACGCGCTTCTATCAGGCCAGCACCTCGGAGCTCTATGGCAAGGTGCAGGCCATCCCGCAGGACGAGACGACGCCGTTTTATCCGCGCTCGCCCTACGCGGCGGCCAAGCTTTATGCCTACTGGATCACGGTGAACTACCGCGAGGCCTATGGGATGTATGCCTGCAACGGCATCCTGTTCAACCACGAATCGCCGGTGCGCGGCGAGACCTTCGTCACGCGCAAGATCACCCGCGCGCTGGCCCGCATCAAGCTGGGACTGCAGGAGCGGCTCTATCTGGGCAACCTCGATGCACTGCGCGACTGGGGGCATGCGCGTGATTACGTCGAGGCGCAGTGGCTGATGCTGCAGCAAGATTCCGCCGAGGACTATGTGATCGCGACCGGCGAACAACATTCGGTGCGGGAGTTCGTGGAACGCGCTGGGGCAGCGCTTGGCATCGCGCTGCGCTGGGAGGGCCAAGGCATAGAGGAACGCGGGATCTGCACCCGCACCGGCCGCTGCCTGGTGGCCGTGGATCCACGCTATTTCCGCCCCACGGAAGTAGAAACGCTGCTGGGCAATCCAGCCAAGGCCAAGCGTCAGCTCGGCTGGGCACCCAAGGTCAGCTTCGAGGAGCTGGTCGCCGAAATGGTGCGCGAGGATCTGAAAGCCGCCGAACGCGATGAACTCTGCCGCCGCGAAGGGTATGCCACCTATGCCCACCATGAATGAGCACAGCCGCATCTTCGTGGCCGGCCACCGCGGGCTGGTAGGCAGCGCCATCGTGCGCCGCCTCGAGCAGGCGGGCTTCGCCAATCTGCTTTTGCGTGCGCGCAGCGAACTAGACCTGTGCGATCCCGCGGCAGTCGATGCGTTTTTCGCCAGCGAACGGCCAGCGTACGTGTTCGTCGCTGCCGCCAAGGTGGGCGGCATTCATGCGAACAACACCTATCCGGCCGACTTCCTTCGCGACAACCTGCTGATCCAGACCAGCGTGATCGACGCGGCGTACCGCCACGGGACGACGAAGCTGCTGTTTCTCGGATCCTCGTGCATCTATCCCAAGTTCGCGCCGCAGCCGATGCCGGAGGACTGCCTCCTCACCGGGCCGCTGGAGCCCACCAACGAGTGGTATGCCATCGCCAAGATCGCCGGCATCAAGATGTGTCAGGCCTACCGGCGCCAGTATGGTTTCAACGCCATTTCACTGATGCCGACCAATCTGTACGGGCCGGGCGACAACTTCGATCTGGCCAACTCGCACGTGTTGCCCGCACTGATCCGCAAATTCCACGAAGCCAAGATGCAAGGCGACGCAGAGGTCGTGATTTGGGGCAGCGGTACGCCGCGGCGGGAGTTCCTGCATGTCGACGATCTGGCCGACGCCTGCCTGTTCCTGATGCAGGGCTACGATGAGGAGCGCATCATCAACGTGGGCGTGGGCGAGGATGCCTCGATTCTGGAACTGGCGACGCTGGTGCAGCACGTCGTGGGTTTCAAGGGCGAGATCGTGCGCGACCCGAGCAAACCCGACGGGACGCCGCGCAAGCTGCTGGATGTCTCGCGGTTGCACGCTCTGGGCTGGCGCGCGCGCATCGGCCTGGAAGAAGGCATCCACGAGACCTACCAGTGGTATCTGGCACACGCCGACGAAGCCCGGCGCTGAGTCCCGGTTGCCGCGTATATCCCGTTGACCTGTCACGCGGGCCCCTTTTTGGGGAATCGCTGCCAAGTGGTCCGCCTCCCCGACGATGTGAAGCGGGTCGAGGTCATCCGGATGAGGCGGGGGCGCCTGATCGTGCCGAGTGGCGCATGGTTGGAACGATTTCTTCGGGGGTTCCGGTGACCGATGACTTCATGACCGAACGCGATCAGCCGGCCATGCCCGCTGCAAGAGATTGACGCGCCCCACCAACAACGAACGGGCGTTTCCCCGCATCCCGGAGTTGTGGCTGGAGAACGGGGTTTGGCGGTTATGGGGGCGTCCATCCCTATTGCGGGGTTGCTCGACTTGTCGGCATGGCGAGATGGCTTTTTGTAATCGAAAGCGCCGCTTTTCCGTCACCGCAAGCGCCGCAAGACCCCCGGCGATCCATGGAGGTGTTGGTGACAGGCTTTTCGATGAACACCGGAACGGGAAACCCTGAATGACGACTTGCATCATCTTCGGCGGTGCCGGCTTCATCGGTACGCATCTGGCGCGGCGCTTGCTGGCGACGGGGCGCGCCAGTCACGTCCATCTGGCCGACGTGCGATCTAATCCGCTGCCGGATTTGCCGGGCATCACCGCCTCGATCACGGACGTGCGCCGCCCCATCCCGGTCGATCTGACGGCCGAGCCGCCGACCTGGATTTTCAACCTCGCCGCCGTCCATCGTGAGCCGGGGCACGAGGCGATCGAGTACTTCGAGACCAATCTGGCCGGCGCGCGGAATGTCACGGCCTATGCCGAGGCAGTGGATTGCCGCAATATCTATTTCACGAGCAGCATCGCCGTCTACGGGCCGACCGATGGACCGACCGATGAAACCGCGCCGATCTGCCCCGTTTCCCCTTACGGCGGCTCGAAGTATCCGGCGGAGCTGATCCACGAGCAGTGGTTGCAGGCCGGCCCGGAGCGGCGCCTTGTCATCTGCCGGCCCGGCGTCATCTACGGACCGGGCGACCCGGGCAACATCCTGCGCATGGTCCGCGCCATCAAGCGGGGCTATTTCGCCTATCCAGGCTCACCCGACATTCACAAATCCTACGGCTACATCGAGGGCCTGCTGGACAGCATCGCCTTCATGATGGATCGGCCTGAACCGATTCTCCGCTATAACTACGTGGAAGACCCGACCGAGCCACTGGGCGCGCTGGTCAGCCACATCAAGACGCATCTCGGCAGCCGCGCGCCGGTATTGCCGCTGCCGCTTCCCCTGCTCGTTCCCGCCGCCGGACTGATCAATGCCGCCCTCGGCGGCAACAGCCCCATCCATCCGGTGCGGGTGCGCAAGGCCGCGCGCCCGACGCATATCGTGCCGGGCACCCTCAAAGCCCTTGGCTTCCCCTTCCGATTCGACTTTCGCAGTTCCCTCGTCGACTGGCAGCGCCAGGCACCGGAGGATTTCGCTTGAGGTAAAGGCGTTGTGGCCGGCGGAACAGTCGCTTCCCGCGTAATGCCCTGGACCGACATAAGCGCTGCCTAGCCAGTAATGACGCCGAAAGGGTCTCCGCGCCAACGCCGCCCCTGGCGCTCCACGACGCAACGACACCCCCAAAATCGCCTGCTGCCCTGCAATCGGGGCTGGTGTACCATGTCGGCCATGCTGACCTATCCCGCCATCGATCCCGTCGCCCTGCAACTGGGGCCGCTTGCCATCCACTGGTACGGTCTGACCTATCTGATCGGTATTCTGGGGGGATGGGCCTTGGGTCGCCATCGGGCGCGCCGCCCCGACACCCCGCTCACACCGGAACAGGTCGGTGACCTCACCACCTACGTCGCGCTGGGTGTGATCCTGGGGGGACGCCTGGGTTACGTATTCTTCTACGACCTGCCGCGCATCCTGGGCGATCCCCTGTCCATCCTGCGCATCTGGGAGGGCGGCATGTCCTTCCACGGTGGGCTGCTCGGGGTGATCGCCGTGATGATCTGGTACGGCAATCGCCTGGGCTGCGGCTTCTGGCGGCTGGCCGATTTCGTGGCGCCTCTGGTGCCGCTGGGTCTCGGCGCCGGACGCATCGGCAATTTCATCAATGGCGAGCTGTGGGGACGGCCGACAGACCTGCCCTGGGGCATGGTGTTTCCGGGGGCGGGCCCTTGGCCGCGCCATCCGTCACAGCTCTATGAAGCCGCGCTCGAAGGGATGGTGCTGTTTGCCGTGCTGTGGGTGTATTCGCGCCGACCCCGACCAACCCGGGCGGTTTCCGGACTGTTTCTGCTGCTCTATGGAATCTTCCGCTTTGCCGTCGAGGGCGTGCGCGAGCCGGATGCCCACATCGGCTATCTCGCTTTCGGCTGGTTCACGATGGGTCAGCTGCTCTGCGTGCCGATGATCCTGTTCGGGCTGTACCTGCTGGCCTGGGCCCGACGCCATGGCCAGACGGTCTCGGCGACGCCGATGCAGAAGGTGACGCGCTGATGCGCAGCTACCTCGATCTATTGAGCCATGTGCTTGAAACCGGCACGCCCAAGGCGGACCGGACGGGTACCGGCACCCGGTCGGTTTTCGGCCATCAGCTGCGTTTCGATCTGCAGGACGGCTTTCCGTTGGTGACGACCAAGCGGGTGCATTTCAAGTCGGTCGTCTATGAACTGCTGTGGTTTCTACGCGGGGAAACCAATATTCGCTATCTGAACGCACACGGCGTCTCCATCTGGGACGAGTGGGCGGATGAACACGGCGAGCTGGGCCCGGTCTATGGCCGGCAATGGCGCGCCTGGCCGGCGCCGGACGGCGAGACGATCGACCAGATCGCGCAGCTCATTGCGCAGCTCAGAGGCGATCCGGATTCACGGCGTCACATCGTGAGCGCCTGGAACGTGGCCGAGCTGCCGCATATGGCGCTGGCCCCCTGCCATTGTCTGTTCCAGTTCCATGTGGCCGCAGGGCGACTCTCCTGCCAGCTCTATCAGCGCAGCGCGGATCTGTTTCTGGGCGTTCCCTTCAACATCGCCTCCTACGCGCTGCTGACCCATCTCATCGCGCAGGTGACCGCGCTCGAGCCGGGGGAGTTCATCTGGACGGGTGGGGATTGCCACATCTACGACAATCATCTGGAACAGGTGCGCGAACAGCTGACGCGAACGCCGTATCCCTTGCCGAAGCTGCACCTCGATCCCACGGTGCGCGACATCGATGCGTTCGGTTTCGAGCACATCGAACTGGCCGACTATCAGCACCATCCGGCCATCAAGGCGCCGGTGGCGGTATGACCGGGCGCCGGCCGCGCATCTGTCTGGTCGCTGCCTGTGACCGCGCCGGTGGAATCGGGCGCGACAATCAGCTCCCCTGGCATCTGCCGGCGGATCTGGCGCATTTCAAGGCGTTGACCCTGGGACACCCCATCGTCATGGGCGCCAAGACCTACGCCGCGATCGGCCGCGCCTTGCCGGGTCGGCAGAACCTCGTGCTCTCCCGCGATCCGGTCAAACAATTCGCCGGAGCCACTCGCGTGGAAAGCGTAACGGCCGCGCTGGCGGTGGCGGACGGCGATGTGGTGATGGTGATTGGTGGCGGGCAGGTCTATGCCGCCTTCCTGCCGCTGGCTGACGAGGTTTTCCTCACGCGGGTGGACACCGAGGTCAGCGCCGACACGTTCTTCCCGCCGCTGACGCCGATCGATTGGATCCTCGTTTCCGAATCCGCCTATGCCGCCGATGCCAAAAACCCGCACGCCATGGCTTTCCAGCATTGGCAGCGGCGCGTCGATGACTGACTCGGCTTCAGTCAACCCCTGAGCTCCCGGCCTGATGCCGAAATGCACCGGCGTCCGCTCCGGACGAACGCGATAGCTAAGCGGGCTCCCCCAAAAGAAAAGACCCCTTGCGGGGCCTTTTCGATCAATGCGAGACGAGGATGCCTATGATCCTTTCTTCGCAAAAAGGTGGCGCTCGACCAATTCGGCCACCCCCTTGGACGCTGCGCGCAGCCCCTTCACGGCAGGGTTTTCTTCACAGGCATTCGGACCGGCGCACAACCATTCGAAGTCCCGCACCGTGAACTGCGGATCAGCCGGCATGTTGTTGGCGTCACTGACCGGGACAGGACCGCCGTAGACCAGGCTGGTCGCATAGACCCGATCCTTGGAATCCGGATCGACGACGTCCATGAAGACTTCCAGCGTCGGTGTGTAGGGCTCAGTCGGCGTCGGCGCGGTGTACCCCGCAAATTCGATATAAACGTGCAGGAAGGCGTCGACCGGCTGACTGGTGGTCGGATAGGTGCCCAGGTATTTGTGATTCCGATACGCGCTGGTGTGGCGATGGTTGTCGGTGTGGACCTCCTCCACGGTGTACCCATGCGCCTCGATCCGTTCCTTCACCTCGTTGGTCAATGTTCGGCCAACGTTGAAGTTCCACTCATTGATCGCCTGGCTCAGCGCCAGGGTTCGCCCCGCGGTATCGGCCGCGCGCCCGGCGGCGGTCACGGTGGTTCCGACGATCCGCCCGGGCAAGGTAATGCCCGGGGTATCCGGCCCTGGGTAGTTGTAGATCCGGACATCGTATACATCGGGCTCGTCAATCGTGAACATGGCCACCCGATTGTGCTGCCCCGACAGTACCTTTTGATCCGGCACCTCATAGCTGACCTGTGGGGTATCCGACGCGCAACCCGCGAGCGCCAGCGCACAGGCCGCAATCGTTCCCTTCAATATTCCTCGCCTCATTGCGGATATCTCCTTCATACCCATATGGTGCATACCCCTCAATCCCTGGGGCGTTCGTTGTCTGGCCCGGTGACGGACACATGGTGCCACCGAAGCCTTATTCACTCATCAACCCTGGCTTGCCGGCCGTACCGGCCCCGCTCCACTGCCGTGCTCCCCTCTCAGCACTGGATCGGACCTTGTCACCGAGGCGGCCGAATGCCACCGCATCACTATAGACCGCTTTTGATCATCGTGTTGGCGCGGGCGGATCCGCTTCCTGTTCCACGCACGCTTTGAGGCGGGTCAGTTGCTGGCGGGCGCCGCGCTCAAGCATCCAGCCCAAGGCTCGTTCCATGCGCGCAACCGTACTATCCAGCGCCTCCAAGTGCAAACCGTACGTCACATGCGTGGTGGGTCCCCGTGAAGTCAGCTGGTAGCGGATCTGCATGCGAAACCGGCGATGGGCGAGCGCCACGCCCAGCAAACCCGGGGGCGTACGCTCGGTGACTTCCCCCTCATAGGTCACCGTTCGGCCCATCTCGCGCATGCGCTGGCGAAACCGCGTCCCGATGTCCACCGGCGCTTCCGGCGAAAGGTACTCTGAATGTTCCAACCCGTGAACCCAGCGCTGCATCCGCTCAGGCTCTTCCAGCCAGGGGAAGATTTGTTCGGCGTTCGCCGTGATCTCGATATCGCAGGAAAATTCCACATCCGCTCCCTTGATGAAGCTCCGTCCCGAGCCGTGATCTACGTCGGCTGCCAACGCGTCGCCGAGCGCCCGAGCATCGCAAACAGTTCGGCATTGGCCGGCGCATACACCGCGCGCAGATGCGCGACGGTTGCCGCCGACACCGCCGGGCGATAGGGCCGCCGCCAACGCCGATCCACCGCGCGAATCCAGGGCCTGAGCGCCGGCAGGGCGTGGCCGAGCGAAAGTCCGAGGCGACTCGTGGCATGGGCGTTGATTCGCCGCGCCCGATCCGCAAAGGCATGGTCGGCATCGACAGCGAGAAACGTGCACATCTGCTGTAGCGTCGCCAGGGGATTGGCCTGCAAGTCATCCTCATAAAAGACGATACAGAGCTGTTCGGGCGAAAAATACCGCTGATACTCGCGCAAATGCCGGGCGTAAAACCCCTGATCCAGCACCCCATGCGGTTCGGCCAGCCCTGCCGCTTCCCCGACCAGCAACGCATCGAGGGAAATCGCGGGCGAAACCCGGCCGGTCTGGATCAGGTGCCGCGCCGCGGAGACGGCGCGCGTCACCGGATCGCGCAAGATACAGATCAGCTTCATGTCCGGATACATGGCATGGATGCGCGCAGCGATGCCGGGGGTGTGGCCTTCCGCCCCCGAATCCTCGCTCCACAGATAGTCCGGCGTCTTTTCCCCCACCCGGCACGCGCCGGTCGCGGGCGCGAACTGGCGCTCGTACCAGGTCTGCCCGCGGGCGAATCGGTCTGCCTTGTCAAAAAAATGCAGCTCTTCGGCCGGTAGGTGGATTTGTGGATGCTCGGCCAGATTGTGTGCCAGCCAGGTTGTGCCCGCTTTCTGGGCACCGATGATCAGGAAGGTCGGCCGAGACACTCAGTCGTCACCCTCGAAGATCCAGCTGTGAAGTTGCAACGCTTCGCCATCGCGCATAGCCATGTCAAAGGCCTCGAGGGCATCCTCGTCGGCGAGAAGCTCCTCGCGCTGGACCGGCGCCGGTTGGGACCATGAAACGACCGCCCAGCCTTCCGCTTCCAATCGCGCGGCCAGATGATCGGCGATTGCATCGTCGGAATCCCGCCGGATCCAGCAGTGCACATAGGCGCCGCCCACATGCGTGTGATTCAATCGTGAAGGTCGAACTTCGAATACCAGATAAAATACGGTCATGGTCACTTTCCCGCCAGCCGTGCGCAGTCAAATGCCATCACGGCACTTCAATCAGGAAGACATCGTGACGTAAAGCGATTGTTGCACTTCCGAGATGATAAAAAAATGCAGGTCCACCTGAACAGACCGGCGCGACGATTCGACATCCCCCAAGGATTGAACGACACTGCCGATGCCACATTGATGGGCCGTACCGGCCATCTGCTTCGGATGATCATCATGCTGAGTCACGCCGGTGGGATCCCCGCCTTGCCTATGTTGGACCAATCGAATCGTCCGCCTGCCTCGCGTTGGCCAGAAAGCGCGCCTGACTGGCAGCAGCGGTTCATGTTCCGGGCCGGAAGAGTCATCGCCCTGTTCATCCTCTGCCACGCGGCGTCGCTTGCGGCCTCGGTCATGGCCCCGCTCGATTCAATCGGATTGCAACCGCTCTGGAGCGCATCCGCCGTTCAGCAATTCTATGCCGAACGCGAGAATCGGCCGATCTGGTTCGATGCGGAAATGCCGCGCCCGGCCTTGTTCAGCCTGGTGCAGTTTCTCGAAACCCTGGGCGATCACGGCCTTGATCCTGACGACTATCATGCCACGGTGCTGCGGGAAGGGCTTGAATCGGCACCCAACATCCCGCTGCCCGAGCGGCTGCGCAATCAGCTGGAATGGTGGGCCACCGATGCGTTCTTCGCCTTGAGTGTTCACCTCGATACCGGACGTGCCTATCCGGGACGGCCCGGACTGGATGCCGTGCTGATGAACGCCCTGCCCCAGCTCTCCGTTCTGCTCGCGGTCGCGGTGGATCATGATCAGGTGGCGTCGCATCTGACGCCACGCCCGGCCGATCCGGCGATCTACGCCGGATTGCAGGCGGCGTTGGTGCGTCTCGAGGGCATGCCGGAGTTTCCCGTATTCCCCGTGGGGACGGCGTCGCTGCGGCCCGGTGAGCGTGACCCCCGTGTGGCGCAGCTGCGCGAGTGTGTCGCGGCATGGGAGCGATTCGCCCTTCCCGAGACGCCGACAGCGGAGATCTCGCCGGATGATCCGTTGATCTATGATTCCGGGTTGGTTCAGCGTGTGATGCGATTTCAAACGCATATGGGCCTGGAAGACGACGGCGTCGTGGGCCCGGCCACCCTGGCGATGCTCAATACCCCACGCACGCGCCGCCTCGATCAACTGAGGGCGAACCTGGAACGTCAACGCTGGCCGGTGCTCGAAGAGCATGGTCGGCTGATTCGGGTGAACATACCCGCTTTTACACTGGCCGCGCTGCACGATGGCCAGAAGGTCTGGCAAACGCGTGTGATCGTCGGCCGTCAATACCGGCCCACGCCGCTGTTGGAGGGGAAAATCAATACCGTGGTCTTCAATCCGACCTGGACCGTTCCCACGCGCCTGGTCAAGGAAGACTTGCTGCCCAAGATCATGGCTGACCCCAATTTTCTCGAAGATGAAGGCATGACGCTTTACCAACGTACGGCGGCCGGATCGATCCCCATCGATCGCACTGAACTGGAAGAGATGATCGCCACAGGCACCCGCCCGTCGGGCCTGGGCATCCGCCAGGCGCCCGGCAAACGCAATGCCTTAGGTCGCGTCAAGTTTCTGTTCCCGAACAACGAGCAGATCTATCTGCACGATACGCCATCCAGGCAGCTGTTCAATCGTGCGCGGCGAATGTTCAGTTCCGGTTGTATTCGCGTTGAAGATCCACTGGTTCTGGCCGAATTCGTAATGGGAGACGAGCCGGGATGGACACCGGAGCGGATGGAAGCGATCATCAGCGCTGGCAAGACTCGCGGCATTCGGGTCGAACCGGTAGCGATCCAGTTCGTGTACTGGACGGTCTGGGCGGATGCACAAGGTAACAACGTCCATTTCAGGGAAGATATTTACGATGAGGACGCTGCGCTGGCGCGTGATCTGGCGCGAACGCCGTGGGAAGAGGCAACATGACAGGGAACTATATTCGACAGATCGTTTGGCTGGCCGGTGTCATGGCCTGCTTGGTGACAGGTCCCGTTTCGGGAAGTATCCGGGAATCATCATTCGATGCCAGTCGGGCGCGTTTTACCGCGGCTTTCGGCGAAACTATCAATCCCTATAACGAACTGGCGACATTCGTGATGCCGGGACAGAGCGTTCCGATCGAGGTTGCCGGAACGGCGGCGGGGTTACGCTTGGCAGCATTGGCCGAAGGCGGTCGGCTTGATGCCGTCGAAACGCGATCCTGGGTTTGGAAGGCGCCAATAACGCCCGGGCTCTACCGGCTGCGCCTCAAGAGCCTCAATACCAACGATACGATGCAGTTCAATGTCTTTGTCATGCATCCCCGCAGCCGCGCCGCCAATGGCAGCCTGAACGGCTATCCCATCGGTCATTATCCGGAAACGCCCCTGAACAATCTGGACGTATACCGCCCGCCCAGAGGCTTTGTCGAAGTCACGCCAGACCTGGCCAATGTCCCCGTTTCACCGCATTTCCGGATTGGCCAGTTCTTGTGTAAGGAGGACGCGCGCGGACCGAAGTACATGGTCATGCGCAGCGCCCTGCCCCTTAAGCTTGAAGGGGTACTCGAGGAAGTAAACGCCAGCGGCGTGGCAGCGAACAGCTTCGAAGTGATGAGCGGATATCGTACTCCGGCCTACAATCGCCGAATCGGCAATGAAACCACATATAGCCGCCACTTGTGGGGCGATGCTGCTGATGTGTTTATCGACCGTGACGGTGACGGAGAAATGGATGATCTGAACCGGGATGGCCGGGTCGATATGGGCGATGCCCGGTGGCTGGTCGAACGGGTCGATGACCTCGAGTCAGCCCACACCCATCTGATCGGGGGCGTGGGTCAGTATAAGGCCAATTCGCATCATGGCCCCTTTGTCCATATCGACAGTCGCGGTTTCAAGGTTCGCTGGTAAGGCACGGCTACAGGCTCCTATGGAAAACTCCGAACACGAATCAACCGTCCCCTCGCGGGGTGACTCCACACTTCCGGAGCATCACCTCAAACTGCGAAATCTGTCGCGGGACGACTACGAAGACATCCAGTCCCTCATGGATCAGGTCTATGCCGACTTCGGAGGGGCATGGCCGCGTGACAAGTATTACTCGCAGATCGCGACGTTCCCCGAAGGTCAGATTTGCATCGAGGACAACGGTCGAGTGGTTGCTGCGGCGTTCTCGGTGATCGTGGATTACGACAAGTTCGGGGATCAGCACACCTACGATCAGATTACCGGCAATGCCTATCTCACCACTCACGATCCGGACGGCGACGTCCTGTATGGCGTGGACGTATTCGTCGATCCCCGTTTTCGGGATATGCGCCTGGGCCGGCGACTCTATCAGGCTCGCAAGGCGCTTTGCCGTCACCTGAACTTGCGGGCTATCGTGGCGGGAGGGCGAATTCCCGGCTACGCCGCGTACGCAGAACAGATGTCGCCACCCGAATACATTGAACGCGTTCAGCACCGCGAGCTCTACGACCCCATCCTCTCTTTTCAGCTTTCCAATGAATTTCAGGTCAAGCGGGTATTGCGCAACTACCTGCCCGAAGACGAAGCCTCTCGAGGGTATGCCACGCTGCTTGAGTGGACCAACATCTACTATGAGCCCAAACCGCAACCGGGATTCAATCAGCGCAAGGATCGCGTGCGTATCGGTGTGCTGCAGTGGCAAATGCGTTGGATCAACTCCGTCGAAGAACTGATCCAGCAGATGGAATTCTTCATCGACGCGCTGTCGGATTATCAATCGGATTTTGCGCTTTTCCCGGAGTTTTTCAACGCGCCGCTCATGGGGCTTGCACCGCCCGAGCCGCCCTTGTCCGGAATGCGTCATCTGGCGAGCTATACGGAGCAGCTGCGCGATGAAATCTCGCGCTTGGCGATGAGCTATAACATCAACATCATTGCGGGCAGCATGCCGCTTTATGAAGAAGGCATTTTGTACAACGTCGCCTATCTATGCCGGCGCGATGGCACGATCGATGCGCAGTACAAAGTCCACCCGACGCCCTATGAGCAGCGCGCGTGGGTGATGCGCGGTGGTGACCAATTGCGGGTCTTCGAAACCGATGCGGGGAAGATCGGCATACTGATCTGCTATGACGTGGAGTTCCCGGAGCTCGCCAGGCTCTTGGCAGATCAGCAGATGCAAATCCTGTTCGTCCCGTTCTGGACCGACACCAAGAACGGATACCTCCGAGTCAAACGTTGCGCCCAGGCCCGCGCCATCGAAAACGAATGTTACGTGGCGATTGCCGGGAGCGTCGGCAACCTTCCCCAGGTGGATAATCTCGACATTCAATACGCCGAGTCCGCCATATTCTCACCGAGCGACTTTGCGTTCCCCCATGATGCCATCATGGCCGAAAGCACCCCGAACACTGAGATGGCGCTCATCGTCGATGTCGATCTGACCAAGCTGGAAACCTTGCGGTATGAGGGCTCGGTGCAGAACTATCGCGATAGAAAACGCCATCTCTATCGGATTGAATGGCTCGGCCGCCGCTGAGCGCTTGAGTCAGATTCCGCCTCGGATCACCGATTCGTATCGCGCGTCGACCGCTTCAGGATCGGACACTGAGTAGCCGAGGTCATGGATGATTCCGTCGGTCAAACCATAAATCCAGCTATGCACGGTCAAAGGCTGCTCACGCGCCCAGGCATCCTGAATCACCGTCGTCTGACACAGGTGTCGTGCCTGCTCGATGGCATTGAGCTCACAGAGACGATCGAACCGCGCTTTCTCATCGGGAATCGACATCAGTAGGTCGCTATGCTTGAGCTTCACATCATGGATGTGCCGGAGCCAGTTGTCGACTAATCCCAGCCTTAAATCTTCAAGGGCCGCCTTGACACCGCCGCAACCATAGTGCCCAACGATGAGCACGTCACGAACCTTCAGAACGTCCACCGCGAACTGAACCACCGCAAGGCAGTTCAAGTCGCCATGCGCCACAACGTTCGCCACGTTACGGTGCACAAAAACTTCACCGGGTTTCAGGCCCGTAATCTCGTTGGCGGGCACCCGTGAATCGGAACAGCCAATCCATAAGAATTCTGGCGTCTGAATCTGGGAGAGGCTCTCGAAAAATGCGGGATCGTGAGCCACGATATCGGCAGACCAGGCTTGGTTATTCTTGAATAGTCGAGAGACATTGCTCATGAACGCTGCCTTTCCTTGATGTTCCGTGGCCTAGAATAGCGCAAACTTGAATGTGCATTCTATGCAGCTGGCGCCCGGCAAAAAACAATCACCCAAAAAAAACCCCGGCCCATATGGGTCGGGGTTTTCTGATAGGAGCCTGGCAGTGACCTACTCTCACATGGGGAAACCCCACACTACCATCGGCGCTGAGCGGTTTCACTTCCGAGTTCGGAATGGGATCGGGTGGTTCACGCTCGCTATTGCCGCCAGGCAAACTGGCTACCCTTTCATTGAAAGGGCAAAAATCGGAATGTGACCACAGGATGTGTCATGAAAAAGACCGCTTGGGTGTTATATGGTCAAGCCTCACGGGTAATTAGTACCGGTTAGCTTCACACATTACTGCGCTTCCACACCCGGCCTATCAACGTCGTAGTCTCCGACGACCCTTCAGGGACCTTAAAGGTCCAGGGAAACCTTATCTTAGGGTGGGCTTCCCGCTTAGATGCTTTCAGCGGTTATCCCGTCCGTACATAGCTACCCGGCAGTGCCACTGGCGTGACAACCGGAACACCAGGGGTACGTCCACTCCGGTCCTCTCGTACTAGGAGCAGCTCCCTTCAAGTTTCCAACGCCCACGGCAGATAGGGACCGAACTGTCTCACGACGTTCTGAACCCAGCTCGCGTACCGCTTTAAATGGCGAACAGCCATACCCTTGGGACCTGCTACAGCCCCAGGATGCGATGAGCCGACATCGAGGTGCCAAACTCCTCCGTCGATGTGGACTCTTGGGAGGAATCAGCCTGTTATCCCCGGAGTACCTTTTATCCGTTGAGCGATGGCCCTTCCATACAGAACCACCGGATCACTAAGACCTGCTTTCGCACCTGCTCGACCTGTCCGTCTTGCAGTCAAGCACCCTTATGCCTTTGCACTCATTGCGCGATTTCCGACCGCGCTGAGGGTACCTTCGCGCTCCTCCGTTACTCTTTGGGAGGAGACCGCCCCAGTCAAACTACCCACCATGCA
>OBJS01000207.1_pt1 | contig 16615 bp, 19 predicted proteins | sample 1519851 | NCBI WGS metagenome assembly OBJS01 (sample SAMN03019806, study PRJEB22545) | beach sand metagenome | biome: beach; feature: sea beach; material: beach sand | place: USA: Municipal Pensacola Beach, FL | collected 2010-10-20 | depth 25-47 cm m
CTGTAATGGGCGCTGATGGGGATGAGATTTACTTTGAGGCAATGCTTTATAACAAGCGTGAGGATTTAGGTGATATCGCTTAGGTATTCATTGTTATTTTATACTTTACACCAAATTGGTTAAAGTTTATGGTGATCTCCAGCAGGGAGGTCACCATGAAGGTTTGTAAGAAATGTACTATTAGCAAGGAAGAGCAGGATTTCTATAAGGGAAGGCATGAATGTAAAAAATGCACTTATGCCCGTACCAGAAAATGGAATGCAGAAAACCCAGAAAGACATAAAGCAAATCAGGCTAAAAGTAGAGATAGAAATAAAGAAAAAATTAATGAAAGACAAAAAGAGTGGTTGAAAAACAACCCTGAGAAAAGAAAAGAAGTCACAAGAAAGTATAGAGAAAGTAATAGAGAGTTATGTAGGAAGCGTAGTCTTGAATGTTACTATAAAAACAAAGAAAAGTATCGTGACTGGAGAGAAAAAAACAATGACAAGGTTCGCGAATACAGAAAAAAATGGGTTGAACGCAACAAAGAGTTTGCAGTTGAGTGTAATCGGCAAAGAAAGAGGGAGTATAGAAAAAAACATCCTGAGAAAATTAGAGCTCAGAAGAAACTGAATTACCATGTTACAAAGGGAAATATCAAACGACCAGAAAAGTGCCAAGTATGTGATGAGACTTGCAAACCTGAAGCCCATCATTCAGATTACTCAAAGGCACTAGAAGTAATTTGGGTGTGTAATCGTTGTCATAATACGATACACATCGAACAGAGACGCCAATTACGGAGAAAAGAGAAGCAGAACGCTTAAATACTAATCAACAGCCCTATGGATGGGGCGTATACATTTAAGGAGAAATGACATGGCTAAACGAGGAAGACCACGCAAATCTGAAATGGGACAAGCGGTTCTTGTCAAAGAAGAGCATTTTGAGAAATTGGAACAAATGCCTTTGGATACGTTTGAAGATTATGACGCGTATAATAAATCTGCCAGAACATTAGGTATACCGGTAAAAATCCCGCCTTTACATATGCACCCACATGTACGTTGTAAGGTAACACGTTTGGATAATCAAGGTAGCAACGCGATACGTGTAAGAAAGCGCGATGCAACGATTGATTTTGACGAAACTGTATTTCCTGGGAAAGAGGTGGATCTTCCCACTAAGATTGTTGATTTTCTCCATACTTTAAATTATCCACAGTATAAGCAGATACAACACGGTGATGGTACGTCTGAGACGGTATTTTCTCACAACATGCCCCGTTTTGCAGTACAAGTTTTGGGACAATTATAGATGAGTTTTCAAACCATAAGTGCACAGACTGTATTAGACATAATGCGGAAAGTGATAGGGCAGAGGGACGCTTCTGCCCCCGACGCTACTGATTCCATATTATTACAATACGTGAATCAATTCATTCAGCTTCAGTTGCCTAATGATGTAAAGCTGCTTGACAAATGGACGTGGTATGAATTTGATACTACGGCCAATGATTTTGATTACGACTTCAATCCAGATGATAATGGCAACGAGTTTACAGAGCTGAGGCCACCTGCGTATTCGAATGACAGTTCTGGTAGCACAGAGAATTCTTTAGAGATGTGTTGGTTTCAAGATCCTGGTGAGTTCTATGCTAAGTGGGGTTATATAACAACGCTTGCTGATTTAGACACGGGTCAACCTCAAGATATATTATTTTGGGAGGATCAGTTTGTTTTACGACCCGTTCCAGATGCTGTATATACAATTACGATAAAGGGTTATCAAAAGGACGCAGACCTTGCAATTGGCGATACATTACCATTAGATTATACTTATCGATACATTGCTTACGGCGCAGCAAGAGACTATTTGAGAGACTTTTTAGATATTGATACACTAGCACAGATAGAGCCTGCTTATCAGGAGTATAGGGAGCTAACCTTAGATAGGACTGCTTCACAGAATTTAACACAAATAAAAGTACCGAGGTTTTAAATGACTTTTGATAGTGGTAAGCCTAATTCAAATGAGAGTCCCTCTCAATTTCCAGCGCAGGCTCAGACGAATTGGTCGAGGATTGAAGCAATAGTATCAGCGGATCACCAATGGAACGATGCGGCAGATGCGAGTGATGGTAAGCATAATAAGGCAAGGTTTCCAGAGCAGGCGAGTGCTCCTTCTACAGCAGCTAACGAAGTGGCTTTGTACTCAAAGGAGGCTAACTCCATATCAGAGCTTTATATGCGTCGTGAAAGTGATGGTAATGAAATTCAGATGACAACAGGAGCTGTTTCAGCAGCGGCCAGTGGTTATTCATTTCTCCCAGGTGGTGTTATTATTCAATGGGGAAAGAAGACTTCACCTGGTACGAGTGGAACTATAACCTTTCCGATAGCGTTTCCAAATGCATGCTTTTCAATATCATTTGGTATGATCAGAAATGCTTCAAGTTCTACGCAATCCCTTTATGTAAATAGTGCCTCAGCAATAGGACCAACTTCTTTTGCTTATACGAATACAAGTAGCAACACAGACTTTTTTTGGACGGCGATAGGTAATTAATGCAACCATTTACGTTATTTGATTTTCAGCAAGGGTTAGACCAGTCAAGAGAGGATTGGTTAATCCCTGAGGGTGCCTTTGCACAAATGAATAACGCTTATATTAATCGCGGTTTTATTAATGCTCGTCAGGGGTATGTGCAGTACGCAACAGGTGGTAAGGGTAGTGCTGCCACTTGTGAGAGCCGAATGGTATCTCAAACGTCTGGTGCTTCCATGACAGGTGCAATAGATTCTAATAATACTACATATACTTCTACTTTAACTGGCCCTGTTCGTCGTGGAACAGTAGTGGTAACAGGTAGTACACCTTCACAAACGGCAACTGACGATGGGCTTGGTGGCTTTACAGGTCATGTATCTGCAGGAACAATAAATTATACAACTGGTGCGGTAAGTGTAACATTTAACACAGCTCCTACTGGTGGTACGGTGACAGTGACGTATGATACACACCCCGGTCTTGCTGTGATGATGGTGGCAAATTTTTATACTGATGCGCAAGTAAGACAACTTATTGTAGCAGATACACGAAATGTAAACCGTTATAATTCTACAACGAATCGATTAGACGACATAAGCGGTAGTACAACATATACTGGAGACACTAGTAATTTTTGGGATTATGTTAATTATCCTGACAGTTCTGATGCAAATAGACTGTTATTTACCAACAATGTTGACGTAATTCAGCAGTATGAACCATCTGGCGGTGTAGCGGATTATTCACCCACAATAACTGGCGTAACAAATATTACCTGTCTTAGAATTCATCAGTTTAAAGATCGACTGATTTTGCTTAATATCGATGAAGACGGCACTCGATTTCCCAAAAGGATAAGGATATCTGGTTACGGTTCTAATACTGATGTATTTGACACATCAGCCCCTGGTGCAGGAATTATTGAATTGTCTGATGACAGCGATATTGTTAGTTCTTGGCAGAATAGAGACGATTTATTAATTTTCACCAATCGTTCTGTATGGGTGATGAAGTATACTGGTAATGATGTTGTTCCATTTGAGCTTCAAAAAATTGATGGAACAAGGGGTGCGGATGCTCCATTTGGTACAAACGATTATTTAAATAACACAACTTACGTATCACGAAGGGGCATATTTGTTACCGATGGTTATCGTACCGAGAAAGCTGATAATGTTATTCCGAATTTTGTTTACGATGAGATAGACGCCAGCTACATTGATTTATGTTATTCTGGTAGAGAAGACGAAGACGAAGTCAATTATCTTCTTTATCCAGAGTTTGATGCAGATGAATCTACAGGGGCTAGCGACAAGATTTTAGTAACTAATTATACGAATCTTTCCTACTCGATATATGATATAGCGCTTAGCACTCTTGGACAGTTTAAGGAGTCGTTTGATGTCACATGGGCGGATTTAATTGCTCCAGAGTATCAGAATTGGAATTCTCTTTCTGCTCGTTTCAACACTTGGAAAAGCTTTTCTTACATGCTTGATTCTGAAATGACAATTGGTGGTGGGCATAACGGTCAAATATGGCGATTGAACAAAGGGGACGGGGTTGATAATGACGTTCTCATTAGAGGCATAACAAAGGCTTCTAGTGCTGTTGTTACGACGGATTATAATGACTTTTCTGTTGGCGATAAAGTTTATTTCACTGGTGTACAAGGAATGCTTGATATTAACGGTATGGTAGGAACAATAACGACAGCAGGTGTGAATTCGGTAACAGTAGATATTGATAGTACAGATTTCGAGACTTATACGTCAGATACTGGTGTAATATCACGTGTTATTCCTTTAGAGATAGAAAGTAAGCAGTTCAATCCCTTTTTTGAGAGGGGAAAAGGTGCACGAGTAGGTTGGGCCAATTTTTATTATAATGTAGGTGGTCAATCTGTTTATGAAAAGGAACTAAGAACTATAACAGACATAAGCGTTTCTTCTGGTGTCGTAACAGTTACCTCTCCTGGAAGTAATTTTTCAACAGGTGACCGGTTATACATTTACAATGTTTCTGGGGCTACAGAGGCTAATGATCAAGATTACACTATCACACGTGTAACTGCTGATACTTTTACTCTTGATGACACTGATGGTTCTTCATGGACGGCCTATACAAGTGGTGGAAAGATTAAAAAGAAGCAAGACAACACTCTTGACGTTCAAATTAAAGTTGGTGATGTAGAGCAGCTTGCACAAGATTCTTCCGGACAAATTATAAGCTTAAAAAACACTATGGTTAATCGCCCAGGCGTTACGCAGAATAAGATGTGGAAGAGGTTTCCAATCAACCAATCAGGTAATTTTGTACAATTGCGTATAACAAATGAAGTACCGATTTCCAATGTACGTATTCATTGTATACAATTAGGAATGCAACCTAGTCAGAGGTTAAAAGATAGCTGATGGCAAGAGTACCCCAATATTTTAATTTTGGCACACTTGGTGAAAGGTTAGATCCGGATCTTTCTCGTCTATTGAGTATAATGTATTCAACACTTGCTAGAGCAATAAACGGAGTTACGGACCCCAATGAGGGCGTAAATTTTAACAGTCCACAAGTGTATTCTGATGGTAGCACACCGTCTGCTAGTGCTCAGATCAATGAAAACTTTCAGGTTGGGGATATTTGGATAGATACAAGCGCATCACCGGACAAGGTGTATTTTTTAACAGCGAGATCGGATGCAGACACAGTAACGTGGACAGCAGTCAACTAGGGAGAGAATTATGACAGCAGCACTACCATTTGCAGGTTTTGGCGCTCTTGGGGGAGCCGCCTTTAATAGGTTAAACAAGACACGTAAACCAAAAAAAGTTAGTTTATTAGACGACCGTCAAGAAAATATCTTAGAGCTTTTAAACCAAGCGGCTCAAGGGCAAGGGCCATTTGCTGGCTTAACACAGACAGACCCTGAGCAGACTGCAGCTTTTTTCAATGAAGCGGTAGCACAGCCACTAATCAATCAATTTAATGAAGAGATTTTACCAGGTATTACGGGTCAGTTTCGTGGGAAGGGTCTTGGTCAAAGTACATTTGCAGGTCAAGCGGCAGCCCGTGCTGGAGAGGGTCTAGAGAGAACTCTTGCTTCCCAGCTAGCTAATCAGCAGTTTGCTCAGTTGAATCAAGGGAATCAGAACTTAATGAGCATACTTAATACAATTCTTGATAAGCAAACATCTGGTTTTCAGCAGCCACAGCTAAGCCCATTGGACCAAATGTTAGGGCAGCTATTAAATCTTGGAACACAAGCAGCAGGAAAAGCCTTTTTTGCATAAGGGGGAGTAATGGGAGTACCGGTATTTAACTTTAGAGATCCTTTGTCGGACTTACTTGGGAATGCTCTTCAGCAAGGTGGTCAATCGTTAGTGAATGATTTTGGCGATCATTTGAAGAGAAAGCGTGATGCAGAGGCATTGCAAATGATCTTACAACAAGCGACTGGTGAAGACGGTCAGATAGATGTAGAGAGCCTTTTTGCTGGAGCATCGGCTAACCCACGTCTTGGTTTGCAGGCTGCTTTGTCTTTGAGAAAACAATTAGTTGATGAACAATTACAAAATGAAAAATTTAATCTTTTAAAAGAGCAATCTTTAGCACAATCTGACAAGCCCACGAAAGCAGATGAAGCTCTTGTTGCTGATTTTGACGCTGAAGCAGGAAAAGCTCTAAAAACCCTTGAGTTAGCCGAAGAAGCGGAAAATTTATTGGAAACAGGAAGTGGGCTAGGAGGAATACTGCCCATTTCAGGGCCTATCCTCGGGCAGGTTTCCAAAATTGCTCCTTCTCCAGACCAAGAGCAACTTGAACAGCTAAACTTCTCTTTAATAAGCAATAGTTTCAAAACTTTGCCGCGTATTAAATCTGAATTCGATCAGATATTGAAGACAGGCCTTTCTACAACAAAAAGTATTGAGGCGAACAAGCGTTTCGTCAATCAGATAAAACGTGCAGCTAACCTTGTTTTGGAAAAAAGTAATAGGGTTGGTGAACTTGAGGACCAAGGGGCTACTCGATCACAAGCCTTAAGGCAGGCAAATAAAGAATTTGAACGTATTGAGAATGAAATTGCTAAAGAGTTTAGGTCTATCAGCACTCCGAAAAAAGGGACTAGCAAGCGAACTGTAACGAAAGAAGAGGCTTTAGAGATACTACGTCAAAGAGGAAAAATCTTATGACACTGAACGCTTCAGATTTAAGTGATGAAGAGCTATTTGCTATAATAAATGAGCCAGAAGAATCAAGTTTTGCTGAAACACTTACTGATGAACAATTATTAAGAATAGCAAATCGTCGGGCTAAAGGTGTTGTTGAAGATGTAGCCACTCAAGTTCCAGTAAGGGGTACAGCTGGATTTTTAAACTCTCCAGGTGCAGCTGCACGTTTTGGTCAATCCGTTTCTGAAGAAATCCAACAAACGCCCAGTGTATTAAGATCTGTTGCTGATTTTTTTGGGTTCTCAGTACCCGAAGAATTACAAGAGTTGACTGAACAACCAGAGGCTTTTAAAGCGGTGAAACCAGTAAATGAGTTTTTAGTCAGCCTAGGGCGGCAAAACCCGTTGGCACAAGAATTTTCTACTGGTTTTGATCCTTTAAAAACTGCTAATTTACCCACTGTGGATCAGATTGTAGAAGGTTTTGAAGAAATTAGTGATACTGATCTTAAACCACAAACATTTGCTGGTAATATAGCAGGAAGCACTGCAGAAGCTTTTGGAGAAGGTAAAATTTTCGGTCCGGAAGCAGCAAAACAATTTGCTAGGGCACGATTTATCGGTGAGGGACTTCGCGAATTTGGCGTCCCTGAGTCAATTGCTGGTGGTATTGAATTTGCTGCTGCGCTATCAAAGTTTGAACGTCCTAGAGCTAGTAAATCTAATGTACACGATTCATTTAAAAGTCTTCCTGAAGAGCAGTTTAAAAATCTTTCAAGAAGTTTTACTGAATTTGACGAAGCAGAGAATTTTAATATAGAACGAGCTGTAGATGCGTCTGAGATCATTGACGATTTAAACAGCGAACACAAAGACTCTTTACTCAACACCCTTTCATTTGAGGGTGATATAGAAAATGTATTAGAATCATTGAAAAATGAAACAAACGAAGAGTTTACAAGAGCGCGTGGCCGAACTTCTAATTTATATGATCAAGCCAAATTCGATTTGCGAAATGCTACCGTCGATTTAGATAAAACTGTAGACGCCATAAGAAAATTCCGAAAGGAAATAGACACTAAAGGTCTCACTAAACAGGGTAAAGATCTTTTACTTAAAAAATTGGATGAGTTGGAGCAAAAATTTTCTGAGCCTCTAAATGCTGAAATTGCAATCAGTGAAAAGCAGGCTTTTAATGATCTTTTTGATTTTGACTTTCCGGATTTAGAGGGACGTACTAAAGCTGTAAATAGGCTTTCTGGTATAAGAAAGATCTTCAAGGACGAATTGAAGAAAAAGCTTTTGCGAGCCGACGCTGAAGGGGGCAAGAATTTTATAGCAGCTGAAAAATCGCATGCAGCGGATGCTGATCGTTTTGGTAAAGATGTCTTAATAAAGCTCCAACGAGGTGAATCTCCTTTAGATATTCGTAATGATTTGAAAAAGCCACAAAACCTTGGGTTTTTAAAAGAAGCACTTAAAAAAGATTCATTTAATAGATTATCGCTTGATCGAGCTGTATTAGATGAGTTAGAAAGTTCTGGTTTTGATCGTCTCAAGAGAGATGGTCCGTTGTTTAGGAAACGTTTATCGGATCGAGGTCAAAAAATACTAGATGAGTTTACGGCTCGAAAAAATCCAGCTTCTTTAAAAAACAATGATATCAATTTACAGCGTGCGGTAGCAGAAGAGGCGCAAAAAGCATTTACTGAAAAGAAAACTCCCAAGTTGATATTAGAGCTTAAAAAAAGTCCAGATGGTTCTAAACTAGTAGACAAGTCCTTAAACAGGACCCCCAGAGGCAGAAAAGCAAATGAAGCTTTTAACAAGCTCTTTGTGAAAGAGTTCTTAAAAGACATACTTACTGATGAAGGTCTTGATGTTGATAAGGCAAAGGCCCTTTTAAAGGATGCTAATATTGTCAAGGCTCTAAAAAGAGCTGGTGGCGAGCCGGTTAAAAATTTTCTGAGTAATCTTGAAAATCAGGTCAAAAAAGCTGAATCTTCTTTAAGCAAACAGACGAAGAGGGTCTTCAATGATATTTTGAAAAACAAAAAGGATTATATACTTGCGCTTACATTTTTAAAATTTGCAGGTGTCAGCATGCCGTTTGCGTTAAAAGGGGTTACTACAGCAAAGCTTGGTAAAACTCTTATGAATAAATTGTTACAAAACAAGAAAGTTTTAGATCTTGTTCGGGTGATAGAAAACAAACCTGCAGCGGCTAAGTCTGCATTACTCGAGATGAATAAAATCATTCAAAAAGAACAACAAACTGAAGAGCAAGAATGACAATTTAGAAAATTAACAGTATAGTTTGCGAAACATGACAAGGAGGTCATCAGATGGCAAATGTAAAAAACCCTTTAGGATATACAGGCCGCAATGTAGCTTCAACAAGTGAAGCTGGAGTGGCATATTTTGATTCGACATCGTTTAGTGTAGCAGATGACGGGAAGGTATCATTGGCTGGTTCTGGTCTTGCTATGGACACAGCAACATCAGACTCTGGCAGTGCAACACCGACAGCTGCTGGTGTGATTACGTTTGCTGGTGGTGCTGGAATTGATACAACTGCGACAAGTAACACTCTTACGATTACTGGTGAGACAGCCACAAGTTCAAACGCTGGTATTGTGGAGCTTGCCACAGATGGTGAGATTCTTACTGGTACCGATACAGATCGTGCGGTGACCTGTGCTAACATATCCTCTCTTAAAGAAGCGACAGACATTACATTTACTGGTTCTCCAATTCTCCAAGCGACTGCAAATACTGGTGTTGCTCCTGTAGGAACAGATGCAACTGCTAACTTGATGCTTTGCCAAGAGGGTGAGATCATGGAGGTTTACAATATTGGAACTAAAACTATTATTGCTCCTAGAATGGATTCCACTGGATTGCTTGTATCATTGGATCTGACTGATGATGAAGGTGCAGAATACAATTGGGGTGTTAATTCTAACAGCAAGCATGCTTATACGATTGGAACAGATCCGGCTTTTTATTTAGAATGGCGTTTTACACTTGCTGACGTTACGGGTTGTGACCCTGTGGGTATTGGTTTTAGGAAGCAAGAGGCCAATAACAGCACTCTTGAAAGTTACACTGACTTTGCTTGGATTGGTGTGTCTGAGTCTGATACAACAGCGGTCATTTCACTTAAGACTCGTTTAAATAGTGGTTCTGTAACAACAACTAACACAACAGATGCTTGGACAGATGGTCAGACACACACTCTAAAGGTTCTAGTGTCGGCAGCAGGCGTTGTTACATATGAGATTGACGGAAGTGCGCCTTCAACTACAGCAGCGTTTACATTCGATAACGCTGACGTCGTAATGCCCTTCTTCCACGGGCTCCATGGCACAACATCACCGGGTAACTGGCACATGCAGTGGGTTAAAGTAGGAGATCAATAATGTCTAGATTACCAACTTATGATCCGGCAAGAACATTTGATGCCACTTCATTATCGGGTTCTTACCAGGATGTGGGTGCAGTAATGGGTTCTGCTGTTTATGGCTTTACGATTTACAACACTTCTGATGTAGATTGTCAAATTAGCTTTGATGATGGTACCACAAATGGTCCAATTGTTCCAGCAGGTGGATCATTTTCTGATTCTGTTTATAATCATCCTTTTAGATCGGAAGACGCTAGTTATGTTATTGCTAGTGGGGCACAAATACAGGTAAAGCAGGTGTCTGGAGCGGGTTCATCTGGAGATATTTACGTCAATATAATGAGGAAGTAAAACCATAATAAACGGAGAAGCCAAGGATGGTTAACCCCCAAGCAGCGCCGGGCAATGCTCGTCAGTCACAAAGGACACAAAACTATTTTGTAGCGGCTGTCGATCCATACAACAGAAATAGAGCGCCAACCACATCTGACTATCGTGATCCAGCGACTGGACGTTTATACCCAATCCATTGTGAGTGGAGGGACACTAGCGCTTCTCCTCCAGATATCTGGAAGCTTGTCGATATTAGTAGTAATTCTGCGACATGGCAGAAGTTTATTGAGGGTGGAGGAACTGGAGACATCATGACATTATCTGGTGATGATGGTGTTGCAGTTGATCCTGATGCTTCTGGTAATATGAATTTGAATGGGTTGGCTGTTGCTAATGCCACTCATGCCAAGCCAGCGTATTTTAAAGACGCTACAGCGGCGAACACTGTAGATCTAGACATACAGGTTGGTGCAGCGGTGACAGGCGCTCCTGGTGATAAGAATGATGCTGGAATAGTATCATTTGATGATACCGCATTTGGAGTTGATACTGACGGTTATGTCACGATGGTGGGTGGCAAAGAGACAGCATGTTCTAACTTCATTGTTGACCCAAGTGGTACACGTGCTGAATACACCACTATCCAAGCTGCTATCGACGCCGCAAGTGCTGGCGATATTATCTTTGTCAAAGAAGGGACATATACTGAAGACCTTAATATTGATAAGAATCTCAAATTTCAGGCGTTTTCTTTAAAGAATCGCAACGGCCCCAATACACCTATAATTACCGGAAAAATGAACCTGAATTCAACAACGATTGTTGAGTTTACAGGTTTTCAGTTCCAAACGAATAGCGATAATATTGTAGATATGGGGTCCGGTAATAATCTGACGTTTGATAACTGTCGAATTAAAGGAGAATCCGGTGTAACTTCAATTTTATCATCAGCTGGGTCAAATTTGTATATGACTAACTGTTCCTCTGATGTGGATACAGGCAAGTTTTTAGATTTACAAGCGGGAACAGTATTCATTGAATATTGCTTTTTTGAAAACACATCATCAACAGCAAGTACTGTGTCTGCGGGCAGTGTCACGATGCGCTACAGCTCGATTAACACGCAGTTTGTGACATCAGGTACTGGCTCTATAATCTCTTTTCATTGTGAATTCGGTACTACATTTACACCCTATCAAAATTTAACTTGGTTAACACAAAATAGCTCTCAACCGTCCTATTTATTTGACTCAAAGCTGTATTCAGGTACAGCAACAGCAATAGATATTGATAGCGGAACAGTAGAATGTTATGACTCAGTGTTTAACTCGTCTAACGCCAATGTCATTGACGGAGCAGGAACATTTAAATATGGCGGGTTAACCTTTTCAGGTAGCTCAATCAATATAAATGCTACGACACAGACATTAGTTGAAGAAGGCCCGAATCGGATTATCGGAGGAACAGGATACTTACAGGTCCCATCAGGAACGACAGCCCAAAGGCCTGGGTCACCTGTTGAAGGAATGATTCGATACAACTCGACGGCTGCATATATTGAGGGCTATTCAAACGGAGCGTGGAAAGATTTAACTGCTTCTAGCGGTGGGGGTGGTCTCACGTGGAACGAAGTAACCGGCACAAGCCAAGCTTTAGCAGTAGACAACGGATATATTTGTAACAACGCTAGCCTAGTGACCTGTACGCTTCCATCAACGGCGGCGGTTGGTGATGTTATCCGTGTTGTAGGAAGTGGGAGTGGGGGTTGGAGGATCGCACAAAATGCCGGTCAGACCATTCACTTCGGTTCTAACTCCACAACAACTGGTACTGGTGGTCGATTAGACTCAGTAAATCAATATGACGGAGTAGAAATTATCTGTATAACTGCTAATACAGACTTCATAGTAATATCATCACAAGGAACAATACAGGTGACATAATGACAAGAGGAAACTCATTAAATCTAAATTCAGCAGCTACAGATGGCGCTTTTGTTGTAGGTGATGGTACTAATTGGGTCGCAGAAAGTGGTGCTACAGCTCGAACCTCTATTGGAGTGGGGTCTATTTCTACGCAAGACTCCAACAATGTGACGATAACTGGAGGCTCAATCACTAGTATCACTGATATAGCGGTTGCCGACGGTGGAACAGGACGAAGTACAGCAACAGCCTATGCTGTCATTTGTGGAGGAACAACAGCAACAGGAGCACATCAATCAATAGCAAGTGTTGGAAGCTCTGGGCAAGTATTAACATCGAATGGAGCTGGTGCGTTGCCCACTTTTCAAGCAGCAGCCAGTGGTGGCCTGACTTGGAATGAAGAGACCGGAACAAGTGCCACAATGAGTGTAGACAATGGCTACATAGCTAATAACGCCTCATTAGTAACTCTTACACTCCCTACAACGGCAGCTGTTGGTGATATCGTAGAAGTTGTGGGTAAGGGTGCTGGCGGGTGGAAAATAGCCCAAAATTCAGGTGAAACGATCTATTTCGTAGGAAGTAGCACAACAACAGGAACTGGAGGATCAGTTGCATCAACGGCACAATATGACAGTGCAACATTGATTTGTATTACAGCAAACAATGATTGGGTGATTAAATCGTCAACAGGAAACTTAACAATAGTATAGAGGGTTTATGGCAGACTTGAATAATTGGGGGGCAAACCTTTCTGGAGCATTATCGGGTGATATAGTTATTTTTGATGGAACTCAATATGTTCGGTTTGATCCAGAAAAACACGAATTCTATCAAATAGATATAAATACTGGCGGGTCAAATACTACTTCCGGGACGGGAGCTTCGAATAATGCAACGAATGTAGCTAACTATTATCATGCGGAAAATTTGACTACTGGGACAACAACGACAGGCTATTCAGGCACAAGTTTTGGACGGTTAGCTTTTCCGACGGCGGCGAAGGTTATCGTCACTTTCAACATCGAAACTAATTCAAATTTGAGCGACGCCACAGACGAATATGAATATAATGTTGGTTGCTGGGTAGGAAATATTGAATCACCAACCGATGGGTACTATTTCAAGTATTTGCGCACATCTAATACAAATTGGCTTTGCTCAACTATTGCATCATCAACCGAAACAGCTACAGATTCTAGCACATCAGTATCGGCAAGCACACAATATAATTTAAGAATGGTTTATGACAGCACAACGCCAGACGTTAAATTTTATATCGACAATTCTTTAGTTGCGACAAATACGACAAATATACCGACTTCCGGGAATAGTTTTGTAAGAATAATCTGCAAAAAGTCAGCGGGGACATCGTCACGATCTATAAAAAACATTGGCTTAAATGTAATGATCATTAGAGATTGACATGGTGCATCAATTAAAAGAAAGATTCGATTTCTGGACAATCTTGAGTTTATTTATTTTTATTATGATTATGATCCTTTGTGTAGGAGAGTGGTTATCCGGCAAAAAAGACGGGCAATTTGAAGAGCTGGCCGAGGATATGATTCATCACCACACAGGACTTGAGATAGATTTATCAACGTATACCCCTGAGAGTTATTATGACTAAGCGCGCAAAAGCAAAAAAAGTAATGACAAAAGCCGCCAAAACAATGACAGGCTCTAAAGTCAAAGCAGCGCGGGCAGCAGCAACACAACCGAAAGCCCGCACGAAAGTGAAAATAAAAAAATAGGCCTTGTCTCTACTTTCTTTTTCTATTTTCAGTAGTCTTTAGAGCTTTATCTAAAGTCGAACTGTAGTTTTCCTTTATATAAGGAATGGCATTCTGGTGTAAAAACTCTTTAACTTGTTCAAACTTCTTTATATCAATGAAATTGATAACGGGGTAAGTCGCTAAATTTCCTTCCTCGTCTTTACCCTTTTTATAGGGGAGCTTAAAAAACATTTGTTTTTTCTCTGTCAGGTAGCACTCTATACCTCTGATATCCATACCTATTTCCTCGAGAAAGATATGGACGGTCCCGATACGAGGTCTTTTTTTAAATCTTTTAATGTCTGGGTAAAATTCAACAAGCTCAATTTCCATGACTGTCCTTTTTTCGGATGATTAAATTGATATCGTGAATGAGTTTTTCAACTTGATTGATACGAGCAAAAAGGGAGCGTCTAAGTTTGGCGATATCGTTGTTGAGTTTTGCTATCTCCAATGAAAGTATATCTTCTTTTGATTGAAACAAGTCGTATTGGTGAATGCTTGCCATGCTAGTTACCTGAAAGTGTTATTTTGCTACAAAGGGTGGGATCGGATCTATATTGATCAAGGTTCTCACCCTGTAGAGCGGGTATTTTTTTGTAGTCTACAGCACCTTTCCTTAGATGGTGACAGACTTTAATGCCAAATCCTTGCAGGTTCCTTCCGTTTGACATTTCGATCATTTTCGATCGCAGCTCTTTTTGTATCGTCAAGTAATTATTTGCTTTATCACTGACTTCAAGATACTTAGAGCACAGATCTTGCCAAACGTCTACATTTTCTTCAAGCGTTTCTATGTCTTCAAAGTCTTTTTCTGTCAGTGGTGGAGGGGTTTTTGTTCGTACACACTCCCAGAATTTAGTGTGTTCTTGGATCATTTTATCGATGAACTTTTCATCACGTGGAACTTCTATGATGGCACTTTTATCTGGGTTTTGAGCGTCATATGAGAAGTAATACGCAAAGTCAGCGCTCGGGCAACACGCAAGTTGGTGTTGCACTTGTGCTTGGTATTTAACGGGAACACCACCCATAACAGCAGTTTCGTGGTCCTTTTTGTTGACGCACTTGATTTCGACGATATATTTACCATCGAATGTCATACCGTCAAGAGATGCCATCATGAATGGGTGTTCTTTATGGAAAACCACGTTAGGATTCATTATAAGGCCCGTCATGGCCTCAAACTGTTGTCTAGCGGGTTCTTCTAGGTCTTTTCCTCTTTGCATAGCAGCAGTCATTTTTGGACCCTCTGTGAGACCAAGCTTTTGTTGCCACAGCTGATAAGGTGTAGTCCATGGAGACTGCAGCATAATAATTGGAGCATCGGAGGCTCCAATGTAGGAGCGTCTCATTTCTAGCCATTCAGGGGATCCTTGTGTTAGCATTGCTCAGCCTCCTGTAGGGGGAGTTTACTGGATATATATTTGTATAAGCGATCGAACATATCAGATGGGATATTTTCTAGAGAAGTGATCTTGTAGTGTTCTTTGAGTGTTTGCATCACTTCTTGGAGTAGGTCTTCATTATCAGACATTAGCTCTTTTAACTGGTTGACTTGCTGTCCGCTAATAGTAGATACTAGTGGTTTCACATTGCTTTCAGCGGGTGGGGCCTGGTCCATTTCTTCCTCAGAATACACATTACAAAGAACGTCGGGAAATCCGCGCCTTAATGCCCTCGATTCGGACACTTTACTAAGCATGACTGTTGGCATGGACTTCCACAGAGGGGTATTGCCTTTGAATTCACACAAAAAAGAGGTTTCAGCAATCTCATGCCATGTGCCATCAGCAGTCATTTTTTTTATGTATGCAGTAGCTGATACCAAGTTTCCATTGCTGTCGTATTGATAGTCTGTTGGCTTTCCAGGCGCATATCTACCGGTTCTTTCAGCAATGATACGTAAGCCGTCAATGCCCGCTTGAATGGTCATACGTCCACCGCGCTTAATGGCGTATATCTGACGACTCATTGGATCTAGGCCTGTACGTTTGCAATTGTGCAAGAAAACCATCAGCTCGTCGTCTGTGAGGTCTCTTGCTATCAGGCTTTTGATAACTTTGACTTGGTCGGGTGAGAAGCCACATGGCTCTTCGTTTTGGTATTCAACTATTTTATTCATTATAGAGTTCCTTTGTGATAAGCTTTTTATAAGTGTTATGATGGTAGCCCCCTTCGATCGCTTGCAGGGGGGCTTTTTACATGTACTGTGCCTCGATAGCGTCCCAGTATTTCTTGTGAGTGATCTCTTCTTCCAGTTGTGCGTTAACATAGTCAGCGTAGTCTATCGTGAAGTCTTTGCATATACGCTCGATAACTTCAATGAGTTGTTCACGGTGGTTGAGATCTTCGGGAGTCTCCAGGTTTTGTAGTAATATGATGATATCGTTTCTCATCATCATCATTTCCTCGTGTCCATTGTTAAACAAAGGTTTTACTTTTACCATGATCAATTCCTTTATGTCTCGTGGTT
>OBJS01000209.1_pt1 | contig 16409 bp, 17 predicted proteins | sample 1519851 | NCBI WGS metagenome assembly OBJS01 (sample SAMN03019806, study PRJEB22545) | beach sand metagenome | biome: beach; feature: sea beach; material: beach sand | place: USA: Municipal Pensacola Beach, FL | collected 2010-10-20 | depth 25-47 cm m
ACGGTTCATGGTGATCGTCGCGATATGGCCCTGTTTCTCAAATAATGCATGCATCGTTTCTTCCCCTTCATGCAGCTGGCGCCGGGTCACGTGCCCGGCTTTTGGCATCACATTATCCCAGCCGGCGCGCCGGTTCAAAATCTCTTGTACTGATTTTTATCGTCCAAGATGCTTTTGCGCTGTGAACCGGGTAAAAAGAGCGGATCAATCAGCGAGAAGGGGCCTGATAGTGAAACTGGTCGGACAAAAGATTCTGGTGACCGGTGGTGGTCGCGGTATTGGCCGCGCGCTTGCCACACAGCTGTTGCGGCAAGGCAATCAGGTTGCAATCTGCGGCCGCAACGGCGCACAGCTCGAAGCGGTACGGGCGGAACATGCAGCGCTGCACACCATCGTGCACGATATATCGGATACGGGCGCCTTGCCCCGATTGATCGAGCAGGCAGTGGCGGCGATGGATGGATTGAGCGTCCTCGTGAATAATGCGGGAATTCAGCATGAATGCGACTTTGTGGCCGGGCCGATGGCATTGCTGACGACGCAGCTTCTGGAAGAAATGACGATTAACCTGGCGGCGCCCGCCCTGCTTGCGCGTGCTGCGATACCATATCTTGCTGTCGGCGGGCCGGCGGCGATCGTCAACGTCACCTCCGGGCTCGCACTGGCGCCCAAGAAGGATGCGCCGATCTATTGCGCAAGCAAGGCGGCGTTGCATTCCTTTACCCGCGCCCTGCGCTATCAGATCGAGGATTCGGGTGCGGATATTTCCGTGCATGATGTCCTTATGCCGATGGTGGAGACGGATATGACGGCGGGCCGGACAGGTAACAAGCTGACCGCTGATGATGCGGCGAAGGCTTTGATTGCCGGGGTCGAACGAGGCAAGGCAGAGATTGCGGTCGGACAGGTCGGGATATTGAGATGGCTGATGCGGCTGGCCCCGGCGGTTGGATATCGGATCTTGCGTGACGGATAGTGGCGTCAGCTGGCGGGCGGCGATTTTCCGGCTCGCTTGCCATGTCTGCGGGTGGTCTCTAGTCTGATGTGCAATAAGGGGAGGAGGGTACGATGAAGTTCATACTGTTCTATTTGCCGTCGGTCGGCTCGCTTGCGCAGATCAAGAAGGGGTTTGCGGGGCAGAACACGCAGAATTATCAGAATATGCTCTGGCAATTGAGCGAACAGGTGAAAGCCGCCGATCAGATGGGCTTCTGGGGCGCCGCTTTTACCGAGCATCATTTTCATATCGAAGGGTTTGAAACCTCGAACAATCCGAACCTGCTTGCACTTTATGTCGGGCAGCAGACCCAGCATTTGCGTGTCGGGCAGATGGCCAATGTCCTGCCCTTCCAGAACCCGCTGCGGCTGGCCGAAGATCTCGCCATGCTCGATCAGATGCTGCGCGGGCGGACCTTCATCGGTATTGCGCGCGGCTATCAGCGTCGCTGGGCCGATACGCTTGGCCAGATTTACGGGGTGGGGGGCACGATGTCCGATCAGTCCGAAACCGATCAGCGTAACCGCCAGCTTTTCGAGGATCATTTCAGGATCATGAAGAAGGCCTGGACCGAACGGACCTTCACCCATAAATCCGATACCTGGACGATCCCGCCCGAAAATCTCGACTTCGATCATCAGGCAATCCGCGACTATGGCGCGGGTTTGTCCGATGACGGCAAGATCACTGAAATCGGCATCGCGCCGCAATGCTATCAGAAGCCGCATCCGCCGATCTTCCAGCCCTTTTCCTTCAGCCCGTCGACATTCGAATTTTGCGGGCGCGAGGATATCGTTCCCTTCGGCATCACCACCGATCCAGACATTACCGACGATCTGTTGCGCACCTATCAGGAAACCGCCGCCGCAAACGGGCGCGATTATGCGATCGGACAGAATGTCGGCATGTTCCGCGATTGCCTTGTCTGCCCCGATGCCAACGAGGCGCATGGCTATGCCGCGAACGCCAACGGTTTCGTCTGGAAGAACTGGTTCGCGCCCATTGGATTTAACGAGGCGCTGCGCCGCAAGGGCGAGACGGGGGAGATCGAATCGAGCTATGAGCGGCTTTATGAAAGCGGTTTTGAATTTGTCGGCACCACTGATGATGTCAATCGGCAGATCGAACAGATGGTCGAACGGCACAATCCGGAATATTTCCTGATGTGGCAATATACCGGCATGATCCCGCATCATGTGCAAATGCGCTCGCTTGAGATGTGGGCGAATGACATTCTGCCCAACTGGACGGATTAGACGCGGCCTCCAGAGGAGGCAAAAAGGTGTGAAGCGCGGCTTGCAACAATAATCGTCAGATCGGAGAAACAATATGGCCGGACGGGTCGAGGGAAAAATCGCATTTGTAACCGGCGGTGGCGCCGGCATGGGCAAGGAGCATGCCTTGCTGATGGCCGAGGAAGGGGCGACCCTGATCGTTTCGGACGTCAATGAAACCGAAGGCCGCCAGACGGTTGAGGAAATCAACGGCAAGGGCGGGCAGGCACTCTTCATCAAGTTCGATGTGGCGAGCGAGGCTGAGTGGCAGGGCGCGGTCGAGCAGGCGGTAACCACTTTTGGCCGCGTCGATATTCTGGTCAACAATGCCGGTATTCTGGCGATGAATTCCGTCGACAAGACAAGCGCGGATGAGCTTGACCGGGTGCTTGATGTCAATGTGAAGGGTGTGTTTTACGGCTGTAAACATATTCTGCCGGCCATGCAGAAGGCGGGGGGCGGTTCGATTGTCAATATTTCCTCGATCTACGGAATGATCGGCGCGCCGGTCGCAGCCGCCTATCAGGCATCGAAGGGCGCTGTGCGCATTCTGACAAAGTCGGTCGCTGTTGATTACGCGCCGCATAATATCCGTGTGAATTCGGTGCATCCGGGGGTCATCCGCACCAATATGACCAAGGGCATTCTGGAAAATGCGGCAGGGACGGAAGCAATCCTCGCGACCACCATCCTGCGCCGGCCTGCCGAACCGCGTGAGGTTTCCTATGCGGTATTGTTCCTGGCGTCCGATGAGGCGAGTTACGTCACCGGTGCCGAACTTGTGGTGGATGGCGGCTATACCACCATGTAAGTGGCCGGGGCCGCCCGCTGGTTACGAAAGCGGGCGGTGGCGGAGAGCTGGCGATAGCGGCGGGCAATCAGGGCTGATATGACAGAAAACCCCATTCACGCCCCCTCGCCGGAGCTTGTGCCCCAGATGGCAAGTGGCGGCGGGCGGCGGCTCGGCCTGTTTTCATGGGCGCTGTTCGATTGGGCCAATCAGCCCTATTTCACCCTGATCACCACCTTCATATTCGCACCCTATTTCGCGGCCGAATTTATCGGCGACCCGGTGCGCGGGCAGGCCTTATGGGGCTATACCCTGGCCGCTGCGGGGGTGGTTGTCGCATTATTCAGTCCGATCCTGGGGGCAATTGCCGATGTCAGCGGGCCGCGCAAGCCGTGGATCGCGGCCTTTGGCGTGCTGTTTGTGGTGAGTTGCAGCTATCTCTATACCGCTGTGCCGGGGGCTCCGGGCAGTGCCTTGTGGATTGCCATTGCCTTGGGGCTGGCCGCAATTGCTGCGGAATTTGCGATCGTGTTCAATAATGCCATGCTGCCAAGCCTTGTTCCGGAACATCAGATCGGGCGTTTGAGCGGCTTTGGCTGGGGGCTTGGCTATCTGGGCGGGCTTGTCGCGCTGTTGGTGATCATCGGTCTGCCAGACGCACCCTTCCTCGGGCTTCAGTCAGCACAGGCGGAAGCCGGGCGGCTTGTTGGCCCGCTTACCGCGATATGGTTTCTGATATTCGCCTTGCCGTTATTTCTGTTTACCCCGGATCAGCGGACAACCGGCCATAATCTTGGTTCCGCGTTACGCGAGGGTATGGCCCGGCTCGGCGGTACGCTGTCCCATGCCCGCAATTATCGCAATGTCGGTTTATTCCTGATTGCGCGAATGACCTATCAGGACGGGCTTGCCGCGGTGTTTTCCTTCGGCGGTATTTATGCGGCCGGACTGTTCGGATGGGATGTCATGACGCTTGGCCTGTTTGGCGTAACGCTTGTGATTTTTTCCGCCATGGGCGCGTTTGTGGGCGGATGGGCCGATGACTGGTTCGGCGCGCGCCCGACGGTTCTCGTATCGGTTGCGGGGCTGTTATTTGCCACTGTCGGGGCATTGTCGATCACGCCGGACACTATCCTGTTCGTGATTGCCGTGCCGCCGCCCGAACCTGATGCCGCACCGTTCAGCAGCATGGCGGAATGGGCCTATATCTGCTTCGGGTCGATGTTCGGTATTTTCGGCGGTCCCGCGCAGGCCGCCAGCCGCAGCCTGATGGCAAGGCTTGCCCCGCGGGGCATGGCGGCGGAGTTCTTCGGTCTGTTCGCCTTATCGGGAAAGGCGACCTCGTTTCTTGCGCCGCTTGCGATCGGCGTGACAACCGGGCTGTTCAATGATCAGCGCTCAGGCATGCTTGTGATTCTGTTTTTCCTGGCGCTCGGCTTTTTGTTGCTTTTGCCAGTGCGGGAGGAACGGGCAGAACCATTTGGCTAAATGCCTATTCGATGCGCACTGCCGTTCCGCTGGCACTGACCATCAGCATGCTGCCATCCTTGCCCACGGTTTCATAGTCAAGATCGACCCCGATTACCGCATTGGCGCCAAGCTGGCGTGCTTCCTCGACCATATCGGCAACCGCATTGTCGCGCCCGTCGCGCAATACCTTTTCATAGGCGCCGGCACGGCCGCCGACAAAATCGCGGATGCCGGCGAACAGGTCGCGAAACACATTCGCGCCATAGATCGCCTGACCGGTGACAAGGCCGTGATATTCGACGACCTGACGGCCTTCGACATTATTCGTGGTAGTGACCAGCATGCTGTGCCTCTTGCATATTATTAACAGCGGCTTTCTGAAAAGTATTCCGCCTAAGGATGATTAATGTCTGAAATGCCGCATGCCGGTGAAGACCATGGCGAGCCCCGCCTCGTCTGCGGCCGCGATGACTTCCTCATCCCGGATCGAGCCGCCGGGTTGAATAACCGCCGTTGCCCCGGCTTCGGCCGCGGCAAGCAGCCCGTCAGCGAACGGGAAGAAAGCATCTGATGCGACGACACAGCCATGTGTGCGCGGCGCGTCGAGCCCTTCCGCCGCAGCAACATCTTCGGCCTTGCGTGCGGCAATCCGTGCACTGTCAAGCCGGTTCATCTGGCCCGCGCCGATGCCGACCGTCGCACCGTCTTTCACATAAACGATGGCGTTCGATTTGACATGCTTGCAGACCTTGAACGCAAAGATGAGATCGGCGAGCTCAGCCTCGCTCGGTGCGCGTCTGGTGACGGTTTTGAGGGTTGCGGCATCCACCTGTCCATTGTCGCGGCTTTGCAGCAGATATCCCCCCGACACAGATTTAAGCATTTGGCCTGGTGCCGCGATATCAGGCAATCCGCCTGTCAGCAGCAGGCGTAAATTCTTCTTGCTGCCGATCAGTTTGCGTGCCGCCTCATCCGCGTCGGGGGCGATAATGACTTCAGTGAAAATCTTGATGATTTCTTCCGCCGTTGCCGCGTCAAGCGGCTGGTTGGCGGCAACGATCCCGCCAAAGGCGCTGACCGGATCGCAGGCGTGGGCGCGGGTGTAGGCGTCAAGCAGGCTGTCACCGGTCGCGACGCCGCACGGGTTGGCATGTTTGATGATAGCGACCGCAGGTCTATCGCCGCCAAATTCAGCAGCAAGTTCGAATGCGGCATCTGTATCATTGAGGTTGTTGTAGGACAGTTCCTTGCCTTGAAGCTGCACGGCAGTGGCGATGCCGGGACGTTGTTCCCCGCTTGTATAGAAGGCTGCGGATTGATGCGGGTTTTCGCCATAGCGCAGGGTCTGTTTCAACGTTGCCCCGATTGCGATGCGCTTGGGGAAAGTCTCACCGGTCTGTGCCGCGAACCAGCTGCTGATCGCGGCATCATAAGCGCCGGTGCGGGCAAAGGCCTTGGCCGCAAGCCGCCGCCGCAGCTCGGCGCTTGTCGCGCCGTCATTGGCGGTCAGTTCAGCAAGGATTGCGTCGAAATCCTCCGGATCCACAGCAACCGTGACATAGGCATGGTTTTTGGCGGCGGAACGGATCATCGCCGGCCCGCCAATGTCGATATTCTCGATGCAGGCGTCGAAATCCGCGCCGCCCGCCACTGTTTCCTCGAAGGGGTACAGATTGACGGCGAGCAGATCGATCGCGCCGATCTCATGGTCCGTCATCGCGGCCCGGTGCGCGTCATCCTCGCGCAGCCCGAGAAGCCCCCCATGTACCTTGGGATGCAGTGTTTTCACGCGGCCGTCCATCATCTCGGGGAAGCCGGTATAGTCCGAGACATCCCGCACCGGGACACCCGCATCGCGCAGCGCTTTCGCGGTGCCACCAGTGGACAGGATATCGACCCCTCTTTCGGCAAGGGCCTGGCCGAATTCCACAAGGCCGGTTTTATCGGAAACTGAAATCAGTGCGCGTTTGATTGGAACAAAATTCATCGTCTGAAGCATTCATCGTCAATTGAGGGTGGGTGAGCGTCTGCAGCACCAGATAACATGGCGCATGCGATGAGCGGAACCCGTTTCCTTCGCATGCCCCGATTGCGGTTTTCGCGGCCTTAATATGAAAACCAGGTGCGGACAAGCAACCAGCCGCACAGCAGCAGATAGGCGGGCAGGCCAAGTGTGCCAAACCCCGGCCCGTTTCCCCCGCGTGATCTGGTCAGCAATCCGGTGGCAAGGCTGAGGACCAGGATGGCGGCAATAGCGAAGGTTTGCGACGGTTGCAGGGTCGGGAAGCCGAGCGACAATCCCCAGATCACAAGCGCGGCAACATAAAGGGTGATGGCAACCGCGTTGCGGACCAGTTCCTGCCGGTGCAGCCATTGCGCAAGCAGGGCAAGCACGGCTGCCCCGAACAGCAGTGCGGTGGCGCTGGCGAGCGGCGCCGTACCAATCAGCAGAACAAAGATCTGCCAGCTGAACAGCGCCCCTGCAAGGGTTGCAAGACTAACCGGCTGCTGCAGCCGGATGGCGATCCGCGCGAAAATATAGCTTAGCGCAAGGGCGCACACGCTGCCCACGGCGATGGCAATCGTGCCGGTAGCTGTCATCATGGCGGCGCATCCTTTTTCTCTCTGTCAGGCATTTTCGGCCTGTCATCTGCTTACGGCGCGACCTCTTCATAAAGTGCGAGGGAGCGCGCAATGAATTGTGCTTCGGAATAATGGGTTTCGACAAGCTTGCGTCCTGCCTTTCCCATTGTCTGGCGTTGTTCCGCATCGGCGATCAATTCTTCAAGCGCATCGGCAAGTGCCTGCGCATCGCGCACAGGGACAAGCAAAGCGGTTTCCCCCGCCCGCACCGAATCCCGGCAGCCTGGCACATCGGTTGTTACAATCGGCAGACCGCACGCCGCGGCTTCGACCAGTACTTTGGGAAACCCCTCCCGGTAGCTTGGCAGACAGGCGATATGCGCCTTGCGGAATGTGGCTGGCATATCGGTTGAATGGCCCCACCATTCCACCATCTCGTGACTGCACCATTGTTCGAGCTGGGCGCGGTCAATGCCGCCGGGGCGGTCGAAATCCGCATAGCCGACAAGCGCCATGCGCGCCTTGATGCCGCGTTTGGCGAGTATTTCGGCGGCGGCGACAAATTCATGCACGCCTTTTTCGCGTTGCAGGCGCGCAGGCAGGATGATGGTCGTCACCCCTTCGGGTGGTGATGGCGCGGGATGAAACTTGTCGATATCGACGCCGCAGCCCGGGATCAACACCGTCTGGTCGTCCGGCACCAGGTTAAGCTTGTAAAACAGGGTGCGGTCATCTTCATTCTGAAAGATCGTGCGGCTCAGCCGGTTGCCAAGCGCAAGCCGGTAGCCAAGCGAGATAACCAGACGGATCAGCCGCGCCTTTATCCCCTCCGCGATGAAGATGTGACCTAGTCCGGAAATCGCAAAGATGGCGGGACGGCGCCGCAGCCGCGCGATGCCGCCGCCATACAATACCGGTTTGATCGTCACGCAATGCAGCAGGTCCGGCGCGATTTCCGCGATCAGCCGCCAAGCGCCGTAAAGTGCGCGGATCTCCCCCAGCAGGGCAGTGTCCGAACGATGCATATCCCAATTGTGCATCTGCGCGCCGGTTTGCCGGATTACTTCAAGGGCGGGCTTGTTTTCTACCGTGTCGATGGTGAATGGCACCGCGACATGCACATCATAGCCTGCCTCAACAGCGGCCTTGGCCAGCGGTGCGCGGTGGGTGACGAAATAATGGGCGTCATTGACCAGAAACAATAAACGCGGCTGTGTGGGCAAAATCGGTGCCTCTATCGACCGGGGGGTGGGTGCGGCGATTGGTTGGATAGGGGGCTGCCCGTATCATCTTCTACCGCTGCCAGAAATTGATCGATTTCCCCATATAGAAGGGGTTCCATCCGCGCAATCTTTTCATCGGGCCAATCCCACCAGCGCAGCGCCAGCAACGCTGCGATCTGTGCATCGCTGAACCGTTTTCGCACGGGTCTTGCCGGATTGCCGGCCATGATCGTATAGGGTGGGACATCGCGTGCGACAACCGCGCCCGCACCGATCACCGCGCCGTCGCCAATCGTCACCCCGGACAGGATGATGGCGCGCGCGCCCACCCAGACATCATTGCCGATCGTGACCGGGCCGCGGGTCACCGGTTCCGCTGGCGGCGCATCCGCCATGAAATGTTCCGACCGGAATGGGTAGCTGGATACCCGGTCGGTCGGATGATCGGCCTGACCGAAAATCATCACCTGCTCGGCAAAGGCGCAGAAGGCCCCGATCCGGCAAGGGGCTTGGGCGCTCGGGCGGATGAACATATGGCGTGTGACGCCATAGCTGTGGCGGCCGACGCTGACATGTGCGGGCAATTGGTCGCGGTGGCGGGGCAGGCCGATGGCCTTGCGGAATTTGCCGTAAAGCGACATCGCTATTTCAAAAGCTCCCTGGCCTCGGTCCGCAGGAAAGGCGCACCAACCGTCTGTTTCAGAAGCCTGCGCCATTTGATGGCCTTGCCATTGGTATAGACCGGAAGATAGGCAAGGCAAATTGCCTTTTCGGCGGGGTTCAGCCGACTGCGCAGGATTTCGCGCATGGCAAATCCGAGAAACCGCCCCAGATAAGGCCAAAGCTGGCCCGCGCTTAACGGGCGGTAGCGGTCTTCGGACATGCCCGTATCGCGGTTGAAAAATCGCGTTTGCGCGACACTGACCGCCCTGTCATTGACCAGGAATGGCAGGATCGTCAGATGATCGGCTGCCCAGACATAGGGGAAATCCCGCTCCGCGCGCAAATAGGCGTCAAGGATCGCCGCGCGTCGGAAAAGGCTGTAGATCGAGCCGCCACGGCTGCGCTTCAGAAGACGCGGCACCCTTTGCCAGCGTGGCCGTCGCGACAGATCCGGGATTGTGGTAATTTCCGCGTGGCTGCCATCGGGGATCACCCGGACAACGGTCGGGATCGCCATCTGCTTGTCTGGATCCGCAGCCAGTGCGTCATGCAGGCATTCGAGATAATTCGGGTCATGCCAATCGTCATAGGCTGCCCACATGAAATATTCGCCCCGTGCGGCTTCCAGCACATAGCGGAAATTGGCAAGCCCGCCGATATTATGGCTTTGCCGTACAGGGTGCAGCCGGGGGTCCTCTGCCGCGTGACGGGCGATGATATCCGCGGTTGCGTCTGACGAACCGTTATCGGAAATAATCAGCTCGAAATCGGTGAAACTCTGCTGCCGGATCGAGCGGATCGCCTGTTCAAGATGGGCCGCGCCATTCAGGACGGGCATGCCGATCGAGATTGTGGGCGTTGGCGCGGGCATCGGATATTGCGGATTTTCCGTTGATTGCGATTCTGTTTGTTGACTGTGCCATCAAGCGGATGATTCCGCCAGATTTGTTGCTATTGCGGACGGGCTGGGTTAAAAACCGCCTTTCACGGCGTTGCACCCCTGGAGGAACGCCGTGCTTCATGTTGCAATTGTGGTCCAAACTGTCGCATTGCGGTGCGTAAAGTGTCGCAATGTTGCACAATAACGGGCCAGCGAACGAAAGAATGCAAAATGGCAGAGATTGAAACGATCGTCGCGCAGAAACGCGACCGGGCAGGTAAGGGGGCAGCCCGGGCAACCCGACGTGAAGGAAGGGTTCCCGGTGTGATTTACGGTGGTAAGGAACCGCCCCAGCCGATTTCACTGGATTACAACTATCTTCTGCGCGTGCTGCGGCGCGGCGGCTTTATGAGCACCCAGTTCATGATCGATCTGGGCGAAGGGGCACCTGTGCGGGTTATTCCGCGTGATCTGCAACTCGACCCCGTGCGTGACTTGCCGGTGCATGTTGATCTTCTGCGGCTTGTGAAGGGCGCGACGATCAATGTCGAGATCCCGGTTGTTTTCGTTGGCGAGGAAGAATCGCCCGGCCTCAAGCGTGGTGGCGTGCTCAATGTCGTGCGCCATGATGTGGAGCTGATCTGCCCGATCGAATCCATTCCCGAACAGATCGAAGGCGATTTGAGCGGGCTTGATATCGGCGATGGCCTGCATATTTCGGCAATCAAACTGCCCGACGGTGTGCATCCGGCGATCACCGACCGTGACTTCACCATCGCCACGATCGCAGCACCCACGGTGGAAACCGCGCCTTCCGAGGAAGATGAGGGCGAAGCGACCGAAGCGGGTGGCGAAGCCGATGAAGATGAGGCCGAAAGCGAGTAACGCGCGGGCCTTGTCGCCGCGCGCCCTGCTTCGGACAGGCTGATGCTGCTGATGGTGGGCCTTGGCAATCCAGGGCCGAAATATGCGCATAACAGACATAATGTCGGGTGGATGGCGGTTGACGCCATTGCCCGGCAATTTCTGTTTTCGTCTGAACGGAAGCGGTTTCAGGGGCTTTGTTCGGACGGGCTGATCGCGGGCCGCAAGGTTGTGCTGCTCAAACCCGAAACCTTCATGAACGAATCCGGTCGCGCAGTTGGTGAGGCGGCGCGTTTTTTCCGGCTGTCAGAAGCCGATGTCATCGTCTTTCATGATGAGCTGGATCTCGCGCCAGGCAAGTTGCGTGTGAAGCGCGGCGGCGGCACGGCGGGGCATAACGGGCTGAAATCGATCGGCGCGCATCTGGGGCGTGACTTCCGCCGCGTGCGGATCGGCATCGGGCATCCGGGGCATAAGGATGCGGTCTCGCCCTATGTGCTGGGTGATTTTTCAAAAGCCGACCGGGACTGGCTTGATCCGATGCTTGCGGCGATCGGCAAACAGGCCGAGCATCTTGTCCGGGACGAGGATGAGGCTTTCCAGAATGCGGTGGCGGCGGTGATGGCGCCATTGCTCAAATCCAATGCCAACAATTCCAGGGAGATAGCCCAGAATGGGCTTTAAATGCGGTATCGTGGGATTGCCGAATGTCGGCAAATCAACCCTTTTCAACGCCTTGACCGAAACGGCGGCAGCCGAATCGGCCAACTATCCTTTCTGCACGATCGAACCCAATGTGGGCGAGGTGCCTGTACCTGATCCGCGGCTCGAGAAGCTTGCCGGGATTGCGGGATCGGCGCAGGTTATTCCCGCGCGGCTTGCGTTTGTCGATATTGCCGGGCTTGTGCGCGGCGCATCGAGTGGCGAGGGGCTTGGCAATCAGTTTCTGGCGCATATCCGCGAGGTCGATGCGATCATCCATGTGCTGCGCTGCTTTGCCGATGACAATATCACCCATGTGGAAGGCCGGGTCGATCCGCTTGCCGATGCGGCGATTGTGGAAACAGAGCTGATGCTTGCGGATCTTGAAAGCCTTGAGCGACGTGTTGCGACGACCCGCAAGCGCGCCGCGACCAAGGATAAGGAGGCGGCAGCGCAGCTTGCGGTGATGGAGCCTGCCCTCGCCGTGCTGCAGGAGGGCAAGCCCGCACGCTGTGCAGACATTGCCGATGATCTGAAGCCCCGTTTCGATCAGCTGGCGCTGCTGACCTCAAAGCCGGTGCTTTATGTCTGCAATGTGTCTGAGGAAGATGCCGCAACCGGCAATGAATTCACCGCCCAGGTCGAAGCGAAAGCGGCGGAGGAAGGGGCTGTTGCAGTGATCGTGTCGGCGGCGATCGAGGCGGAAGTCGCGACCCTGCCGCTCACGGAGCGGGGCGAGTATCTCGACAGTATGGGGCTGTCGGAAACCGGTCTTGCGCGGGTAATCCGCGCGGGCTACAGCCTTCTGGATCTGATCACCTATTTTACCGCCGGCCCGAAAGAGGCGCGCGCCTGGACGATCCCGCGCCAATCCCGTGCGCCGCAGGCGGCAGGTGTCATTCATACCGATTTTGAAAAAGGCTTTATCCGCGCCGAGACGATCAGCTACGCGGATTACGTAGCCTGCAATGGTGAGGCAGGCGCGAAGGAAGCCGGTAAAATGCGGCTGGAGGGTAAGGAGTATATCGTGCAGGACGGTGACGTCATGCATTTCCGTTTCGCAAACTAACGGCCCGCCGGTCAAGATCTGCTGACAGATCCTGTCATGGATGAACCAGAAAAGAGCCGGGGCGGCGGGATCCCGGCCGGAAGGGAGGCACAATGGCGGATTACAAATATTACTGGGAAGATTTCGCGGTTGGCGAGGTTGCCACATTCGGCAATTTTGAAGTCACCAGGGAAGAAATCATTGCCTTTGCTTCCGAATATGATCCGCAGCCCTTTCATACAGATGAGGAGCTTGCCAAGAAAAGTTTCATTGGCAGCCTGTGCGCCAGCGGCTGGCATACCTCGGCGATGGTGATGCGGATCATCTGTGACGGCTATTTGCTCGACACCGCCGGCATGGGGGCCCCCGGGGTGGAGGAATCGAAATGGCGTGCACCGGTGCGGCCTGGCGATATCCTGTCGGTTACCCGCGAATGTCTTGACCGGCGTGTCTCAAAAAGCCGGCCTGAGATGGGGCTCACCACATTTCGTCATTCCGCGCGTAATCAGCATGGGGAAGACAAGATGATCATGACCGGAACCATGATGATCGCACGCCGCGATCCGACAGCAGGGGAGGGTTGATCGATGGCGCAATGGCTTGAGGATATGGAGCTTGGCAACCGTATCGAGCTTGGCCCCTGGACGATGGACAGGGCGGAAATGATTGCATTTGCGCAAAAGTTCGACCCGCAGCCCTTTCACATCGATGAAGCGGCGGCCGCCCGTTCGCATTTCGGCGGCATTACCGCAAGTGGCTGGTTTACAGTGGCCTGCTGGATGCGCGCCATGATGCATCACCGGCAGCAGCAGGCAGAAAAATACAATGTATTGAAGCCTGAAAGCGGCCCCGGCCCCAAGCCGATGGCGGGGCCGTCGCCGGGATTTCTGGATATGCGCTGGCCCACCCCGGTGCGTCCGGGTGATGTTATCCGCTTTTCAGCGACCGCATCTGAAAAGGTAGTGATGAAATCCCGGCCCGAATGGGGCATCATTCGCAGTGTGAATGAAGGTATCAATCAGAATGGCGAGACGGTGCTGCATTTCATCGGCCAGGGCATGGTCATGCGCAAGCCGCCCGAACTCGCCGGTCAGTAAGCCTTAGCAGGCTGGGAGACGGAAAAGATGGCGCATTTGGGTAAGACGATTACGCTGAAAAGCGGCGATGGGGCCGAGATCGATTTCTATCACGTGGAAGCGCAGGGTGAACGCAAGGGCGGCCTTGTCTGTGTGATGGAAATTTTCGGTGTGACCGATCACATCAAGGATGTTTGCGACGCCTGGGCGAAGGAAGGTTATGAAACCGTCTCGCCGGGTATTTATGACAGACAGGTGCGGAACTTTCAGTCCAGCTATGGTCAGGACGATATTCAGAAATCGCTCAAATTGCGTGCCGCCAATAATTACGACAATACGACGATGGATGTTCAGACAGGCATCGACTTCCTGAAAGGCCGTGACGCGGGTCCTGTCTATGCGACCGGCTATTGTTATGGCGGGTCGATTGCCTGGGTGGCCGCCTGCCGCTGCACCGGGCTGTCCGGCGCAGCGTGCTATTATGGTGGTCAGGTGATCGAGTTTATCGATGAGAAACCGAAATGCCCGACCATTCTGCATTTTGGTGAGCATGATGAATCCATCCCCATGGATGATGTCCGCAAGATCGAGGCGGCGCATCCCGATTGCCCGGTTTACGTTTATGATGCGGGACATGGTTTCCAGTCAGACCGGCCAACCCATTATGATGAAGCCGCCGCCAAGCTCGCCAAGGAACGCAGCCTTGCCCATTTCGCGGCAAACCGGGGCTGACCCTGGCAGCCCGTGTCTGAGCGCGATCAAGGCGGGCGGATCGAGCTGACGCCGGATCAGGCCTTCGCGCAAGCGGTTGGCCTGCATAACCAGGGCCGGCTTGCGGACGCTGAAACACTCTATAACGCGGTTTTGAAACTGGTGCCGGCGCATGCCGGCGCCTTGCACCATCTCGGGTTGCTTGCATTTCAAACCGGCAATGGCGCCGCTGCCCTGCAACTGGTTGATCAGGCGCTCAAGGCGCAACCCGGTTATGCGGAGGCCTGGTGCAATCGCGGCGTGATCCTGGCGGCGAGCGGGAACAGCAAACAAGCCGAACAGGCCTATCGCAAGGCGATTGCTCTGTCCCCGGACTATGCGGATGCCTGGGCCAATCTTTCCGGTCTGCTTGTTGATTTCGGCCAACCGGAGGATGGGCTTCAGGCGGCTGAAAAAGCGGTGGCGCTTGATCCCGCGCAGGCGGATGGGTGGAATAATCTGGCCACTGCCCGGCTTGATTGCGGCGATGCGGCCGGGGCCATTGCCGCTGCTGAACAGGCACTCGCTTTGCGTCCCGATAATGCCCACTATCACTACAATATTGCGAATGCGCAGAAGAAACTGCGCCGTAATGCGGCAGCGATCGCCTCATATCAGAAGGCCATTCGGCTCGCTCCTGATCTGCCGCATCCCTACAATAATCTGGCCGGATTGTTGCTGAGCCTTGGGGCGGTGGAGGAAGGGTTGCGATTTGCCCGCCTTGCGGCAGAGCGCGCGCCAAATGACGGCCGGGTGCAGACGACCCTGGCCAATGCCCTGCGCAATACCAATCAGGCCACGGAGGCAGAACGGGTTTACCGTGAGGCGGTGGCGCTCAAGCCCGACCATGCGGAAGCGTGGAACAATCTTGGCGGGACATTGAATGCGCTTGGCCGGTTCGCGGAAGCAGAGGCGGCTTTCCGCCGCGCCATCGCGCTCAACCCGCATTATGTCGAGGCACACCGGCATCTGAGTATCGGCAAGCAGTTCAGTTCGGTCGACGATCCTGATTTCAAGGCCTTGCGCGCATTAGCGCCGCTGCTCGATACGCTGGAAGACAAGCCGGCCGGCCGTCTGCATTTTGCATTGGCCAAGGCCTGGGCGGATATTGGTGATACCGACACAGCCTTCAGCCATTACCGGCAAGGCGGGGCGTGCATGCGCGCGGGGCTTGTCGGTGATCTGCCGACCGAGGAGATGCAGGCGCGGCTGCAAGGTTTTACCGAGGCGATGAAAACCGCATTCGATGCGGATTGGGCCGCCAGGCGCGGCGCGTTGGCGTCGGGCGGTGCAGCGGTTCCCGCCGACGCGCAACCATCCGATGCGCCCCGGCCGATTTTCATTCTCGGCATGCCCCGTTCAGGGACAACGCTGACAGAGCAGATTCTCGGCAGCCATAGCGCGGTGACCCCGGGGGGTGAGTTGAATTTTCTGACCCGTGCGCTGCGCGAGGGCCTGGCACAGCAGGTTCCGGGTGCGCGCGATGTCACGCGCGAACTTGCCCCGCCGCAATTGGCTGGCCTGTCAGGCGATGGCTTGCAGGCGATAGGGGAGGTTTATCGCCAATGGTTGAAGGGGATCGACGGGGCGGCCGCTTTCGTCACGGACAAGATGCCGGGCAATTATCGATGGATCGGGCTGATTGCGGCGATATGGCCAGATGCGCGCATCATCCATTGCGTGCGCGACCCGCGCGATGTGTGCCTGTCATGCTTCACGACCTGCTTTTCGACCGGGCATGAATGGTCCTACGATCTGGCCGAGCTTGGTCATGCCTATCGCGCCTATGCGGCGCTGATGGCGCATTGGCATGCGCTGCTGCCGGGGCGGATCCACGATGTTTCCTATGCGGATCTTGTGCGCGAGCCGGAGGCTGAAATTCACAAATTGCTGGATTATTGTGGATTGCCGTGGGAGGCGCGGTGCCTTGATTTCCATACCCATCCGCGTGCGGTGTTCACCGCCAGCGTGCGGCAGGTGCGCCAGCCCCTCTATGACAGCAGCCTTGGCCGGTGGCGTGCCTATGCCGATCACCTTGCGCCGTTATTTGCGGCCCTCGGGCCTTTGCTGCCGCCGGAATAGCATTCAG
>OBJS01000210.1_pt1 | contig 16389 bp, 14 predicted proteins | sample 1519851 | NCBI WGS metagenome assembly OBJS01 (sample SAMN03019806, study PRJEB22545) | beach sand metagenome | biome: beach; feature: sea beach; material: beach sand | place: USA: Municipal Pensacola Beach, FL | collected 2010-10-20 | depth 25-47 cm m
GTGTTATCAGTTTAGTATGGATTGCAGGATTGACCATGCCAGTGGTGCTCCAGGCGTTTCCGGGCATAATAAGGGTTTTCCAGAACTTAATTTGACTCACCGGCACGCGTACGCGAACCCGGGCAGGCTACACGACGCGACATACATGTTATTCGACGATCAACCATACAGGAGGGTTTTATGCTCGATTACCTTATCAAGGGCGGCACGCTAGTCGACGGCACCGGCGCCCCGCGGCGCAGCGGCAACGTTGGCGTTAAAGACGGCCGCATCGTCGCTGTCGGCAGTATCGACGAAGCTGCAAAAGAGACGATAGACGCCACTGGCAAAATAGTTGCGCCCGGATTTGTCGACGTTCATACACACTACGACGCCCAGGTCTTCTGGGATCCCGATATCAGCCCATCGTCCTATCACGGCGTAACGACGGTCTTTGCCGGCAATTGCGGTTTCTCCGTGGCGCCGCTGGTGCCCGAAGCCGGCGATTACCTGATGCGCTTGCTGGCCAAGGTGGAAGGTATGCCCCTCCAGGCCCTGCAGGAAGGCGTACCCTGGAACTGGGAATCCTTTGGCAGTTATCTCGATCTGCTGGAAGGCAAAATGGCCATCAACATCGGTTTTCTGGTCGGCCACTCGGCGATTCGGCGCGTGGTGATGGGCGAGGATTCGGACAAACCGGCGAGCCGCGAGCAACTCGACGCCATGAAGGCGCTATTAAAACAATCCCTCGCCGAAGGCGGTATGGGCTTTTCCTCGAGCCAGTCGCCGACGCATAACGACGGCAATGGCCAGCCCGTGCCCTCGCGTGCGGCGACGCCCGAAGAACTGGTCGAACTGGCCGGCTGCCTGAAGGATTATCCGGGCACGCTGCTCGAGTTCATCCCCTCGGTGGGGCCGTTTAGCGACGAACGTAAACAACTGATGACCGATATGTCCCTGGCAGCGGGGCGCTCACTGAACTGGAACGTCATGATCGTCACACGCGGCACCAAGGAAATTTTCGAAGCCCAGCTTACCGCCAGCGACTACGCCGCCGAACGCGGTGCCGAAGTCAAAGCCCTGACCTTTGCCCAGCCGGTGTCCCTGCGCATCAACCTGTGGAGCGGCTTCGGCCTTGATTCCTTCCCCGGCTGGGCCGAAGTACTGGCGCTACCCATAGATGACCGTAAAAAGGCTTTTGCCGACCCCGCCGTGCGGGAAAAACTCGTGCGCGGCGCCAATCATCCGGACATCCCACTTGCCCTGAAAGCCACCGGCAACTTCAAGCGCATGCTGGTGGAGGAGACGTTTTCGGAAACCACCAAAACCTATGAGGGCCGCGTTATTGGCGATATCGCCCAGGAGGAAGGTCGCGAACCCAGCGATGTGTTCTTTGATATCGCCGTGGCCGACGATCTGAAAACCACTTTCCTGCCCAATCTCGGCGGTGACGACGAGGAAAGCTGGCAACTGCGGGGTAAGGTCTGGAAGGATCCGCGAACCCTGGTCGGCGCGTCGGACGCCGGCGCCCATCTGGATATGATCGATACCTTTGCCTTCAGCACAACCCTGTTATCTTCGGGAGTGAGGGACCACGGCCTGTTGAGTCTCGAGGAAGCGGTACACGAAATCACCGACCGGCCGGCTCGTTTTCTCGGCCTGAAAGAACGCGGACGTCTGGAGGAAGGCTGGCACGCCGATCTGGTCGTTTTCGACGCCGACAGCGTCGGCAAAGGACCGATCCATACGCGCTACGACCTGCCGGCTGGCGCTGGCCGCCTGTACTGCGAAGCCGAGGGCATCGAACACGTTTTCGTCAACGGCCAGGAAATCGTACGCAACAACCAGTTGACCGGCAGCAAACCCGGCCTGGTCATGCGCTCGGGTCGAGACACGGAAACGGTGCCGATCCCGGCCAACCAGTAGCAACCTCGAACGAAGAGCCGCTATCCGGTCATCAACCACCGGGTAGCGCCCATTCTTCTTTTTAAATCCCGGCCGCCAGAACGGACTCGCTTCGATGGCGTTGAGTGTCGGTTGTTCTTTCACGGCAATACTGATTTACCGCGACAACACACGCTTTTGGAGGTCTCTCGCCAATCTGTCACCTGCTCGTCAGCCATCCTCAAGATCGCCTGACACGCCAGGAGAAACCCAAAACAAACCTAATACAATTATTTTAAATTATTAATATCTATTTGTTTTTATTGTATTTATTTAATTGATATTTTCCATATTCACGCAGTTGAGCGGCGCCTCTCCCCGCGCCACTCGACGGACATTTTCCGCGACACCGCGAGCGATACCTTGAAAACTGAGATCCGTGGCGCCGCCGATATGGGGCGTGGCCGTGACATTGTATTGAAAAAGAGGATCGTCGGGGTCGCAGGGTTCCTGCCAGAACACATCCAGGCCTGCGCCCATAATCTGTTCCTCGCGCAGAGCGGCCAACAGCGCCTGGTAATCGATGACGCCGCCACGCGCGACGTTGACGACAAAAGCCGTCGGTTTCATCAACTCGAACGCTCTGGCATCCATCAGCCCCCGGGTTTCATCGTTGAGTGGTGGTGCCAGCACGACGAAATCCGCCCCGGGAAGCAATTCGTGCAGGCGATCCTGGGTCGTATGCAAGTCCACGTGCACCGCCTGCTCCTCTGCCGTGCCCTTCGGGCCGGAGCGGGATATAGCCTGTATTTCCATTTCAAAACCACTGAGCCTGCGCGCCACTTCCCGGCCGATACCACCGTAACCGACGATGAGCGCGGTTCGGCCTTTAAGAGACCAACTGGTCGGTGTCGCCACCCTGCCCTCGCGCACGCTCTGTTGCGCGGCGGCGTAGCGGCGCGCCAGTGCCAGCATATGCATTACCGCAACCTCGGCGACGGACTCCGCGTTGCCGGTACCGGCTGCGGGTACATTGGCCACATAGACGCCACGCGCACTAGCGGCAGCAATATCCACGGTGTCCAGGCCCGCACCAAACTGTTGCACCAGTTTCAGATCCGGCAGGGCGAGTTCTGTTTTCCCCACAGGAATAATCGTCGGTATCAGGACATTGGCATCGGCAGCCACGGTCGGAATCTCCTCCGGCAGGCATTCAAGTATCTCGTCGTCCGGCAACATGCCTTGCAAAATGTCGGTGATAAACCGATAACCCTTCTGGCACAGATATACTTTCATGTTTCTCCCTGCATTCGCATTGTTCGTGTTGGTAACAGACAAATAAATTTCAGTGGCAATCCGCCGGCCGACGCATAGATGTCAAGACGGCACATCGCGGAGCAAGCGGAATAAATGTTAGATTAGCAGCACAACAAGCGGGTGTCGCATATCCTGTTTTCAGCACGGGACCCACTGAAGCCAATAACACAGCCATGATTCTGCTATCGCGTCACGTATCGGTCTGCACTGCCATCCTGGTCCTGGGCTTGTCCTGGCCTGCCTGGAGCCTTGACGATAACTGCCTGTCCGACGCCCGGCTCACCGCCACGCCGCTGGATATCTTGCTTACCAACGACGATGGTTACGACCAGCCCGGCATCGTCGCATTGCATCGAGCATTGACCGAGGCGGGTCACCGCGTGTTATTGGCAGCACCAGCGAGAAACGCCAGTGGCAGCAGCACCTCACTGACGCTGGCGCCAATTGCGGTCAGACAAATAGAAGCTAACATCTACGCCGTACAGGCAAGCCCGGCAACAGCCGTACTGCTCGCCGTAAGCGCTCTGTTTCCCGATGGCCCGCCCGACCTAGTGATCTCCGGTATTAATAAAGGCGCCAACCTGGGTCCAGCGACACCGGTATCAGGCACCGTCGGCGCCACTGTCGCGGCCGCCTTGATAGCCCGGCCGCCAATACCGGGCATTGCGGTGAGCACAGATCCGCTGACCGAGTCGGAAACGACGCCGGAAAACCTGCAACACCTGGCTGATACCGCCCAGTTTGTCGTTCGTTTGGTCGCCCGGTTGCAGCAGGCGAATTGCACGGGTGCGCTATTGCCCAGGGGCGTCGCCCTCAACGTCAACTACCCGCCAGTGCCACGCAAAGCCGTGAAAGGTCTGAAACTCACACATCAGGGGAAGGGCGCGCTCTTTAGCCTGGTCTATGAGCGCGCTGAAGACGATGGCGACACCTTCATGCCGGATTTCACAATCCTGCCGCAGAACGACGATCGAGGGGACGGCGATACCGGCGCTTTCGACGCAGGCTACATCACCATCGTTCCGATAGATGCGGACTTTACCGCGGATCAGGCCACGCGCAGCAGCCTCGGTAAGGCACTCGGCAGTCTGTCGCCCTGAGCCAGCTTACCGTTTCTTGGGCAGGAAAAGGCAAGCTGGGGCCTTACGGGATGATAACGGTCTATCTGGATTGATACTCAGGATCCTGCTGGAACTCGACCGTGTTACCGGTCGGGTCAGCCGTGAAAATAAAACCTTCCATGCGAAAATATTCGATATCATTGGCTTCCAGATGCTGCTGAGTCGCTTCGATATCCTCGACGTAAAAAGCGGTGTGCGGCCCCATCGGATCGCCGCGCTTGCCCGCCAGTTCGGGCATGACCGCGCGCTCGGCGCCACTGTCATCGCAGCCAATGACGTGGACCTGGCCGTTGGGAAACTGCATCCAGAACCCCGGAATGAGATCGTCCAGTTTCTCGGGAATATCCCGCTTCACGGTAGTCACGCCGAGCACACCTTCGTAAAAGTGCTTCATTTCAGCCATTTTTGCACGACTCGCGATAGCGCTGTGATTGATGCGCGTGATATTAATCATGATAACTACTCCCGTACGACAGCCGGTAGATGCGCCCACTGACGTATGTGTTTAACCTATCTTAGGTAGCGTCCGAAGTTTGTGCAATGTTTGTGCAATATAATCGCGCGCTGACCCATACGATTGGAATCCAGCGATGAGTACAGTAGGCATTATCGCCAACCCCATGTCCGGCCGAGATTGCCGCCGCCTCCTGGCCCGCGCCGATTCAGTCAGCCACGAGAGCAAACGCAATCAGATCAGTCGAATCGTGGTAGGCGCCGCGGCGGCCGGCTGCACACGAATTCTGGCGCCCTGGGACCCGCGACAACTGGTGATCGGTGCCGTCGAAAATCTCACGATCCCGATCGAGATCGAGGCCTTTCGCACGCCCCTCAACCACTCGGCACAAGACACGGTGCAGAACGTCGACAAAATGCGCGAGCTGGGCTGCGACGTCATCGTGGTTCTCGGCGGAGACGGCACCAGCCGCATTGTCGCCAAAACCTGGCCGGAAGCTGTTGTCGTGCCACTGTCCACTGGCACCAACAACGTGTTTCCGCTGTTGATCGAACCCACCATTGCCGGCATGGCCGCGGGTTTGCACGCCAGCGGCCGAATCGCCAGGGACGAAGCCGCACAGCGCGCCAAGGTCATCGAGGTGAAGCTCGGCGGAGAGAATGTCGATCTCGCCCTTATCGATGCCCTGTTTTTACAGGGCGACCGCATGGGCAATCTGGGGCCTTTTCAACCACAACACATGAAAACCCTGGTACTGGCACGGGCCGAACCGGACGCCGTAGGCATGTCGCCGCTGGGCGGATTGTTATGTCCGTCCGGGGCCGGTGATGACTTCGGCGTGCGCGTCGATTTCTGTAATCACGAAGACGGCGGGCAGGTGTTGCGCGCGCCGGTATCGCCCGGCCTGTTCCGCTCTGCACACATCAAAGCTGTGGAAAAAACGCCTCTTGCACAGCCGGTAGAGGTGACAGGCCCGGGAATTCTCGCCTTTGACGGCGACAGGGAAATCGCCCTCGAAGCCGGCGATCAGGCCACGCTTACTGTCAGCAGGAGCGGACCCTGGGTAATCGATCCCAAACGAACGTTGACCCTGGCGGCCGAGCGACGCGCGCTGGTCGACCTGCCCCACTGGCTCGACCCCTACGACGGCTCGCAACTGGGCGGCTGCTGCTGAAGCGGCAAGCCCACCAAATACTGGCTACCCCCGCTATCGATAACGACAATGCCTGGCGATATGCGATTTATTCGACATCCGCACCGCCAATAGTCAGGGCATGCATAGACTAAAGGCATAACCTAACAGACACCGCGCTCGGCTCCGTCGAATTAACTCGGGCGGAAAAGATCCTCGGCAATGACACTCAAGGGCACAGAAACCATGCACCGGCAGCACCGCGAGCACTTAAAAAAAACCAGGGCGGCAAACCCAATGCTGGCGAATATTCGCTGGTATGGTCTGTTTGGCGGGCCGCTACTGGCACTATGTGTCGCGACATGGGCGCCGACTACCATTACCGACACCCAGGGTCGGGAACTGGTGCTCGGACATCCGGGACAGATCACCGCCGGGCTCGCTGTCTGGATGGCCGTGTGGTGGCTCACCGAGGCGATCTCCATTTACGCCACCGCACTACTACCGCTGGCTGTGCTGCCGCTGGCGGGCGCCCAGGATATCGACGCCGTGGCGCGAGCCTATGCTCACCCCCTGATGTTTCTGTTTATGGGGGGGTTTATCCTTGCTCTGGCGCTGGAGCGCTGGCAACTGCACAAACGTTTCGCGCTATTTATCTTGCGCCTCGTCGGTATCGAACCGCGGCGTCTTGTCGCGGGCTTTATGATCGCTGCCGCAGCCATGAGTATGTGGATTACCAACACCGCCACCACCATCGTCATGCTGCCGATTGCGATGAGCGTGCTGGCACTGCAACCTGAAACGCCCTGGAAGCCGCGCTTCGCCCTGTGCCTATTGCTCGGCGTGGCCTACTCGGCCTCCGTTGGCGGCATCGGCACTATCGTTGGCACCACCCCTAATATGTTTGCCGTCTCGTTTATCGAAAACGAGCTGGGGCGCAGCATCAGTTTCGCCCAGTGGATGCTCATCGGCCTGCCGCTGGTGATCCTGTTTATTCCCCTGATATGGTGGCTGATGACCCGTGTATTGATACCTCTGCCGACTCACTACGAAGGTGAACCGCCGAGCCTGGACGTGACGCCAGAGCCCTGGAGCCGCGGCGCGATACTGACACTGATTGTCTTTGTGGCAACAGCAATCGCCTGGATGACTCGACCGCTGTTGGTCAACTTCCCCCTGCTGACTCACCTGAGCGATGCCGGCATTGCCATGATCGCCGCCCTGTCCCTGTTTATCATTCCGGAAAGCGTGCGCGAAAAACGCTTTCTCATGGACTGGGACACGGCCATCAAAGTGCCCTGGGGCGTGCTGATCATTCTCGGTGGCGGATTGTGTCTCGCTGGCGCCATTCGGCAGAACGGTGTCGCTGAGCTGCTCGCCTTGCAGCTCACCAGCATCGGACAGGTGCCGCCCCTGGTGATGACGATGATCGTGGTGACCTTAATCATGTTTCTGACCGAACTCACCAGCAATGTCGCCACCACCACGGCCCTGATTCCGATCATGGCGGCGATCGCCGAAGCGCTGGGCATGGAGCCGCTGAAGCTGGTGATCCCGGCGACCATGGCCGCCAGTTGCGCATTCATGTTGCCCGTGGCCACGCCACCCAACGCCATTGTCTTTGGCTCGGGATTGATCACCATTCCAGCCATGGCTCGCACCGGCTTTTGGCTGAATCTTACCGGTGTGCTCGTGGTCACGCTTGTGTGTTATCTGGCGCTGGACAGCGTTCTGCCGATGCTTTGATACGATGTCGCCTGGGTATCGCCTAAACTGGCCACGAATACAAACCGACTGAAGACCAAGGTTCGCCGCATGCCCCATCGCCTGCCCCTTGCCCTGCTTAGCCTGCGCTTCAGCATTTTTGTCGTCATGCTGGCCTGGACTATCGACAAGTTTGCCCGGCCCGCTCACGCCATTGGCGTGTACGAAAAATTTTATGGTATAGACTCGGTGAACCGGCTGGGTATGTACTCGCTGGCGGTTGCCGAACTGCTGCTGTTGTTCGCCTTTGTTCTGGGAATTAAACGCCACCTCTGCTACGGCCTGGTGCTGGCGCTGCATGCGGTATCGACTTTCTCATCGTGGCGCCAGTACCTGGACCCTTTCACCGGCAACAACCTCCTGTTCTTCGCCGCCTGGCCCATGCTGGCCGCCTGCCTGACGCTCTACCTGATGCGCGATCAGGACACGTTACTGACACTGCGTCGGTGGCGCTAGATCATGCGTATCTGGGTCGACGCCGACGCCTGTCCCCGCGTGTGCAAGGAAATTCTCTACCGCGCTGCAGAGAGAGTTGAGATTGTCACCACGCTGGTGGCCAACCAGTCTCTTCAGGTACCGCCCTCGCGCTGGATCAAATCGACTCAGGTTCCCGGCGGTTTCGACGTCGCGGATAATTACATCGTTCAGCAGGTCAACGAGAACGACCTGGTGATTACCGCGGACATTCCGCTAGCGGCTGAGGTCATCGAGCGCGGCGCCCATGCACTCAATCCGCGCGGTGAGCGATACTCCAGTGAGAACATCAGGCAACGCCTGGCCATGCGCGACATGATGGAAGAGCTACGCAGCGCGGGACAGGTCAGTGGCGGCCCGCCCCCCTATGGCCAGCAGGAACGTCAGGCCTTTGCCAACGCGCTGGACCGGCTGCTGACCCGCCATCACAAAACCGCCAAATCTTAGCGCTACTATCGAGTATCGAACTGCCCGCCGAACGACCGAATCGCCCGCCAACAACGGCGGCGCCGCATGGCTCCCGGCCAGACAAATTGCTGCGCGCTGTCTACACTTGGATTTAACGCCCAGCAACGCCTGGTGAGTCGCAGCACCTGTTAGCCAGCGGCGTCTTCTCAGCGCGGCCGGGCCGGCGCAAATATCGACAGCAGCCAAACACAAAAAGGCAACCAGACCTGATAACAAGCCATCCCAGGTAACGATTGAAAGCAGTGGTTTCGAAAAAACCAAAAACGCACCAAAAATGTATCCGCGATAACGCCTACAAGCCGTTACAGGAGCGCGCGCATGAACTCTACGCCGACTTTGATACCGCCTTCCGTCCAGCAACTCTGTCCGCTGGTGGGCCGTCTGCTCATCGCGGCGCTATTTATTCCCGCAGGTTACAACAAGATCGCAGGGTTTGAAGGGGTATCGGGCTACATGGCGGCGAAGGGCCTGCCGATGGCTGATGTGCTGCTGGTACTTACCATCGTTATCGAACTGGGTGGTGGCATCATGATTTTGCTGGGCTGGCGGGCTGCCGAGGCGGCGCTGACTATCGCCCTCTTCCTTATTCCCGTGACAGTTGTGTTTCACGGGTTCTGGGCCTTCGACGACCCTCAACTGGCCGCCGCGGAACAGCGGGTATTTATGAAAAACATTGCGATCATCGGCGGCTTGCTTGTCATTGCCGGTCTGGGTTCGGGGCCGCTGAGCGTGGGTCGAAAGCCGGCGGGTGAACCTGGCGCCGGCAAACCGGTCTCATAAACGATAATTTGCTATGCTGCGGCGGCATCACCCGCCGGGCGGGACTTCTCGTTTAAGGAGACGGTTTTGAATATGTTGAGCGCCTTGCGACGCGCGGGTTTAACCCTGGCTGGTCTGCTGCTTGTCACCGGTTGCGGCGATAACACAGCCGAAATTGCCACCAAAAAAGACGGTGGTCACAAGACCCAACGGGTGTCAGGCATCGACCGCTCGGGCATGGATACATCAATTCGCCCCCAGGATGATTTTTTCGCTTACGCCAATGGCGCCTGGCTAGCCAATACCGAAATTCCAGCGGACAAGTCGTCGTGGGGTTCCTTTCATATTCTCCACGAAAAGAGCTTGAAACAATTGCAGGCCATCATTCAGGCGTCTGCGAAAACCGCTGACAACAATGAATCTGCAACCAAGATCGGTGCTTTTTACCGGGCCTGGCTCGACCACGAAGCAGTGGAAGAGCGCGGCATATCGCCGCTACAAGGGGAGCTGGACACCATTCAAGCGGCAACAACTGCCGATGACATTGTCGAAATTTTCGGCCACTACAACTCGATCGGAATCGATGCGCCCTTTAACTTCTGGATCAATCAGGACGACAAGGACTCGACTCGATATGTGGTGTTCCTCACTCAATCGGGGCTCGGTCTGCCCGATCGCGACTACTACTTCGACGAATCCGAGCGCGGGCAGGAGATTCTGGATCGCTATCGCGAATTCATCACAGCGCTGCTTCAGGAGGCCGGGGCAGGCGACGCCGAGACCGCCGCCGAACGCATCATAGAACTGGAAACCCGACTCGCCGAACACCAGTGGACCAAGGTTGAAAATCGGGACAGCGAAAAAACCTACAACAAATATACCGCGGCGGAGACGCGTGCGCTGCTAGCGGACTTCGACTTTCATAACTTTGCCAAAGGCGCCGGCATCGCTGGGCAGGTCGACTATGTCGTGCGCCAGCCATCCTATTTTGAAGCCCTGAACCAGATTTTTCGCGAAGCCGACATCGACACCTGGCGCGATTATCTGACCTTCAATTTACTCGCGAGTTATGCGCCCTACTTGAGCGAACCCTTTGAGCAACTGCACTTTGGTTTCTACAACCAAACCTTAAATGGGCAGCCGGAACAGGAAGCGCGCTGGAAACGTGCGATCAACTCGATCAACAGCAATATCGGCGAACTGCTCGGGCAACTCTATGTCGCCAAACACTTCCCGCCGGAAGCAAAGGCGCGCATGACCGAACTGGTCGATAATCTGATCGCAGCCTATCGGGAGTCGATCATCAACCTCGAGTGGATGAGCGACGCCACACGAGAAAAAGCACTGGATAAGCTTGGCAAATTCACGCCAAAAATCGGCTACCCGGATAAATGGAAGGACTACTCGACCCTGGAAGTTCGCGACGATGATCTCGTCGGTAATATCAAAAGAGCGCGGCAGTTTAATCACCAGCTTCAGGTGGACAAACTCGGCAAGCCGGTGGATCGCGACGAGTGGTTTATGACGCCGCAACGCGTTAACGCGTACTACAACCCCGGCATGAACGAAATCGTCTTCCCTGCCGCGATACTGCAACCACCGTTTTTTAACCTGGAAGCCGACGACGCAGTCAACTATGGCGCTATCGGCGGTGTGATCGGCCACGAAATCGGCCACGGCTTTGACGACCAGGGCAGCAAGTACACCGGTGACGGCAACCTGGAGAACTGGTGGACCAGCGCGGATCGCAAGCGCTTTGACGCCCGCACCCGGCAGTTGATCAGTCAATACAGGAACTTCGAGCCATTACCGGGGCTAAGGCTAAATGGGGCACTGACACTTGGCGAAAATATCGGCGACCTGGGCGGGTTAAGTATCGCCCACAAAGCCTACCTGCTTTCCCTTAAAGGTGAACCCGCGCCTGAATTGGATGGCTTTACCGGCGACCAACGGGTTTTCATCGGTTGGGCACAGGGTTGGCGCGTCAAACGCCGCCAGGAACTCGTTGAAAGACTGGTCAAGACCGATCCCCATTCACCGCCGGAATTTCGCGTTAACGGTGTCGTCGCCAATATCACACCGTTTTACGACGCTTTCGGTGTCGGCCCCGGTGACAAACTCTATCTGCCGCCGGAGCAGCGGGTACGTATATGGTGACCCGTTGAGAAGCCGACCGGGCGGCAGCCAATACAGTGCCTCCCACGAGGTTGTCCGACAGATCGCGAACAGACAAAAACAATCGCGCAGGAGATGCAGCCATGAAAGTAGCCAACATCAGTGAAGTATCGGGCGATCGATTAAAAGCCGTCGAGGTTGAACGGGAAACCTACCTGCTGGTAGCTCACGAGGGCGAATTCTACGCCCTGGAGCATCGCTGCCCACATCTCGGGCTCTCGATGAAAAAAGGAAAAGTAGAAGGTGATTGTCTGGTGTGCCCCTGGCACGGCTCGAGGTTTTCAATACCCACAGGCGAAAACGTCGACTGGGTCAACTCCTTCGTCGGCATGCCCTTGCCGAAATGGAGCCACAAGATGATCGCGCTGGGTAAACAACCGCAACCTATTAAGTCCGTCAAACTCGAGCGGCAGGGAGAAGAGTTACACTGGCCAAAGAATGTGGGCGCCTCTGGCTAATTCCAGTTTAAGCGTATTGGCAGCAGCGGTGTCGCCAACGGATGCCCGGCACAGCGTATCCCTTTCAGAATCGCTCCGTCGCCATACATATCTCTGGCTCGTGTTACGCAAACCGGCTGATCAGATAATTGACAGGTTGAAGTAGACACTTAAGCCTTCCAGCGTATTGGTCATTGCAATCGACGCCAGGATTATTCCCATTACGCGACTAATGACGCTCGCACCGGATTTGCCAACCAGGCGATCAATAAAGTTAGCCGCCAACATCAGCAGAAAAGCCGAGAGCAATACCAGCAGCAGCATCAAAACCGTCTGCGCTCGCTCCCAAATACCAAATCGTGCAGGATCGGTGAGCAGGACGGCAGCGAGCATTGCTCCGGGGCTCGCCAGAGAAGGCACTGCGAGGGGATAGATCGCAGTTTCATTATGACTCTGGACAATTCGCATTTCCTCCTCTGGCTTACTTTCGCCAAAAATCATGGTTAAGGCGAACAAAAACAACACAATGCCACCAGAAATCTGAAATGCAGAAAGCGGTACGCTCATCGCGGTCAGTATCGGGCTGCCGGCAACCACAAAAAAAATTAAAATTGCAGCGGCAAACATCGTAGCCCTAAAGGCTATTATCCGTTTCAGTTTTCGCTCATACCCCTGCGTTACCGCGATATAAACAGGGACGCTGCCGATCGGATCAACAACCGCGAAAAAGGAAATAAAGACGCCTATATAGTCAATCACAAGTTGTTGAGCCTTAGCTGTGCCTATCGACGGTTTGCAGCCTTACTCAAATCACTTTCGCGATAATCCGGAGCAACCGACACTACAAAAAACTAGCGACTGAAACGAAACCCTTACTTATCGATATCGGCGCATGCACGCCACCCTTCAGGATTTAACCACCGACTGCCGGACACATTGGATGCGACAAGGCAACTTGTGGAACTTTTAGTGCTCCACAGTTTTTCAAGGTTGATCGACATGCCGCATTCCGTCGCGAAATTCGTTCAGAATTTCTAGTTGCACCTGTTGTATCTCGACAAGCCGTTCCCACTGATGCTTTAGCAGGTGGTCTATTTTTTCGTGCAGATGGCGAATTTCGAGCTCCGCTTTCAAATTAATACGATAATCATGTTCAGATCGCAAACGGTCTTTCGCTTCCTGACGGTTCTGGCTCATCATGATAATAGGGGCCTGAAGCGCGGCAAGGCACGAGAGAATCAGGTTGAGCAGTATAAAGGGATAGGGATCGAATGGCCGCCATAACAAAATAAGCGAGTTGATCAGCACCCAAAAAAACAACACAAAGGCAAAAGTTATGATGAAATTCCAACTACCACCAAACGAAGCGACGCGATCCGACAATCGTTCACCGAAGGAGAGCTGCTGCTCGAACTCGGTTTCGAGGCGTTCTGTAATCGTTTCGTGCCGCTGAAGTGCCGCAATTACGTCCTGCTCCAGGGAGCTCAACTCTCCCTTTTCCGTTTCCAGCAACGACTCGACATACCGGGCGCGGTATCGACCTAGGTCGTCTAGACATATAAATCCGGAATCGCTCCAACCGGGATTTGCCTGATGAATCACCGCGGCGACCGAAGGCCTGACAACTGCACCGGGAATAAGAGTGCGCTCGTTATCTGAAATGCCACATAACTGACAAACGCGCGTCTTTCCGTCGACCTGCGTCATTAGAAAACACCTCCAACCAGTTGGAAGATTTTACACTGATCTGGAATATTCGACGCATCAATGATCAAGCATATGATACGACTTTAATAGCGGACACCGTAATACTCACGCAGTGGCGATAGTTCTCCTTTCACGCCAACATAATGTCCCGCTCATCCTGCCGGCGCCGGTGTCAATCCCTGGGGGAAAGGTCACATGGATAAATAGATCAAAAGGGCTCCCCGGCGCATCAGAACCTCAAAAACCGTGTTTCGTGGCTTCAGCGTATATAGATTCCGATACCTTTCGCTAAACCGACGTTGTATATCACGCCTTCGGACCAGAGTACATCGAACGCCGATGGCCTAAATGGTAGGTCATCCATTAAACAGCAATTGATCAATTGCGAATTGCAGTAAAGAAGTTGATATATGGGGGTAATTATTATTTGGTGCCCGGAGCCGGAATCGAACCGGCACGGTATTGCTACCGAGGGATTTTAAGTCCCTTGCGTCTACCAATTTCGCCATCCGGGCAGGAATGCTGTTGGCGCCAGCTAATATCATTTGACCACTGCCAGCGCTCACGCGCTGGTCCTTGCGGTCGCTATCGGCGTCCTGCCTCCCGCGACACTCGTGCCTCCTGCACGTCGTCTACCCATTTCGCCATCCGGGCAGGAATGCTGTTGGCGCCAGCTAATATCATTTGACCACTGCCAGCGCTCACGCGCTGGTCCTTGCGGTCGCTATCGGCGTCCTGCCTCCCGCGACACTCGTGCCTCCTGCACGTCGTTTGCCCTTTAGTCCTGTCTGATTTTATAAGAACACGCTTGAATCTGGAGGCGCGGGTCGGAATCGAACCGGCGTACACGGAGTTGCAGTCCGCTGCATAACCACTCTGCCACCGCGCCTACACATTCAAGCCTGCTCAATTCGCGATTGTTACCTCGCGGTGGGCCTTCGCCGCTACGACTTGAGAAGCACTGTTTTTGTTTTATCTCGCCTTGCTCTGCCTTCTGTCTAACACCTAAACCAGGCCCCATTCAAAGGCCGCGGAATTGTACCGGAGCGGGCATTGAAAATACAGATTGAGGCACCGCAGCTTTTAGCGCGGCAGGTCATTCGGTGCCACGAGTCAGTTCCGGCCAGGCAATTTTCAGGTAAGCAAGCATGGACCACAGCGTGAGCACGGCGGCGACATAAAGCAGCACGAGGCCGATCATGTGAAAGACCGGATACAGGGCGGGGTTGAACGTCAGCAGGACGATGATGGAAATCATCTGCACCGCTGTTTTGACCTTGCCAATGTAAGACACCGCCACGCTGGCGCGGCTGCCAACTTCCGCCATCCATTCGCGCAGGGCGGAGACGACGATTTCCCGTCCGACTATGACCATCGCCGGAATGGCAAGCACGCTGGAGGCGCTTTGTTCTGTGAGCAAGACCAGGGCAACAGCGACAATGAGCTTGTCGGCCACCGGGTCGAGAAAGGCGCCAAAGGCGGTTTCCATACCGAGTTTTCTGGCCAGGTAGCCGTCGAGTAGATCGGTCAGTGCGGCCACGCCAAAAATGGCGCCACTCGCCAGATAGCGCCACTCCCATGGCAGATAGAAAACGAGAATCAACAGCGGGATCAACAGCACCCGCAGCATAGTGAGCAGATTGGGTAGGTTAAACATAGAACTGCTTAATTCGATGTGCGGCCCAAGTTACCCGTTGTGAAAGGCACTGTAAATAGCCTCGGCGACTTTTCTGTCAATCGAGGGCACGCGCATCAGATCGGCCATACTGGCTTTTTCCACGGCTTCCAGACCACCGAAGTAGCGCAGCAGCTCGCGCCGCCGCTTTGGACCGACGCCGGCTATACCCTCCAGAGGTGAGGAACGCCGCTTGCGGTCACGCCGCTGTCTGTGACCTGTGATCGCAAAGCGGTGGGCTTCGTCGCGTATCTGCTGAATCAGCAGCAGGCCGTCCTGCTCGGGAATGACTTCTCTCTCGCCGGCTTCTGTCGTTAGCAACAGGGTTTCCAATCCAGCCTTGCGGCTGGTGCCCTTGGCGACGCCAACCAGTTTGACGCCGATAACGCCGAGTTCGTCGAGCACTCGCTGCGCAGTGCGCAACTGCCCCTTGCCACCGTCGATAAACAAAATGTCGGGTAGTTTGCCTTCGCCTTCCTGCAACCGTTTGTAGCGGCGACGCAGGGCCTGCTCCATGGCGGCGTAGTCGTCGCCTGCAGTAATATTTTCGATATTGAAACGCCGGTAGTCGGACTTCAGCGGACCTTCGCGATTAAACACCACACAGGAGGCTACGGTTGCCTCGCCGCTACTGTGGCTGATATCGAAACATTCCATACGCTCGGGCACGTCATCCAGATCGAGGGTCTGACGCAACAAATCGTAGCGCTTGAGCATCGAGGCGGATGCAGCCATGCGCCCACCCAGATTTTGCGCGGCTGTGCGCGTCGCCAGCTCCAGCCACTTTTTGCGCGTCCCGCGACTGGCGTTTTTGATACTGACTCTGCGCCCGGCAATATCGCCGACCGCAGCTTCCAACAACGCCTTGTCTGCCAGGTCGACGCCGATGGCGATTTCCCGGGGTATATCGCCGCCACCCTGCCCCTTCAGGTAGTGGCGCGGAATAAACTCGCCGAGGAACTCCTCCTGTGTCGCCGCCAACGGCACCTTGGGGTAGAAACTGCGGCTACCGAGAATGCGACCGATATTCGCCACGGTCGCAT